>WNFR01007975.1_pt1 | contig 13485 bp, 14 predicted proteins | sample 5400221 | NCBI WGS metagenome assembly WNFR01 (sample SAMN13153357, study PRJNA577476) | soil metagenome | isolation source: 40 cm soil under Madrone tree | place: USA:California | collected 2016-06-14
GCCATCTAAGCTCTTCGTCGTTGAAGCCACTGAATCGTTAACTTCGGAAGTTCGGAAGGGAGATTTTGTAGTCGTCGATCAAGGCTGGCGGATTAACTTCATGGGTCCAACCCCGAAGCTTCCAGAGGGTAACTACCTGGTTTCGCAGCAGGCCAAATTGTCTGTTCGCCTCGTATCGGGCATTGTCGGTGATTCCGTAGAGTTAGTCCGGCCCGACACGAAGGAGACCGAACTCGTGCGGGTGGGCGACGAGGGGTTCACGGTTCATGGAAGAATCATCTGGTACGGCAGGTCTCTGCCGGTACATGAACACGCGAAAGGCAATGGGTCATCGCGCAGGATACGCAGACAATAACTCCGAGCTCAGCCCGACGGTTGGCGCTCCTGTTTCCACTGTCGACCGCTGTTCGCCGAGTCGCGTTTTCCCTGTGGTAACCACGGCACCCCGCACACGCCGCACGGGTTCGAAGATCGCGAACTCCCGGTGGGCCGAGACGCCGTGAAGGGCCATCGGTTGCCTTTCATCTCTCTCGGCCGTCGCGCGATAACCCCAGTCGTTCGAACTCGCAGAATAGAGAGGTGAGGATTCTAAGACACCGCCGGCTCGTGCTCGTCCTGGTAACCGAAATGTGAGGCCTCGCGTAAATGCTCGCGCGAGCCTGCACGCCGAGGTAACGATCCCGTCGATCCCTTCTGGATGATGGGATGCAGGTTTGAGAGGGCTCGAGGAACGTTGACCGGTTTGCAATTCGAAACCGCCGCGGCCTTGAGATCGGCCCCAATCGGATCAGACTTGGGCGACTCAGTACCCGGGGCTTAGAGATCATTATGTTCTCCATCGAGCTGGAAAGTGGTCGGCGCTAACGGTCGCAGGACCACAACACGTTTGCCGGGCTTGCAGTTCTACCCAATAGCCGCGCGGCAGGTACTGGCATTTAGTTTCGTTTGCAAACCTTGGCCAGCCCGCGGTTCCGGAACTCATTGGTTGAGACCAGACTCTTTCGTAACAGTCCAGGGCTATCCATTCGGATCCCGGTCGCTTACAAGGACTGACACTTGGAATTCGTTCGCCAACGGGATCACATGTTTGCGGCGTCTCCTGATCAACTGACGCGACATTCCCTGATCGGAAGCGGATCAGGGAATGCGATTCCCTGTTATCAATTAAAAACTCCCTGTTCCGATCTCTAGGGGAATTCTCCGAAAAAGCCCTGTCAGCATTGGGCCTTTGCCAGCCCCGGATTCTGGATTGGGCCGAAGAATCGCGGAATTCCCTGTATTTACCCTGTTGATCAGGGAATCGCTCGGGTGGAGACGGGTTCGCATCAGACTGCGTCATCCACACCTCAGTCTCTAGGTTTCCGGACATCGGTGAGAATTGCTCGAAATCCGCGCGCGTGCGAGCGATTTTCGATGAAGCATGGACTCGGAGAGCGGCTGCGGCGGGCGCTAACCGATGAAATACGCAAAACCTATCCAGCTTCGATTCGCGTGGGTCCACGGATGTTCGCTCGGAATTCGCGCTCATTGATCGCAATCCCGCACGCGTTTGCCGATCTTCCGGCTTCGCAGAGTCGCGGTTGAAGAGGACGCAAGCTGGCGCTGGTAATGGGGAAACCGAAGCACCGCCGAAACGTCCGCGGATTTGACAGATCACAAAAATTGGGTTTAGCGTTTTGCTTAGGCTCTCCAATCATCAACGAGGAGGGTAGCCCATGAAGATCGTCGTCATTGGCGGCACCAGCCTAATCGGCTCGAAGACCGTCGCCATTCTGAGCCAAGGCGGTACGATGTCGTCCCCGGCTCGCCCAAAAGCGGCATCAACACCATCAGCGGCGAGGAGTTCAAGGAGGCCTTGGCTGGCGCGCAGGTGGTGATCGACCTAGCCAATTCGCCCTCATTTATCGTCAACATTTCTTCTGTCGGAGGCTTCACCGGAACACCCGGTGCTGGCGCATACAATGCCAGCAAATTCGCCCTCGAGGGCCTATCGGAAGCGCTGGCGCAAGAGTTGGCTCCGCTGGGCATCCGTGTCCTCATTATTGTCGAGCCGGGCTATTTTCGCACCGATTTTCTGAACGACTCGATGAGAACCTTGAAAACGACTATCGCTGATTACGCGGAAACGGCTGGTCGCACAATCAGGACCATCGCGGAGCGCACTTTGAGGCAGCCAGGCGATCCACGCAAGGCGGCAAGTGCGATTATGAAAGCGCTCGAGTCGCCGCACCCGCCTCTGCGGCTGGTACTTGGAGGGGACGCGGTCGAGCGTGTAACCAACAAGCTAGCGGCAGTTCGTCAGGATCTCGAGGACTGGCGCGAAGTCTCGCTGGAAACCGACTTCGACGAAACTACCGACTGACTTGCGCCCCCTATTTCAAAGCGAGTCGCCAGTAATTCGCGTGAGAAGCCGTCAGACAGCGGGCAACTAGCGCAGCTCGAAGCCTTCATATCCCTTCGCAGCAACGTCGGCAAAAATCTTGCGATAGAGCGGCACGCCGCCAGCGAATAACAGGAAGCGGCCACGCACGTTCTCGGGATTGGTACTACCGAAGAACCATGAATCCTGCATTTCATTGATGAGCAGTCCTTTGGCCGATTCATAGCAGCGCTTGGTCCATGCGTCTTCGGCTTCGGGGGTGGCGGCCATGGTCTCGAAACCGTTCTTGCGCATATAGCGGACGCAATCGACGATCCATTCGACGTTGGTCTCGACGCAGCGGGGGATATTGCAAAACACCGCTGGATTGTGTGGCCCCATGATGGCCCACAGGTTTGGGAAGCTCGAGAACTGAACGCCGAGGTTAGTTCTTGGCCCATCGGACCAATGCTCCTGCAGGGATCGACCGTGTTGGCCGCGAATATCCATCCGCAGGCGATCCCGGTGGGAGTGATCCTTCTGATCGGCGTTTCGCGCAGATCAACCAATCTTACGTTGGTGCGATTGAATGTCTCGTAGTAATTCTTCTCTCCGGGACATCGCTTCGTGCCAAACGTGTGCTTCGGAATTAGTTTTTCAGCTATCTCGGGATCGGTGACGCGTTCGCGGATCTTGGAGGCGAGGAACTCGGCAACTTCATCCGCGGCGTCCTGTGACATAAAGGAGTCACTGTAATTGCCCAGCCACAAGGCGAACCCGCCGCGGTCGTACAGCTCCTGATAGCGGGCGAGGCGCTCCGCTTTCGGCACGTCCATCGCAGTTCGCGGGTCTGGTTCGTGGATAAAGCCGGCCCAAGTGCGCTTGCACAGTGCGAAAATCTCGTGTGCCTTTTCGTTGAGCGCCCGTTGTTCCTCCGCGGTAATCGGACGGTTGCGGAGCGGGGTGCACCAATTCGCTGTACGCTGAAAGACTGTCAGCTGTTCGCAGTCGGGGGCAATGGTCTGAATAATCTGGACAGCAGTCGGGCCGGTGCCAATAATGCCGACCCGTTTGCCAGTGAAGTCGACCGGTTCTTTCGGCCAGCGTGCACTGTGGAGCGACAGGCCCGCGAAGTCGTGGACCCCTTGATAGTCGGGAAACTGGTGCGCCGAAAGCAGCCCGGTGGCGCAGATAACGTAGCGCGCAGAGGCGCGCACGCCGTTGTGAGTTTCAATCTCCCACCTCTTGTCAGCTTCGTCGTAGATGACGGTCGCAACGCGCGCGTTGCACTCAATGTCGCGTTTGAGATCGAATTTGTTGGCGACAAAATGCAAATACCGTTCGATTTCCGGCTGACCCGAGAAATGCTCACTCCACTTCCATTCGTCTATCAGTTCCTGTGAGAAAGAGTATTGGTAGGTATAGCTCTCAGAGTCAAAGCGGGCACCCGGGTAGCGATTCCAGTACCAGGTGCCGCCGATATCGCTACCCGCCTCGAACACCCGTGTCGAGAGGCCGAGCTCGCGGAGTTTATAGAGTGCATACAGGCCAGACACTCCGGCACCGATTACGATAGCGTCATACTGCTGGGTCACCATTATAATCCTCCGTGGTCAGATGTCAGTTTGTATTGATCAGCCGATTTTTTCTTGGCTTGTTCTAAAAGAAATCCTGTTTCATGTTGAAGCAGGTGGCCTCTCGTTGCTCGACAAGATCAAGAAAATGAGTCACCTTTTGCATCTCCCGTCGATAAAAGAACTCGCAGGCGAACAGTTTGCCCTTATAAAAAGCCGCATCGCCTTGAGCACCGTCGCGCAGGGCCGTCTCCGCGACCATGGCTTGGCGTAACCACAGCCAGCCCACAACAATATGTCCGAAGGCGTCCAGATAGTGGACCGCGTTGGCTAGGGCCAGCTCAGACTCTGGCGTTCCGAGCAGTGCGCTGATTTTTTGCGTCACCTCAGTCAGGCGCGTGAGGTACTGATCGAGCTGATTGCCGTGCCACGCTAGCGTGGATTCTTTTTTCGCCAGCTCGGCCGTTTCGGACATAAGTGACAGCAGGAGTTGGAAGCCACGACCTTCAGCCATTGAGACCTTACGGCCCAACAGGTCGATTGCCTGAATCCCATACGTGCCTTCGTGGATCGCGTTGAGGCGATTGTCACGATACAGTCGCTCAAGCGGGAAGTCGCGCGTATAGCCATAGCCGCCCAACACCTGGATGGCGTGCTTGTTTGCCTCCAGACAGAACTCCGATGGCCACGATTTGATAATGGGCGTCAGAATCTCCAACAGCAGAGTGAGGTCGGCTTCCTTATCTCTTTCTCCCGTGGATGCGGCGATCTTGCGTTGGTCCACCAGCCGGGCGCAGTACAATGCGAGGCATAAGCCTCCTTCGACATACGCCTTTTGGGTCAAGAGCAGACGCCGGACATCAGCATGCTCGATGATGGACACTTGCGGGGCGTTTGGATCCCGATCTGCTGCCGTTCGGCCCTGGGTGCGTTCTTTCGCGTAATTGAGTGAGCGCAAGTAACCCGAATAGCCCAGTGCGGCAGATCCCGTGCCGACCCAGATGCGCGCCTCGTTGATCAGGTCGAACATGTAACGCAGACCTTTGTTGGGTTCACCGACCAGGTAGCCGTGACAATTATTCTGATCTCCAAGGCTAAGGACCGTATTGCTGATGCCCCTGAATCCCATTTTGTGGTTGAGGCCGACGACATTAACATCGTTCCAAACATCCGGCCGGCCAGAATCAGATAGACGATACTTCGGCACGATAAAGAGCGAGATGCCGCGTGTTCCGGCTGGTGCTCCCGCAATTCGGGCAAGGACGAGATGCACAATGTTCTCTGTGAAGTCTTGGGCGGCTCCGGTGATCCACATCTTGGAGCCAGTTATGAGATAGTGTCCTGCTTCGGTCGGGATCGCTTCGGTTTTAAGATCAGCCACGGAAGACCCAGCTTGGGTTTCCGAAATTGCCATAACGCCAAACCAACATCCCGCACGCAGCGGCCCGGCAAACAGCTTTTTTTGGGCTTCACTGCCATGATTGCTGATAACGGTTGCAACTCCATTGGTTACAAACGGATAGACAGCCAACGCTGGGTTTGCTGCCACGAAGAGCGCCATGCAGGCTTGCGAAATGCATACCGGTAGTTGGAGTCCCCCTTCGCTCAGGTCTGCACTAGAGTTTAGCAGGCCAGCATCGACGTATGCCTTGACCGCGTTTGCAACCCCATCCGGCAGAATGGTGCGGCCTTCTTCTATGCGGGGCTCTGCCTCGTCACAAATTTTGGCAAGCGGATCAAACCGGTCCAGAGCAATCTGGTGTGCGGTGTCAAGGGTTGCCTCAAACATTGCCTTGTCACAATGCGCGTAGCGATCTGACTGACACAGGGTTTCAACGTTCAGCAACTCGAACAGAATAAACTGAAGATCGCGTGAATTAATAAGTACAGACATAGTTGATGCTAGGGCATTCAGTAGCTTGTTTTGTGTTGTATATTGCTCGACGAGAAAAAATACATGAACTTTACCCGTCGTCTCCTTTGAGCAACGGTTTTTCGTTTTTTGGTGCCCTAGGATCATGCGAAATTAGTTGGTGCCCTAGGATCATGCGAAATTAGTCTGATTCGGCCGCGCGTCTGCGCACGCTCAAATCCGCGAGTGAGATGGCCAAAGTAGTCGATGGCGGAATCGGCCAGCTCGGGCGAAACGTCTTCGATTAGTTCGGCTAGAACCGTCGTGGCCTGCGCCGCGACCGAATCCAGAAACGCCCTGCCCTTGGGAGTCAGGGTGACAAGCTTTTCGCGTCCCGATCGGGGATCTTCGATGATTTCGATGAGTTCGAGTGGCGGACGCATCATTGCGCGGAGGGCCCTGGAGACCGCCGCGCTCGTCACTTCAAACCAACGTCGGATATTGGCTTCGATATCCTTGCGGCGCATCCGATAGCCGTTCTCACCCTGCGATCGAATCAGCCACAAGCTCGCCGCTTGCTGGCGCGAGAGCACGTTCGCCCGAACCACGTCCTCCAGTGCGGTGCCGATTTCGTAATGGACCGGATAGAAGAATTCCATCAACGCCGCCGCGGCTGCCCGTCGGGCCTTTGGATTCCAGTTGCCTTTCAGGGCCGCTGTTCTCATCAGGTTACCTCGGTCGCAAATTTCGATCTAATTAAATATTGATTTAGATCAACATTTGCGTCATGTCAAGAATGTAGAACGCTTTCGATTGAGAAGACGGGACAGTGGCCTTCGGACTCCACACCCGAGCGTGGCGTTCAGCAGCTGCGCGCTCCGCACCCCAGTGCAGGAATGACAGAACGGAGCGCGAGATCGTAGGATTCGAAACGAAGCCGCCCGATCGTTACACCCGAAAACCATCACGGAGACTCTATGGAATTCACCAACCTCAAACTCGAAAAGTCGAATCTAATCGGGACGCTCACCCTCAACCGTCCCGAAAAGCTCAACGCGATGACGCCGGCGCTGATCGCCGAGTTCGGCGAGGCGCTGACGCAAATCGAGAAGGATCCCGAGATCAAGGTGCTCGTGATTCGCGGCGCGGGCCGCGCCTTCTCTACCGGCTACGATCTGACGGGCGGATGGGGCGAGGGCGCGCCCCATCCCTTCACACTCGACGATGACCAGCGCTTCCTGCAGCGCTACGTTGAACACTGGCTGCGGCTGCGCGACCTGCCAAAGCCTGTCATCGCGATGGTCCACGGCTATTGCCTGGCAGGCGCGACCCAACTCTGTATAAGTTCGGATATGATCTTCGTCGCCGATGATGCGCGTATCGGCTTTCCCTCGATCCCCGCCGGCGCCGGCTACGTCAGCGCGTTCTGGAACTGGATGGTCGGGCCGCATCGCACGAAGTACCTTACCTTCCTGCCGGGCAGCCGGATCAGCGGCAAGGAGGCCGAGGCGATGGGCTTTGCGACGCGCGCCTTTCCCGCCGCAATGCTCGAACAGGAGACCTACGACTACGCGCGCCGCGTCACCAAGGTTCCCGCGCAAAAGCTGCGCCTGGAAAAGACTGCGATCAACCGCGCGATGGATCTGCGAGGCTTCCGCACCACTGTCCTCGCCGGCGCGGAGTTCGACGCTATCTTCCATTTCGGTCCGGGCAACGACGAGATCCGCCAGGTGCAAAAAGAGCGCGGCCTTAAGGGCGCGATCCAGTGGTACGAAGAAAAGTAATGGGGTGTAAAGACACCTGATTCCGTGCCGAATAAGCGGTACCGATGGTTCGAATCCATTCCGCTCCGCCAACGAGTCCCCGATTTCTGATATTTTGCGGAGAAATGCTCGAAATCCCCGTGCGTGCGGCGGTTCGACGCTGCAGACCGGACGGGAGAGAGCTAAATATCGCTCATTGGGCCGCGACCAATGAAAATGCTCTCCGTTTCGAACTCGCTCGGTGCCACGTGATAAGTCGAACGTACCGATCCGATTTACACGCGCCCGGTTGATGATCCAGCACCCGGGAGACAGATGAAGGCGGTGAGACGCAGAATAGCTCGCGGTTCGAAAAGCTGGGAATGGGGTGTTCGACTGGAGACAGAGCCGTTCATTCAATGCCGAAAACCCGCGGCTGATCGCTCCAGCGGAGAGGGACATCGGCGCCGCGCGTCAACTCTTGCGCGGTGAAATCAGCCGGCTGCCAACCAGCACAAATTGCTTCGATGATCGTGGGTGACAGGAACGCCAATCGCACCAGACGGCGGACATAACTGTCGTTTAGGCCTTCTCGCTTCGCGAGCTCGATGGTGGATACCGCGCGACCTGATGCGAGCTCGGCGAACCAACGATGCCCGCGGGAAATGGCTTTGAGGAGAGCTGGGTCGGTCCTCTGCACCGCAGTCGCCTCGCCTTTCAGTACCAATCGCAATTCCACGCCGCGACGCTTGATCAACAGCGGTACGAGCCGCGTGGTAGTGAGCCGCGCACCGGCTGGAACGATCTTGTGAGAAATCAGCGGCGCGAGGTTGAGGGTTAGCTGAATTCCGTCCTTACTCAGGTCGACCCGCTCGATCGCCTCCGAAATGGTCGTTGTGATTTCTGGGTGCGCCTCGAGCTGCGCGCAGCGGTCCTCAACAGCTTTAAGCGCGGAGGCTAGCTCCGCGGTCGAAATGCCACCCTCCTGCAGGACCGTGCTTATAGCCACTTGGTCCTTCAAGATCTGCCGGGCGGCGATCCCCACGCTCCGTTCGATCTCCGGCGCAGCCAGTCGCCATCCGTCCTCGGCTTTGGCCGCCGAGTCCCTGATCAATTTGCGGGAGACGTAGTAGCGATAGCGCCGCTGGCCTTTGGTTGTTCCGCAGACGTATAACGGTGCGCCGTCTTCATCGAAAAGCTTCCCCGCGAGCGGACTCGGAAGGGTGTGAGCCGGCTTTTCACGCCGATGCGCCGCATGGTCGCACAGCTGCCGCTGAGTCGTTTCCCACAGCCCTCGGTCCACGATCGGCTCGTGCTGCCCTGGATGGCGCTCCTTCCTGTGCCGAATCTCGCCGATATAGATCGGATTGGTGAGCAGCTTGTAGAGAGCGCCACGCGAGAAGCAGCGGCCGCCGGATCGCGTGCCGCTTTTCGACATCCGGATCTTGGAAACGATGCCGCGCCGATCGAGATCTTCCTTCAGGAGCCGAACGGAGCCAAATTCCAGATAGCGTTCGAAAATCTGTCTAACGGTCGCAGCCTCAGTCCCGTTCATGACCAAGCGGCGCTCGCGAATATCGTAGCCAAGCGAAGCGACGCCGCCCATCCACATCCCCTTGCGCTTGGAGGCGTATATTTTATCGCGGATACGCTCACCGGTACCCTCGCGCTCGAACTGCGCGAAGGACAGCAGAACGTTGAGCGTTAGACGTCCCATCGAGGTCGTCGTATTAAACTGCTGCGTGACCGCGACGAACGAAATCCCTTGCGCGTCGAACACTTCTACCATCTTGGCAAAGTCGGCTAGCGATCGGGTCAGCCGGTCAACCTTGTACACCACCACCACTTCGACGAGCCCCTGGCGGATATCGCCGAGTAAGTGCTGGAGCGCCGGGCGCTCTATGCTCGCGCCCGAGATCCCACCGTCATCGTAATGAGTCTTGACCAGCCGCCAGCCCTCACTCGCCTGGCTCTTGATGAACGCCTCGCACGCCTCGCGCTGGGCGTGGAGGGAATTGAAGTTCTGCTCCAGTCCCTCCTCGGACGACTTGCGGGTATAAATAGCGCAGCGCCTGATCGTGGGCCTAGCGTGCTCCATGTTCGCTCCCCCTTGCCGGCGCTCTCAGCCCGAAGAAGCGAGGCCCCGACCAGCGGGTCCCGGTGATCTTGCGCGCCACCTCCGAGAGTGAGCGATAGCGCGCGCCGCGCAGCAGCACACCGTCCCCGAGCACCGTCACCCGATGGCTGACCCCGTGCCACTCGCGGATCAGTACGGTGCCCGGCGTGACCGAAGTTGCGGGCGCCTCGGTTGCTGGTCGCCGGTCGACGTTGTCTTCTGCGGCCCGCTCGAGCAGGCGGCGGGTGGAGGATTTGAGGCCGCCGAGAACTCTTTCCTGGAGCCGGTAGGCCGCCGCTTGAAGCAGAAGAGCCCGGCCGATGTGGACCGGCGCTTCGGTGCGGTAGAGCACCCGCCAGCGCTGCTTGAGGGCGGTGGGGTCGAGCCTGCGGAGCTCGGCGAGCTCGTCCGTCAGGCTACTAGTCCCTGACCGAGATGGGTTGCGTTTCATGTCCGCCCGCTCCTTCGCCGGGCAGACATACACATCGCTCTGGTCGGAATCAGAAGCCAGTCGTTCTCCGGTTCGGTTTAGCCGCGCCGTTCGGCGCTGACAGAGAACCGAAACTGCCAGAAAGCGGCCACTTTCGCCTCAAACGAGCGGGACCGGCAGTTCGAATCCATCCTGCTCCACCACCCAGTCTTGTATATCGCGGATTCTCCGAGGAACGGTCAAAATCGACAACGGGTTGCGGCGTGCTTGGACCGCAACCGAAGCATTCTTGTGGCGATTGAGGACTCAACATCAAGGCAAGCTTCAGCAAACGGGTTGCTTCAGCTCACCATCCAATGCCTGAGGAGACCGCGCGTGAGGTTCATGGCCAGCATGCCGAATCGAAGCCACTGGCGACGGGTACGCGGAATACACACCGATCGGGCATTCAACCAGTCTTGCGGCCCGCATGCAGGCCCTGGCGCCGACCGGTTCGATCGCGGTGACCGACGTGACCCGCCGGCTTTGCGAAGGATACTTTCTTTTCAAGCCGCTGACGGGGAACACATCGAGAATAGCTAATGCCGTCGAAGTAACTTGCGACTCAGACGCACCATACTGATTGTCTCTCCTACGCACGCTTGGCGCGCACGCTCACTTTGCCTTGCGGGCCCCATGCTCGCGTCGGACGCGCGTCATGATCTCGCTGCGCTGGCGCATGCTCTTAACCCTGGCCCATCTGGCGAGCCCTATCTCTCCGATAGCTCAGCAAAATCGCGCATGAAATCTTCAATGAGGCTGTCGAGGGTCGACTCCGCGAGACTCGCGAACGGCATGCCGTTTTGCTCAAGGTATAGCCGATCGAGGACCATCCACAACGTCTCGATCGTTTCTTCGATCTCCCACGTTCTGATGGCCGCATCTCGGTAGGCCTGCGACGGATCAAACACGGCATCCTTGTCGATGTGCACAAACACTTTGTCGCGGATGAGTTTGAGCCGACGGGAGAAGCCCTGAAGCTTCGCTATGTCGATTCCTTCAGCTACCTTGCGGGGCTCACACCGGTGGAGATACCAGAACGACGCTGCGTCCCCGTCTTCGAAGATGCGTATAAGGCGAATGAGCACATCGGTTTGTAATGCCTTTGCGGCTACGTGAATAAACAGGTTGGATGAGTACTTTCCCTGTGTGGAACACATTGCAGCAAAGGAGCGGCGCAGATTTTGGACTTCGCGTATGAGTCTATCAACGGTGCTCTGAAACCGTGCAAGATACTTGGGTGCCTTGCGCATCGATGGCACCATATTCGTCATTTCGCCAAGGCAAGCCCTAGCGCCTCGGTCAACTCACATCACTCGTGTGTCATCAGCTTTGCGATTTTGGCCTTCGTCGTTCGGCGATGCGTTGATCTTGCTCGGATGCCTTAAGGGCTTCGAGGCGAACAGCGTTTACTCGCCAAACGCGAGGCGCAACCGGTATCTTGCGCCCCTCAAGTCGCCCTTGCCAGAAGTGCCTCGTAGACCGCCATCCCCGAGACGCACGGGGCGCGCGCCGCCCCGGCTACACTTAGCCAGACTTTGGGCTTCTGTGTCGCCACGGGAACCAGCTTAGCAGATACTAACCGAGTGCGGTGAGGCGGCTCGCTGCAGGATGGCTTCGCGTTCGGCTCTTAGTTCTGGTTGGTACAGCCCTGAACGCGACGTTCATTACATTCCCTCTCGTTGCCTGCAAGTTGACAATTGCTCCGAAGGGCGAAGCTCCGCGTAGGTCACAGGCGGCGCGCATTCGCGCGTCATGCCACAATGCTGCTTCGATTGCGTGGATTTGAGCCCTTCGCGCGCGTCACTGGAGCACTGGCCGTCTGCGACCTTCCGGCCACGCGATGAGGTCGATGCGGCGAAAGTCGCTCGTGGGTTCGAATCCCACCCCTCCGGGCGACGTCAGGCACACGGTCGAAAAAGACTCGCTGGTATCGAGCCACAGGCAGCTAATCGAATGGATCTGTCCCTTAGCGAACACCGACACTGAGAACAAGAATTGCGAACCCCACAATCAGTCCGCACGTTCTTATCCAGTGGAACAGATCCCACCGACGCCCCTGCGCTCTCCAGCCGTCAGGAAGAGATACCGGTGTCCATTTGGCAATCCGATTATTAATCGGAACCGGACCGACCAGCGAAAATATGATGGCGAAGATTTGGATAGTCGCGGCGGTTGCAGCGAGGTGCCACGCAGACTTGTTCAGATGCTCGAAAGGTAGCAGCAGTGAAAGATTCAGCAGGGTGGAGCCGGCCATCCAAAAGGGCATCACGCGCCCGAACAATTTTGCGAGTGACGAGCGAACGAGTATGTGTGCCTCCGGTGGTTGCCGATTGAGCACGGGATGAGCGAATGCTGCCACATTCAGTTCGCTTCCACACATTAGTCCGAGCAGCAGAATCGCAAGGATTTGAAGCGTCATAACGGTGCAAGCTTACTGCGCGTTAGATGGTCGCTTATCAGGAAACTATCGCAGAAGCTGAACGATCGCAGATTTTCAGCAGAAGATAGCAACTATCTCCAATACCCCGACCATCCTGAAGACAAGAGCACATCGATTTTTCTTCCCGGCTCTAAAAAAATCAACTGTTGCACACCGTTAACATTCTGAGCCGAAACGACGATCGAAGAGTACAGTTCGTCGAAACAGTCCGTTAGTGAAGTGTGCGTGCCAAATCGGCACATTGCACACTTTTTTAGAGGTGAGGATATGCGGGAAATCTACGATTCGGCGGGTTTTTGGTCTGGCATCCCACTTGCGGTAATGCTCTCCCCCAAGTTCAGAACCTCTTCGATGCTAAGAGATAACCGAGCAACCAAGCTGGGCGATCATGAGCAGGCAAGCAGCAGAAATCGGACCGTCAGAGAGCGAATATCTGACTGTCCCCGAGATCGCGAAAATTCTTCGACGCAACCGAAAGACCGTCTATGGCTGGATCGAATCTGGGGGGATCGGGAAAGTGGATGGTCTTTTCGTCGTGCAGAGACGTTACTTGATCCATTGGCGCACGTTCCGAACGAGGCAGTTCAAACCACGCGTGAAACTACGCGGTCAACTGCCGGAATACTCGGAGGAATCGCCAAATGGCATGGCTGGAAACGGACAGACGCGGCCAACTGAGAATCGGCTTTAAGTATTACGACGGCCTCAAATGTCGCGAGCCGCTCGGTGTGTCGGCAAACAAGCAGACCATCGCCGAGGCCAGGAGTGTTCCCCGTCAGCACAAGTTGGACATCGATGCTGGCGCCGTCAAGAGAGAGAGATTGAGATTCGAACTCTAAACCTTCGTCCGAATCTTCGATGTTACACTTGGCGGCCTTTGCTGAGAAACTGCGGGCAGGTGTCAGCAAGTTTCCCGAACCCAACCACGCG
>WNFR01008659.1_pt1 | contig 13485 bp, 11 predicted proteins | sample 5400221 | NCBI WGS metagenome assembly WNFR01 (sample SAMN13153357, study PRJNA577476) | soil metagenome | isolation source: 40 cm soil under Madrone tree | place: USA:California | collected 2016-06-14
TATCCCGGGTTTGATGAAGTGCTCGATAAGATTATTGCGTCGACCTGGAAGGCGCCTTTGGCTGCGGGCTACAACGCTGAGATCCAACACACTGTAAACATGGTCGTGTTGGTAGATCTGATGGCGCTCGCTTCAGGCGAGCGCGCCTCGAACCAGGTTCGGGCAATTAGTGAATTCAGACTAGCATTGTTGAAGAGCTGGTTGATTCAGCAACAAGATCTTACGCGCGACGAAAACCAGCGGGCGTTTCTGTCCTACGCCGCGAACCAGATCAAACGCTTTCAGGAAGATCCGAAAAAGACGAACCTCACCAAAGCAAATGATCCACCTGACGGCCAGCCGATCGGTACGGACTGGTGGAACCTCGCGGATCGGGATTGGTGCGATTGGCGATAGGAATTGTCTTCTCGCTGAAAGCGTGAAATATAATAGCCCAGGGTAAGCGCGCAGCGCGCCACCCTGGGTTAGAAACAAGAATGGATTTGGAGCCCTGAAGGGGCGACAGAAATAATCCGCTTGCCGATTTAAATCGCTGTTACTGATCGCCGCCGACAGGGCCCGGCTTCCATCCTGGCCAAGCAAGAACTTCGTCACAATTTACGATAGCTGAGGGCGGAGCAACGATACAGAGAGTGACTTCACGATTGCCGATTTCGCGCAAGACGGCCAAACTCATCATATTCTCCTGAGGCTTGGATGGAACCAAGTAAAGTACTCCTTCTCGCGCCTTCAACACCTGGAGATATCTTTCCAACTTGGCGAATGCGTCGAAGATCTTGTCTGCTGATGCTGCCCTCACGAAGAGACCCATTACCCCACTTCTGTCGCCCCTTCAGGGCTCTCACGATCATTTGGACTTGATCCCAGGGTGGCGCGCTTCGCGCTTACCCTGGGCTATTATATTTCACGCTGAAAGCGTGAAGACACCGAGCCCTCCAGAGCAGTCGGGATTACTGCCAGTGTTGCTCGTGTTATTATCGTGCGCTGTTTCAGCGAGTCTCGATCATGAACCTATACGACGAATTCCAATGGCGTGGAATGCTCCACGAAGCCACGCCCGAATTGCAGAAGATCCTCGGCGAAGAAACGCTGACGGCTTACATTGGCTTTGATCCTTCGGCGGCCAGCCTGCACGTAGGGTCGCTCTTGCCGGTGATGGGTCTGGCGCGCTTGCAAAGATTCGGGCACACGCCGATCGCGATCGCCGGTGGCGGGACCGGACTGATCGGCGACCCGAGCGGGAAGACCAGGGAGCGCCAACTGTTAACGCCTGCGCAAGTCGAAGAAAATCTAATCGGTATCAAAGAACAGTTGAGGCGCTTTCTCGATTTCGACGCGCCGTCGAATCCAGCGCGCATCATCAACAACGCGGACTGGCTCGGTCCGATTACAATGATGGAATTTTTGCGTGACGTCGGAAAGCATTTCACGGTTAATAACCTGCTCGGCAAAGAAGCCATCAATCGCCGTTTGGGATCTGACGAGGGAATTTCCTTTACTGAGTTCAGCTATCCTTTATTGCAAGCCTACGATTTCCTGGTCCTCTATGACCGGCATGGCTGCACCCTGCAAATGGGAGGCAGCGATCAATGGGGCAACATCCTTGCCGGAATTGATCTAATTCGCCGCTTGCGCAGCGCGCGGGCGCATGGTCTGGTGTTTCCGCTGGTCACTACCTCGGCCGGCGTGAAGTTCGGCAAGACCGAAGCCGGCGCCGTCTGGTTGGATCCTAAACTGACTTCGCCTTACCGGTTCTATCAGTTCTGGCTCAACACTGATGACCGCGACGCGATCAGTTATCTGAAGTTCTTTACCTGGCTATCGCAGGCAGAGATCGATGAACTGGCAGAGAGTGTTCGGACGGAGCCGGAGAAACGCCGCGCGCAAAGAGAGTTGGCACGTCACGTGACCGCGCTGGTTCACGGCGAAACTGAACTCGAGAAGGCCTTGCGGGCGTCGGAGGTTCTCTTCGGCAAAGAGATCGACGGCCTGGGGGTGCAGGAGATTCTCGACATCTTCGCGGATGTACCTTCGACTGAATTGGAAAAATCAAAGTTGGAGGGGAACGGTTTCACGATCGTCGATGCGTTGGTGGTCTCGGGCCTGGCGCCCTCGAAGGGCGAGGCCAAGCGTCTGGTGCAGGGCGGCGGCGTCTGTGTGAATAATCGTCGAGTCAGCGATGCGCGGCAAACGATCTCTGGTTCAGACTTGATCGACGGCCAGGTTTTGGTTTTGCGGAAGGGAGCGAAACACTATCACGTGATTAAGGTTGTCGGCGGTTAGTTGCATTACAGAGACTAAACGCAAAGGGCGCTAAGTTTTCCGCAAAGGATCGCAAAGAGTAGTAGTTGTCTTACTTTGGTTTTTCGTTGTTCCCGCTCAGACAAGAACGATCCACGAAATCACACCAAAACCCAACCTCTTTTCCGCTTCGTGTCTTTTCGTGGATCGTTTTAGTCGGGCAGCGGCATCTCAAAATATGACACTACTCCAGAGGTTTTCTTTGCGCAATCTTGCGAATCCCTTTGCGCCCTTTGCGTTTCACTTCCTCTCCGGGACCTAAGCCCCGGGGCTGAATCTCTGCAGCAGATAAGTCGGTAAGTCGGCTACTTTAACTCGCTCCTGCTCCCAGGTATCCCGGTCGCGCACGGTGACGGCCTCGTCTTCCAATGATTGATGATCGACCGTCACGCAGAACGGCGTCCCGATCTCGTCCTGCCGCGCATACAACTTTCCAATCCCGCCAGTGTCATCATAAACCGCGCGCACAATGGGCTGCAGAGAGCGTTTGATCGCTTTCGCCATGCCGACGATCTCGGGTTTATTCTTGGCCAAAGGCAACACGGCCACCTTGATCGGCGCCATTGAATGGTGCAGTTTGAGGATCACGCGGGTCTCGCCCTTGTCGTTCGTCTTTTCGGTATAGGCGTCCATTAGAAGCGCGAGCACGGTGCGATTGACACCCGCGGCGGGTTCGATGACGTAAGGATAGAAGCGCTGCTTGGTTTGCTCGTCAAAATATGACAGGTCTTCCGTGGAATTTTCATTGATTCGCTTCCCATCCTTTTCTGGTTTCTTAGAGTGCGTCTTGAGATCGAAATCGGTCCGGTTAGCAATGCCCATAAGCTCGTCCCAGTTACGTTCTTCGTCTTCACGTTCCGGGAAGAACCGATACTGAATATCAACGGTGCGCTTGGCGTAATGCGCCAGCTCTTCCTTTGGCTGTTCATAAAGCCGCAGGTTGTCGGCCGAAATCCCTATTGTTTGAAACCATTGATGACAGGCGTCGATCCATTCCTGATGGGCCTGTTCGTCCTCGCCCGGCCGGACAAAGTATTCCATCTCCATTTGTTCGAACTCGCGCGTGCGGAAAATGAAATTGCCCGGCGTTACTTCATTGCGAAAGGACTTGCCGATTTGGGCGACGCCAAAAGGCAATTTGCGCCGGCTCGTGTTAAGGACGTTATGAAAGTTTATGAAAATGCCTTGCGCGGTTTCCGGACGTAGATAGACGAGCGCGTCGGGGTCGTCTTCGGCTGTGGCCCCAACATGAGTTTGAAACATCAAGTTAAAGGGACGAGATTCGGTCAGGTTCTTTGAACCGCACTTGGGACACTGGCCCTCTTCGAGCTTATCGGCCCGCAGACGCGTCTTGCATTCGCGGCAATCAACCAATGGATCCGTAAACGTCTCTTCATGCCCTGAATATTTCCAAACCAGGCGGTTCAGGATTATCGAAGAGTCGAGTCCTTCGATATCGTCGCGTTCGTAAACCATCCAGCGCCACCATGCCTGGCGCACGTTGTTGGCGAGTTCGACGCCCAGAGGGCCGTAATCCCAGGCGCTGCCGAGACCACCATAAATTTCCGAAGATGGATAGACAAAGCCGCGGCGTTTGGCGAGCGAGACAATCGTTTCAATACTTGGTGCAGACACTTTTTCTGTGAATCCTGACCTTGAAATCGCGATTAGAAGAGCGGGTTAGGAGTGTACCAGCCAAGTCTGACAGTGCAAAAGGGAATGAGCCTGGAGTGTGTATTAGTTGACGGATCGCGGACATCCTGTCCGCTTGAGAGCGTAGCGCGAACATGACTTGTCGAAGAAGGTAGTGAGCGTGCTGCGCACGCTGGCGGACAGGATGTCCGCGCTCCATAAACAAAAGCGCGACCGACTCAATTGAATCGGCCGCGCTTTTCCCCTTGTACTTAATTCAGCGACAATGACTGCTGGCCAGTCTTATTAGGCTTGCGGCTGCTGATAGATCCTGCGAGGCTCCCCCTAGCCTCATTCAGGGCGTCCATCAGCAGCCCTGCCTTTGTGCTCTTTGACCGTCCTGGCAACTCCGTTCCCCCGAAAGAATTGCCATCGCTCAGATGTAAAGCGCCTCCCCCAAAGCGCCTTGCAACCGTTGTCTCCGAGCCTGACCCTGATTGCTTTTTACCCTTTTGCTTTTTTGTCGTTCTAAGCATGAGCAACGATTGTGCCAGCGAAAATGATTCAAGCCGGCAGGTAGCAAGCTTCCTTCGTTTTCCCAGTAAAACCCAGTATCGGAAGTTAGAGGGCCGCGATGGGAAGAAATGAATCGATGGTTTGAAGCGGAAAGAACTTGTAGGTCTTCAATACAGATTGATTGCGATTATGAATTAAAATCGCTCGCAACTGATGCGGAGCCGCTCTTCTCGGTGCGGGCGAACTCGGTAGCGAGTGGACCATTCAGAAGTTTTCGGGACGAAATGGACGGGCGTAGAATTCGCTGTATAACCAACCGAGGACTCGAATCTCTGCCGTGCAGAGTGTTTCGAGCCAGCAATTAAACAGAAAGTCGGCGCGGGTTTTCGCGGCCGGGATTTTTTGTGATTCGCCAACCACCGAACTGGCCGCGCTCATGTCCAGATCATAGGCAGCGGCAACATCCTCAGTCGCCTTTGAAGCACGATCGAGCGCGTTCAATAACTGGGATATCCAGGCGTGTAGTTCACGTTCCGAGGGGTTGTGCGCGACCGATTGGAGGATGCCGATGGCCAGGCGGTCCTCGGCGCGATTAAAGTTGAACACATCTTCACCAGCCAGGCGGCTCTGTTCCTGCTTCCATTGAAACAGCTCTTCGAGCTTTGGGTGTTTGATCACCGCTACGCGTTGGTCGTAGTCGAGGAACCACTGAATCACGTCCGGCAACGAGTCATAGTCGATGCCGCCGTATTGATCTCGGAGAAGTACGGGCTCTGCCGCTGCCACGCTTTCCGCGAGCGAATCTGTTTCGGCTGGGTGATGGTTCATGCGACGACGGTATCCGAAGTTGCGGGCACGCGCGCGGAGCCCAATTAGACGGTCTTATTAATTTCCAGAGTGAACGCCGCCCTTGCCTCGCCCACTTGCTCGCCGCGCCGATTTTTAAGAATAGTCGGCGCATACGAAGCCAGGGCGCTCAGTTCGCTCTCGGCCAGGACGTTTAGTTGTCGCAGGGCTTCGATAACCGCCGGAGGTCGGGCCCGATGATCATCGCCGTCTTCGATCTTGAGCGCCAATCCGAGCCCTTTTGGCCATTCGGCGGAGGGCAGCACCCCAACGGTGTAGACGCCTTCCGCGCCTATTTTCGAAATCAGCCTGCCCCCACCGGCTTTAATGAGTTCGGTATCCAGTCGATCTTTCGTGCCACCCACCATCTCTGGAAAATCCATCATCGCTCTCATGACGCGCTTGCATGCGTCCCGGATACCGCCGCCGCAGCTCTCCGGAGCCACGAGCCGAGCATACATTAGCGCCATGGCGCTAACCGGAACTCCGAAAACCGGGACCCCACAACCATCCACGCCAACGGCGATCTGCTGGAAGGGCACTCCTGAAAAATCCGCAAACGTTTCCGCGATCATTTGCTGTACAGGATTGCGCCAATCGTCATAGCTTTCCGTCGCCGCTCCGATATGCAGCGCTAAAGCCAGCATGGCCGCGTGCTTGCCGGAACAATTATTTTGCAGCACACTGGGAGTCCTTTGACTTCGGGTCAACTCGCGCGCGACCTCGGCGCTGAACGGTTCGTGTACGCCGCACTTCAGCGCACTTTCATCCAGCCCGATTTTGCCGAGCATTGAACGAACCGTATCGACGTGAATCGGCTCGCCGCTGTGCGAGCCGCAGGCGATCGCGATTTCCTGTTCGGTAAAGCCAAAACGATCTGCCGCCCCCGAAACGATTACCGGGATAGCCTGGAAAGGCTTTCCTGAAGAACGCAGGTACGTCACAGTTTCCGGGAAACCCAGGGAGGCGATCGTCTCACCACTGCCTGCAACAGCGGTCAAATGTCCGCGATGGCGCGATTCAACGATGGGGCCGCGCCAGACTTCAATCAGCGAAGCAGGTGTTCCGGCTACAGCATCAATAGGGTCGGACATTACTGGAGCATCTTAACTGCTTCGCCGAAAAAAAAGAAAAGCGGGTTAGATTCTGCCTAACCCGCCAAGCCTGGCGCCCGAAGCGATTCTGTGACGCTACTTTTCTTGTTTGTCTGTCGATGGAACTGCCGGGAGAGTGGTGGGCCCGGTATTCACTCGGCGAGCCGAATTCGCTTTCGCACGTCGACCGCCAAACGAAAGCACGGTCAGTTTCACGGCTCTTCTTCCAAACTGGAGAGCTTCCCGAGAAGTGGGTGTCCAGATGTCTATGCGACGCCCCTTGACTGCTCCCCCGGTATCTCCCACGACATATTCGCCGCTGAAAGAGCCGGCTTCCAGCCTGACTCGAGTGCCCAACGGCAAGACTGACGGGTCGGCGGCAATCATGCCTCGGGTAAGCGGCTTACCGCTGGCGGTGCGGCCGCGCAGGCTGTAGGCCGTCGCCGTATAGGTCCGCGGCGCCACCTCAAAATCGACGTTGCTTGCGGAAGGCGTCGTTGACCTGGCCAAAGAACTTGTCGAGGCTGGCTCGGCGATAGCTGGCCCGGCAACTTTGGATTCCGGGTTCGCGGGCTGAACTCCAGCTTGCTGGCTTAGAATCTGAACCTGCTGTTGACCTGGCTGAACCGGCTTCGGTTCCTGGTGAATGTAGCTCTTCGAGTAAGAAATTGCGGAAAAAACGAGAAGCACACTTACAGCGCTTCCAATAGCAGTGGATTTCATCAATCGGGTTCTCCTATCCGATGGTTTAATGCCAGCTTTTCAGAAGCGCGGCGCGCGAGTCGTTCAATTACCATGACTCGACCCCTCGGCTCTAGGAGACTGAAGGTAGTCAGCCGAAGTTAGAGGGCTTACATCCTTGATGCGCGGCGCTGAAAAGACCAAAAGAAAAGCGAACCTTAAGGGGTTCGCTGGCTTAATGCGCGAAGAGGCTATCACACGGTTCTTTGGGGTGTCCAGCCGGAGATCAGAGCGGAAATGTACTAATTCCGTTGCATCGTCTAGCAGTCTGCTGAAAAAAGGGTTTCCCATTCTTAGGAAGCAGCAGGACGATCCACGAAAGCACACGAAATAACTCGACCTGGGAGTTTCTTTTCGTGCTGGTTCGTGTGATTTCGTGGATCGTTCTTAGTTTTCAGCAGCCTGCTAGAGTCCCGCAGCTGCCGAACAAGATAGCAATTGGACCGGCTCGCGAGATCTGGTGGTTTTCCTAGCCTTTTTCCAGATTCGCATATTTTTCGATCAGCTTCTTCTGTCCGTGGCCGGGAAAGCTGACCGTGAACTTGGTCTGGTCCCCCGAGCCTTCCCGGCGCAGAACCAGTCCACGGCCATACTTGGCATGCCGGACGTAAGACCCGGGGAGAATGTCTTTGCTGCCGGGAGCACCGACGTCTCCGTCCGCACTGAGCGAACTCTGTCGGATGCTTGCCGAACTGGCGGGACTAGCCGTCCCGGCCCCACCGTCTGATTTGGCTTGGGTCCGATTACTCCCCTCGCCCTTTCCGCTAGTCGTACCGTGACCACCCATTTTCGCCGCTCGTTTGCGGAAGAATTCGTCGATAGACTCGACGCTGTCATAGGTCTTACCGGGAAATTTACTTCCAGGCCGCCGTGCGCTCAAACGGCCGGAATTGCCGGACTCGATAATCTCAGCGGGCCCGCCTCCAGAGGATTCGTCGTATTCATATTGGAGCGCACCGACGGCCACCAGCTCCAAGGGTTTCGACGCGCGGGCAAAGGACAGCCAGGATCTCCCGCGCGAAATATCTTCGATGAGATCTAGTGGCATTTCGTTAAGGAATTGGGAAGGCTCCGACGCCAACTCCTCGCCGTACACGCGGCGCTTCACCGCGTGGGTCACGTATAGGTATCTCTCAGCACGGGTCATAGCCACGTAAGCCAGCCGGCGTTCTTCCTCGATGTCGGAAGCGTCGCTTAGCGAACGCGAATGCGGAAACAGACCATCCTCCAGCCCGACGATGAAGACGAGTGGAAACTCGAGGCCTTTGGCCGAGTGCGCGGTCATCAATGTAACCGGCACGTCGCTCTGGTACTGGTCGGTGTCCGCGACCAGAGCAGAATGATCAATGAAGTCTCGCAAACCCTCGGGTCCCTGTTCGTCATAGTCGACCGCCGCGTTGACCAGTTCCTGTAAGTTTTCCAGGCGGGCTTCTGCCTCGTCGTTGTTCTCGGCCTTTAAGGCATTTTCATAACCTGTATCCAGAATCGCGGCTTTGACCAGATCTGAAACGGGAGCAGTCGATTCGATGATCCGTGCGCTCGAGCCCTCCCTGACGGTCGGGCTGCTGACCGCTGCTTCGGCGCCCGCGTTGCCTTCTTCGCGGTCGCCGTCTTCGCTCTCGCTGATATTCGCACCGGCCATTACGCTCTCAGCTCTGGCCGCTAAGCCTGTAACTATCTTTTGGAAGTTCGCGAGGGCGGCAGCCGCCCTTGGCGAAAGACGCTCGTCAGAAAGCAGATCGGTAATCGCCTCCCAGTAAGACACTCCGAGTTCGCGTGCCCGAGTGTCGATCTCGTCCAGCGTCATTTTGCCGATGCCACGGGTCGGAGTATTGATGACTCTTTGCAAAGCGATCGAATCGTGCTGATTCATCGCCAGCTTCAGATATGCGATTATGTCGCGGACTTCCATCCGCTCGTAAAAGGAGAACCCGCCCACGATGTTGTATGAAAGTCCCGAGCGGCGCATCGCTTCTTCAAAAACGCGCGATTGCGAGTTGGTGCGATAGAGCACGGCGGCACGAATATCGCGGTCGCCGCGCAGATGTTCCTGGATCTTTCCAGTTACGAAACGGGCTTCGGATTCCGCGTCGAGCGCCTGGTAGTAGCGAATCTTTTCGCCCGCGTCGTTCTGTGTCCATAGAGCTTTTTCTTTTCGCTGGACGTTATGTCGAATCAAGCCGCTGGCAACATCCAGAATATTTTGTGTCGAACGATAATTCTCTTCCAGACGAATGACCTTCGCCGAAGGGAAGTGCTCTTCGAACTTGAGAATGTTGGTGATGTCGGCGCCCCGCCAGCGATAGATTGATTGATCCGGGTCGCCTACGACGCAGATGTTCTGCTGCTTTTCGGTCAGCAGACGAATCAAAGAGAATTGCAGAGAGTTAGTATCCTGATACTCGTCTACCAGCAGATAGCGAAAGCGATCGTTGTAGCGCTCGCGCACTTCCGGAACATCGCGCAGCAAGCGAACGGTTTTGATCAGCAAATCGTCAAAGTCGAGCGCGTTATTCTTCTGCAAGCGCTCTTCATATTGTTGAAATACAGCCGCAATCGAAGCCCGCCGCTCGTCTATGAACTGCGCCCGCGCCGTAAAGGCTTCCGCATCTTCGCCGCGATTCTTTGCGGCGCTGATGGCTGACTGCACTGAGCGGGGCGCCAGTTGCTTATCGTCAAAACCAAGGTCGCGAATGCAATTTCTGGTCAGCCTGACCGCGTCGTCTTGATCATAGATCGTGAATGAGCGCGTATACCCCGCCTGCAAAGCTTCGATGTCGCGCCGCAGAATCCGCACACACAAACTGTGAAAGGTCGAAATCAGCGGCGCGCTGCCAAGTTCCAGGCCTTCCAGAAGCTTGTGGACGCGATTGCGCATCTCTTCGGCGGCCTTGTTGGTGAAAGTCACCGCCAGAATGTTGCGCGGCCACACGCCGCGCTCGGCGATGATGTAGGCGATGCGATGCGCAATCACGCGCGTCTTGCCGGATCCTGCGCCGGCCAGAATCAGCAGCGGTCCGTCGCTGGAGGTAACCGCTTCGCGTTGTGGTTCGTTGAGTTGGGAAAGAAAATCCAAAACTTATCCTTTACGTTTGAAGAATTGCACGGCGCGCTCGTGTTTCTTAGCCGCCTCGAGAGAGTCAAACGTACCGAGTGTTGATGTTTGAAAGTTACTGGTTAAGATTTGGGGAGCGCCGCAGTTCTTTGAACAGCATTACCAGATCATTCAATTGATAATTCGCGTTCAGCCCACTCGGGTTCGGCAGCACCCAGACTCGTGCGTCGCCGATGCCTTCAGCTTGTTCACCAATGACGGCTTTCGGGTGTGCGAATGCCTGGCGATAGGCGACGACGCCGAGCACCGCAACCACTCGCGGATGATACCGTCGCACTTTGGCTTCCAGCTTCTGGCCGCCCTTTATGAAGTCTTCCCTGGTCAACGCGGAAGCCGCCGCGGTAGCACGCGCGACGACGTTAGTGATTCCGATTTGGAGATGTAAGAGCTCCCGCTCTGCAAAGGGAGACCACAAACGATCTGTGAATCCCGACAGATGGAGCGCCGGCCAGAAGCGATTACCAGGGCGCGCAAAGTGATGACCGACCGCTGCCGTGTACAGCCCGGGATTAATGCCGCAGAACAACACGCGCAGGTCTGGCCCGATCACATCGGCGACGGTTTTCCCCTCGGCCTCTATTAACTGTTGCTTCGTTGGCTTGAAGGGCTGCTCGGCCGAGGTTGGTGTTCGCTTGCTCACCATTTGGATCCCTCTTAGACTAAGAGCTCAAAATGAAAGAGACAAATTCAACCGCTTGAGGCCGCTGAAGAACTGAACTACGATCCACGAAACTAAGACAAACAACACGAAGGACACCTGTTTCGAGTCGTTTCGTGTGATTTCGGGGATCGCTTTTGCTTCTTAACCAAGTGTAGCGCCTTTTCCAGCAAACGGGACATGGCAACCAAGAAAACGTCCACGAAAAAAAGTCGCAAAACAATGCGCCTGGCGGCCCTTTGCTCGACTGCCCGCGCGGCTCGCATGCCTGACATCATTCATCCGATGCTGGCCACGCTGGTCGATGATCCGTTTTCGGATTCCGAATGGATCTTTGAGACGAAGTGGGACGGTTTTCGTTCCGTCTGTTTCGTTAAGAACGGGAGGTCACGATTTGTTTCGCGCAACCAGATAGACATGACGCCGCAGTATCCGGAACTGGCTGAGGTTGCCAAACAGATCGATGCGAAGGAAGCGATCCTCGATGGTGAGCTTGTCGCGCTGGACAAAGATGGCATGCCCCGGTTTCAACTTTTACAGCCACGAGTTGGGCGTAAGAGCGGCCTCGAAGCACTGCGGGGCTCGGGTCACATTGTCTACTTTGTCTTTGATCTGCTGTACTTCGACGGCTATGACTTGATGTCGTGCCCGCTCGTCGAACGTAAAGAGGTGCTGCATACAATTCTGAAGCCGGCAAACTTCATTAAACTTTCTGAACACGTCGTTGGTGATGGTGAACACTTCTTCAAACAGATCGAGAAGTTTCACCTGGAAGGCATGATCGCCAAGCGCGCCGCCAGCCCTTACGTTCAGAAAAGAACCCGGGACTGGTTAAAGGTCAAGACCATTCAACGTTCGGAAGTAGTCATTGGTGGTTACACACAGCCGCGTGGATCGCGGGCACACTTTGGTGCATTGGTTGTCGGACTCTATCGCGGCCAGGACTTGCATTATGTCGCACACGTCGGCGGTGGGTTCAACCAGCGGACCTTGGCTGAGATCTACAAGTTAATGCAGCCATTGAAGGCGAAAGCCAGTCCGTTTGTCGATGCCCCGAAAACTAACGAGCCGGTGCAGTGGATAAAACCCAAACTGGTCGCCGAAGTGAAATTCTCAGAATGGACCGCGGAACATCGGCTGCGGCATCCGGTCTTCGTCGGCCTTCGCGAGGACAAGGAACCAGAGGAGTGCGGGTTCGAGTTTGAACGCGATACCGACAAAGTCGTTCGCAAGCGTAACGGGTGATCCATTCTTTGCCCCTGGCGCCTCGGGCGTGAAATTAATAGAAAGTCTCACGCAAAGAGGCAAAGGCAAAAAGTAAGAATTACTAGGGGTTTTGAGGTTTTGGCTTAAGCGTTGGGCCGCATCAGACCGCGGAAGATGCCCTGAATTTCAACGCGTGAGGCGTGTATCCGGAGGGGCTCCAACTGGGCATTTGCAGGTTTCAATTCCACTTCCTCACCGAAGCGGAACAAACGCTTCAGGGTAGCGCGGCCGCGATCGATGAGGGCCACCACAATCTCGCCATCGCGGGCTTCGGTCCGGTTTTCGATTAGCGCAATGTCGCCATCACAGATGTGCTCATCAATCATCGAATCACCTTTGACGCGCAGCGCGTAAATACGCTCGGGGCGCACGCGGCCAAAGAGGAAGCGCGGCACGCAAATCATCTCGATGTCTTCGATTGCGTCAATCGGTACGCCGGCGGCAATGCGACCGAGCAGCGCAACTTCGCAAACAGCATCCGCCGGGACTTCCTCAACCTTGACGGCGAGAGTAAAACGTCCGGGTTGGTGGTCGCGTTTGATCAGACCGCGCTTTTCCAACGCCGAGATATGTTTCGCGATCGTCGCCTTCGAACTAACTCCAAAGTTGCGCGCGATCTGAGCATATGATGGTTCATGTCCGTGTTTCGCCAGAAAGCGAGTAATGTAATCGAGAACTTCTTTCTGGCGTTGGGTACGTGGCAGCATTTTGAAATTAAGTCTGAGGACGATTCGAATTCTAGTCGCGCAAATGTAAATGGTCAAGCAATCTGTGTGTGATCGGTGATTTCATTTTGTCCATAGCATCTCATTAGCACCGGAGCTTTAATCCAATGATTAGGAGTAAGTGTCAGAAGCCCGCGCGTGAGCAAGGGCGCCGCTCCAATCAGTCAGCCCCCTGCCATTCAGCAAACCGCTCGGAGCCAAACTCTTCATCACCAGCGCTCGCGAGTGTGGGCCTCCCTCACGGTCGGCGTCTGACACACGCGTTTCGTGATTAGGCCGGAAAGGCACACCGCTTGACCCTAAACAATTCCTCGCAGTCAAAATTCATTTGACTAAGCTCGCCTGATCGGATAAATGTTCTCACCCGATAAGAGTTTCCATAGGAGCGTGTAACCAGTTCCGCTGCGCGAGCGTTCTTGTAGTTGTCACCGTTTTCTGCGACGACAGCTTTACTACCTGCAGTTTCTTTACCACAACTCGATTGAAAGGAAGTTTCCCCAGATGAAAGAGACGTGTCGTTCCGCTCGCGACTTCGGCGGGCTCATGGTCGCAATCTGTGCGCTTCTGTTTGGAGCAATGGCCTTGGGAGCG
>WNFR01014173.1_pt1 | contig 13484 bp, 10 predicted proteins | sample 5400221 | NCBI WGS metagenome assembly WNFR01 (sample SAMN13153357, study PRJNA577476) | soil metagenome | isolation source: 40 cm soil under Madrone tree | place: USA:California | collected 2016-06-14
TCGGCGCCCGAGTTCAGGACGGACGGCGAGTAGTAGATGCTGCCGCCGAACGAGAAGGCGTCGCTGAAGTTATACGTCGCCTTGCCGTAGACCTCCCAGAAGCTCAGATCGGCCTTGATGACGTTGCCGTTCGGAAGGCTTGCGTTGCAGCCCGGGATGAAGCCGGTGTTGAAGCACTGGCCGCCGGGATACCAGTAGTACCAGGCGCCGATATCGAGGGCGAGCTTGCCGAAGGTCGGCCGCAGGCCGCCGTAGAAGTCGATCTCGGCCGCGGCATGGTTCGGAAAGTCGATGCTTTCGCCGCCGATGCCGAGGTAGCCCTGGAGGTTGGCATTGAAGTTGTAGCGCGGCTCGAAGTACACCCCGACCGCCGGCTTATGGGCCGACTGGGAGACGCCGCGGAAGTTATAATCGCTCGCGATCCACGCGCCGAAAGCCACGTCCCACGGGCTCACGACAGCCACCGGCGCCGGCGCCGCCTTGAGAGCCTTGAGATCAGCCGCATAAGCGGAGGTGGCGGAGAACGCCGCCGCCACCAAAACCGTTGTAAGTACCTTCTTCATCGTCAGCCCCTTTTCAGTTCCTGCTCGAGCCCCGACGATCCTGAACCGGTTGACCCAGTGAGAACGCGGTTTCAACTCGAACATCTCAGACCACCCTGACGCGACGATTTAACCCATGCCGCGACCCTGACTCGCAAGGTGAATCCTTCGGCATCTGCTGTCTTTTTAGGCTTTTGGCGCGTTTTACCGTTGAAAGAATTTGGCCGTTGCATTTTCGTCACACAATCGCGGCGCGGCTGTAGTCCGTCCCGCCGTCGGCCATCCGCCGGAGATACCCATCCGACAGGCATGCGCGTTCCCCGCGCCCGGCGGGACGCCGAGCTACATCATTGATTTTGATATTGTTCTGGGCGGCCTCGCCGGCAGGGCGGAGCGGCCCGGCCGGCGGGCGGGCGGCCAGCGCGGCGCAGGCTCGGCCCAAGGATGCGCTCCGAACCGGTAGCCCCTCTGTGGAAAACTTGCGATTCAAGCGTCAATTATCGGCGTGGCACCGCCGGCGCCACGCGGCCGAACCTCATGATCCACCGCGGCACCGGCCCGTCGGCCAGACGTCGAACGCTCGCGCCAGCCGGTGTCCGCAGACCCTTGAAAGTTATTTCTTTGCGGCCGCCTTGCGGTTGGCCTCGAGCCGCTGATCGACCAGCGCCACCTGGGCGTCGATCGCCGGATGCCGCATGCCCTTTTGGGCGGCGATGAGCTGCACCAGCTTGTCGGCGCGCTCGATATTGGGCGCGCCGTTTTGGAGGGCGCGCGCGGCCGAGGCCGGGCGCGTGAGGCTTTGCGCGGCGGCGGCATATTTCTCGAACGGCACCAGATCGGCGGGCGATGCGCCGAGCTTGACGCAGAGGTCGAAGACGAAATTGTAGACCGACCTCGATTCTTCGAGATTGCTATGCACCGCCTCCTGGGCGGTCCGCATGCCGTCCTTGGTGATGCAGCGGTAATTGCCGGCGAGCAGCATCGACCACTTGGCGAGCGGGACGAAAATCGAATCGTGCACCTTGAGCTTCACCGGCAGTTCGATCTTGCCCTCCGGCGTGTCGAACCGCACCGCCTCGATGTCGGCCTGCAGCTTGCGAAGAACGGCCGTCTGGGCGTCTGAATCGAAGCGCGCGACCTTGAAATTGGTCGGCAGGGTGACTTGCAGCACGTTGACCTTTTCGTCGGGCGGACGGATCGCCTGCGGATCGGGGCTGCACAGGGTCAAGGTCGCGGGATCGAAACTGTCCCACACCGTGGAATCCGTGTAGGCGGGCTTCAGCGCGTCGTAGTTCAGGCCGGGGATGCGCTTCACATAGGGCAGCGGCGGCATGTTCATGATCGACATGCAGGGCACCCTCGACTTCGCCACCGCGTCGAGCAGCTCGCGCACGCCCGGGGAGCGATATTGCGGCTCCTGCATCGCGAGGCCGACGAGGTCAAAGTCGGACGGTTTGACGTCGCCCGGACCGGCCGCCGACACCTTGCCGGGCAACTTGCGCGAGTCGATCTCGATTGGATCCTTGCGACCCTTGATCGGCAGGCGAACCCGGAAGCCCTCGGCATTGATCAGATCCGCCTCGGCGGGAAGGCAGACCAGCTTCACGTTGTGTCCACCGAACATCAGCTTGGAGGCCAGGAGCGACCCGTAGGACGCGCCCATGATCAAGATGTTGTAAGTCGCCGGCATGGCCCAACGTGCTCCGTGTCCAAAGTGAGAGGGAAAGGGAAGAGTTCTGGCCGATAGCCCACCCGTCCCGCGACCGCAATGCTATTCGGCCGGCCATCCCTATGCAATGCGGTTCGCCGCGACGCCCGCCAATGCAGCAACGGTCCCCACCGCGAGCGGCCCGTGTGACGAAAAAATCACGTCGTTCGGGCCGCTGATGCGGCAAGCGTGCGCGTACTCGCCCAGCGAACCGGAACGAACGCACGCCGCCCGCTGCATTCCTTGGCTGCGTTTTTTTGCGACCATCCGGTACCGGGGTGGTCGCACGATGACGCCGTGCCGGGCGTCTGCCCGGCACGGCGTGGTTTTCCCGATCGCGATGTGGATCCGGTGGCGCTATGTGCCGCTGTGTCCGCCGCCGCCGGAGCCGCTACCACCGGGGCCACCCCCGCCTTGGCTGCCACCGCCTTGGCTGCCACCGCCGCTTTGGCCCCCACCGCTATGACCGCCACCGCTATGGCCACCACCACCGGAGCTGCCACCACCGGAGCTGCCACCACTGTGGCCGCCACCACTTCCGCCGCCCCCCTCACTGCCAGGCGGGCGATAGCCGCCCATCGGCGAGGAATGAGACGGAGGGGTGTGCGGCGCGGGTGACGGTGCCGGCGCGGGCCGCGGGGCCGCGGGCGGCTGCGAGGGCATGCTCGGCCGCGGCGGCTTCTCGCCGGAGATCTGGCCTTCACGGTCTTCTTGGCCGATCTCTTCGCCGACTTTTTCGCGGCTTTCTTCGCCGGACGCTTCTTGGCGGCGACCTTGACGCGGCTCTTTTTCCGCGCCGGGGCTGCCTTCCTCGTCTTGGTCTTTTTAGCTTTCTTCGCTTTCGTCTTCTTCGCCATGATCGACCTCCCGATCGTTCGGCTGCTACCGATCGCGCGCCACCCGCCGATCACCTCGGCCCGTGCGGCAACTGCGATCGCTTTTCCCTCGGACACGGCCGAACGCGCGGTTCAGACCGTATCCACTAGCCTTCTCAAAGCCCCCGGCACCGGGCCGCCGGTCGCCCAGTCGATCAGCTCGACCGGATGGACAACCGGGATCTCGGTGCCCCCCGCGATCTGCGTGATGCAACCGACATTGCCGGCAGCGATCACATCGGGAGCGACCTTCGCGATGCACGCGACCTTGCGATCACGCAACGCCATCGCCAGCTGCGGCTGCAACATGTTGTAAGTGCCGGCCGAGCCGCAGCAGAGATGGCCGTCGGGTACATCTTTGACCACGAATCCCGACTTGGAAAGAACTTCCTTCGGTTCGCGCGTAATCTTCTGGCCGTGCTGCAGCGAGCAGGCGCCATGATAGGCGACCACCAGAGCGGGCGTGGGCGTTACCATTAACTTATTGATTTTATTTATATATTCACTCACGTCACGCGCCAATGCCGCGACCATTCGGGCGCGCTCCGCGTAATGCGGATCGTTGCGCAGCATGTACCCATAATCCTTGATCGTCGTGCCGCAGCCCGATGCGGTGATGAGAATCGCGTCGAGGCCCTCGCCGTCGATCTCGCCCATCCAGGCATCCACATTGTGGCGCGCGGCCTGCAGCGCCTCCTCCTTGCGACCCAAGTGGTGAACGAGCGAGCCGCAACAGCCCTCACCTTCCGCCAGCACCACCTCGATGCCGTGCCGCGTGAGGATTCGGATCGCCGCCTCGTTGATCTGCGGCGTGATCACGCTCGCCACGCAGCCGGTGAGCAGCGCCACGCGCCCGCGCCGTTCTCCTTCGGCCGGGATCACGCACGGATTGACTCTGCCGGAAGGCGGAACTTTCGCCGGCGCGAGCCGCAGCATCGCGGCGACCGGCGCAAGGCCGATAAGCTCGAGCAACGGCGCAAGCGGCTTGCCGAGAAAAGCCGCGAACAGCGACAGGCGAAACCGTTTTCGATCGGGGAGCACCTTCGCGATCACCGCACGCAGCAGGCGGTCGACAAAGGGGCGGCGATAGGTCTCCTCCACATGCGCGCGCGCATGATCGATCAGATGCATGTAGTGCACGCCGGACGGACAGGTCGTCATGCAGGCGAGACAGGACAGGCAGCGGTCGATATGGGGGACCACCTCGGCCGTCGCCGGCCGATCGTTCTCGAGCATGTCCTTGATCAGGTAGATGCGCCCGCGCGGAGAATCGAGCTCGTCGCCGAGCAGCACATAGGTTGGGCAGGTCGCGGTGCAGAAGCCGCAATGCACACAGGCGCGCAGAATCTTCTCGGATTCCGCGACCTCCGGGTCGGCGAGCTGGGCGAGGGTAAAGGAAGTCTGCATCGTTCACACACCCGCCCACATGCGCCCGGGACCGAGCACGCCGCGCGGATCGAAGGCATCCTTGACGCGCCTGGTCAACGCCGCAAGTCCGCCCGTGTGCGCCTCGAATGCCGCGACGGACGCACGCAGCGCCGCCGGCGCGCGGATCAAGGTCGCATGTCCGCCGCAGGAGGAGATCGCGCCATGCACCGCCGCCGCCCCCACATCGTCAGTCGGCGCAAGCGCCGCCCAGACAAGACCGCCGGCCCAATCGTAGAGAAACTCGGCGTCGGCCCGTTGCGCGATCAGCTGTGCGGCCGCGGCCCCTTTGGTCGGCGCGACCGAGAGGCGCCAGACGATCCTCTTGCCGGCCGGCCCGCCCGCCGCGAACGGCACGACATCGCGGATCGCCTCCCATAGCGCACGCGATTGCGCTTCGCCCAACGTGTTGAGCGCGCCGAATGGCCGCAAGACATTCATCAGCGCATCGGTGCGATGGGCGACCGAGGGCGCGACGCCCTCGATGCGAAGCACCGTGACGTCGCGCCCGACCGCGACATCGTCGCCGACGCGCGCCGCGACGTCGGCGTCAACATGCGCCGCCCCGGAGACATCGCAGGAAGAGCCCATCGCGGCGGCCATCGCCTGCATGGCGCGCGCGGCATCGAGGCCGACCACGATCACGGTCGCCTCGGTCTCGGGTCGCGGCAGCGTCTTGATCGTGACGTCGGTCATCGCCGCCAGCGTGCCCCATGACCCGGCAAGCAACTTGCACAAGTCGTAGCCGGTCACGTTCTTCACCACGCGCCCGCCGGCCTTGAAGACCTCGCCGCGTCCCGACACCGCCGCCACCCCGAGAAAATGGTCGCGCGCCGCTCCCGCCTTGATGCGGCGCGGGCCGGACAGATTGGCCGCCAGCACGCCGCCGATCGTGGCCTGGCGCGCCGGCGCGCCGAGCAGCGGACCGAAATCCATCGGCTCGAAGGCAAGTTGCTGGCCGGCCGCATCGAGCCGGGCCTCGATCTCCGAAAGCGGCGTGCCGGCGGCCGGCAAGGCCCGCGAGATCGAGGGTGGCATCGACCTGTGCCGGCCGCCCGAGCGACCGCTTCGTCCCGTGGCCGACGATCTCGAGCGACTTGCGGTGCGCCAGCGCCCATTGTACGGCCCCTTCGACGTCTTTCGCGTCGCGGGGTCTCAACGCGTCGGCCATGGCATCTCTTTGATCTGGCGCATGATCTCTTCCGAAAACCGGTATCCACTTTTCGGGATCATGCGCGGGCGCATGATCCCTTCCGAAAACCGGTATCCACTTTTCGCGACCATGCGCTAAAACCGCGGTATGTCCGGAAAGGCGACCTTTCCGGCATGCACGTGCACGCGCCCGAGCTCGGCGCAGCGATGCAAGACCGGAAACACCTTGCCGGGGTTGAGCAGGCCTTTGTCGTCGAAGGCGCATTTCAATCTCTGCTGCTGGGCCAGGTCGGCCTCGGAAAACATCGCCGGCATCAGGTCGCGCTTCTCGACGCCGACACCGTGCTCTCCGGTGAGGACGCCGCCGACCTCGACGCATAATCTCAGAATGTCGGCCCCGAACGCTTCCGCGCGATCGAGCTCGCCCGGCTTGTTGGAATCATAAAGGATGAGCGGGTGCAGATTTCCGTCGCCGGCGTGAAACACGTTGGCGACCCGCAACCCGTATTTTTCCGACAGCTCGCGCGTGCGCCGGAGCACGCGCGGCAGCTGGGCGCGCGGTATGGTGCCGTCCATGCAATAATAGTCGGGCGAGATGCGGCCGACCGCCGGAAACGCCGCCTTGCGCCCGGCCCAGAACAGCAGCCGCTCCTCTTCGGAGCTCGATGTCCGGCAGGTCACGGCGCCGCAATCCCTTGTGATCGCCTCGATTCGCCCGATCAGATGATCCACCTCCGCCTGCGGGCCGTCGAGCTCGACGATCAACAGCGCCTCGACGTCGAGCGGATAGCCTGCATGCACGAACTCCTCGACGGCGTGGATCGCGGGCCGATCCATCATCTCCATGCCGCCCGGAATGATGCCGGCGCCGATGATCCGCGCCACGCAGGCGCCCGCGTCTTCCGAGGTCGAAAAGCCGATCAGCATCGCGCGTGCGCATTCCGCCTTCTGCAGGATGCGCACCGTCACTTCCGTGACCACGCCGAGCAATCCTTCCGAGCCGGTGACGATGCCGAGGAGGTCGTAGCCGCCGGCATCGAGATGCTTGCCGCCGAGCCGGATGACCTCGCCGGTCATCAGCACCATTTCGAGGCCCAGCACGTTATTGGTGGTCATGCCGTATTTGAGACAATGCACGCCGCCCGAATTCTCCGCCACGTTGCCGCCGATCGTGCAGGCGATCTGCGAGGAGGGATCGGGCGCGTAGTAGAACCCGCGGTCCTCGACCGCACGCGTGACGGCGAGGTTGGTGACGCCGGGCTCGACCACCGCGACACGGTTCTCGAAATCGACCTCGCGGATGCTGTTGAACTTGGCCATGCCGAGAAGCACGCCGTCGCCGAGCGGCAAAGCGCCGCCCGACAGTGAGGTGCCGGCGCCGCGCGGCACCACCTTGACGTCGTGCGCGTAGCAATAGGCCAGCACGCCGGAGACTTGTGCCGTCGTCGCCGGCAGCGCCACCACCATCGGGAGCTGACGATAGGCGGTAAGCCCGTCCGATTCGTAAGGGCGCATCTCGCGCTCGGTCGCGATCACGCCTTCGCCCGGGACGATCGCGCGCAACGCGTCGACGATTTCCTCGCGGCGCGCCAGAACGCCTGCATCGGGTACCGGCATCACGACGGACATGACGGTGTTCCTCGGCCGCGTTGGTTGCCGGCCTGCCCTCTTATAGCGGGAAAGCAGCGGCAAAATCCCGCCAATTGTCGGGTTCGCCCCATCGGAACGCATGCCTCCGATCGGGCGTTGACGGCTTGCGCCGGGGCCTCCATTCGGTCAGTTTCCAGGCGCGAGATCGTGCCCGACGGGCCGTCGAGAGGCTAGGAAGCGTTGTCGCGGGTGTGCGATTTTTGAGAAACCGAGGAGATCGATATGAAGAGTTTTGTCATCGCGGCCGTGGTCTTGGCGGCATCGACGGGAGTAACCCTGGCCCAGGACGTAGAGGCGGGAGAGAGCTCTTTCAAGAAATGCCTGCCCTGCCATGACATCGGCGACGACGCCAGGAACAAGGTCGGTCCGCTGCTCAACGGCCTCGCCGGACGCAAATCGGGCACCGTCGAGGGCTTCAGCTACAGCGACGCCAACAAGAGTTCCGGCCTCACCTGGGACGAGGCGACGTTCAAGGACTACATCAAGGACCCGCGCGCCAAGATCCCGGGCACGAAAATGATCTTCCCGGGCATCAAGAACGAAAAGGAGGCCGAGAATTTGTGGGCCTATATCAGCCAATTCAAGGCGGACGGCAGCAAGAAATAGCGCGACCGACGGCGCGCTCCGAGCCCGCGTGCCGGCACCGGCTTGACCCTGATGAACGCGGGGGGCGCCCGAACCTGGGAACCACAAGGCGGTACGGACCGTCACTGCGGCCCGGCCGTCAACCGGGAGAAAGGGTCATGATCAAGGATCTCGTCGTCAATCTCGGCATCGGCGATCCGCGCGACGCGGCGGTCGATTACGCGGTCTCGATCGCCGGGACCTTCGACGCGCATCTGTGCGGAATCGCCTTCGCCTATGAGCCGGTGGTGCCGCCGAGCATCATGGGAGGCATCCCGGCCGACGTCATCGACGCCCAATGGGCGGCGAGCGCGAAGGCCGCCGATGCCGCGATCGCCAGCTTCGAAGCGGCTGCCAAGCGCGACGGCATCTTGCCCGAGCACCGCAAGCTCGAGGCCTCGCTCGGCGGCGCCGGCGACTTGTTCGGCCGATTGGCGCGCCGCTTCGATCTCGCGGTCGTGGGCCAGGCCGAGCCCAAGCACGGGCCCGCCCAGGATCTGGTGATCGAAGGCGCCCTGTTCGGATCGGGTCGTCCGGTCATCGTGGTCCCCTACATCCAGAAGGGCGGACTCAGGCTCGACCGCGCCCTGGTCTGCTGGGACGGCAGCCGGCCAGCCGCCCGCGCGATCGGCGACGCGATGCCGTTCCTGGCACGCGCGGCCGCGATCGACGTCGTGATCGTCGCCAGCGGCCGCGAGAAGAGCGATGAGATTCCGGGCGTCGACATGGCGGAGCATCTCGCCCGCCACGCGCTCAAGATCGAGGTCAAGCGCCTCGTGTCAGGCGACCTGGACGTGGCGAACACAATCCTGTCCTATGCGGCCGACAGCGGCGCCGACTTCATCGTGATGGGCGGCTTCGGCCATTCGCGCCTGCGTGAGTTCGTGCTGGGCGGCACGACGCGCGGAATTCTGGCCTCCATGACGGTACCGGCCTTGATGTCGCATTGATTGCGCCCCACGGCGAATGAATTCGCCGGACAACAGCTGGCTCGCCTCGATGAAACCCTATCCGGCCGAATGGGAACGCCATGATGCGCTGCGCGACGGCCGGCGCGTCTTCGTGCGGCCCCTCAAGCCGGAGGATGTCGCCTTTTATCCCGACTTTCTCGCCCACGTGTCCGCCGAGGATATGCGCCTGCGTTTCTTCGCGCCGGTCAAAGAGCTCAGCCCGGCGGTGCTCGACCGCCTGACCCATCTCGACTACGCGCTGGCAATGGCATTCGTGGCCTTCGACGAGGTGACCGGCGAGGTGCTCGGCGTCGTGCGTCTGCATCGCGATCCGGTGGGCAAGAGCGCCGAATACGCGGTGCTGGTGCGCTCGGCGCTCAAGGGTCACGGGCTGGGCTGGCTGCTGATGAGCCGTATGATCGAATACGCCCGCCGCGAGGGTCTCGTGCTGATCCACGGCCAGGTGCTCGCCGAGAATACCACGATGCTCGCCATGTGCGCGGAGCTCGGTTTCACGGCCGCGGCCGACCCGGCCGAGGCTGGCGTCATGGTGGTAAGCCTCGACTTGGCGCGCCTGCCCGGCGTGACCGGATGACCGCAGGACCCCCGGAACTCTTTTCCGCGCAGAGCATTATAATGGGGCACCGCGGAACCTCAGCAAGTCTCCAAAGGGTTTTCAATATCTGCGCCAAGCGAGGGTTGGTTCTCTGCGATATGGAAAAGTCAGAAAGTTAACGTGAGATCGTCAACCGGTTCATCCTCCAATTGCCTGTCGAACTTTTAGAGTACGCATAACTCGACGTCCCGCTTCACGTCAGGGGAATCGACCATGACCGATGCCTATACGATCGGAATCGAGGAGGAATATTTCCTGGTCGATGCCGAGTCCAAAATGGTTGCCGAGCAGCGGCCGGAGGCGTTCTTCGCCGCCGCCAAAGCGGCGCTCGGCGCGCAACTCATGGGCGAAATGCTGCAATCGCAGATCGAAGTCGCGACCGTGCCCCATCGCGACATGGCGGCGGCGCATGCCGAGCTGCGACATCTGCGGGCAACGATCGCGGCGATCGCGGCGCAACACGGGCTTGCGATCCTCGCGGCCGGCACGCACCCGACCGCGGCCTGGGAAACGGCGCTCCAGTCGCCTGCCGACCGCTACGACACGGTGATGCACGATCTGCAGATGATCGGCCAACGCAACATGCTGTGCGGGCTGCACGTCCATGTCGAGCTGCCGGACGGCGAGGACCGGGTCGACGTGATGACGCGGATGCTGCCCTATCTGCCGCTGTTCGTCGCGCTCGCCACCTCCTCGCCGTTCTGGCGCTCGCGCCCGACCGGGCTGAAGGGCTACCGGCTGGCCGCATATGACGAGCTGCCGCGCACGGGTGTCCCGGAACTGTTTCGCCGAAGCGAGGATTTCGACGCCTATATCACGGCCCTCACGCGGGCCGGCGTGATCGAGGATTCGAGCTACGTCTGGTGGGCATTGCGCCCCTCGCTGCGGCACCCCACCCTCGAATTGCGCGCACCGGACTCCTGCACCTTGGTGGATGACTCGGTCGCGATCGCGGCGCTCTACCGCTCGCTGGCGCGGCGGCTATGCCGCAACCCTTGGCTCAACGGCGACATGACCGCGGTGACGCGCGCGATCGTGGTCGAGAACAAATGGCGCGCGCAACGCTACGGCATCGACGGGACCTTCGCGTGCGAGGACGGCAGCGGAGCCGTGACGGTAGCGGAGCTTCTCGAACAGGTGCTGCATGACGTCATGCCCGACGCCGAGGCACTTGGGTGCGCCGCCAATGTGGAACGCTGCCGCGCCATCGTCGGCGCCGGAACATCCGCCGACGCACAGATCGCGGTCTTCGAGGCCCACGAGAAAACGGGGAGCCGAGAACGCGCCCTTCATGCGGTGAATGATTGGCTGGCGGCCGCGACCTTGCAGTGAGATAGAATTCATTTGGTCGCATTTCCGCGGCGAACAGGTCTCGCCGGAAATGATCCCCGTCAGGCCGCATCCTCTGCGGGCACGGTCGTCTGCACCACCAGGCCGCGGGCGCGCGCGTCGACCACCCCGAGCGCCCGCAACGCCAGCAGCGTGAGCACCTGCACATTCTCGCGGGCCTTGCCGGCATCAGGTGTCGGCGCCAGCGGACCGATCAAGCCCTCGAGCAGCACCCCGACCAGCGCGGCCGCCGCCACCGCCGCGTCCTGCTCGGGCAAATGACCACCGGCGATCGCCGCACGGATGCGCGTCTCGATCTCGGCCGCGAGCGCCCTGCGGCCGGCGAGCCGCAATCCGTCGACCGCGGCATCGACCGGCTCTCCGCTCACCGCCCAGGCGAGCCGGCGATGACGCAGCGCGCGCGCCGCGAGGGTGACGAGTCCCGCCGCGAGCGCCGAGAGCGGTCCGGGCGCGGCGTCGGCGGCTCGACGAAAGGCCGCAATCTCGTGCGCCGACACCGCTTCGATCAGCGCCCCCACGAGGTCGGTCTTGGCCGGAAAATAGCGATAGACCGTCCCCGCCGCGATGCCGGCGCGCGCCGCCACCGGCGCGATCTGGACAGCGCCGAGGCCTGATTCGGCCGCGATCGCGCGGGCCGCCGCAACGATGCCGTCGTGGCGGGCGGCAAGGTGCTGCAGGACGCGTTCGGTGCGGCGGTAGGCCATGGGGCGAATCGGGGGCCGGGGGCGGAAAAGCAATGAATCAAGATTCACGTACCTTGGCAACCCGCTGGCCGGGCACGGAAGCTCCCGCCGCAACGGCGGCGTCCGAAAGATGCCCCGCCTTATTGCTTCTGCTTAGCCCGCGCCGCCGCGCCGATCTTCGCGAGCGTCATTGCCGGCGTGATCGCGTCGGGGTCGATCTTGAGCTGGATCACCGCCGGCTTGCCGGATTTCTGCGCCGCCCGGAACGCCTTGGGAAAATCGGCGGTCTTGTCGACCAAAACCCCAAAGCCCCCGAAGGCGCGCGCATAGGCGACGAAATCGGGATTTTTGAGAACGGTCGCCGACACCCGCCCGGGATATTCCCGCTCCTGATGCATGCGGATGGTGCCGTAGAGGCCGTTGTCGGCGATGACCGTGATGACCGGCAGATCGTATTGCGCCGCCGTCGCGTATTCCTGCGAATTCATGAGGAAGTCGCCATCGCCCGCGATGCACACCACGGTGCGCTCGGGATAGAGGCGCTTGATGCCAATCGCTGCCGGCACGCCGTAACCCATCGAGCCCGATGTCGGGGCGATGTGCTGGGCGAATCGGCGGAAGCGAAAAAAGCGGTGAACCCAGGAGGCGAAATTCCCCGCGCCGTTGCACAGGACCGCATCCTCGGGGAGGTTCTCGCGCAGCCACACCATCACGGCGCCGAGATTGACGCCGCCCGGCTGCTCGGTCGGCTGCTCGGTCCATGCGAGATAGTCCGCATGGGCGGTTTTCGTTCCGGCTTCCCATTTGATCTCGTTGGGCGGCTGCAGGCCTTCGGCGGCGGCCGCAAAGGCGGTCGGCGCCGCATGGATCGCGAGATGCGGCTTGTAGACCCGGCCCAGCTCCTCGGCGCCCGGATGCACATGCACGAAGGTGGTCTGCGGACCCGGAATATCGAAAAGCGTGTAGCTCTGCGACGGCATCTCGCCGAGTCGGCCGCCGACCAGCAGCACCAGATCGGCCGCCTTGATGCGCTCGATCAGCTTGGGGTTCGGTCCGATGCCGAGGTCGCCCGCGTAGCAGGGGTGCAGCGCATCGAACAATGCGCCGCGCCGGAAGGTGGTGGCCACCGGCAGGGCGAAGCGCTCCGCGAAGCGCGCAATCGCTGCGTGAGCGGCGACCGACCAGCGGCTGCCGCCGAGCAGCAGCACGGGGCGCTCGGCGGCCCACAGCATCTTCTGCAATTTCATCATGTCGGTCGCGCCCGGCCAGGTTTCGACCGGCTCGAAGGCCGGCGCGTTCGGCACCGCGATCCGCTCGGTCAGCATGTCCTCGGGCAACCCGATCACCACCGGGCCGGGCCGCCCCCCGGTCGCGGTGTAGAAGGCGCGCGAGACGATCTCCGGCACCCGGGCCGGATCGTCGATCTCGGTTGCCCATTTGGCGATGCCGCCGAAGGCGGCGGCGTAATCGAGCTCCTGGAAGGCGTCGCGTCCCTTCATGTCGCGCGCCACTTGGCCGACGAACATGATCATCGGGGTCGAATCCTGGTGCGCGATGTGGATGCCGTGCGCCGCATTGGTCGAGCCCGGCCCGCGCGTGACGAAGCAGATGCCGGGCTGGCCGGTCGCCTTGCCGACCGCTTCTGCCATGAAGGCGGCCCCCGCCTCGTGGCGGCAGACCGTCACCTCGATGTCGCGATCGTGGAAAGCGTCCAGGACCGCGAGATAGCTCTCGCCCGGCACGCAGAACACATGGCGTATGCCATTGACGATCAGCTGATCGACCAGCACCTCGGCGGCGGTCCGCATATTGTCCTTGGCGCGCATGGCGGTTTTCTCCACGGAATTTTCGGCCGGCGCGACGCTCGCGCGCCGGCATCCATAGCGCCTGTCGGCGATTTTATCGAGAG
>WNFR01005073.1_pt1 | contig 13483 bp, 10 predicted proteins | sample 5400221 | NCBI WGS metagenome assembly WNFR01 (sample SAMN13153357, study PRJNA577476) | soil metagenome | isolation source: 40 cm soil under Madrone tree | place: USA:California | collected 2016-06-14
CGAACAGCGGCGCCGCCCACCTCACCCTCCCGTCGCTGCCGCGCCGGGTCCCTCCCTCTCCCCCCGCAAGCGGGCGGAGAGGGGCACGACCCTCGCGAAAGATCGGTGCCAGCCGAAATGTGTGCATGCACTAGCGCTTCCGCGGGGGTGACGAGTGAGGCGCATTGCGCGACGGCGTTCTCAGGATGGTCAATGGACTCTAATTCTCCGCGTCCACTGCGCGTCCACTGCGACCACTGCGGTGAAGTGTTGTTAGGGGGAGGGGGAGATGCGTGATCCGCCGTTGATCCTCGTCGTCGACGATGTGCCGGACAATGTCGACATTTTGCAGATGCGCCTCGAAAGCCAAGGGTATGAGGTCGTGACGGCTGGGGACGGTGTCGAGGCCCTCGAAAAGATCCGCGAGCTGCTGCCGGATCTCGTGCTGCTCGACATCATGATGCCCAAGATGGACGGCATCGAGACGGTCAGGCGACTGAAAGCCGATGCGGCGCTGCCTTTCATTCCAGTAATCCTCGTCACTGCCAAGGCGGACAGCAAGGATGTCATCGCGGGACTGGAGAGCGGCGGCGACGATTATCTGACCAAGCCCGTCGATCACGCTGCCCTCTCTGCCCGCGTGCGCGCGATGCTGCGGATCAAGGCACTGCACGACACCGTACAGGTGCAGGCGCAGCGGCTGGAGGAGCAAGGGGCCGAGCTTGCCGCTTGGAACAAGACCCTCGAGGAGCGAGTTGCGGCACAAATCGGTGAGATCGAGCGGATCGAGCGGCTGAAGCGCTTCCTCGCACCGCAGATCGCGGAAGTCATCGTCTCTTCCGGCGGTGAGGCGATACTCGAAAGCCACCGTCGCGATATCGTTGTGCTGTTCTGCGATATGCGCGGCTATACCGGCTTTTCCGAAACGGCCGAGCCGGAGGACGTGATGGCGGTTTTGCGCGAGTATCACAACGCGCTCGGACCGCTGATCCATCGCTACGAGGGAACGCTCGATCGCTTCACCGGCGATGGCATGCTCGTGATCTTCAACGACCCGGTACCGTGCCCCGACGCCGCCCTCCGCGCCGTTCGTCTTGCGGTCGATATGCGGGAAGCCGTCGCCGCTCTGGCCGGCTCGTGGGCGGGTCGTGGGCACGAGATCGGCTTTGGTGTCGGGATCGCCCAGGGGTACGCCACCCTCGGCCGGATCGGTTTCGAGGGCCGCTTCGACTACACTGCCATCGGCACTGTGACCAATGTGGCGGCTCGGCTCTGCGCCGAAGCCAAGGATGGCCAAATCCTGCTGACCCAGCGCGTGGCAGCGGCCGTCGCCGGCCTTGCCGAGATAGAGCCGCTCGGCGATCTGGTGTTGAAGGGCCTCAGCCGCCCCTTGGCGGTGCTGAACGTACTCGGTCTCGGATCCAGCCGTGTGAGCAGATTTTAGCCGCTATTCCTCTGATCACTCTCAAAATCACGGCTCGACCTTGCAGCGCTCGCTCTAATCGTTCGGCATGGGCGCTCGAGACGACGGCATCCCGTCACGGAGCAACTGACATCTCGACACCCGCGCCGCTCGTGTTACCGTCGCAGGAAATCATATCGCCGCCCGAGGGAACGCCCCGATGCCGCATTCTTCCGATGATCCGCCAAGCGTTACGCCTGCAGAAAGTGTAGAGAGCGAGGCGCCGAGCGCAAACCCGCCGAGCGAGGCCGCCGCGGAGGCCGCCAGTCCGCCGAGCCCATCGAGGCAGGATGGCGAACCGCGCCGGCCCCGACGCCGGCGTCGCCGCCATCGGCCGCCGCCCGCGCCGGGCTCGCAGTCAGGTGGCGAACCTCATACCGAGCAGACCGCGTCGGCGGGCGAAACGGCGGTGGTCGAAGATTTGCCGACCGCGCCTTCCGGCGACCGTGAGCCGCCCAAGCCTCCCCGGCGGCGGCGCCGGCGTCGACGCGGGTTGCCCGGTGAGGCCGGGTCGCAGCAAGCGACGGCGAGCGGTGACGCCCAGGCCGAGGTAGGGGTTTCGGTCAACGACCCGCCGCAGAGTGCTTCGGCCGGCGATCCCGCGCAGAGCCAGCGCCCGCAGGGTTTGCCGCACGACAATGTGCCTCGAGAGCACCGCCGCCGGCACCGCCAGCGCAGGCCTCCGCGCGAAGGAGGCCCGACAGACCCCAAATCCGGCAACGAAGGCCAAAGCGGGTCGGAAGTGGTCGGTGACACGGTCTCGCGAAGCGGATCGTTCACGAACAGGGGGCCAGGAATCGGCGGGCCGCGCAACCGGCGTCCGCGGGGGGCGGGGCCACGAGAGGGCGAGCAGCAAGGTGCCGGATCGCGTCCGTGGAACACGGGACCACGCGATCCGAGCGGACGGGGATCGGCCCGTCGGGACCAAGGCGCTCGGGACCAAGGCGCTCGGGCTCGTGGCCCGCGCGGAAAACCCTCGCGGGACCGAAACCAAGAAAGAGGCCGGGATGCGCAACAAAGAAAGCCCGAGCAAAAGCTCTACGCCCTCGAAGCAGTGGTCGATCGGGGTTTCGAGGATGTTACCGACGAGGCCGATGAGAGCGTCACCCGCCGTGTGCACTGGACGATCATCAAGCGCACCGTCGCCGACCAAAAGACCGGCAAAGCGATGTCGGCAGTCTACGTGTTACAGCGCGAAGGTGTCGACTCCGAATACCCTAATCTCGGCGCCGCGCGGGCGGCGGTAAACAAGACCATCGTTCATCCCGAAAAGCTGACGTTGTCAAAGGCGGAGCACGCCGCCGCAAAGAAATGAGGCGTGGTCCGGATCACATCGGCGGTTTGACGGCCGCAGGGCTTCTCGCCGCACCGGCCCTGGTTCAGCCGTTGAGCGAGGAGGCTGGGGGAACTACGCCGCTCGAGGAACCCCGCGGCAGGCGCGGCCGCAGATTCTGGACCGACGGGAGTTTCCTCAGGTTTCGGTAAACCCAGAAGAATATCGAACCTACCAGTATGCCGGCGACCAGCTGACCCGGCAATCCGGAGCCCAGGAACACGTTGCAGACCCATCCGAGTACCGGCAAGCAAATCACCGTGATCGAAGCAGAGACCCAGAGCGCGTGCAGACGCTGGCGAATACGACCGCTGTGATACAACCAATCAGCGATGGTGGTACTGGCCGTTCCGAGAGCGGCGGCCAAGAATTGCACTAGAAAAATCTGCACCATCCGATCTCTCCATGGTCGGTACTGCAGCGACCGACCGAGTATCACGCGGCGAAAATAAAGCAGTTCCTCGAATTTATCACGTATTCGTTACAAATTTGTTGACATGGGAGGTTCGTCGGCTGACCGCCCTTTTGCGGATTTAGCAAGATGGTCAGATCGGCGGGGGCGTCGCCTTAGCCTTTCGAAGGATGCGTCGTAAAAATTTACAGGTCGTTTGGAACGCGAAAAAAGCCGGCGTGTTTTAATAACCACAATAGCTCGGCATGTTTCTTGCGCACTTTTGGTTGTGTGCCAGCCCGAGGAGAAGGGTCCGATGCCGCAGGCGGCAAGAACACGATCCAAAGAGCGACTGCCGCTCAGTACGGCGATATTGTCAAACATCGCGCTGTCGCTCTTGATGTGGAATATCGCTCTGAGGCTGGCAAGCCTGTTTCTGGCAGCATAAACAGGGTTCTGTGAACGCGATCCCGGGCTGGGTGCCGCGACGCAGAGCATTACCCGCCCCATCGAGCGCGCTGCAGGGCCAGCTGCATTGCCTGGTCGAGCTTTTTGGAAAAACGACTCTGCTCGGCACCAGACCTGGCTGCCCCAGCCCAACCATCGGAAGCCGAGCACGCGGCGTTTATTACTAAATCCGGAGCGAGTACGGCGGGCTCTCCCGCAACTTCCGGCCCCTCGTATCGGCTTGCAACTGCCGGCGAAGGCCAGTGCGCCGACGCCATTCTTCCCGATGGCTGCTGCAGGCGCGTCGTCCTGGAGCCCTCGCAAAGGCCGCTTTCATGAAGAACGCGCCGCAAATACACCGCTACGCCAGTGAGCAACTTATCCGGGGGTCGTCCGGCTTTGACCCAGGCATCCATCTTGCCCGGTCCCCAATTGTAGGCGGCAACGGTATCCGGCCAGTTCCTGTATCGTCCGTACAGCTGGGCCAAATAGGCCCGTCCCATCGCGCGATTCTGCGCTAAATCAAATCGATCCCCACCGCCGACATCCGTTGCCGCTGCCTCGCTGACCTGCATCGGCCCTTGGGGCCCGGAGGGATTCGGACGCCACATGCCCATATCTTCGCCATGACTGGACTCCGCGCCGTCGACCGCGATTGAGATGCGATCGAGCGGCGTGGCCGCCTTGGCTCCAGCTTGGCCCGAGTTTCTTTGCCCACTGGCAACAGCCGGCTCGCGCAAGCTGGTGCGCTCGCCCGCCATGGCGGCTGCTGCAATTGTCTGGCTTGCCAATAAGGCGATCATCAGCGATTGCGTGTAACCCATGAATTAGGAAAAATACCTTTTAGATTCGAAACGTCAAACCGTTAATCTTCTTTGGAATCAAGAAAAGACTATGGACCCGATCACATCAAGATCTGGGGTTCATAATAGTTAATCTTCGTGTTATATTGATTTCGTATCGATTACCAAAATTGTTGTCTATTGGCGCGGCACTGGGCTGCGCTTCGTAGCGGGTCTCATAGCACCTCAAATAGACCCGCAGCGCCCATGCCACCTCCGACGCACATGGTGACGACAACGTAGCGAACCCCGCGCCGCCTGCCCTCGATCAGCGCGTGGCCAACCATGCGCGCACCCGACATTCCATAGGGGTGGCCGATGGCGATTGCACCGCCATCCACGTTGTAGCGCTCGGGGTCGATGCCGAGACGGTTTCGGCAGTAGAGAGCCTGCACGGCAAAAGCCTCGTTGAGCTCCCAGAGGCCGATGTCATCGACGCTCAGCCCGTACTGCTTCAGCAGCTTGGGGACGGCGAATACCGGACCGATGCCCATCTCGTCCGGAGCGCACCCGGCGACCGCCATGCCGCGATAGGCGGCGAGCGGCTGCAACCCCCGGCGCTTGGCCTCCTCTGCCTCCATCAGCAGCGACGCGGACGCGCCGTCGGAGAGCTGGGAGGCGTTGCCGGCGGTGATGAACCGGCCCTCTTTGACGGTCTGCCCATCGCGGAATACCGGCTTCAGGGCGGCCAAAGCCGCCAGCGTGGTCGAGGGCCGGTTCCCCTCGTCCTTTCCGAGCGTCACCTGGGCAAAGGTAGTCTCGCCGGTCTCGCGATTGTCGACCCGCATTACCGAGGGCAGCGGGACGATCTCCTGGTCGAGGCGACCGCCTGTCTGCGCCGCCGCGATGCGTTGCTGTGACTGAAGCGCGTATTCGTCCTGCGCCTCGCGCGTGACCTGGTAGCGCTCGGCCACAATCTCGGCGGTCTCGATCATCGTCATATAGAGATCGGGCCGATGCTCGACCAACCAGGGATCTTGTGCACGGTATTCGTTGCGCTTTTCGTTCTGCACCAGCGAGATCGATTCGACACCGCCGCCGATCGCGATCGTCATGCCGTCATGCACGATCTGTTTCGCGGCAGTGGCGATCGCCATCAGGCCGGAGGCACACTGCCGGTCGACCGTCATCCCCGCGACCGACACCGGCAGTCCAGCGCGGATCGCCGCCTGCCGTGCCACATTGTATCCGCTTGAGCCTTGCTGTAGCGCGGCGCCGAGAACGACGTCCTCGACTTCGCCCGGATCGACGCCGGCGCGTCTGACCGCCTCGGCCACGACGTGGCCGGCGAGCGCCTGCGCTTGGGTGTCGTTAAAGGCGCCTCTATAGGCTCTGCCGATCGGTGTCCGGGCTGTCGATACCATAACGGCTTCGCGCATCTTCGTTCTCCCTGAACAGCAGCCGAGCACGGTTCACTATAGATAGTGGAATCTGTCGGTGTCATGTAGCATCGCATTTCTGCGAGTTCCTGAAGGAGACAGCCATGCCCGACGACTATCCCCTGCCATCCGGCGATCTTGACAGCCTCGGCTTTGCCGCGACGCCGTTGCAGCATCTCGATCGTCTGATCCGGCAGCATATCGAGGAAAATCGCTATCCCGGCGCGCAGATCGCGCTGGCGCGGCATGGAAAATTGGCGCTCTTCCGCAGCTACGGCAACGCCAAGACCGAGCACGAGACGGTGCCGGCGATGGGCGAGACCCTGTTCCTGCTGTTCAGTCAGACAAAGGTCCTGACCAGCGCCGCGGTCTGGACGCTGATCGAGGAAGGCAAGCTATCCTTTATGGACCGCATCGCCGATCACTTGCCGGAATTCGCCCAGCGCGGCAAGGGCGAGATCACTTTGCACCAGGTCATGACGCATCAGGGCGGTTTCCCGAGCGGCGATGTCACCCGGGCGACCTGGACCGACCACGCGCGCATGCGCGCCGAGGTCTGCGGCTTCTCGCTCGACTGGACCCCGGGCACACGGCTGCAATACCACCCTCGGGCGGCGCATCTGACCCAGGCGATGGTCATCGAGGCGGTCACCGGCCAGGATTATCGCGAGGTGATCCGCGAGAAGGTATTGGCGCCCTTGGGTTTGGCCGGCGAGATCTTTGTCGGCGTGCCGGCAAATGAGCAAGGGCGCTGCGTCGATACTTACGCGGCGGAGCCGCGCGACAATTCGGCCGAGTTCAAGGCCGCCGGGATGCCGAGCGGCGGCGGCTACGCGACGGCTCGCGGCATGGCGGCCTTCTACCAGATGCTGCTCGGCCGCGGGCGGCTCGGGAATGTGCGGCTGTTGTCGCCGCGGCTGGTCGCCTATGTCACGCGCAGCCACACCGGAGATCGCGGCGACGACGCGATGGGCGGGGTTCCGATGCATCGCGGCCTCGGCCCGCATGTCCGTGGCGACAGCGACCGCATCCGCGGCCTCGGCACAATCGGCGCGCCGGAGACCTTCGGGCATGGCGGTGCCGGGACGTCCTATTCCTGGGCGGACCCGACGAGCGGCGTGTCGTTCACCTACGTCACGAACTACGTGGTGGCTGATCCGTGGCATTCGGCGCGGCTCGATCGGGTGGCAAATTTAGTGCACGCGGCGATCGACTGAGCGGGGGACAGGGGCATGCGCCCGCGGTCCACAAAGTAAGCCATGGCGCCGCGCGTCGATGCAGTCCGTTCCGATGATGCGCTGCCGGCGCGTGCCGACGTCGTGATCGTCGGCGGCGGCATCATCGGCACCAGCACGGCACTCTTTCTGGCGCAGAAAGGGATCTCGACCGTCCTTTGCGAGAAGGGACACATCGCCGGCGAGCAGTCGAGCCGAAATTGGGGATGGTGCCGCAAGATGGGGCGAGATCCCCGCGAGATCCCGCTGATCGTCGAGAGCCTGCGGTTGTGGCAGGGCATGAATACGCTGGTCGAGGCCGAAACCGGCTTTCGCCAACCCGGCATCATGTATCTGGCCGAGACCCAGGCCGAGCTTGGAGAGCTCGAGGCCTGGCTCGATTACGCGCACCAATACCAGCTCGATACGCGCATCATCACCGATGCGGAGGTGCGAGAGCTGATGCCGGGCTTGACCGGCACTTGGGCCGGCGCGATGTACACCGCAAGCGACGGCAAGGCGGAGCCGCAAAAGGCCGCCCCCGCCATCGCCGAGGCGGCGCGCCGGCTTGGTGCGGGGATTGTGACCCAATGCGCCGTGCGCGGTATCGAGACTTCGGGCGGACGGGTCTCGTCCGTGGTCACCGAGAAGGGCCGGATCGCTTGTGGCTCCGTCGTCCTCGCCGGCGGCGCCTGGTCGCGCCTCTTCTGCGGCAATCTCGGGATCGAGCTGCCTCAGCTCAAAGTGCTGGCCTCGGTGATGCGGACCGAGCCTCTCGAAGGCGGCCCGGAAATCTCCGCTTCGGGCGGCCTCTTCGGCTTTCGCAAACGGATGGATGGCGGCTATACCGTGGCGACATTAGGGGTTCGCACGATCGATCTCGTTCCCGACAATTTCCGCCTATTTTCCGAGTATCTGCCGGCGGCGCGGCTCCACTGGAAGAAATTGCGGTTTCGGGTGGGCCGCCGCTGGGTCGAGGAGTGGCGCACGCCGCGGCGTTGGGCGTTGGACGCACCCTCGCCGTTCGAGGCGGTGCGCGTGCTCGATCCCGATCCGGACCCGATCGTCATCGATCGGGCTCGGACCGCCGTTGCCGCGGCTTTGCCGCTGTTCCGTAACATGGTCGTGGCGGAAAGTTGGGGCGGCATGATCGATGTCATGCCCGACGCCATCCCGGTGATCTCGCCGGTTGACAGCCTACCCGGGTTCTTCATCGCCACTGGCTTCTCCGGCCACGGTTTCGGTATCGGTCCCGGGGCCGGCAAGCTGGTGGCCGACATGGTCGCCGGTGATCCGACGCTGGTCGATCCGACGCCGTTCCGCCTGACGCGGTTCACCGACGGCGCAAACCCGCGGCCACATCCACTCGCGAGCTGAGCCGGATGCCGTCACCTTGGCCGTCGGTGAACTGAAGCCCGATGGATGCTGAGCCGCTGCGCGATCTCGCTCGTTCCGACGCCTCTTGTCCTCTCGGTAGATCAGTCACCCACTAGAAAACATTAGAAAAGATGAACGAAACCCCGGTCAGGATGACCGGGGTTTCTGCCCTGTCAGCTGGCTGCGATGACAGGGCAATGAGCATCGTTGGGTACAATCGGGGACATAACGACGCCACCCGATAATGCGTCGACCGCTCTCTGGTTGCAATAGATATCCGAAAAATTAACTTCAAATGTCGGATTCTTCTCTTCGGGGGCCGTTTTCAGGCTCCGTGTCGCATCCCGACTTCACACTGCCGCTCGCCCACTACAGGTGGCTAATGGGCTCGGGCGGGGCATCATCGCCCCAAGACGGAGGCACCGGCTCTTCATCTTCTTCGCGCCGGATGCGCTCTGCCGCGTCGTCGAAAATTGCCGGCGCGGCGATAGCAGTCGGTTCCGTCGCATCTCAGGGGACAGTCGTAACCAGCGGGTTGCAGCGAGCTAGGGTCTCTGCGGAGATCGCAATTCCAAGCCCAAGGTTTCCTTGACCTCCTCACACGAAGGTGACCGCCTGGCCGCTGGAGACAGGCTAGCATCGATATCCAATTTTGGCTGCGCTTTGATCTCGATGGCTGACGACACTTCGCCGCAACACGTTGTTTCCGCACGGCGGCTAGTCCCGCTCGGCCTTCTCGTTGCCGCCTGGGTCGCCTTCATGCTGGCCGGCGGATACCATTACTTGACTTTCACCGCTCTCGCTGAGAACCGCGACTTGCTATGCAGCCTCGCGCAACGTTGGGGCGTCGCCGCCGTCTTTCTCTACATCGCGGTCTACGGGACGCTGGTCGCGCTGTCGGTTCCCGGCGCCGCCGTGTTGACGATCGCCGGCGGCTTTCTGTTCGGAACATGGCTCGGCGCGGTGGGCGCGATCATCGGCGGTACACTCGGCGCGACCGGCATTTTTCTTGCCGCCCGCAGCGGCCTGGGCGGCCTTGCGCAGCGCGCCGGACCGCTCGTCGGCAAGCTGGAGGCCGGATTTCGCGCGGACGCGTTCAATTATCTGCTGGTGCTGAGACTGGTGCCGATCTTTCCTTTCTGGCTCGTTAACCTCGTTCCCGCGTTGGTCGGCGTCAAATTGCCGACCTATGTGCTCGCTACCTTACTCGGCATCATTCCGGGCACTTTTGTTTATGCCAGTCTCGGCAACGGGCTGGGCAGCGTACTCGAGGAACCGGATTTGGGGATCGTGTTCAAGCCGAGCGTGCTCGTCCCCATCGTCGGGCTCGCCCTCCTCGCGCTGATCCCGGTTGGCTACAAGCGGTGGCGCGACAAAAAAACCGCATGACCCTGCGGCTTGCTCCCGATCTCTGCGTTATCGGGGCCGGCTCGGGTGGCTTGTCGGTCGCCGCCGGCGCGGCTCAGATGGGTGCCGAGGTCGTACTGATCGAGCGCGGTCTGATGGGCGGTGATTGCCTGAACTTTGGCTGCGTACCCTCGAAATCCCTGCTCGCCGCCGCGCGCCTCGCCAACCTCCGGCGGCGCGCCGCGGCCCTTGGCATCGTCGCTGCCCCATCACGCATCGATTTCGCCGCAGTCGCCGACAGCGTTCAGGCGGTGATCGCCACCATCGCACCAAACGATTCGGTGGAGAGGTTCGAAGGACTCGGCGTCAGGGTGCTCCGCGCCGAGGCACGTTTCACCGGCCCCCGCACGGTCCGCGCCGGCGAGGTCGAAATCCGGCCGCGCCGCTTCGTGATCGCGACCGGCTCGCACCCGGCGATCCCGGCCATTCCCGGGCTCGACGGCGTTCCCTATCTGACAAACGAGACGATTTTTTCCAATCGCGAGCTGCCCGAACATCTGATCATCATCGGCGGCGGACCGATCGGGATCGAAATGGCGCAGGCGCATTGCCGGCTCGGGGCGCGAGTGACGGTGATCGATGTTGGCCCCCTGCTTCCGCGCGACGATCCGGAGCTCGCCGCTTCCCTCGCCGAGCGGCTCGCCAATGAAGGCATCGTCACCCGTCCCCTGGTCGAAATCGCCCAGATCGAGCGCGACGGTGAGGCGACAATCGTCCGCCTCGCGGGCGGCGAGCAGATCACGGGATCGCATCTGCTGGTCGCCACCGGGCGCCGGCCGACCATCGAGACGCTCGATCTTCCTGCCGCAGGCATCGAGGCTACCGCGAAAGGGATTACCGTAGACGCGCGGCTGCGCACCACCAATCCGCGCGCCTTTGCGGTCGGCGATGTCGCGGGCGGGCCGCAATTCACCCATATTGCCAATTATCACGCCGGGATCGTGATCCGGAACGCGCTGTTCCGGCTGCCTGCGAAGGTCGACTATCGGGCGCTGCCCTGGGTCACTTACACCGATCCCGAACTCGCTCAGGTCGGGTTGACCGAGGCCGCGGCGCGCGCTGGCGGCGGTGATGTGCAAGTGCTGCGATGGCCGTTCATCGAGAACGACCGTGCTCAGACCGACCGGGACACCGAAGGTCTCGTCAAGATCATGGTCGGCAGGAACGGCCGCGTCCTCGGCGCCTCCATCCTCGGCGCTGGGGCCGGCGATCTGATCCTGCCTTGGGCGCTGGCGATTTCGCAAAAGCTCAAGATCGGCGCGCTCGCCAATCTGATCGTGCCCTACCCGACGCGCGGAGAGGCGAGCAAACGCGCGGCAGGATGCTACTATACGCCGACATTGTTCTCTCCGCGCACCCGCCGGCTCGTGCGTTTTCTCGCGCGCTTCGGCTGAGGAGCGAGCTGCGTGCTGCTGAAGAGCCTGTCCGCCCGTCTTCTGGTCCTCACCATCTTTTTCGTCATGGTGGGCGAGGTATTGATTTTCGTGCCGTCGGTCGCCCGCTTCCGCATGACCTACTTCGAAAACCGCCTCGCCGCTGGGCACATCGCGACATTGGCCTTCGAGGCGAGCCCGACGGGGCGCCTCGACCAAGGGCTTACCGACACTCTTCTCGCCCGTGTCGGGGCGCAGGGCGTTGGGCTTTATCGCCCGGATGGGACCGTGCTGAAGCTCGATCGCGCTGATCCGCCACGACCCGATTTCACGATCGACCTGACCCACCCGAACATCCTGCTCGCGATCAGAGGCTCGTTCCGCACCCTCTTCGGTCACGACAACCGCGTCTTGCGCGTGCTCGGCCCGACGCCGACAAACAACGGGGAGACGGCCGAGGTGCTGCTCGAGGAAGCGCCATTGCGGGACGAGCTGTGGGATTTCGGCATCCGCATCCTCGAACTCTCGCTGGTCCTCTCGCTGGTGACGGCGGCGCTCGTCTATCTCAGCCTGCAATGGCTGCTGGTCCGGCCGATGCGGCGCATCACGGCGAGCATGATCGAATTTCGCGAGGATCCCGAGGACGCCTCGCGGGTGATCGCGGCGAGCGGCAGAAGGGATGAGATCGGTGTCGCCGAGCGCGAGCTCGCGGTCCTGCAGAGAACGGTGCGCCAGGCGCTCGGCCAAAGGGCACGGCTGGCTGCGCTGGGCACCGCGGTGACCAAGATCAACCACGATTTGCGCAATATTCTGGCGACCGCGCGCCTCGTCACCGACGGCCTCGCCGCCAGCGCCGCGCCGGAAGTCCGTCGGATCGCCCCGCGACTTCTCGACGCGATCGACCGTGCCGTCGCGCTATGTACGCAGACCCTCGACTTCTCGCGCGAAGGGACACCGCCGCTCGCGCCGAGCCGCTTTGCGCTGGCGCCGCTGATCGACGAAATCGGCCCAGGGCTCGCCGTTTCCGCGGACGATCTGGCGATCGAGGACGCGATCCCGCCCGAGCTCGCCGTCATGGCCGACCGCGATCAGCTCCACCGGGTCTTTCTCAACCTCGCCCGCAACGCGGTCGAGGCGGGGGCGCACCGGTTGCGGTTTTCCGCCATGCGCGAGGGCGGGACGATCGCGATCGAAGTCGCCGACGATGGACCCGGTCTGCCGCCCAAGGCGCGCGAAAACCTGTTCCGTCCGTTCTTCGGCTCGGCCCGCCCGGGCGGCAGCGGTCTAGGCCTGGCGATCGCCCGCGAGTTGGTGCGCGCCCATGGCGGCGAGCTGACGCTCGCCTCGAGCACCGGCGCCGGCACCACCTTTCGCCTGACCCTCCCCGCCCCCGCCACCCGCGAAGTCAGTCGAGTGCGAGCGTCGATGTCTTGAGATACGCGGTCTCGGGCAGAGCCAACCGCAAGCCGTCATGCGCGGGCTTGTCTCGCGCATCCAGTGCGTCCGTGAGGACGTCTTGTCAGCAGGGTGCGAGTTCCTGTCGAAGTGTGTCGTGGCTTTGAAGCCGAAGGTAACTGCGTCGCCGTGAGGCGGGGTGGGGAGCAACCGGAGGCGAACTGCCAGTCTGCAGGAGGACGAACCCGTTTCGGCGTGACCCCGTGGCGAGCTTGCTGGATGACGGCGAAGCCCGGAATAGCCGATGGCGCTGAGACGACTGGGAAAGCGGCCATCGGACGGATCGCGTGGTTGGGGGCGGAATGGCGGGACGGCAAGACGGCGTAAGCGGAGAGACCTGTCGTTCGGGTCAGGGCGGCAGGGGTCAGAGCCTTCGTAGTACCGATGCCGCCGGGCGCGGCGAAGGGGCGGGTAGCAAAACCGCCCCGAGGGAAGGGAGGCAGGGAGTTGGAGGTGCGGTGTCGGAAGCACGGCAAGAGAGTCCCGGCAGTGCCGATGAGGCTACGCAAGGGACAGAAGCCCGCCGCCGGGAGCGGTGGTGGACGGAAGCTTCGATCTGGACGGAGCGCATGGTGTCGGCGCTGGTCAACGGCGTCAAAGCATGTCCTCGGGCCGGCCGAAGGCCGGACCCGTGGGGAGGCAAGTGGTTCAGTCTGATAGACAAGGTCTATCGGCCGTCGACCCTGGCGGCCGCTTGGACGAAAGTCGAGCGGAACAAGGGGGCGGCGGGGGTTGATGGACAAGGCATCGCGGATTGGCGTTCCGGATTTGTGCTTGATTTGCGTCGCAAAGAGTAATACGATTATGTCACATGGCGCGATCGA
>WNFR01017994.1_pt1 | contig 13482 bp, 10 predicted proteins | sample 5400221 | NCBI WGS metagenome assembly WNFR01 (sample SAMN13153357, study PRJNA577476) | soil metagenome | isolation source: 40 cm soil under Madrone tree | place: USA:California | collected 2016-06-14
AAGATTTGCAGGCCCGGGCATTGGCCGAAATCCGTAAGCAGCCCGGCTGTTCAAGCGTCCGCAACATCGCAATAAATCACGTCACGGATGAGCGCGCTGAGAATAATTGGTCCCTGTGTGTACTGTCCGCGGGCACTGCTGATGCCAACACCGCGGCTCGCGCGGCGCTCTACGTCCAACACGCTTTGCGCCACGACTACGATCTGATGACGGACTGACCGCACTGCACAGCTGCGGCGACTGTCTCAGCCGACGAATGCTCGGCACACCAAGCGCGCCGCCCGATTGATGCTCGACGGCTGGGTGCGAAATCCTAGCTGTTAGCTGCCCCTTAGGTTGTCTTTGCCCAACCAAAAACTGCCGGATCGGCGCGGCAGTGCGGGCTCGGTAAAGCCAATTTGCCGGCGGCCATGCGCAGAATTTGGCAAGTTGCACTGCAAGCTCGGCCACGCAGTGTCGATCGAACCCGGTCTCCGGTCGCTGTCTCTCAAAAATGGGAATATTTCAAATATCCGCCGGAGACTTTCGCCAATTTCGCTCTGTAATTGTAGAGATTGGGAGTCTAGAGACGCCTCACCAATTTGAAAAAGTCCGCCATTGGCGGGCATTTTTCAGATATATGAGGGAACAATCTCCAGTTGCCGGACTGCCTGGCTGGCGACGCAGTGCTGATCGCACCAGTCTCCAAGCAAATTCCCTGGTATCAGGGAATTTTACAGGGAATTTTGGGATTCTCGGGCTTAGAGACACGATTTAATGCCAAGAAACCGCTGCGCTGCAGCCACTTCTCGAGCAATTCCCTACGCAGATTATCAGGGAAAATATTTTGAGGATTAGGGAATTTTTAAACGGTATCAGGGAATTACAGCCCAAGAAGTAAGCGTCCATTTCTCGCACTCTTGTTTCGTCACCTTAACAAGCAACTAGATTCGCGACCCTATGGAACGTGCTCAATGCGGCACACAAAGGGTGTCGCTTCCACGTCACAAGCGGACAATCAGAACCATTATGTATGTCGGAAACGCTCGATCAAGCCTTTTGAAGGCCGCGCGAGGCCGGGAGGCTAACTTCCGCGAGCACGATCGCGTCCTCGTTCTGGTCGATCGCGACATATTGGCCCTGCCAGTAGGCCAACGCCGCCGTGCGCGTGGAAGTCTGGATATCGAGCACGCGTCCGACCACGATGGCGTGGGAATGCCGCTCGACGACATCCTCTACCTCACAGTCGATCGCCGCCAGCGCGCCAGCCAGCAGCGGCACGCCGGACGCCCGCGTGAACCATTGCGCGCCGGAAAACCGGTCCGCGCCCTTCAACCCGCTTTTGCCGGTAAAACGCTCGGCGACATCGAGTTGATCGGCGGTTAGAATATTAGCGCCGAAGAAGCCCAGCCGTTTGATCAACGGCCACGATGAGGAATCCCGGTTGATGCTGACGATCACCGTCGGCGGATCGACCGACAGCGACGACACCGAGGTAACGGTCATTCCCGTGATTTCTTTGCCGCGTCCAGCCGTGATCACGCTGACGCCGCCGACCAGATGGCGCATGGCGCCGCGAAAATCGTCGGAGGAGACGTCGCGATCGATCCGGATATGGCGGACGGCGGAATTCATGGCAGCCTCACAGGTCCGATGTGTCGTCCGCCGATTCCAGCAGATCGCGCAGGATGGCGCCTTCCAAGGCGGCGAGATCGGCCGAGCCGCGCCGACGCGGACGCGCGATATCGACATGGACGTCATGGGCGATGCGGCCGTCTTCGATCACCAGCACGCGATCGGCCAACGCCACGGCTTCAGCCACGTCATGCGTCACCAGAATCGCGGTGAACGCCTGGTCGTGCCAGACTCGCTCTAGCAACCGCTGCATGGAAATCCGCGTCAGCGCGTCGAGCGCGCCAAGCGGCTCGTCGAACGCAAGCACGCGCGGCTGGCTGACAAGCGCCCGCGCCAGCGCCACACGTTGTTTCTGTCCGCCGGAAAGTACCGCCGGCCACTGACCGCGCTTGTCGTCAAGGCCGACTTCGGAGAGCGCCTTTTCGGCACGCACCTGCGCATCCGGCAAGGCACGGTCGCGGCCAAGTCCGACCTCGACATTCGACAGTACCCGCGCCCACGGCAACAGCCGCGGCTCCTGGAACATCACCCGCACATCTTCGGCACGGGTGTCCTGGCCAAAGCTGACGGTACCGGCGTCAATGGTCTCCAAACCGGCGATCAGACGCAGTAGCGTGCTCTTGCCGCAGCCGCTGCGGCCGACGATGGCGACGAACTGGCCGGCGGGAATGTGCAGGTCGATGCCGCGCAGCACCTCATTGGCGCCGAACGACTTGCGCAGGCCGCGAATGGTCAGCGGCAGCCCGCGAGAAGTTACTTCCGGATCGCGACGTGCCAACCGCGCCTGCTTGATGAAATCAGCGCTGTCCACCGGCACGGCGTCCGGCTGAAGAAAGCGAAGGGCTTCTTGCATCTGGTTTCCCTAATGTTTCTGAAAGGCCGGATGCCAGGACAGGGTCAGCCGCTCAAGCACGCGCGAAGCGCTGTCGGCGAGTTTTCCCAGCAAAGCATAGATCAGGATGCTGAGCACGACGACGTCGATCAGCATGAACTCGCGCGCCTGCATCGCCATGTAGCCGAGGCCAGACGAGGCTGCGATGGTTTCGGCGACGATCAAAGTCAGCCACATGATGCCGAGCGCGAACCGTACGCCGACAAAGATCGACGGCAGCGCACCGGGAAAGATCACCCGCCGGAACAATTCACCATCGGTCATGCCGTAGATCCGCCCCATCTCCACCAACTGGGGATCGACCGTGCGGATGCCGTGCAGGGTATTGAGATAGATCGGGAAGAACACGCCGAGCGCGACCAGGAACAGCTTTGCCGATTCGTCGATTCCGAACCACAGGATCACCAGCGGGATCAGCGCCAGATGCGGGATATTGCGCACCATCTGCAGCGTGGTGTCGGTGAGTTTGCTGCTGAGCTGCGAAAGGCCATTCGCCAACCCAAAGGCAAAGCCGATGCCGCCGCCGATCACGAAGCCGACGCTGGCGCGCCAGAAGCTGACCCAGATGTTGCGCGCCAATTCGCCCGACAGCAGCAGTTTCCAGCCTGCCAGCACCACGTCGCTCGGCGCCGGCAGCACTCGCGAAGGTACAAAGCCGGTGACGCAGGCGGCCTGCCAGACCAGGACAATGACGAGCGGCACGATCCATTGGATCAGGCCATCGGCGCGCGGCAGCCGCAGTGCGCGAACCCGCGGAAGACTTTCGATCAGGCTCATGACTGCGATGCTTTCACCAGCGGCCGATGTTCGTTGGCAATGGTTTCGCCGAACGGCCCGGTATTGACCCGAAGCGGCGTGACGTTGCCCGGTTGCTCAAGCTTCAGCAGCGGAAACACCAGTTCGGCGAAGCGATAAGCTTCCTCCAGATGCGGGTAGCCCGACATGATGAAGGTATCGATGCCGACGTCCTGGTATTCACGGATGCGGGCGGCGATCGTTGGCGGATCGCCCACGAGCGCGGTTCCCGCGCCGCCGCGCACAAGACCGACACCGGCCCAGAGGTTCGGGCTGATCTCAAGCTGGTCGCGACGCCCGCCATGCAGTTGCGCCATGCGCTGCTGGCCGACCGAGTCCATGCGCGCAAAAATCTTCTGCGCCGAGGCTGCGGTCTCGTCGGTGACGTGCGAAATGAGCTCGTCGGCGGCCCTCCAGGCCTCGGCATTGGTTTCGCGGACGATCACATGCAGACGGATGCCGAAGGAGAGCTTGCGTCCCCGCTTCGCTGCGACGGCCCTCACGCGGTTGACCTTCTCGGCCACCTGCGCCGGCGGTTCCCCCCAGGTCAGATATTTGTCGACGGTATCGACGGCGACATCGATGCCGGCGTCCGACGATCCGCCGAAATAAAGCGGCGGGCGCGGGGACTGCACCGGCGGAAACAGCAGCCGGCCATCTTCAATGTGGATATGCTTGCCTTCAACGTTGACGGTCTTGCCAGCCAGGAGATCGCTATAGACGTTCAGGAATTCGCGCGTCACGGCATAGCGCTCGTCATGACCAAGGAAGATGCCGTCGCCCTTGTTTTCGACGGGATCGCCGCCGGTGACGACATTGATCAGCAGCCGCCCGTTCGACACCCGGTCCAGCGTCGCCGTCATCCGCGCGGCGACGCTCGGAGACTGCAGCCCGGGCCGCACCGCCACGAGATAACGCAAGCGTTCGGTCCAGGGCGCGACCGCCGAGGCCACCACCCAGGAATCCTCGCAGCTTCGCCCGGTCGGCAGCAGCACGCCGAAATAGCCGAGCTGGTCCGCAGCCTGCGCGATCTGGCGCAGATAATTGAAGTTGACCTCGCGTCCGCCGGTGGTGGTGCCGAGATAGCGGCCATCGCCATGGGTCGGCAGGAACCAGAGAATGTTGGCGTTAGACGATAATTGACTGCTCATGTGCCCGGCCTCCGTGCCGCGTCTAAAATCTTGATTGCTTTTGGCAACAGGCCGAGCGCGAAGAATGTGTCCGCGACCTGCTGCTGGTCGGCGATCACGCTGTCGGTGACCGGCTTGATACCATAGGCCTGCCGCTTCAACGCGACTTCGACGACCGCAACGGAAAGCCCGATCGCCGGCGCAAGTTGCTCGGCGACGGCATGGATATCGCCCTTGGCCCAGTCGTCAACTTCGCGGAGCTGGGCCAGGACCAGATCGACGATTTTGGGATCGCTCTCGATGAATTTCTTCGACGAGAAATAGAACTGATAGTTCGACACGATGCCGGTGCCATCCGCCAGGGTTCGCGCGCCGGTGGCAGCTTCGGCCGCGGCCTGGAACGGATCCCAGATTACCCAGGCATCGACGGCGCCGCGTTCGAACGCCGCGCGGGCGTCGGCCGGTGCAAGAAACACGGGTTCGATCTCTGAGTAATTGACCCCGGCTTTTTCCAGCGCCTTGACCAGCAGATAATGGACATTGGAGCCCTTGTTCAGCGCGACTTTCTTGCCTTTCAAATCCGCAACCGAATTCAGCTTGCTGTCCTTCGGAACAAGGATGGCCTCTCCCTTCGGTGCCGGCGGCTCATAGGCGACATACTGGATCGGCGCGCCTGCGGCCTGCGCAAAGATCGGCGGTGCCTCGCCGGTATTGCCGAAATCGATGGCGCCGACATTGAGCGCTTCGAGCAGCGGTGGTCCTGACGGAAATTCCGTCCATACCACTCTGTAGCCGACGCTCTTCAATTTGTCCTCAAGCGTGCCCTTGCTCTTGAGCAGCACCAGCTTGCCGTATTTCTGGAAGCCAATGCGGACGACTTTCTCCTGTCCGTAGGAACTGCCGACCGCTGCAGCGACGATGCTGATCGACAGCACTGCGCTCGTGATCCAGCGTCGAATGAAATGCGACATGGCGATGTCCTCTGCGTTGAATGAAGTGGTCTGAGTGGATCAGGTCTGCGTGTTGCGCCAGACGATGTCGCGGATCGCGATTTGCTTCGGAACCAGGCCGAGCTTGAAGAAGCGGTCGGCCACGCCCTGCTGAGTCGCGATGATGTCTTCGGTGATCGGACCCACCGCAAAGGACGAGCGGTTGGCGGCGACGGTCTGGATGTCCAGCGGAATGTTGGTGACCGCGCTCAGCGCTTTAGCCACCTCATCGCGGTGCGTCTCCGCCCACTTCGCGGTTGAAGACGTAACATCAATGATCTGCTGCAGCACCGGACCGTGATTCTTCGCAAAGTCGCGGTTGGCGATGTAGAACGAGTTGGTCTTGGTAATTTCCGACGCGTTGACCAGGATACGGCCGTTCTGTTTGATCTCTCCGATCGCGAAATACGGATCCCAGATCGACCAGGCGTCGATGCTGCCATTGGCGAACGCTGGGCCCGCATCCGGCGGCGTCAGATAAACCGGCGTGATGTCGGCATAGGTCAGACCGGCCTTTTCCAAGGTTTGCACGGTGACATTATGGGCGCTGGAGCCCTTGGTGAAGCCGACGCGCTTGCCCTTCAGATCCGCGATACTGCGGATGCCGGAACTGGCCGGGACCAGGATACCCTGTCCGTTGGTAATCGGCTGGCCCGCCGCGTAGACGATGGCCGCACCCGCGGCCTGCGCAAACACCGGCGGCGAATCGCCGACCGCGCCATAGTCGACACTGCCGACATTCATCGCTTCCAGCATCGGCGGGCCTGAGGAGAATTCGACCCACTTCACCGCAATCCCCTGCGGCGCGAATTTTTTTTCAAGCGCGGCCTGCTGGCGCGCGATCACCAACACACCGTTCTTCTGGTAGCCGATGCGGATTTCCTTGACGGCGTCCTGGGCATTCACCTCACGCGACAGCGCGGCAACGGCGACAGTTCCAACAGATAGTTTCAAGAATTCACGGCGCTTCATTGCGGTCTCCTGACGGGAATGCCGCAGCCAACGCAGCGAACATTCGATGTCGGGAGGATGGGGTTGCTTTGAAACGCTGTCGAGTGCTCCGCAAAAATAGCAATGACGGCACTGCAGAGCGGCCGCGTGACGATGTGTTTATTGCCTGATCATGATCCACTTCGGCTCATTATTCTTGAGCGCGCAGCGTGCGAAATTGTTGATCAATGAATTGGGCACGGTCGTTCAATGCAAACAAAATTTCGATTGCAGCCGCGCCGACAGACCAGATATTGCCGGCAGCAAATGATCGCATGGCTGAACGCGGAATGGACAGAATATCCTTCGACGATACAGCGCCGAGCCAGCAGGAATATCGCGCCGCGGGAACCCGGGGCGGCGGCTTACCAGGACGGCAGCACAGCGCCCTTGAACTTGGTGAGAACGAAGTCCCGGACCTCCGGCGCGTGATAGCTGTCGACCAGAAGCTTGACCACCCCATCCGGACCGCCGTCTCCTTCGACGTTGAGGATGCAACCAAAATCCCTATGGCAACGAGTAACAGGACGAGTACGAGATTGATCGCGATCGGCTCGTTCAGTTGCATAAGCCCCGAAGATCGCGGACACAATCGGATTGATCGTTCAGTTGCATAAGCCCCGAAGATCGCGGACACAATCGGATTGATTGTCACCGAGATGGCGACCAGCGTCGGCGTCGTTCGCTCCAAGGCGTACGACCACAACAAGAACGTGAGGGCACCACCGAATAGACCGAGGAACCCTACAACGCTCCACTGGATAGGCCCGATTGACACCGTCGCTGCGAAACCAGCACGCATCCAGGCCAGAACGACAAGCACGAGGGCACCAAATGTCATGGCGAGTGACTGCGGTCATCGCCAACGACAAAGCGCGTCATCGAATCCTCCGGCCAAATCGCAGGAGAATCATATCATCGACGGCGTTTTCACACAGCCTGGGTCAATTTTCGGAAGTCCGTCGGGCCCCGAGCAATGTCCGCTTCACCCTGACGACCAGACCTCATCGTTCACGAGTATGAAGAGACTTCGCCTCGAATACTTTCCTATCCATCTGCATATGCTGTAGCCTGCCGGTGGAAAAATGCCGCATCCCACGCAAGACTTCTCGTGGGTAACGCTAAAGGACCGATTGTGGGGGAAACATCATGAAATGCTTATTCCGCGCTCTTGCAGCGTTCGCCATCGTGCTCGCCTACGCAGACGTCGCCCTGGCGCAAGGCTGGCCGAACCGTCCGATCCGCATGGTCGTACCCTACACGCCGGGCGGCTATACCGATCTCATGGCGCGCTTGGTCGGGCAAAAGATCTCCGAGGCGCTCGGCCAGCCCGTCATCTTCGAAAACAAGCCCGGCGCTAACGCCATCATCGGCACCGACGTCGTCGCCAAGGCCGCGCCCGACGGCTACACGTTCGGCACTGTGATCGCGGCGCACGCGGTGAACGCCACGCTCAATCCAAAGCTGCCTTATGACACGCTCAAGGACTTCACATACGTCTCGCTGATGAGCGTCGCACCGCTGATCATGATCGCACATCCCTCGTTGCCGGCGAATAGCGTGAAAGAGCTAATCGCGCTCGCGAAGGCCAAGCCCGGCGAGCTCAACTTTGCGTCGAGCGGTATCGGCGCTGCGGCACATCTCACGATGGAAATGTTTAAGAGCCGCACCGGCATCAACATGCAGCACATTCCCTACAAGGGTACGGCCGGCGCACTGCAGGATACCGTCGGCGGGCAAATCAATGTGATGTTCGACATCGTAGGTCCGCTGATGCCGCAGGTTCGCTCCGGCAATGTCAAGGCGCTCGTCGTCACCGCGAAAGAGCGGATTCCGGCGGCATCCGACGTACCAACGATGGCGGAGCAGGGCGTGCCGGACTTCGTGTCGGGCACCTGGGCCGGTATCATCGCGCCGGCGGGCACACCTAAGGAGATCGTCGACCGCATCGCCGCGGAGGCAAAGAAAGCACTCGCCGATCCGGCGATGAAGGACAAACTCGCCGAGCAGGGCATCGTGGCGGTGGGCAGCACTCCAGAGGAATTCCGCGCCTTCGTCGCTGAGGAGATCCCGCGCTGGAGCAAGGTGATCACGGACGCCGGAATCAAGATGGAGTAGTGAGGCTCGGCAGAGACAGCAATGTACTGCCACTCCCGCCACGCAGTGCTGATCGCGCCCGGTCTCTGCCTCGCGTCTCCAAAAAACGGGAATATTTCAAATGTAGGCCGGAGACTATCGAGTATTTCGCTCCCAAGTTGTTCAAATTGGGAGTATAGAGACGGACGGACAATTCACAAAAAGCCGCAATTGGCGGGCACTTATCGGATTCTAGGGCCCACAATCTCTAGCTGAGTGACTGCCTGGCTGGCGACGCAGTGCTGATCGCACCGGTCTCCACGCAAATTCCCTGCTAACAGGGAATTTTACAGGGAAGTTTGCGATTCTCAGCCCTCAGAAGCCAATTTCGTTGCACGAAACCGCTGTGCTGCAGCGACTTTTCCAACAATTCCCTACGCGAATTAGCAGGGAAATTATTTTGGAGAACAGGGACTTTTTTGAAGACAACAGGGAATTTCATCTACAAATTACCGCATGAGATTCTCACCGCTTTATGTTTGATCTGCTGAGATTTGCCGGCGCGTTGGATCGGAGGAACAGTGCGACTTTTTCATATGCTGGCCGGAGCGCTGCTACTGCTGCATCCGGCTGCTGTCCGGGCTCAGACTGTCTGGGATATGCCGACGGAGTATCCGCAGAACGCCATGCCGGGACTTGGCGTAACGACCTTCGCAAAAAGCCTCGTCGAATTCAGTGCAGGAAAACTCCAGATTAGGCCGAGCTTCGATGCCGCGAGTGGCATTCGATCGGCTGGCATGCTCGCCGCGATTGCGGAAGGCCGGGTGCAGGCCGGCGACGCTTTCGCCGGCGCGCTGGAAACCGAGGACGCGATCTTCGCCCTGCCCTCGCTACCGTTTCTGGTGACTTCGATTACGGATGCTAGGCGGCTTGCCGACCTCGCGCGGCCATTCCTGGCAGCGGCATTGGAGAAAAAGGGCCTACGGTTGCTTTACCTGACGCCTTGGCCGCCTACCGGCATCTGGTCGAAGGCGCCGCTGAAGACACCGTCTGACCTGTCTAGCCTTTCGATTCGTACCTATGACAAGGTGTCAAGTGAGGTCTTTGCCAGCGTCGGTGCCAAGGCCACGCCAATCAGCTTCGCGGACACGATGCCGAGGCTGGTCGATGGCAGTATTAATGCCGTCCTGTCGTCCGGAGACGGTGGCACCGGTCGCAAGCTTTGGGAATACCTTCCCTATTTCAGTGAAATTACGTATTCGCTTCCGCTTTCGGTGGCGAGCGTCAATCGAGCGCTCTATGACGGCTTGAGCCAGGATCTGCGAGAAGCGGTCGACGCCGCCGGCCGTCAAACCGAGAGTGAATTGTGGCTCGCTTTGTCTACCCGGCTGCAAGAGAACTATCAGCGCATGCGCCAGAACGGAATCACAATCGATTCTAGTCCTGCTCCAGCTATCGTCGCGGCGCTCCAATCTGGAGCAGCGGTGGCGCAGCGTGTCTGGTGCACCAGATCGGGACCTGTCTGCATTCAGATTCTCGACGCCTTCAAGGCAGGCAAAACGTAACCCTCCTGCACGAGTTCAGGACGTCTCAAACGTGCCATAAGCGGTCATTCTTGCTTAGCCCGCCGGTCGTGCCCGTGCGAAACGCCACACCCGCCTCGAAATTTCTCTCGAGATCAGGCTCTACGCAATTTTTCGTCCATCGCATCGAGGCGGCCGATGAGTTTGGAATATTCAGCTATCGGATGGGGTCGTCCAATCAGGTAGCCCTGCACCTCGTCGCAAGATTCAGCGGCTAGGAAATCGAGCTGCGCGCTTGTTTCGACACCCTCAGCCAGCACGGGCAGATTGAGTCCCCGCGCCAGGCCGACAACGGCACAGACAATTGCCGCGGATTGCGGATTGCTCTTCAAATTCGATATGAACGACTGGTCGATCTTGATTTTGTCGAACGGGAACGCCTGCAAGTACGACAGCGACGAATATCCGGTGCCGAAATCGTCCATCGCGATGCGTACGCCGAGCGCCTTGAGGCGACGCAGGATAGACAGGCCCCGGGCGAAGTCTTCCACCAGAACGCCCTCAGTGATTTCGAGTTCCAGCCGCACAGGTGCAAGCCCGGTTTCAAGCAGCACGGAATGTACCAACGCGACGAGATCGCCATGGCGGAACTGGATTGGGGAGAGATTGACTGCGATCTGGAGCGGTTGTGGCCACGAGGCCGCCTCGCGGCAGGCCTCCCGGAGCACCCATTCGCCGATCTGCATGATGAGGCCGCTTTCCTCCGCGATCGGAATGAAGGTTGCGGGCGAAACCATGCCGCGCTGAGGATTGTTCCAGCGAATTAACGCCTCGAACCCGATCACTTCGCCGCCGATCTTCGCCTGCGGCTGGTAACAAAGGTGGAGTTCGTTCCGGGCGATGGCGAAACTGAGCTCATGCTGAATCGCGCGCCGCTCGCGCAGCCGATTATCCATTTCGACCTCGAAGAAGCGCGTCGTGCCGCGACCGGCGGTCTTGGCGCGGTAGAGCGCGGCATCGGCATTGTTGAGCAGCGTCGTCGCGTCGGCGCCGTCGTCCGGAAAGATCGCAATGCCGATGCTGATGCCGACGCGCAGATGCTGGCCATTAATTTCCAGGTCGGTCGCGACGGCTTCGAGCAGGCCTCTAGCAATGGCTTCGGCGAGCGCCGGCTGATCGCCGTTTGGTGTGATGAGAACGAATTCGTCGCCCCCGAGGCGGGCTAGGAACGCCTCGCCAGCGAGTTCTCGCAGCATCCGCGACAATTCACGCAGTAGATCGTCGCCGACCGCATGGCCGAACACGTCGTTGACCTCCTTGAAGCGGTCAAGGTCGAGACTCAGTACGGCAAACGATTCTCCACCTCGTCTCGAGATCTCGATGGCGCGGGCGAGATGCTCCGTGAAGGCCGTGCGGTTAGGCAAATCGGTCAAGGTGTCGTGGTGCGCCAAATGCTCGATGCGGGCCTCTGCCTGCTTGCGCTCGGTAATATCCTCCGAAACGCTCAGGAGGTAGCGCGGCTCGCCGATCTCGTCAGCTATAGAGAGGTTCTTGGTTGCCAGGACGCGTTTCCCATTGTGATGGGTATCAACCACGTGTTCGTCTATTACTTGCAGGTCGCCCGTATGCGAGGCCTCGCCACCACGTGGAAACAAAGCCTCCGCGACCTCCTTGTTGGACGGATCGTTGACATGTTTGCCGATCAAATCGCCGCGCACCATGCCGAAGATGGCTTCGGCGGTCCGGTTGAGTAGGACGTAGCACTGGTCTCGCGCGTCCTTGACCGCGATCGAAACCGGCATGTTCTCGATGATGGTGTCAAGAAAGTTCTGGGTTCGGCCGAGCTCCGCAGCACCCGCATCGAGTGCTTCCAGCTGGCGGAAATGAATGAGTGAAATTATCAGGCCGGCAAGTGCCAGCGCGAGAAAGAGGCCAACCCCGATGCCTGAGCTTTGCCACATCACGGTGCGCAGGAATGGGGAGACCGGCACATCGATCACGAATGCACCCATGACATCGTTCAGGTGCCATTGCGCTTTGCCAGGCTGCAGCGTGTTGTGGCAGCTGACGCAACTCTGTTCCTGCGCCACGGTGGGATAGACGGTGCGAAACATCTGTTCGCCATTGATGTCGAGCAGTTCGGACACCGGTTTTGGAGTAGGCGTTGCCGCGAAGGCCTCGATCACCTCGGCCATCCGCGCGTCGGTTGGCGGCGTCACGATCTCTCGTCCCGGGCGGCCGACCGAACGCAGGCGAAAATCGGAATTGTCGCTGGCCCGCTTGTTAAAGGCTTCGATCGCATGGGCACGGAATGACGCTGGCACCGGCGCGTTTTGTCCGAATTGCGACCGGATTGCCGAATAGTTGGTGACGAAGGCATCCACCAGCCGCAGCGCGATGATCTTTTCGTCGCTCTTGTGCTCTACGAACCAGTTCAGGCTGAAATAGTGGAAGCCGTATCCGACCGCCGCGGACAACATTGCGCAGACGCCCAAATGGAGGAGAAAACCGCGGCCGGACCGCGACCGCATAAATCGCTTAACTGACGAAAGCTTGATCATCCGCTGCCCCCGATATTGCCGCGGAGGCTAGGACGAACCAGTTAAATGTTTGTTCTGCGTGGCGTTGCCTAAATTTGAAGGTTTTGGTTGAGAAATGAAACCGCTCAAATTTCATCTGTGATCCGGCATTTTTTGGTACATCCGAAATCGTCCGCCTGTTTTGGGCGGCCCGCCTATGCCTGCTGGCTACATATTCTTAACCAATTGTTCGAATCTGGCCGATGTCCGCTGTGGGTCAAACTGAGAAGACCTCAGTATGAGCAAATGTTTTCCGCTCTTGCGCCGATAGCAGACTCTCCTGGGCCACCGTCCAGATTTTCTTGTCGAGGTCGATATCCGGCCATCGCGCCCAAGACTTCGCCAAACATTGCAGCTGCGTATTTTTTTGGGCGAAACAGTCAACTAGATCAGCGAATGCAAAGCCTTGACCGCAGCCTCGCGGCTCTCGACAGGAACAAATAAATTTACCGAATGCGGTGACAAAACATATTTGTCGGCGATAATCCCGTGATGTTGCAGAATCTGAATCGCCTTAAATGGCAAGTCTGAAGAAACGCCGCCGAAGCAAGTGAGGCTCACCGAACTTAAAGTCTCACGCTGTTTGCGCAAGTCTTTGCTCCTTTCCAGCGTGCGCAGCAAAGTGTCGAGCGACTCCGAATCGCAAGTCATCATAATGCGCGTTTTTCCGGCGTTGAAAGCCGAGGCGAGGAGTTGCGGCCAAGATAAGCCGTTTTGTTTGAGATGCTGTGCGAATTTCTCAAAACCTTGATTGAGATCCGCCGAATCGATCTCCACATGCTCAATGCGAGCCATCGAGTTGACAGCCAAAACTTTTCCGCTTTCCATTCCCATAACCTCTTTCATCACTCGCGTGCTGTGTTCAGCGCCGCCCCATTTTTTTAAAACCAAAGG
>WNFR01005075.1_pt1 | contig 13481 bp, 10 predicted proteins | sample 5400221 | NCBI WGS metagenome assembly WNFR01 (sample SAMN13153357, study PRJNA577476) | soil metagenome | isolation source: 40 cm soil under Madrone tree | place: USA:California | collected 2016-06-14
GCGTCCCAGTTAGAAACCACAACGATCTGCGTCTGATTCTCTTGTCTGCGGGTGTTAATGAGGAAGCGCCCGTCGGGAGCGACGTCGAACGGCCTACCCTCGCCAGACAAAGCCTCCAGGTTCGAGGGGAGTGCCCTAGTAGTTCCCACCGTCAGCTCTGATTGCCGGATACGAACCTCAACCTCTACTAAGTTGCCATTGTCATCCGCGTAGATCAGCGTTCTCCCGTCCTTCCGCCAGGCTGGAGTAAGGCCTCCCGCCGAGGAGATCTGTTTCTTTGCGCTCAGGCCAGAAAAAGAAATCACAAAGATTTGGTTGGACCCTTGTTCCCGTGAACTGTAGGCGATCCAGAGCCCGTCGGGTGAGAAGAAACCATCTTGGAAATAAAAAGGGCTCTTAAGCAGGAGACGCGGTACTCCTTTGCCGTCCGTGGGCAGCGCCCAGAGGCTGGGCTGGTTGTATTGGTCGCTTTCAGAATAAAGAAGAAATTTCCCATCGGGCGACCAGTCTTGTGGAAACTTGTTGTGCGTCGATTCCAGCAGCAACTGCTCGCCTTCTGGTCCGGACACCGGTTTCCGGTACAAATCTGCGTGCCCAATCCGATCGGAAGCGTATACGATCTCGCTCCCGTCGGGAGACCACACCGGCACTCCACTTGCCTTAGGGCCGAACGTGAATTGAGATCTCGAATCACGCTTGAGGTCATAAATCCAAAGATTATGGCTCGGTTGTAGATGTTCCACGACGAGTTGCTTCGCATCTGGCGAGAGCCGCAGGCTCAAGTACCGTCCCTGGTCTCCCGCCAAGCCGAGTTGCTTCCCAGCACTACTCAACCACAACAGTTGATTACCGGAGTTGGGGTTAGCCGGCGCGAAAGCGAGCACTCCGTTCTGCGAGGTGGAGAAAACGCCCGACCACCAACCCGGGTCCCCTTCCACCCCTTCCTCTGTCGCCACAGCCTCGCCCACCAGAGCCAGGCGGCGCAGATCAAAAGGCTGCGCCATCAGTGTGGACTCGCTTAGATATAGCAGGTGGCCGTCAACGTAAGCCGCGTGGGCGTGTGTGCGCACCACAAACTTGGTTTCCTTACTCTCGAGAGCGCCCACGTAAATACCTTCGCCATCGTGGCTCAGCGTGTAGTGAACGATTGCCAGATACAGGAAGTGATCTCCGTCGGGGAGAAAATAGGGCCACCGGTGAGAGTCATGCTGAGGGATGTCCACCTGAGTCACTGGTGTGGGAGTGCCACCAGTGGCAGGCACGCGGTATAAGCCACCCATGATATCGGGAGCGAAGAGGATCACCCCTTGCTGATTCCAACTGCCGCCGCGGCCGTTGACCACGTTACACAACGGCACGACCGATCCGCCCTCCGCGCTTACACGCTTTAATTGGCCATTGGAGAAGAAACCAAGAGACTGGCTATCGGGCGACCAGAACGGATAGGAAGCGCCCTCCGTACCCGCTAGCGGCTCACCCTTGAGGGCGTCGAGCGGACGTACCCATAGTTGCTGCTTGCCGCTCGCGTCCAGCGCGGCAAATGCTAGCCGGCGACCGTCCGGAGAAACTACCACCGGTCCGCCTGCGTCGCCGGTTGTGTGGAAGGTAGACCTTTCCGGGGGGGCGATTAGCCAACGTGCGCGAGGCAAAAAAACGGTCGTCCGATGGAAGTACACACGTCCGGCAATGGCTGTTCCGATCGCCAGGGCCAAGGCGGCACCCAGCCAAAGAAAATGCACAACCTTCCTGGTCTTCGCTGGGACGGTCGGAGTCGAACCTGATTGAGGGCTAACAGCGATCCAGGTCAATTCACTGGACAGATCGCTCGCACTCTGCCAGCGTTCCTCGGGATCTTTCGCCAAACATTTCTGAGCAACTCGCTCCAGCGCCGGTGGCGCCATAGGCTGCAATTGGGTGATCGAATGAGGGACGGCCGTCAGGATCGCCGCGATCAGGCTTGCTCGATTCTTCCCGCTGAATGGAGGTTTGCCAGTGGCCATTTCGTAGATCACTTCACCCAAAGCAAAAATATCGGTGCGGCCATCCGCCTCTTTTCCTTCCAGTTGCTCCGGAGCCATGTACTGGAATGTGCCGACGATCGTTCCTTCACCGGTGAGTTTCGATGGCTCCATCGTCATCTCAGTAAGGGCAGTTGCCAGTGGCGCTGGCCCAGACTGTTTTGCCAGCCCAAAGTCCATCAGCTTGGCGCCGGATTTAGTCAGCATGATGTTTGCGGGCTTCAGATCGCGATGAGTGATCCCCACTTTGTGCGCCTTGGCCAGAGCATCGGCAATCTGCGCAGCGTACCGAAGGACTTGATCCGATGGCAAAGGTCCCTTTACCAGGCGATGTTCCAAAGTTTCGCCCTCTACCAGTTCCATGACAAGGAAGTCGACGCCATCCTGATGGCCGATATCGTGGAGGGTGCAGATGTGAGGATGAGAGAGTTTGGAGACCGCTTTCGCTTCCCGTTCCAAACGCTGCCTCAGATTTGCATCGGAAGCAAGACTGGCCGGCAGCACCTTGACGGCTACGTCGCGTTCAAGGCGCGTGTCGCGAGCACGATACACTTCGCCCATGCCGCCCGCGCCGAGCTGCGCGACGATCTCATACGGCCCGAGCTTGGTGCCAGGGGGTAGGGCCATCAGCGCGCATTATAGCCTCACTGTAGGGCGTCGCAAGACAGGCTGACGATTCTGGACGGATTGTGGGCTAACTGGAAGTTATCCACAAACGAGCTTCGAGGAGATTAGTGGTGATCTCCTCCAAGCCGACTTCTGGACAATTGAAACTCCCATCCGTGCGACCCCTGCTAGCTCCTCCATGTGCAAACGCTTCGCACAGTTGTCTTTGAGCCAGGTGATCGCTCTCGCCGTCCTGTTGCCGAGGGCGCCTGTCGTTGCAATAGTTCGGAGCCGCGCCCCCTGCGGCGTTTTCAGGATGTGGTAAATGATCTCGCGCTGGACTAAGTGGCTGAGAAAAGTATGTCCTCGGGAGTGTCGGTTCCGCCGGATTTTGCAAGAAAGGAGTAATCACAATGCAAAAGCGCAGTCTTGGAGCAGGGAGTCTTGAAGTCTCGGCCATGGGGCTCGGCTGCATGAGGTTGAGTCCTGGTCACGGCACAGTGGCAGGGACAAGGCAGGAGATGATTGCGCTCATTCGGGCGGCGGTCGAACGCGGCGTCGCTTTCTTCGACACCGCTGAAGTTTACGGTCCGTTCGTTAATGAAGAGCTCTTGACCCCCGTGAGGCAAATGATGATGTCGCAGCCGCCGATTCTTTTGCCGTTTTCTCGACCGGCGCAGCATGCCGCATAATCAGTCCAATCCGGCTTTTGAATTCGGGTTCATCTTTGGCATATCGTCTCGGAGTCCCAGCTTTCACGGCCGACTTGCTGGCGGCACGATACCGTTCATCCGCAGGACTCAACCATCTGCCCGTAGTGGTCAAAAGCATGGATCAATGCCTCGATCGTAAGCGCAAAAAGGTGGGCCTGCTGCTATCGGACGACTCCTTACTCTGGTTCGATTCCGTCGCCAACAATGGCACCGAGTAGAAGTCCAGGAGGCCCGAAGATGACACCTCCGGTCAACGCCACCCGCCCGTTAGGGCTTAACTCGTGCGCCAGCGCGCTTCGCCGATACCCGAAGAAGCGCCAATGATGGCTGCCGTGCGGGCCGAATGGCTGTTTATATGTATCCACGATGGTGTACTGAGATCCCCTTCCATTCAAGAAAGCGCATTTCGTTACCAAACTTTGACGCCCTTGTGACAACACTCCCGAAGACTCTCGTTAATTTGGGCTGGGCTTCAATCCAAACTGATGGAGACTATGCCTTGAACTGCACTAAGTTGTTTGTCGTTTTTTCTATTCTCTTAATGGTTCTACCGCGCGTGTTTTCGCAGCAGGCCAGCGTGTCCCCATCAGCATTGAATTTTGCGCCTCAAGTGGTGAACTTTGTGAGCCCAGGCAGTCACCGCCAGACTGCCACCCTAACCAACACTGGAAACGCCGATTTGGTTATAAGGTCTGTGCAGGCCAGCGGGGGGTATAAGCAGACCAATGACTGCTCAACCTTATTGCCTAACCAGAGCTGCAACATCGAAGTGACCTTCGATCCCGGTACGCTTGGGAGCATCAACGGCACGATAACGATCACAGATAACACCCCACCAAGCCCGCAAATCGTTAGCCTTTCCGGCAAGGGAATAGCGCCAGCCCAATTGTCTCCTAGCAGGGTGAGCTTTGGAGCGATTGCGGTGGGTAGTACCAGTCAACCTCAAGCGCTGAAGCTGATGGCCACGCCGAACTCCAATTTCTCCATCAATCAGATTTCCGTCAGCGGAAACTTCGCGCAGACCAACAACTGTCCGTTGAGTCTCCAAGGCGGGCAAAGCTGCACGATAAACGTTGTTTTCCATCCAACCGTAAACGCGCTTGTCGCCGGGGCAGTCGCGGTGAGCACTACCGTCGAAAGCGTCCCTTTGGCATTTTCGGTACCTCTCAAAGGAACCGGTTCCGGCAATGTGGTCTCACGTGTGTCTGTGCAACCTGCCAGTCTCAATTTCGGCAATAAGGGACCCGATTTTGCGGACAGTGTCAAGGAGCTGACTCTAACAAACACGAGTGGCAACACATCCCTCAGCATTCAGAGTGTGTCTTTGTCGGGATCTCCTAACGCCGTCGGCGCTATGCCGCTGTACAAGATCAATTCTAACAGCTGCAGCGGCCTGCTTGCTCCTGGAGCGCAATGCAAAATCGCGATCGCATTCAGCACCATGTTTTCAAGGTTGTTTCCGCAAAGCTACCCTGGTGCACTCACCATTACTGACAGCGACTCAACAAACCCACAGGTCATCGGCATCTTTGGGAACCAGGTCGAAGAACTGACGTTTAGCCCCGCATCGATGGTCTTTCCCCCGCAACCCGTGGGGACTACGACGACAAAGACAGTGACGGTGACGGGCAATGATACCCAACCTGGACTGGTCCTCGACATTGCGACCAGCGGGGACTTCGCCGAAACGGGGGACTTGGGACCGTGCTTTCTCAAGCCAGGAGCAAAATGCACCATGACGGTCAGCTTTACTCCACGGCAGACGGGGGTAATCAACGGTTCGGTTACGATCGAAACGTACCCCGAATGCAACCCCTTCCCACTCCACGAATGCTCCGATCCGATCGTGCTGAACTTGAGTGGAACCGGACAGTAGGGATACGGTCGGGCGTGAGTTTGATGGTGGCGGGAGCACCGGTCGTCTCGATCCTTATCCTCTGCCATTAGCTTGCAGTCCTTGTATCCTCGGGCCATGAGGGTTCCAGGAGCATAGGGCACCATCCACTGAAGGTGCGAATTCGTCGGCATGGTTTTCCTGCCAAGGCTGGCGTGGTTGAGCAACAGCTCGACTTCATCCCAATTGCTGAAGCATCGGACGTCAATGTTCTGTCCTTCCTTGCCGCTCCACGGCGCCAGTCAATGCCTTCCAATAACATCGATAGCTGCGCCGGTGTCAGAGACACGGTACCGCTCGTCACTTGCGGCCAAATGAAACGACCTCGCTCCAGTCGTTTGGAAAATAGACATAGTCCATCGCCATCGAACCACAGAAGTTTAATCAGATCGCCTCGACGCCCGCGAAACACAAACACGTGACCGAACATCGGACTTTGCTCCAGCTTGGTCTGCACCAGTGCACTCATTGTTGGTGCAAAAATGCGGCTTTTGCCCTCAGGAGATTTCTGATCTCGTGGGAAACTTAGGTTGTAACGCACAGAACCCCTATTTGTTTGCCTTGCCTTTGCACGCGGGCAGATCGCACTCTCGCCGCCCCCTCGAGAATGTCTTGCGCTCTGAGGATCACGCTGCAGATTGGCGTAGTGCGTGAATCTGTCGGCGAATCGCCTCCGCTCTCTCTGATTCTTCGCTCGCCAACTGCATCAATTGTTTTTCTCGTTCGGATAGTGGCATTGCGGAAGACACTCGATGGGAGAGTTGCTCGGCATGAAGCTCAAGCATGGCAGCTTCGACTGTGAGCGCGGCGATTACCCGATCACACTTGTCCTTCATAGGTTCGCAGAAAGGGACGCGCTTTGCCTGGCGTCGGCGCCTTCAGCGCACTCCGGATGACCACACCCGCAAGTGGTCTCGGCGTCGTCTGCTTCCGCTTCCTTGCACCATTCCGTACAAAATTGTTCATCAGTGGCAACAAGGCATCCGCACGGTCCGTGGGCACATTTGTTGGCATGTCTCGGCATAAATCTGCTCGTGCGTGCGATGCCGGAAGCCCGCTAAGAGTTGCCGCTTCCACCTTTTTCACCTAGGGATCGTCTTCACGGTTTACAAGAACTGCCGTCGTGGCACGGAAACCCCCACGCCTACCGGGGAGCGTAGCACGACACACATAGGGTAATGACTGCGGATCTCCCTTTGATTCCAGCGCCCGTTCTTCATTCAAGAGTGCGGTAGCGGGCAGACAAAGTGTCCGGATCGGAACACAATCATTTTGGCCCTTCCCCGAGGGACTACATGAATACCAATGACGACGCGCACCCACCCGATTGGAAATACCTTTATCAACTTGCGGCGGTGGAGCTAAGACCCCGCAAAGTTATCGCAGCGAATAGCCGATGCTCGCAACGTGATTCTTGACCGCATCCAGGAAACTCTCACGACACCATCCCACTATGCGGAGCGCCAAGAACTGAGCGACGCACTGAACGGGCTGCGCACCTTCGACAAGAATGCGAGCGCCGTGTACAGCAATAGGGGGAGCCGCAAAAGAAAACAGGTTGAGGTCAAGGTATGGCAGGAGGACGAACTCCGCTTAAGAATGCAGTTGCGAAGGTGGTCTTGCTGGCTCAAGTGCAAGGTATAACCCTCGACGATCTGATCGCAATGCTGGAGTCGGGAGCTTCGGTGACGGATATTGTGGTGGCTCTCGTTCCTCCCGAGCGGCAGTGCGCGTGATGAGCCTTCTGGCTAGGTGATTTCGGAGCAACCATTAAGCCGTCTCCAGCGGCTATTACACTCATTGGCAAGTTCGACGGATTAGTGATATCGACCACCTGATAGTTGTCATAGATGGGGAGGGTACCGAGACCAAGCAGCTTTGTTCCTTGCACAGCCGCGAAAGCCAAAAAACAAAATAGGAAATCAGGCTGCATATGACAGCCGCAGTGGTCTGAACCAAGACCCCTGGTTCTATACCTCAAAATGCAGACAGTGCCGCTTTGACGCGCTTCGCCGTAAATGGCACCTCGCGCAGGCGTATGCCGGTCGCATTGAAGATTGCGTTCCCGATCGCTGCGGGGACCACCGTGATTGCCGTTTCGCCCGCACCGGTGGCGGGCACATCGGTGCGATTCAGAAAAGAAATTTCAATCGTGGGTAGCTCAACCGCGAGATCAAGATAAAGACTCCGGTAGGTCTCCCAATCGTTTGACGTGACTCGCTTGTAATCCCACGTGACTTCTTCGACGAGTGAGCGGCTCATGCCCTGCAGAATGCCACCTTCAATTTGATTGCGGAGGCCATCAGGATTCGAAATTGGACCGCAATCCGACGCTACGACAAATTTCTTTGGAAGAATCCGGCCGCTTGCCAGATCCACGCTGACTTGCGCGACGAGCGCGGCGTAACCATTGTCACCTTCATAGACCACACAAGCGATTCCAAACCCGGTGACGGTCCCGCTTTTCGCATGACCTCGTTTCGGTGAGGGACGATATTCCCACCTGGCAGTGTTGGCTGCCGATTTCAGGACAGCTATGAGCCGTGCGTCACGCAGATGCTGCAGCCTGAAGGCGACCGGGTCAGCCTGTACCGATGCACTGAGTTCATCCATGAAACATTCGTGCGCGAAAATGTTCTGGATGCGCAAGGGCGAGCGCAGTGGTCCGGTGAAGAATGGCGATTGCACCGTATGTGACAGCACACGCTCGCTCCGGACTGTTCCGGTGCCGCCACATTTCCCGTTGATGCAGCCGGAAACGTAGGAGGGTACGGCGTTCTCGCGGTTACGAAGTTCGCCAGTTGGTTCTGCCGGGACACGTGGTGTGATGGGTTCGGGCGCGTATCCGAGCAACAAGCCAGTGACGACATTGCCCGGCTGATCGTAGCCGGGCCTGCCTCCTCGCGACGCAACCCAGTTTTCGCAGTCCCAAACTAGAATGGCTCCGCTCGAATCGATAGCCGCACGCTGTTCGATGACGCAAGCGGATCCGAAATTCTCCCACGCCATTTCGTCTTGGCGCGAGAGCTGAACGCGGACTGGTCTGCCGACCGCTTGTGACAACACCGCCGCATCGAACGAGACGGTATCCGCGCCATTTAGTCCATAGCACCCGGATCCTCGAACGTAGATGACGCGCACCGCCTCGACCGGCAGCCCCAACAGCTTGGCCACGATACTTCGAGTTGGATACGCCGACTGCGTTGCGGACCACACCGTTGCACGGTCGGCCTGAACGTCGGCTACGGCGCACGATGTGCCGACGGAGCCGTGCATTTGATATGGATACGCGTAAGTTGCTCGCAGCACAGTGTGCGCGGTCGCAAGTTGTTGTTTGACGTCTTTCGAGTCAACGAGCAAAACGTCTCGGGACGGCTGTTTGCGCAAGTGATCATAGAAAGTGGATTGTGGGGGCAATCCTGTCCCGGCGTTCCACCTTATCTTCAACTGGCGTACTGCGAGAACCGCTTGGGATTGCTTTTCCGCAACCACACCCACGAAGTTGTTGCGCACCACGACCTTCACCAACCCCGGGATTTGCCGGGCTGAGCTTTCGTCTAAGCCCGCGAATGTGGAGCCCACTTCTGGCGGTCGAACAACGCGCCCGTGCAGCATTCCCGGTACACCTAGGTTATGCACAAATTCAAATTGACCCGTCATTAGGGCGACTCTGTCGAGCGACGGAATTGGTTTACCCAGAACGCTCCACTGCGATGGCGTTCGCCGCTTTGCTGTCGCACTCAACAGAATGTTGAAGCGTTTATTTCCGATTAGTTCCGCATATGTGACCTGCCGTCCGGTTTTCGCAGTGATAACTCCGCCGGTGACACCGAGTTGATCGGGTGGCTCGCCCAGACGCCGCGCTGCCATGTTTATGAGTGCTTCTCGCGCCGTCGCTGCCGCTTGCGCGAGATTTGCCGAGTTGAAATTTGTCGGCGTGGACTGACTTCCGGAAGTGGTTCCCTGGTCCGGAGAGATCGATGTGTCACACTGAACCAGTTTCACGCGACCGATGGGCACGCACAGTTCTTCCGCGACGAGCTGGGTTTGCGTGGTGAGCATGCCCTGTCCGAAGTCGCACTTTCCAGTAAACGCGGTGACCGAGCCGTCGGCTGCGACCGCCAGCCATGAGTCGAGGGTGGACGGATCAATGTGGGAAGGATGAGTGTCGAACGGACCTTGCGCAACCGCAAACGGTTCAGCTATGGATACGCCGCTGAAACTAACAATCAGAGTGCCGGACCTTTTTAGAAAATCACGTCGGGAAACGCTCATGCTTTCCTCGCGTCTGCATATTTCCGGATCGCTCGTATCATGCGAAAGTGAGCGAAGCAGCGGCATAACACACCTCCAAGGGCTTCGCCGATTTCCTGGTCAGACGCCTCCGGTTTCTCGTCAAGAACAGCCTTGGCGGTCAGCATTACGCCGCTAAGGCAAAAACCGCACTGGGCGGCCCCTTCGTCGATGAAGGCCTGCTGGATCGGGTGGGGTTGCTCCGGTGTGCCAAGCCCCTCCAGGGTTGTAATCTCGTCCGCGCCAACTGCACTCACCGGCATCACACAAGAACGCACTACATGATCGCGCAGGATGACAGTGCAGGCTCCGCATTGGGCCATTCCGCACCCGAACTTCGGGCCCCGCAACCCAAGCTCATCGCTCAAAACAAACAGGAGTGGTGTTGTAGGATCAAGTTCGAGTGTGTGAAGTCGTCCATTTACGTTGATGGAAATCGTGCTCATGGCGGTCGGCCGTGCGCAATCGAAGTTACGGGCAATTGGGCATTTGCAACGACTGTCCAAAACTGTCCAGTAAGGTCTGAGTTTGTAGGATATCCCATTTCAGTTCACGAACTGGATCTTGCGGACTGAACGCTATCAGCGGCCGGGCTCGGTGGGACCGGCACGACCTTCTCGACTCTCTGTCCCATTCGCCACCTGTTGCCCACGGGTTGGAGTGATGACGATCAAGTCGCTCTCCGTGCGTGGGGAGAACCTCGACTCGGGTCTAGAGATCAAGCATGATCCATGTTGGGGCATGGTCGCTCGCGTTTTCCTGCCCACGCGCCCATCGGTCGACACCGCCGTCCACGAGCCGGACCGACAAATTCGGTGAGAGCAGAAAGTGATCGAGTCGCATGCCTTTGTCCTTCTGCCACCGTTCAAATTTGTAATCCCAGAATGTCCAGAGTGGCCCGTCCGGATGTACCTTCCGCATGGCATCGGTCCAGCCTTGAGCCAGTAAACGCGCAAAGGCCCGTCGACTCTCAGGTTGGATTAACGCGTTGTCATCCAACGATCGAGTCGGATAGATGTCCTGCGGTGTCGGCACGACATTGTAGTCACCGGCCAACACCACGGGGGCTCCGCTCGCCATGAGTTCGGAGGCGTGGGCAATGAGGCGCTCAAACCAGGCCAACTTGTAATTGAATTTTGGTCCAGGCTGCGGATTCCCATTGGGGAGGTAGATGGAAGTGATCAGTACTCCTTGAACCGCCGCTTCAATGTAGCGACCTTGCTGATCTGCAGGATAATGATCTTCAGGATTTCCCGGCAAGGTTGTGCAGGTCAGCACGGGAACGTGGTGTCGCGCGAGAATGGCCACGCCGTTCCAGGAGCGCTCCCCTTGCCAGACTGCTTCGTAACCGAGAGTCCGAAGGGCATCCACGGGAAAGGCTTCCTGCTCTGCCTTGAGCTCTTGGAGGCTCACCACGTCCGGTTCAGCTTTCGCTAACCAAGCCAGGAGGTTGTCGAGCCGCTTATTGATGTTGTTAATGTTGAAGGTGGCGACTTTCACCAAGTCCCTTTCCGTGGTTCATCTTCTCTGCACGCGGCTTTTAGCTGCGACGAAGGCTTCGATACCCACCCGGCGAGTCGTGGCACAAAGGCCCTGCAAGGCCTACGAATAGATCCCCGGCGCCTCATGTCCAAGCTTCTGCACGTACTCAACGTATGACCCAGGATAAACAGTGGGATGGCGGTCGGTGCCGCTCTCACCACCCAGTTCCAGCACACGTGAGCCGAGGCCGCGAAGGAACATGCGGTCATGCGATACGAAGATCATGGTGCCTTCAAAATCCTTCAGCGCGTCCACCAGCATTTCCTTGGTCGCAAGATCCAGGTGATTTGTCGGTTCGTCGAGCACCAGGAAGTTCGGCGGGTTGTAGAGCATGCGCGCGATTGCCAGCCGCGACTTTTCTCCGCCGGAGAGTGCGCGGACCTTCTTATCTACGTCTTCGCCGGAGAACTGGAACGCTCCTGCCAGGTTGCGCAACGCGCCGATACTGTCCTGAGGAAAATCCTGTTGCAATTGTTCGATGACGGTGAAATCGGAATTGAGCACGTCCAGGGATTGTTGCGCGAAGTAGCCCATATACAGACTGGCGCCGAGCCGCACGCTTCCAATATCAGGAGCACTGGCGCCAGCAATCATCTTGAGCAGCGTGGTCTTGCCCGCGCCGTTTCTCCCCATGACGGCCCAGCGTTCTCCGCGGCGGATGGTGAAATTGAATCCTTCATAAATCACACGCGGGCCGTAACTCTTGTGCAGATTCTCAAGGACGGCCACTTGTTCGCCAGATCTTGGGGGGACACGAAAGTCAAACTTCACCACCTGGCGTTTCTTTGGCAACTCGATTTTCTCGATCTTGTCCAGGGCCTTGATCCGGCTCTGCACCTGGGCCGCTTTGGCCGCGTGCGTCCTGAAACGATCAATGAAGCGCTGCTCCTTGGCAAGCATGGACTGCTGCCGGGCAAACGCCGCCTGCTGATTGCTCTCTCGCACGGCCCGCTCGCGCTCGTAGAAGTCGTAGTCACCCGAATAGGTGATGATTTCGCCGCCATCAATCTCTGCAATCTTTGAGACCAGGCGATTCATGAACTCGCGGTCGTGCGAAGTCATGAGCAGCGCGCCAGGAAATGACTTGAGAAACTGCTCCAGCCAGATGATGGATTCGATGTCGAGATGGTTCGTCGGTTCGTCCATCAGCAATACATCCGGCATTCCGAGCAGGACGCGCGCGAGCGCAACGCGCATTTTCCATCCGCCGGAGAGAGCGCCCACGTCGCCGTCAATCTGATCATCTTTGAATCCCAGACCGTGGAGCACTTCACGGGCTTGCGATTCGAGCGCGTAACCGCCCAAATGCTCGTACTCCTCCTGAACGTGACCGAAGCGATCAAGGATGCGGTCCATTTCATCAGCCTTGTCGGGGTCGGACATTTCCCGCTGCAAGGCTTCGAGCTCGTGGTGTAGATCGCCGACGCATCCGCTCCCTGCGATCGCTTCATCCAGAACCGAACGGCCCTGCATTTCCTCGACGTCCTGGCGAAAGTAGCCGATCGTCAACTTCTTGGGGACAGAGACCGCGCCCTCGTCGGGAGTTTCCTCGCCGACCACCATCCGGAATAGCGTTGTCTTGCCCGCCCCATTGGGACCGACCAGTCCGACTTTTTCGCCGGGATTCAACTGAAACGAAGCATCCACGAAGAGCAACTGCTTGCCATACTGCTTATTGATGTTTGAGAAAGAGATCATTTTGAAGGAGCAACTCGCGGCACCGTGCCTCTTCCAGTGTAGCCCGGCCAGAAAATTGCCGGCCAGCGCTGGCGTTGGATTATTGAAGGTTTGCCCGTAATCCGCCCAGAATCCAGGCCAAGTGACGAGATCACTTCCAACTAGCCGACTTCCCGTTACTTTTCAGATGGCGATCGCGAATGGGCTAACCAATCGAGAGAAAGCGCGGCTATCTTGGACGCAAGAGAGGCGCGCTCCTCACAAAGTGGCTTTCAGATTGGCAAGCAACTCCTCGTCGTTCAAGGTAGCCGTGTAATCTAGTACAGCCTGAAGGAAATCCCGTGCATATCGTTGGAGCGGACTGGTATAGAGATGCTCGCCGAGATTCATGAGCTCCAGCCTTTCAAGCCGAGCTCGCGCTTCGGGATGCGTGTCCATTCGCGACCGGATGTTGATGCGCTCGCTCAGTCGGTCGCGCAACAGTTCCCCGGCACGCTGAATGAAATCCACAAAGACAAAAAGTAGATATGCAGCGCAGAGCCCTTCTTGATATTCACGGAACGATGCGGTTACCTGGACGACTGAATCGCTCTCCGCCTCTGTTGCTCTTGGATTCGCACTTTGGGCACGAAGGTTCTCGAGCAACTTTGAGCGCATCAAGCCAAGTGCAAATCCATCCGCGGCAAACTCGAACTCCTGCCGTAGAGTTGTCGCGTCGCATCCCGTCTTGCTTTCCGC
>WNFR01013626.1_pt1 | contig 13480 bp, 10 predicted proteins | sample 5400221 | NCBI WGS metagenome assembly WNFR01 (sample SAMN13153357, study PRJNA577476) | soil metagenome | isolation source: 40 cm soil under Madrone tree | place: USA:California | collected 2016-06-14
TCGGCTGGTAGTCGCCTCGGCACCGCGGTCGCGAACGACTTGCTTGCGATCCGCACAAACGACGGGTCGAGCGTGCCGCCGCCGCCGTTCGTCCCGGGCACGGCACCGGGCGACTACCAGCCGACGCCGCCCAACTTCCCGGCCCCTGTCTTCACCACGTGGGGCCAGGTGACCCCGTTCGTGCTCGACAGCGGCGACCAGTTCCGCCCCGCGCCGCCCCCGGCGTTGACGAGCGACGCCTACGCCGCCGCGCTCAACGAAGTGCAGAGCCTCGGCTCGGCGACGAGCACGACCCGCACCGCCGACCAGACCGAGATCGGCAAGTTCTGGGCTCCTCCGATCCAGAACTTCTGGAACCAGATCGCGGAAACCGTCGCGGCCGCCCACCACAGCGACCTCCCGACGACCGCGCGCCTGTTCGCCGCGCTCAACCTCAGCTTCGCCGACTCGGCGATCGCCTTCTACGACGCGAAGTACACGTATCAGCTCTGGCGGCCGGTAACAGCGATCCGTCTCGCCGACACGGACGGCAACCCGAACACGACCGCCGATCCGAACTGGCTCCCGCTCGCGGGCAACACCGCGGCCGACCCCTCGTATCCCGGCGCGCACAGCGCGATCAGCGCCGCGGGTGCGGACGTCCTCGGCAGCTTCTACGGGGACAAGCAGTCGTTCTCGCTCACCTCACCTGCGCTGTCTGGAGTGACCCGCTCGTTCACGAGCTTCAGCGCCGCGACGCAGGAAGCCGGTCTCAGCCGCATCTACGCCGGCCAGCACACACGCCTCGACCACCTCGCCGGGCTGACCCTCGGCCATCACGTCGCTGGCTTCGTCCTCCACAACGCCCTGCTACCCGCGCACGACTCGGGTGCATAGCAGCGCGCCACCACTCCATCGGAAAGGAACGCCATGAAGCTACCTCGTGCACTCGTTCTCATTACCGGGCTGCTCGCGATCAGTGCAGCTGTCGCCTTCGCCGGGCTTGCTCGCTCGGCGAAGGCGGGCGGGATCGCCGGCCGCTCCTACGTGCAGACGAACCTCGTCTCCGACATCCCCGGTTTGGCCGCACACACCGACACGAACCTGAAGAACCCCTGGGGCACCTCCGTCGGCCCGGGCACGCCCATCTGGGTTTCCGACAACCACGCCGGCGTCACCACGCTCTACGACGGCACCGGCAACCCGCAACCGCGCATCGTGACGATTCCCGCCCCAAAGTCGGCCGGTGCCGGTGCAGTCGGCTCGCCGACGGGACAGGCCTTCAACACCTTCGACCCGACCTCGACGGACTTCGTGATCTCGAAGGGCGGGGTCTCGGGGCCGGCCTTCTTCCTCTTCGCGACCGAGGACGGCACGATCGCCGGCTGGAACCCGAACGTCGACAACGCACACGCGGTCATTGCCATCGACAACTCGACGGCGACGGACGCCGCCGGCGACGTCGGTGCCAATTACAAGGGCCTTGCCCTCGTGTCCAGTCCGAACGGCAAGTTCATCTACGCGACGAGCTTCCGCTTCGGCAGGGTCGACGTGTTCGACAATCACTTCAACCTCGTCAACAGCTTCACCGACCCGACGATCCCGACCGGGTTTGCCCCCTTCGCCATCCACAACATCGGCGGGAAGCTCTACGTCACGTTCGCGAAGCAAGGCCCTGGCAAGAACGACGACGACGCGCGGCCGGGCAACGGCTTCGTCGACGTCTTCTCGGCGAACGGTGACCTGCTGCAGCGACTCGTCAGCAGCGGCAAGCTCGACTCGCCTTGGGCGGTGACGCTGGCGCCTGCCGGCTTCGGTGCCTTCGGCGGCGACATCCTCGTCGGAAACTTCGGCAACGGCCGCATCGACGCCTACGACCCGTCAACCGGCGCGTTCCAGGGCGAGCTCTCCACGCTCCAGGGCGGACCGCTCGCGATCGACGGGCTGTGGGGACTGCGGTTTGCTCCGGCCACACCCGGCGCGGGTCCCAACACCCTCTTCTTCACCGCCGGCATCAACCACGAAGCTGACGGCTTGTTCGGGACGATCACACCCAACGGAAGCAACTAGCCGAATGCTGTGGGGGTGCCGCGCTTCGACGCGGCCCCCCACATCGGCTCCGCGACGCGAACACGATGAGCGGCCGTAAGAAACTCTTAAGCACGCCGGCTGGAATAGCTGACGGTTCTCCGCCGTCTGATCACTCGTGAGCCCGAGCCCAAGCCACGATCGTTCCGAGCTCCCGGTGGTGCGGTTGTTCGGACCGCTGATGATCGACGACGGCACTCGTACGCTCGGAGCCGGCGATCTCGGCGGTGTGCGCCCGAAGCAGGTGCTCGAGATTCTGCTCGCGGCCCGCGGGCATCGTGTCTCCACCGACCGGCTCGCGGAGCTGCTCTGGGGCGACGCACGCCCCGACGACTGGGCGGGCTCGATCCAGACGTTCATTTCGGTCTTGCGACGCAGGCTCGCGCCCGAACGCGAGCGTGCACGCGCGCTGGTGATTACGGAGCCCGAGGCGTATCGCTTCGCCACGGATCTGGTGTTGCTGGATCTGGATCGCTTCGACGAGCTGCTCGAGCGTTCGGCACGCCAGCCGACGCACCTCTCCCGCCAATCGCTCCGGCAAGCCCTCGACCTCGTACAGGGGGAAGTGCTCGAAGATGAGCCCTACGCCGTCTGGGCGCAGGAGCTTCGCGGCACGTATCACGGGCGCGTGCTCGGAGCACACTTGGACGCCGCAGACGCCGCCCTCGCCGAGCTCGACTACGCCAACGCATTCGCGCACGCGCAATGCGCCGCTGCACTCGACGCCTTCAGCGAACGCGCACAGCGGATTGCCATGCTCGGGCTCTACGCGCTCGGACGCCAGCACGAAGCGCTCGCAACATACCGCGCCTTCCGGAAGCGACTCGACCAGGAGCTCGGGCTCGAGCCGACCGCAGATACGAAGAGCCTCGAGGCCGCGATCCTCCGCCAGGAGGACGTCCGCACGCTCCTACCGCGTCCGATCCACCGTGCGCAGGTCGACGGCGGCCCGTCGTCGCTTCGTCTGCTCGGTCGCGAGAGCGAGCTGGACACGCTCGAACGCGCAGTTCGCCGAGCACTCGGCGGCTCGTTTGCCCTCCTTCTGATCGAGGGTGAGACCGGATTCGGAAAGACCCGGCTTCTGGACGAGCTTGCAACGAGTCTCGTCGGTACACGAATTGGGCGAGCCTCCTGCTCGCAACTGGAGCAGCACCTTCCCTACGTCCCGCTCGCGGCGGCGCTTCGGGATGCGCTCGAGGACACCGACTTCGATCTGCATCGCCTCCAAGCGCTCGGCCAGATCCTGCCCGAGCTCACTCTCGGCCATCAGCGACGCGACTACGCAGAGCTCGAGGCGCTCGAAGCGCTCGTGGCGCTGATCGACGAGCACGGTCCGTTGGTGCTCATGATCGACGATCTGCAGTGGGGCGAACCGGCCACCCTTGCGGCGCTCCACTATCTTCGGCATCGGTGCGCCGGGCGGGCTGCGGTCGTCGGGACGGTTCGAGCCGGCGCGACGTCGGCCGCTCACCCGCTTCGCGGCCTGCGGCCAGACCTGCTCGTCACGCTCGAGCCGCTGACGGAAAGCGACCTCGCCCCGCTCGGAGTACCCAACCTCCACGCCGCGACGGGTGGCAATCCCCGCTTCGTGACCGAAGCGGTCGCGAACGGGAGGGAACGCGAGCTCTCCGCAACGCTGTCGGACGCCCTTCTCGACGAGTGCCGCGCCGAAGGAGCAGAGGCGTTCCGCATCCTCCTTGCCGCGTCCGCCCTCGACCAGCCGTTCGAGCCGGAGGCCCTCGCCGCGGTTGTCCCTGCCAAAGCGGCCGAATTGCTCGAGGAGCTCGAGAGACTTTGTGAACGCCGCATCCTCCGGGTCGACGGCTTTCGCTTCCGCTTCCGCTATGACCTCGTTCGCCAGGTGCTGGCCGCCAGCCTCTCGCCGGCTCGGCGTCGCCTCCTGCAAACACGCCTGAGGGACAGCGAGCGAGGAGTTCTCCTCCCACTGGCGCGGACCTCAGTATCGATGGGCGGCTAGTGGACAAGCCCGCGGAACACCCGATGTCGTTCGAGCAGCTCTTCGAGCGTTCGCCCGAGCCCGCTTACGTGATCGACCCCCACGACGACCGGATCCTGGCCGCAAACCGGGCCGGCTGCTCGCTCCTCGGCTACACGTACGACGAGCTGCTCGCCACCCCCGTGTCGCAGATCCACCCAGCCGATCTTCCGCAGCTGCGCGACTTCCTGGACCAAGTCATGCGCGACGGTAGAGCCTCCACGATCACACTCACCTGTCGGACCAAGGTAGGCACCTTCCTGCCGACCGAGATCGCTCTTCATGCGTTCGAGAGCGATGGTCACGTCCGCATCCTCGGACTGGTGCAGGACCGAAGCGACCACCGGCAACGCGACCCCGACGACTGAGCCGCAATCGACTCAGGCGCCACTGAGTTCGCGCTGAGGGCAGGAAACTACGTTCGTCCTCTCGTCACTCGAAGGCAAGGAAAGAGAGGATCCGATGAACGTACTGTCGAGGCGCCGTGCGTTTGCCGTGTTGACACTCGCGCTCGCCGCGTTTGCGGCGGTCATGGTCAGCCAGGCATTCGCCGGCGTCAAGGACATACCCGGTGCCGCAAAGGGACTCGGCCCGCTGACCGGACTGCTTCCGCGCGACCACCTGACCGAGGAGAGCGCAATCCAGGTGGATCTGAGCAAGGAGACGGTGCGGTTGCCGCTGTACAAGGGCATCGCGTACAAGGGCACGCCGCAGCAAGAGACGGTGTGGTACGTGCTCCTCGACGCGTCCGACGCCGGCCTCGCGCACAACCTGGGTGTCAATTACGCGCCCAAGCTCGCGAACATCGCGATCAACGACCCGGCCGCTGTGCAGACGGTGACGCTCGAGTCGCCGACTCCCGACCAGAACAAGTTCGGGCAGGCGGTTGTCGACTTCCAGGGCGCGCCGGACTTCAGCCCCACCCGGATCGCCGAGCCAGGCCCGACCGGCTTCCCGCTCGCGAACTTCCAGCCCGGCGCGGTCGCCGGCCCCGGCTACAGCCCGTTCATCAAGATCGCGGGCTCCGATGTCGTCTACAGCGCCCCGATCGTCGCGACCGGCGACGGGCCGTTCGACGTCGTCCACCACACGAACACCGCCGACCGTGCGCTCGGCATCCACGTCGCCGGGCCGCAGCCGCAGGGCCAGTATGAGGACAACTGGGTCGACCTGCTCTTCGTCAAGGGCTTCGACGCAGGGCAGCCGATCATCTACATCTCGACCGACGCCGGCCAGCCGCTGACCTCGGTGCTCGAGCGCTCGACGTACGTGCCCGCGCTCGACAAGGCGGCGTACAACGGCGGCGACGACTTCCTCGGCTCCGCCCGTGAGCGCCTGTTCGGGTTCATCAACGGCCAGACGGGCCCCGACAACCCGAATGCCCAGGGGTTCGTGAACCTGGTCAAGGACGGCCACGCCTCCGAGGACGCAAGCGCCGGCAACACCGCGCTGATCGACGGCCTCCGAAACGGCGGCGACCTGCTCAACGTGTTCGGCGACTTCCCGACGCTGGCGGATCCGCGCCACGCCGACGCGTACAGCCCGCTCTGGGACGCACAGCTCGGACTCTGGACGGACAAGGCCGTCAAGGAGGGCCTGAACACCCGCCAGACGGACGAGGTGCAGGTGTTCAACCTCGCCGCCAGCAGGCCGGATCTGATCACGGGCATCAACCCGGCGACCGGCCAGCCCGCACCGTACGGGGCGACCGGCGTCGACATCAACTGCGCGGTCATCGGGTTCACCGATAAGGCGCCGACGGCGAACCTCGCCAACCCGCTTCCGAACTCGCAGTTCCCGCCCCGCTAGTACGACCAACTCGAGAGATGGTGGGCCGCACCGAGCGGCCCACCATCTCATCCGTCGTTCAACGACAAAGGAGACAGAGCAAATGGTCACCGTCGGTCTCTGTGTTCGCCTGATCGCCGTCCCCGGCAAGGAACGTGAGGTCGAGGCGTTCCTCGAAAGTGCGCTCCCGCTCGTCGAGGCCGAGCCGGAGACGACGGCGTGGTTTGCCGCGCGCGTCGACGAATCCAGCTTCGTAATCTTCGACGTCTTCCCGAGTGAGGCCGGAAGGGAGGGGCACCTTGCGGGTCCTGTCGCGGAGGCACTGGCAGCACGTGCCGCAGAGCTTTTCAGTCAACCGCCGGCCGTCGAGCGGCTCCAGATCGTCGCGTCGAAGCTCCCGGGCTAGGCCGGCTCAACGAGCACCGATCTGGGAGTCGCCCGAAGAGTCAGACCGCGGCGGGTGCGGTCATGACTCGTGTCTCGCTCCAGTCGAGGATGAGCTTGCGTTGGGCGAAGTACCAGCGCGCGTCGATCTTGGTGAATGTGTCGAGGTAGCGGAGAGAGGCGATCATGATCTTGCGCACGCCGTCTTCGCTGAAGACGTGGTGCGCGATCGTGTAGCTCTCGCCGGTGGCGCGGTTCCCGTCGACGACGACCGTGCTCTGGCCGTTGAAGTGCGTTGTCGCCTCGTAGCGGTTGAGGTCATCGAAGACGGGTGTGAGCGCTTCTCGCCCATGCAGGACGTATGTCGGCTCGCTGCCGTCGCCCTCCATGTAGACGGTGAAGACCGTGTCGTCTGTGAAGAGCGCTTTCTGCCCTTCGGCGTCGCGGCGGTCGGCGCAGTGCGCGTACGCGTCGAAGAGCTCGCGGAGGGAGAGACGGTCGGCGGCTTCGGCAGGGGTGAGCTCAGTGTGGATGGCCATCGTGATGGATCTTCTGCATTGCGGCGCCCGTTTGAGACCGCTGACAAGCTTACCTCTGTCGGAACTAGGTCTCCGTCAACTCCGTCCGCCTGCGTGCGCGTTGCTCGCGCCATCCGATCAACTCGTACGCATGCAATGCGACCCATAGAGCCGTGACGAGTGCGAGTGCGGCGAGGGCAGGCACGTGCGTCGCAGCGAAGGTGAGGAGCGCGAATGCGACGGCGGCGGTCGGGCGGCCTCGTCCGAGCGATCTCGTGGCCCGCCAGCGGAGTGCGACGAACCCGAGCATGTAGAGCGCAGGGCCGCAGCTCAGTGCGAGCGCCGGGATCGACGCGAGATGCGCGTTGATCTGTTCGAGCGCCGTCCGCACGCCGAACGCAAAGAGAACGATCCCGACCACCATCGGCAGGTGCGCATACGTGTACGCGTCGCGAGCGAATGCGACCTGGTCGGTTCCGCTGCGCTTCGCGAGCAAGTCGCGCACGCCGCCCGATGCGTAGTCGAAGTAGCCGAGCCAGAAGGACGCAGCCGAAACGAAGCCGAGAATGACCCCGACGATCACGCGTGCGTCGAGCGGAGTGTTCCGCGCGCCGAAGCCGATGGATCCGAGCGATTCGCCGATCGCAATGATCACGATCAAGCCGTTGCGCTCCGCGAAGTGCGCCGGGTAGACACGCCAGCCGCCCAGGCCGGCGAGGTTCGGCCCGACGATGAAGCCGATGACGAGGGCCACGGCCCAGATCGCGGGCCGCCAGCCAGCCGGCATGAATGCGGCCGCGACGATGAGCGCAGCCCCGGAAAGGACGGGCCAGGAGATCCGCAGCACTGCTGCGAGCAGATCCGGCGCGCCCTTGCCGACGAGCGCATAAAGCAGGACGAAGGTGGCGAGCACCACGAAGAACGCGACGGCGAACACGAATCGATGCGTGCCGAATGCCTCTGGCACTGCGAGGGCGGCGACGAACAGTGCGCCGGTCGCGAACAGCATCAGCGCCACGACGGCGTCGGCCTCGACGTTGGCCGTGTTCGTCAGCCAGGCGTAGCTTGCCCACGCCCACCACAGGACACAGATCACGAGGAGTCCTCGCCCCAAGCCTCCCCAGGTGGGCTGCTCGAGCCACAGCGTCGTCACCTGTGTGAACGCGAACACGAAGACGAGGTCGAAGAAGAGCTCGAGTGTCGAGACGCGATGTTCGCTGTCGACGAGGAGGCTGTTCACGGAGCGTGAGGCTAACCGACGACGCAGTGCTCGCTTCGCTAACCCCCAGAGTCGGCGCGGGCGAGGAGCGTTCGGATCGCGTCCCCGGAGAGGTCCGTCTTCGAGACGAAGCCGAGCGCGTCGAGGCAAAGCCGACGACGGTGACCCCGTCGTCCGCGAGGAGCTGCGCGGCGGCAGCGAAGAACCGCGGGTTGTCGTCCACAATCAGGCAGGTGAGCGAGGTGACGGGCGCAGGGGAAGACATCTCCTCAAAGAGGGTCGCCCCCGCAGCTCAACCTCGCCAGACGGAGAACGGCCGACTTGTGACCCGACTAGCCGGTACATCCGGTTGCGAACGCTGCTCGGACGGCGTAGACACCGGGTATGCCGGAACTGGAGCGGGCACAGCGGGTCGCGATCGCCGACGACGACGTGCTTCTTCGGCAGGGTCTCGCGGCGCTGCTGCGAGAGGGGGGCTATGACGTCGTGGGTCAGGCGAGCGACGGGGACGGTCTGATCGAGCTCGTGCGGAGGGAGCAGCCGGACGTTGCGATCGTCGACATCCGGATGCCGCCGACCCACACGACTGAGGGACTCGACGCGGCGCGGACGATTCGCGAGGAGCTGCCGCGGGTCGCGATCCTCGTTCTGTCCGCGCACATCGAGGTCGAGCACGCGATGGACCTCCTCGGCGCAGGCAGCGGTATCGGTTACGTGCTGAAGACGCGGGTCGGAGACGTCGATGAGCTCACGGACACGCTCGAGCGGATCAGCTCTGGTGGGTCAGTGGTCGACCCCGCGCTCGTCGAGGAGCTCGTGCGGGCGCGGCGTGTACGTGACCCGCTCGAAGAGCTGACGGCACGCGAGCGCGACGTGCTGGCCCTCATGGCCGAGGGCCGTTCGAACACCGGCATCGCACGGAGCCTCTGGGTGGCTGAGGGCACGGTCGAGAAGCACGTGAAGAGCATCTTCCGGAAGCTGCGGCTCCCGGAGGCGCCGGACGATCACCGCCGCGTTCTGGCCGTGATCGCGTTTCTCGGCTCGAAGTAGGCGCTCAGGTGGTGGTCGGCAGCCGGACGGTGAGACTGGTGCCGGTGTGTGGGGGGCTGGTGATGGTGATGGTTCCGCCGAGGGCTTCGACGCGGTCGGTGAGGCCGAGGATGCCGGAGCCGCGGCCGGGGTCGACGCCGCCGACGCCGTCGTCGCGCACCACGAGTGTGAGGACGGCATCGTCATGTGCGGCGGCGAGCTGGACGACGGTGGCGTGCGCGTGTTTTGCGACGTTGGTGAGCGCCTCGGAGGCGATGTAGTAGGCGGCGGCCTCGATGGGCTCGGGCAGGCGCTGGTCGAGTCTGACGTCGACGTCGACGGCGATGTCGGAGCGGCGCGCGAGTGCTCTGAGCGCGGGACCGAGCCCGGCCTCGGTGAGGATGGTCGGGTGGATGCCGCGGGCGATCTCGCGCAGCTCGGCCGATGCGTCCTTCAGGCCTTCTGAGAGCTCTTCCGCGATCGCCGGCAGTTCGTCTGCTGGTCTGCGCGTCATCGCGCGAGCGCGGAAGGTGAGCGCGATCAGCCGCTGCTGGATGCCGTCGTGGAGATCCCGCTCGATCCGCCGGCGAGCCTCGTCGCCGGCGGCCACGATCCTCCGCCGCGACGCCGCCAGCTCCGCCGAGCTCTCCGCATTCGCGATCGCCGTTGCGACGAGCTCCGTGAACGAAGCGAGGCGCGCCTCGGTGTCCGGCGGAAGCAGCCCTTCGGTCGAGGCAGCCGTCATGAGGCCCCAGAGATGCCCTTCGACGACGACCGGGCTTCCAACCGCCGACGTGATGCCCGACTCTCTCGTGGTGACGCCGATCGGGTCGGTCGCAGCTGAGAAGTCGTCGATACGAGCGGGCCGGCCCGTCTGGAGCACCATCCACGCGACGTTCGTGCCTTCGGTCGGCCACCGCCTGCCGGTTGGAAAGGCAGCCGGGGTGGTGCTCCACGAGGCCAGCGTGCTAACGCTGCCGTCCGGCTCGTAGCGCCCCATCACGGCGCTTCCGACTGGTAGCAGGCGGCCGACCTCCTTGGCGACGGCCTCGAAGAGATCTTGAGGCGCCGCCCCTTGTGCCACCATCGTCGCCACGCGTCGCAGCGCGGCCTGCTCGTCAGCGAGCCGTGCGAGAGCGTCACGTGACGTCGCGAGCTCCGTCGAACTTTCGGCATTCGCGATCGCAGTCGCGATCAATTCGCTGAACTTCTCGAAGCGCTCTTCGGCCTCCGGGGGCAGTTGCTTGTTATACGCGACGCTCACCACGCCCCACAGACTTCCCTCGACGAAGATCGGGCTGGCAACCGTCGAGACGATGCCAAGACGACTTCCGATCGCGGCGAGCGGCCCCCGGGATACCGAATAGTCCACCTCGGCGACTCGAACCGAACGCCCGGTCCGGAAGACCTGACCTGACGCTAGGGACTCTTCGAGCTCCCAGCGAGATCCCACCGGGATCCCCTCGCCGCCGGCCCCACCGCCGACCACCACGAGCTCCGGGGGGTCGGGCTCGAACCGGCCGATCAACGTGATCGACGAGCTGAAGAGTCGACCGATCTCCTCGCCGACCGCGGAGAAGATCGCATCGGGCTGCACTCCTTGCGCAACCAGCGTCGCGACGCGACCCAGTGCGGCCTGCTCGTCGGCGAGCCGTGCGAGCGCGGCTCGCGACTCCGCGTTTGCGATTGCCGCCGCGACGAGCTCTGTGAAGTCTGTGAGACGGGCCTCAGTGCTTTCGGGGAAAGGCTCGTGCTGCGGCGAGAGAATCACCATCGCCCCCCACAGACGTCTCTCGACCACGATCGGGCTTGCGACGGTCGAGCGCCCGCCTATCGCACGAACGACGGCAGCGATCTTCCCGGGCAGCTCGGCATAGTCCTCGAGGCGAGCGGGGCGACCGGTCTGCCGAACGGTTGCAATGACGCCCGGGCTGTCCAGCGGCCAGCGCGATCCCATCGGGAACGGCTTACGATCCGCCTCGCTGAAGCCGCCGACGACGAACGAGCCTTCCTGCTCGTAGCGGACCACGCTCACGTGCGGGACGGCGAAGACGCGGGCGACCTGCTCCGCGACGGCGGCAAAGAGCTGATCAGGCGACGGCTCGCGGGCGACGAGCGTCGCGACCTGCCGCAACGCGGCCTGTTCGGCGACCAGCTCCTGAACGTGCTTTTCAGCCCACTCGCTGACCTCGACCTGAGCGGACCTGGCGTGGCGCGCGCCGACTCGGCGAAGAAGGTACGCCTCGCCGTGACCGAGTGACGCCGCCATGGCAACCGATCCGTCGTCCAGAAGGAGCTCGTCGCCGTCGTCCGGAATGTCGATCCTCGACTGCTCGCGATCGGCGCCCGCAAGCAGGTATCCGTCGCGGTCGACGAGCAGATCCGTGCTCCGCGTCAGGAGATCGCCGTAGCGACGCCGCAATCGAGCGTCTTTGTCGCGGCGCGCATCCAAGAGGTGCTGCTCGATCGTCCTGGCAGCCGCCGTCGCCAGCTCCAGACTCCGCGGATGCGCGAGCTTCCAGAGGCTCGAGAGGTCGATCAATCCAACGAGTTCGCCGGATACCGGATCGTGCACGGGCGCGCCGGAGCAGACCCACTGGTGATGGCGTTCGTTGAAGTGCTCGAAGGCGAACACCTGGAACGCGTGGTCTGCTGCCAGCGCTGTCCCGATCCCGTTCGTGCCGTCAACCGCTTCGCTGTACCGCGCGCCCTCGACGAGATTCATCTCGGCGGCACGCTCCTTCAGGCCGTCGTCGCCCACTCTGCGCAGCACGAGCCCCGACGCATCGGTTATCACCGCGATGCTTTGCGACTCCTCCGCCACCTTCCGCAGTTGCTCCGTGAGGACGTGAGTGAGCGACCCGAGCGGATGCTCGAACCAGCGCTCGAGCACCGTCGACTCGTCCTCTTCGATCGGGGCGAGCACGTCCGTCGGATCGAGGCCTGTAGCAAGTGAGCGCCGCCACGACTCGACGATCGTCGGCCGTAGCCCGGCCGTGGCCCCGGGTGCGAGCTCGAGGCCGAGCGCGCCGCCTGAAAGCAGACGCTCCCAGCTCTTCTGCAACTGGCGAGCGCGCATCAGCGGATCCGACTCCGCTCCGACAGCCAGCCACTGCGACGGCACGGCACCGCGATGATAGTCCGTCCTACCCCGCGAAGAGGCCCGCGCGAACGCGGGCCTCTCGTGCAGCGCTCACCGGGTCAGGCCGACGCGATGGAGGAGACGCACTTGCCGAATGCGTTCTCCTGGCTGCCGGTCTTACCGCTCTTCGTCGTGCCGTACTTGGCCACGAACGCCGTAGCGTTCGCGACCTGCCCGGCACGGCACGTCTTCTCGGCGCGCAGCAGGGCCTGCCGCTGCGTCGCCGTCAGCCTGGACATCCTCGAGACGCATGCCCCGGTCGTCTTGTAGCGCGTGGCGAAGTTAACACTGCCCGCCGCCGCGAGTTGGGCCTTGCAGCTCGCGCTCGCCGCATGGCTCGGAGTCGAAGCGACCGCCGCAGCCTGGATCGACAAGAACATGATCGCAACGAGGACGAGGAAGTATCTCGTCATGGAAGGAACCCCTCCGTCGGACGGTGGTCAGAGCGCTTATCCCCGAGGGCAGTGTTTCGACGCCGCAGTCGTGGAACGAGTTCGCATACGTCCCGTTAAGTCGTGTGGGAGCAGGCGTGATTTTTGCCTCAACGGGTAACGCGAGCGTCTCGAAACCCAACCAGGAGGAGGCATGTTCGTCCCATCCCGCGGGGCGCGCCCGTTGCTTTCGCTCGCGGCGCTCTTCGTGCTGTCTGCGCTCGCCGTCGCACTTCCCGGAGCGAGCGCCGCTGGTCCGTCGGCGCCCACCTTCGCGCCGCCGATCTACGTCGACCAGCAGCTCGCGGGCGGCGAGCCCGAGGTCTTCGCCGACACGCTGCACGGCAGGCTGATCTACAGCTCGCACGAGGGCACGACCCACCTGTACCGAGACGGGATCGTCACCTCGCCGTGGGGCGACTTCAACTTCGTTTCGAACTACTGCAACCAGGTCAACGTCTGGACGTCGCCCGACGGCGGCGCCAACTGGTACCGCGACCGTTATCTCGGCTCGCCGTGTCCATCGAGCCCGACGATCAACACCGGCTTCAGCGATCCCGACCTCACCCAGGACGCGGGCGGTCGCGTCTACGACACGGGCATCAACCTCGTCAACGACGCGCTCTTCTCGTCGACCGACGGTGGACAGACGTGGACGCAGGGGAACGCCGACTGCCACGACGGCGACCGGCCGTGGCTCGCCGGTGGCAAGGCGAACCAGGTCTTCATGGGAACGGACACGCTCGAGGGCACCGGCAGCGGCCATCAGGTGTTCGTGTCGAACGACGGCGGCCAGACGTGCAGCACCACCGGGATCGACGACAACGGCTCGCTCGCGGACGGCGGCTCGTGGTCCGCGTTCGGAAAGCTCTACTACGACCGGCTCAACGGCGCACTGGTCGAGCC
>WNFR01005077.1_pt1 | contig 13478 bp, 12 predicted proteins | sample 5400221 | NCBI WGS metagenome assembly WNFR01 (sample SAMN13153357, study PRJNA577476) | soil metagenome | isolation source: 40 cm soil under Madrone tree | place: USA:California | collected 2016-06-14
CACAATCTTCTCCTGCAAAGGCCGGAATGAACTGTAGCCCCAGTACTGTTGCAGGGTGGGCAGGAGATCGGGCTCGGGCATCTGCCAAGTATAGAAGGTGACAATGCTGCCTGGACTAACGAAGCGGAATCTGATCCTGAATCGGGACGGCACGATTTCCAGTCGTGCCGATTAATGTAAAACACTGGTCGACTTCGACCGCTGAGGGTGTGAATTCCTCTGTGTAACTCTGTATCCTCTGCGGTTCAAGCGTTTTGGACTAACCACGCATATAGGCGAGTAGGGTGAGGTTGGAGATAGCGATTGCGTTCTCCTAAGTGCCGGCTGATTACAATGTAATTACGTGAGAGATCCACAATGAGAATCGCACTGATTCGCATCGGCAATTCCTGCGGAGTTCGCATCCCCAAGCTTCTGACTAGGCGACAAGGTGGATTTGCGTGTCGAGAGCGATTGCCTTGTGATCTCTCCGGAGCGCCGTCCGCGGCCAGGCTGGGGCGAGGCTTTTCGCGCAGCCGGCACCGCAGCGAATAGCAAACTTTTGCTGGAAACGACAGTGCTGAGTGAATTTGACCGCAAGGAATGGAAGTGGTGAATCGGTTTCAAATACCGCGATGAAGTCTGATTGATCACTGTGGGTCGACTGCGTCCCTTGGTCACCCCTGTCACTAATCCCGCGCGCACAATGTCGTAAGCTAAGTTCGAGGCCCAGGCGTGATTATCATTCTCATGGGTGTTGTGGGTTCAGGGAAGACCACCATCGGAAAACTGCTCGCGCAGACACTCGGCTGGAAGTTCACCGATGCCGATGAGTTCCACTCTCCGGAGAATATCGAGAAGATCAGCCACGGTATTGCGCTCAATGATTCCGATCGCACTCCGTGGCTTGCCGCATTGCGTCATGCTATTGAGCAATGGAATCTTGACGGTCAGAATGTTGTTCTCGCCTGCTCAGCTCTCAAGCGCACCTATCGCGACGAGCTTCGTGCCGGACTGGTGCAATTCGTGTACCTAAAGGGCGATTACGAGCTTATCCGCCAAAGGCTACGTTCCCGACATGGCCATTTTGCTTCGGAGTCGATCCTGAAGAGCCAACTCGCAGATCTCGAAGAACCTGAACACGCAATTACGGTCGAGATTGACAAAGCTCCAGAGGCGATCGTTTCGGAAATCATTGCGAAGGTGAAAGCCGAGCCGGAGTATCCTTATCCCGCACAAACGTGACGATTGCATCCGAAGTGTCCTGGCGCTTGCCGGATTTGCCCAGGGAACGTTCTTCGCCTATGAGCACCAATCCTTTACAATAAAGAACTTCGCTCCCCTGCTTGGGGAACTCTGATTCTTTACGTCATACAAACTTGGTTCAACCTGACCCCAATTCCCCCGTCCGGTTCGTCTACTGGCGCGCCGAAGGCAGCCTGCTGGAGTTAACAACCGTTCGCCCGGTGGCATTTGTCACCTGGAACTCCCAGACCTTCATAGAGCGATGGCTGCGCCGCGGGGTGGTTCTGCTCATGGCGGCACTCCGGCCGGTCCTTTATGCCGCGAACCGCAAGTTGGCGACACGCGTGGTCTATTCGATCCTGCGCGGAATCAGCCGTGACCGCCTCGATTCGCTCGGGGAAGAGTACTTCCAATACAAGTTGAAACCGCGTTTAAAGCCTGATGGCGTCGCGCAGCTCAAGAGATTGGTGAGCTCGGGCGCTGACGTTGTGTTGGTCAGTCAAGGCCTTGAGCACGTAATGCGGCCTCTGGCGCAGCATCTTGGCGTGAAATGGATCATCGCGAACCGTTTAGACTTCCGCGACGGGATTGCCACAGGCCGCCTGATCGAGCCGATCGTCCGGCCACGAGGGATTTTTGCCCGGGTCTCCTCCGCCGGGCCGGATGGAACGCGGGATGTCCAGCAGCTTGCGACGGACTTAGGCGCCAGTGCTGAGCTTTTGGCGAAAGCCGTCGTTCCTGCTGAACGAATTGTCCCAAGAATGGAACGTCCGATCGTCCATTTCGATGGAGAGCGTCGTGATGCTCCACTTTCGGTGCGTTCGGCACTTCGTGGCAAACACATTCTGCTGATCGGTGTCACCGGATTTATCGGCAAAGTGTGGCTAGTGAACACGCTGATGGATCTGCCCGATATCGGACGCATTTATCTCCTGATTCGTCGGCAGAAGTCGAACCCTGCTCAGCGGCGCTTTGAAAAGCTCATCGAGGAATCGCCTGTATTCGATCCTCTTTATGAGCGCCACGGTCAGAAGTTTGCGCGGTTCATCTCCCAACGCGTGAAGGTGGTTGAGGGCGATGTCACTCAGCCGGGGTTGGGACTGGATCCTGCCAACTCTGCGGCGTTGCGGCAGAACCTCGATTTGATTATCAACAGTTCAGGCCTAACTGACTTTAATCCTGACCTGCGCGATGCCCTGACCACGAACGTAGACGCCGTTATGAATGTTCTTGGGTTCATTCGGGAGTCGGACCACTCCGGGCTGCTGCATCTGTCGACGTGCTATGTCGCGGGTGCGCGGGACGGACGCGTAGGTGAAACTGCGCGCCCCGACTATACCCCGGCTGGTATCGCCAATTTTGACGCTGAACGTGAATGGCAATCGCTTCACCGCCTGGTGGAGGAAACGGAAGTACGCGCGGAGGGCCCGGAAGTCATGGAAGAGCTCCGGAGCCAGGCTTTAGGCAAAGAACACGCGGCCAAAGACCTGCACGGAGCGGCGCTGGAAAATCAGATTCGCAAAAACCGATTCCGCTGGTTGAGAAACGAATTGACCGAAGCAGGGAGGCGGCGGGCGAAAGAATTGGGTTGGCCGAATACTTACACGCTGACCAAGAGCCTGGCGGAATCGCTGCTGGCTAAAAACGGCGCGGAACTTCCGATTGCGATTGTTCGTCCGGCAATTGTTGAGAGCTCGACCGCGCAACCTTTTCGCGGATGGAATGAGGGAATTAATACATCGGCAGCGCTGTCGTATCTACTCGGGACATTTTTTCGCCAGCTGCCGTCGAATGAGCGCAAACGCCTGGATGTGATTCCGGTCGATGCCGTCTGCCGGGGAATGACGCTGATCGCTGCTGCAATTCTTGAGCGCAGGAGTGATCCCGTATATCAGCTGGCTACATCGGTTACGAACCCCTGCGACATGCGACGATCAATCGAGCTCACGTCTCTTGCTCACCGCAAACATTACCGCGCACAAGAGGGGATGGAATATTGGCTGCGGCTGCGATTCGACGCGATCCCGGTTTCGAAGGAGCGGTACAACCGTATGTCGGCGCCAGCGCAGCGAGCCATCATAAAATCCATTCAACTAGTGGCAGCGCCTTTGCCTCTTAAGAAAGCGCCTTTGGCGAGGGCTGATCGTAATCTGGAAAAAGTGGAAAAACTGATTGAACTATTTGAGCCATTCATCCTGCTTAACGAACACGATTTTGTTGCCGAGAACATTGAGAAACTTTCTTACTTCCTGGTGCCTGACGAGAAGAAGCTGTTCGGTTATGAGACTTCCTCGATGGACTGGTGGGAATACTGGATCAACATCCACATTCCCGCGCTCCGTAAGTGGACTTATCCTTTAATCGAAGGGCGTCCGCTGGAAGCGCGGCCGCCGCGCAACTTACAGCAACAGAGCGGCACCGACTCTGAAACCATCAAGACAGGAACGAACGGAGCGACGTGGCGATTTTCCTGACCGGAGGGACCGGATACATTGGCGCGTACGTGGCGGCCAACCTGCTCAAGGACCAGGGCGCGTCGCTGAACCTGCTGGTGCGGGCGCGTGATCCGCGCGAGGCCGAAGAGCGTCTTTGGCAGGCACTGCAACTTCATTTGGACTTCAAGCCGTTTTACGAATACCTGCAGACGCGAATCCGTATTTTTCGTGGAGACCTTACCTCTGAACACTTCGGCCTCTCGCGTGACGACTATGACCGCCTGGTCCACACGACCGATTCCGTAATTCATTGCGCTGCCTCGCTGAATCGCAAGTCGGAGAAGAGCTGCTTGAACGTGAATCTGCGGGGAACCCTCGAAGTGATCAAGCTCGGAATGCAGGTGGACCACTATCACGGCCTGCGCCGCTTCAGCCACGTGAGCACGGTCGCGGTTGCAGGAAAGCGACAGGACGAGGTTGTCACCGAAGAGAACGCAATCGATTGGAACCGGTCGGATTACGATCCTTATGCGCGCACTAAGAAGTTTTCCGAGCACATGATTCGCCAGCTCTTGCCCGATGTGCCGAAAACTATTTTCCGCCCCAGCATTGTTCTAGGCGACAGCCGCCGCGCCCAGACCACCCAGTTCGACATGGTGCGAGCGTTTGTTTTTCTGGCAGGACTGCCGGTGCTCCCGCTGCGTTCGCGCGATCGTGTGGACATAGTCAATGTAGATTTCGTGGCCGACGCAATCGCTTCGCTGCACATGAAAGAGAGCACGCAACACGACATTTACCATCTTTCTTCTGGCCGCGATTCGCAGACGTTCAAGCAGCTGACCGCATCGCTCGCCGCTGCCCAGGACAAGCGCAGCCCGATTTATCTTTCGTTTCTTGAGAAGCCATTCACGAGCGGGGTGAATTTGCTTGCAAACCGCAAGAACGCAATCGGCCACGGCGCCGCGCTGATGAAAGTCTTCATGCCGTACCTCACTTTCAACACCGTCTTCGACAACGCGCGCGTCACTTCCGAGTTGGGCCGCAAGCCGGTGCCTTTTTCACAGTACAGCTACCCTCTGCTCAAGTTCAGTCGCGAGACGAACTTTACGTACCCTTATCAAGCGTGGCCCGCGAAGGTCGGAGGGTCTGCGGCATGATGGACTTCATCCTCGAGGCCTGGGTGAGCGCCAACATCGAGCGCGCCAAGGCCAGCTGGATACTCGGCAACGGAGCACGCTGGCAGCCTGGCAAAAAACTAAAACTGCTGTTTGCCGGTTACAACGGCACGCGCAACACCGGGTCGGACGTGCGTCCGGAAGAGACGCTGCGCCAGCTCAGGTACATTCTCGGTGCGGAGAACGTCGAGTTTGCCGCCATGAGCCAGAACTTCGATCTGACCCGGGGCTATTTCCAGGGTGCCGAGCAGGTCCACCTGCCCGATATCTTTCCGCCGTTTCTGGCGCGCGAAATTCCTAAGCACCACGGCGTGGTCGTGGTCGAAGGGTCGGCTTTCAAGAGCAAGTTCGCGAACGCCCTGACCACCATGATCATTGGGTCGCTGGGCACGGCTGCGGCGCAGAACAAACTTGCAGTCGGTTATGGCTCGGAGGCAGGCCACATGGATTCGTCCGTGGCGAAAATGTGCGCGCGCTACTGCAGAGATTCGTTGATCATTACGCGCAACGAGGAATCGCGTACAGTGCTCCGCAAACTCGGAGTTCCAACCGAGCTGGGCACAGACACCGCATGGACGTTCGCGCCACTTCCGCCCGAGTACGGCCGTAAAGCCTTGCAGGACGCCGGGTGGGACGGCAAGCTGCCAGTGCTGATCGTCTGTCCGATCAATCCTTTTTGGTGGCCGGTGACACCGTCACTGGTGAAATACGCGGTTCGCGCGACAACGGGCGCTTACAAAGACAGCCATTACCGCACGGTTTACTTTCACAAATCCGGCGCGGATGTGGATCAAGCCTTTGAACGTTATCTCACCGCGATTGCGAATGCCGTGGCCGGATTCCGCCAGCGACGACAAGTGTTCACGGTGTTAGCTGCGACCGAGCAGCTCGACGCGCGCGCCTGCCATCGCATTTCAGACAAACTGGGCGGTGTGCCGGTTTTCACCTCGGAGAATTACGACATGTATCAAATGGTTAGTATCCTGCGCGCTGGTCATATGATGGCCTCGTCGCGCTTTCACGGCATCGTCACGTCTATGCCGGCGCTGATGCCATCGGCAGGCATCACCATGGATGAGCGCATACGTAACCTGATGCACGACCGGGGCCACGAGGATCTGCTGATGAACGTCGATGATCCCGACCTCGAACCAAAACTGTTGACGGCGCTTGAGACGCTTGCGACCGAGGGCGAGCAAATTGCGGATGGCATAGGTCGCACGGTGGTGAAGAATCTCAAACTGATGGCGCGCATGGGCGTCTATTTCGAAGAGGAAGTACAGCGCCGCTATCCTGACTTCCCAACCCGCAAAGGCCAGTGGAGTTGGGAAGATTACCTGCCGCCGATGGACGCAGGTTTGCGCCGATTGATTGGCATGTACAGTTGAGCGCGCGAACCGTGTAGGCCCCGGCCGTTCACGCCCGGGCAGGCGAGCGCAGCTCGCAAACTGTGACCGACTTGTGCGCGCAGAGCGAACGAGCGTCAGTTGTTACTAGCACAATGAACTTTCTAGACCAAATCTTCTCCGGGCTCGAAGCTGCTTCCAATCAACGGTTATTGACCGAGCTTCATGAATCCGCCATTGTTACAGCAACCGGCAGGGAACTTGCAGACCTGATCGCGCAAGCCAGAGCACTCCTTGCTTCGCGCGGACTTCGTAAAGGCGATCGTTGTGCGCTCCTTGCTCCTAACAGCATTCGCTGGGTCGCAATGGATCTGGCCATCATGGCCGAAGGGCTGATCGTAGTCCCGCTGTATTCCCGGCAAGCTCCGGCGGAACTGGTTGCGATGATGAAGGATTGTTCTCCATCCCTGATCTGCTGCGGAGATGACGCTCTCCGCGACGGAATCTTGCAGAACTGGCCGGATGCTCCGCCGCAGGTTCTGTTCACCGAAATATTTGATCGAGAGATGGAGCAGGCTCCATTAACATCGCGGGCGGGGGCGCCCGCGCCACATCCATATGCGGATTCTGATCCCGTCACGATCATCTATACCTCAGGGACCTCCGGCGAGGCCAAAGGCGTGGTGTTAACTGCGGCCAATGTGGCGCATATGCTCGGATGCACTTCGGCGCGGCTCGATCTGCTGATGAAAGGTAAGAGCGGACAAGACAAAGCGTTCCATTACCTTCCGTTCTGCTTTGCCGGGTCTTGGATCATGCTGCTGACGTGCCTGTTGCGCCAGAACTCGGTCGCCATGAATACCGACCTGAGCAAGCTGGCCCAACAAATGCGCGCCTCTGAACCCGATTATTTCCTGAACGTTCCCCAGTTACTTGAGCGAATGCGCAAAGCGGTAGACGAACAGCTCTGGAAAACCGGAGGCTTGCCGCTGGCGATATACCGTCGCGCAAAGTCAGCCTACATGCGGAAACGCGAAGCGCACATTACATTCGCTGACTCGTTGTGGCTCCGGCTCGCGAATGCACTCGTGTTTCCTGCAATTCGCAAAAAGATGATTGGCCCGCAGCTTCGTGCATTGATATGCGGCTCAGCTCCGCTAAACGTTGATACTCAGCTCTTCTTTATGATGCTGGGCATTCCCGTGCTCCAGGTTTACGGGCTCACGGAGACGACCGCGATCTGCACCATGGACGATCCCCGCCATGTTGAGCCCGGCCGTGTTGGACCTGCGATCAGCGGAATCGAAATGAAAGTTGCGGAAAATGGCGAGATCGTGGTTCGCGGTCCGAACGTCTTTCCAGGATACTGGAACCGGCCCGAAGAAACTGCAAAAGCTCTGCGAGACGGCTGGTTTCATAGTGGCGATCAGGGCGAAGCAGATGCCAACGGAAACTGGAAAATCAGCGGACGCATCAAGAACCTGATCATTCTTGCCTCTGGCCACAACGTTGCGCCCGAAGCTATCGAAGACGAAATCCTGACCCGCATTGCCGGGGTGCAGCAGGTCGTTTTGGTCGGCAATGGCCGCAGCTATCTTTCTGCTATCGTTACGGGAGGCGTGGGAGTAGATCAAGTACAAGCCGCGCTGGACGCGGTCAACGCAGGTTTGCCGCACTACAAACAGGTGCGTGCATTCCACGTCAGCGCCGAACCATTTACGATTGAAAATAGTCTGCTGACCGCCAATGGCAAGTTTAAACGCGACCTGATCGCCCAACGGTTCCGGGCGGAAATTAACGATATGTACGCAGTCCCGCGGGCTGGTTGAGTCGCTTCGGGAAAGAGGATCGAGAGTGTACAGCTATGACCATCGCGATCTTTGATAAAACCCGAGATGCAATCACCGCCGGCGTGGTGGGTGGGGTTGTTTCAATCGTAGTTTCCTTTCTCGCCAGCGTGCTAGCCTACCGGAATAAGGTGGATGAAGGCCTGAGGGACAAACGTCTTGCATTGTACAAAGGTATTTGGCAGAAGACTGGCCTCTTGCCAAAATGGCCCCGTCACACAGATTTAACATACGCCGAACTTCTGGAGTTTTGCCAAGAGCTGAAAAAGTGGTACTTCGAGGAAGGCGGTATTTTTCTCTCGCGGAAGGCCCGTGAAGCATACGGAAAATTGCAGGATGCCATCGGCGAAGCGCTCAAGCCCAATGCCCACGGTGTCCTTAGCGAAGCCGATTACGAACAAGTTAGATCGAAGTGCAGTGATTTGCGGTCGCAGCTCACTGGAGATTTACTCTCGAGGAGAGGGGCGCATCCTTGGTTTTAGTGTGGATATTTTTCGCGCGTTGTTGCGCAGGTTCGACATGACAAATGTTGTGGGGCAAGCAATCTCGTGGGATTTGAACGAAGGTGTCATTGAAGTGGCTCTGCACCGCTCTCCCTGTAACGAGATAGGCTCTGAGTCCCTGGAAGACTTGGAGCAACTCGCGGCGGCTTTGCCAACTCTCGAAGAACATGCGCACGCGCTGATTATCTACAGCAAACTCGATTGTGGCTTCTGTGCTGGCGCTGACTTACGCGAGTTGTACAGCCGCTCACAACAGATGGCGAAGGCAGATGCGGCTTCAGGCGTGCGGGCATTTTTAGAACGCATTCATCACGTGATGAACACGATTGACGCGTCTCCGCTTACAACCATAGCAGTGGTTCATGGTATCTGCTTCGGCGGCGGCTTCGAACTGACATTAGCGTGCGACCTGATCATCGCCGATAAGACTGCGCGATTTTGCTTTCCTGAGCTGCGCCTGGGACTCATTCCCGGCTTCGGCGGAATCCCGCGCCTGAAAAGGGATGTGGGCAATGCGGTCGTCCGCGACCTGCTGCTCACAGGCCGCAGCTTCAATGCGACAAAGGCCCAGCAGATCGGATTAGTGAGCCAGGTGGTTGCCGATGGTCAAGCTCTGCGAGTCGCCCGGGCAACTGCCGCCCAGCTTGCGAAGTTTGATCGCAACACCTCCGCTGCAGCGAAGAAATTCATTAAGCCAATCCCGTATGATGAATTAAGTCGCGAAATCGATATTTTTTGCGAGCTATTCGAGCGGCCCGCGGTTGAAGCGGGATTGAAGAAATTCGTGGAAAGCACCGACGCTCAACCCTATCTTCCCTAAGGTGAAATGAGACCATGCCAGACCAGCGAGAGACGTTAGAGGAAATCCTGGATCTTGCCGCAACGCAATTCAAAGTTTCGCGCTCGAACCTGTCCCCTGATGATGACTTTTTCAAGACTCTGCGGATCGATAGTCTGCAGGCGCTTAGTCTGCTCACTCGCCTGGAGCAACATTTCAATATCGAGCTGCCGGATTATGAAATGCAGGGAGTATCAGACTTTAGAACGCTAGCCGAGCGAATCCAGGCGAGGCTGTAAAAGGCATTCACCACAGAGACACAGAGTCACAGAGAATTCAAATTTTCAAACATGCATTCAACTGGCTGGAATCACTTCCAGGATGCCGGAATCCAGAGACTACAAGTTGTTTGCTCTGTGGCCCTGTGTCGCTGTGGTGAAATAACTCTTTAATGCTCGATCTCGACCAATACACATGTCTAGGCGGAGCCCTTCGCGACGCGCTGGATCGCTTCGCAAATGAAACTTGCCTGATCGAATCTGATCGCGACCGCGAACGTACCCGCCTGACCTATTCCGATTTCAAGCAAACGGCCACGCCTGTTGCTCGCGCCCTTCAGGATGCGGACTTCAACCCGGGCGACCGTGCCGCCATCATAATGACCAATCAATCAAAGTGGTTGATTTCGGCCTATGCGGTTTTTCAGATCGGAGGTGTGCTGGTCCCGCTGGATTACAAGCTTAGCGCGGAAGAGCACCTGCAACTGCTCGCGCATTCCAACGCGAAGTTTTTGATCGTGGAATATCACCTGTGGCGCGCGATTTCCCAAAGCGCGGAATTCAAGAACCACGGGATGAAAATTGTGCTGGTGACCGAAGCCCCGCCCACCGCGCAACTCAGTGGCGGATATCGCTGGGAAGAATTTCGCCGCAAAGGTGATCCGAATTTTGTGCCTCGCGCCAGAGAAGACGCTGCTTGTATCGTCTATTCCTCAGGCACCGGAGGCCGTCCGAAGGGCTGCGTACTCACGCACGAAAATTATCTTGAGCAGTGTAAATCTCTGACTACGTGGTATCCATTCTGGCCAGGCGTGCGATATCTCAGCATTCTCCCAACGAACCACGCAATCGATTTTATGGTCGGCTTCATCGGACCATTTGTTTGCGGCGCCTGCGTGGTCCATTTGCGCACTCTCCGGCCCGAATTCGTTCGCGATGCGTTCGTCCGGTATCGAATCACTTACGTCAGTCTCGTTCCACTCGTTCTTAAGAATCTTGAGCGCGGAATTAAGTCCAATTTCGATTCTCTGCCTCCGATCAAACGTTTCGTGCTCGATCGCTTGATTGCGCTGAACCAGCTTCTAACCCGCAACCAGGCGAATGTGCCACTGAGCCGCAAGCTCTTAGCGCAAGTTCACAAGGCCTTTGGAGGAGAATTGCTTGCCATGTTCACTGGCGGCGCTTTCATAGATCCACCGACGCTTCAATTCTTTTACGATCTTGGAATTCCCGTGGCGAACGGTTACGGCCTGACTGAAGCGGGGACTGTGCTCACCGTGAACGATTTGAAACCTTTTCGCGCTGACACGGTTGGCAAGCCGCTGCCGGGAGTTGAGCTTCGCATCCTGAATCCGGATGCTGAGGGCATCGGCGAAGTGGCCGCCAAGAGCAAGACCATCATGTCGCATTATCTCGACGATCCAGAACTGACTGCCGGAACCATTGTTGACGGATGGCTGCGAACCGGCGATCTGGGGCGCCTCGATGATTCAGGTCATCTACAACTGTTCGGGCGTAAGAAAAACATGATCGTCACCGAGGGCGGCAAGAATATCTATCCCGAGGACATCGAGGCTGCTTTCGACGGAGTTGCGCTCAAAGAATATTGTGTTTTTGCGGTAAATTTCATCTGGCCGAAGAAAGAGCTCGGCGGAGAGACGCTGGTGCTGGTGCTGCATCCGGACCTGAACCAGGAGTTTACGGATGCAATCAAGCAAGACCTCGCGTCGCGTAACCGCAATTTGCCGGACTTTAAGCGCATCGCGGGATACGTCCTATGGGACAAAGATTTTCCACGCACGGCGTCGATGAAGATCAAGCGGGACGACTTGGCGCAGGAGATTCGCAACTCACTTGACCGCTCAACCGTGAAAGAGCTGTGAGTTTGCAAGGCGCCGAATATCTCGCCATCATGAATCCTGCCGCGGGTGGCGGACGCGCCCGGAAGCTGATCGCCCCTGCCCTTCAGCGCCTACGCGCTGAGGGGCTTCAGATTGAATTGCGCGAGACTTCTGCCCGAAGTCACGCAACTGAAATTGCTCGTCAAGCATGGGAACAAGGCTATCGCAAGTTCATCTCTGTCGGCGGTGACGGCACTTCGTTTGAAATCGTGAATGGCTTATTTCCCCTGCGTGATTCAACACAATCCCCGACTCTGGCGTTTCTTCCTCTGGGTACAGGCAATTCCTTTCTCCGCGATTTCAGCGACAGGGGAGTCGAATACGCGATGGAGTCACTCATCGCGGGCCGCTCGCGAAAGTGCGACGTCTTGCGGTTGCGGCACAAAGATGGTGTGCTGCACTACATCAATATTCTAAGCATCGGCTTTTCGGCCGATGTCGCCACTTTGCGCGAGCGTCGTTTCAGCAGCTGGGGAGAAGCAGGATACCAGGCGTCCATCTTCATCTGTCTCACCCGATTTAGGCGACGACCCTTTCCCTTGACGGTAGATGGCGACGCGAAGATCGACCGTCGCCCCTGCCTGTTTCTGACTTTTAACAATACCAAGTTTACCGGTGGCACTATGATGATCGCACCCACGGCGGAGCCCGACGATGGCCTGATTGAATTCGTGCGCTGGGGCCCAATCGGACGCGTCGGGCTGATCCGAAACTTACCCGGACTTTATGACGGCACCCACATCCAGCATCCGCTGGCCGAAGTGCGCAAGGTTCGCCGCGTTGATTTTCACCTCGAAGCGCCCGCAGACGCCATGATTGATGGCGAGGTGCTGACTCTACATTGCCAAAGTTTGGACGTGCTGCCTGGGGCACTGAACGTCGTGGTATAAAAATTCAATCGCATGTCGAAATTCAGCGAAAGGCGCGAAGGAGAATCGGCTCCGAAGTCTGGCCCCCGCTGGCTTTGGATTGGAGTCGCGCTCGCCGTTGTGGCCGTTGCCTGGGGTGCTTACTACATTCTTTATTACCGCAAGCCAGTAAGCACGCTCGACAACTTTGCCCAATGCCTGAAAGCGAAAGGCGCGAAGATGTACGGCGCCTGGTGGTGTCCACACTGTGCCGATCAGAAGGAAATGTTCGGCTTCGCCTTCCAATACGTGAATTACGTGGAGTGCAGTCCGGAAGGCCAACGCATTATTAACGACGTCTGCAAGCAGGCCGGAGTCAAAAATTTCCCTACGTGGCAATTTCCCGACGGATCGCGGACCGAAGGCACGCAGCCGCTGGCTGTGTTAGCGCAAAAGACGGGGTGTACCCTGCCGTGAATCAACAGACCCACCCTCTCGCAAAAGGCGCGAGAAGGGCGGGGTACCCGCGTCTGATGCTCGCGATCGCTCTCGTCGCGCTCGCCGGAATCGTGATCTCATCCATCTCCCTTTATCACCACTTTGCCAGGACTAAGACTTCTTTCTGCAATTTCGGCGAATCATTCAACTGCGACATTGTTAACCGCAGCGTTTATTCGACGGTGTTCGGTGTTCCCGTGGCCTTCATCGGAATCCTGGGTTATCTTCTGATTCTCGCGCTGGCAACCGTGTATCGCGACAAAGCCGAAACGCCAATCATGCTGCTTATAGCCAGCGTTGGAGGGCTGGGCTTCGCACTCTATCTAACTTACATTGAGAAATTCGTGCTGGTAGCTTGGTGCATCCTGTGCCTCAGTTCGCTCGCCTTGATCTTCAGCGCGGCATTGCTCAGTGCCGCATTGACTGCACATTCGTTGCGCAAACATTAGCGGATCGCTGCCGGAACCATTTTCGACCACCACGGCAGCCTGCTCAACTCGATCAGCAACTCCGCATGTCTGGAGAGTTATTAAGGAGAGCTATGCCCGGCGCAGTGCAGCACGCCAAGATATGCGCTGAAGGGGCCTACGGCCCCGCGGTATTGGTGGGCCATAATCCTTGAGATTTGGTGAAGATGAGTTAAGT
>WNFR01008422.1_pt1 | contig 13478 bp, 12 predicted proteins | sample 5400221 | NCBI WGS metagenome assembly WNFR01 (sample SAMN13153357, study PRJNA577476) | soil metagenome | isolation source: 40 cm soil under Madrone tree | place: USA:California | collected 2016-06-14
TAGCCGACGTCGAATCCTATTTAGAAAAAGAACGCGAAGTCGCGGTGAACTCGCCTATGCCGGCTCCGAAAACCGCCGAAGGCGGAGTTTACTGTGAAAATGGCTGCCACGAGATCAAGCCGAAATACGGAATGCCGAGCGCAGGGCGAGTGGCTCGCCCCCCTTCAGGCGCAACTCGCAAAAAGCAAGAAGCGGCGTTGCACTTCAAGTGAATCTCACGAACCTGAAAAAGCCCGCCTGCGTACCTGTTCTGCGCTCAACCCGCTTTCCCTTAGTCGCCGAATGCTGCGCGAATCATGCCGCTTCGCCAGGCGCACATCGTTTTCATCACGCACCAGATCGCAGTGATAAAACAGCGGCACATCAAGCTGGAGAGCGCGATAAAGCAGAAGCTGCCGCGCGGTGGACTTCAGCAGGTCCGCTCCACGCACAACTTCTGTAATTTTCATGGCATGGTCGTCCGCGACCACCGCCAGCTGATACGCGGGAACATCATCTCTGCGCCAGATCACGAAATCGCCGAAGTCCCGCCCGGCGACGTAACGCTGGGGCCCGAGATGCTGATCGTGGAATGCAATCTCCTCACTGTCCGGAACGTGAAATCGCCAGTTCACTCTGGCGCGTTGCGCGAAATCCGCAGCGTCATTTCGTCCCCGGCACTTCCCTGGATAAATCGGCTCATCATCAGTCTCATTGGGTGCGCTTGCAGACTGCGCCAGCTCCTTACGAGAACAATTACACGGATAAAGGAAGCCGCCATCGCGCAGCTGCCGCCACGCACTCAGATAGAACTCTCGCCGCTCGCTCTGCGAGTACGGCGCATAAGGCCCACCGCAGTCTGGCCCTTGATCCCACTCCACCCCAAGTCATTTCAAATCTTCGAACATCGCCGAAACGTACTCCGGCCGGCACCTCTCAGGATCGAGGTCCTCATTTCGAAAAACCAGGACACCGCCCACTTGCCTCGCCCTTTCGGCAGCAATCAGAAAAGTGCGCGCATGGCCGAGGTGGAGCAAACCCGTCGGAGAAGGCGCAATCCGGCCTCGATATTCGGCAGTCACAAACGCATTCTAGCTTCATTCCAAACCCACGCTACCAGTCCGTCGCAGTTGTGCAACTCTCGACGTAACCGCAAGTAACTTGCTCGCCGCCCAGCGTCATTCTTAAATGTTCGAATGGGGAAAGAGAAAACTATGCGAAATGCAGACATTTTGGCCGCCTTGATTCTCGGCTTCGCGCTCTACGCTGTTGGACAGCCGAGAACGTTTGATTGGGTACGCGCCAGCGATGAAAATGCGCAGCTCGATCCAGCCGACTTCCACGCTGGACGCATCTATCGCCCGGGGCCGGACGGCGAAAACATTCATGTGGACATTCAAGCCAGTCAGCCGGTCACCATTGCCATGGCCACTGCTGATTCCTGGGCTGATGCACAACAACATCCCGAAGCTCGGGCCTACCTGAGCTTTTCCTGCGTTCGGGAGCACGTCGTCAGCACCACCTACGAATGCCACTTGCCGCCACAAACACCGATGGTCTTGCTGGTCCGCGACGAGCGCACTCCCAACCGTGCCATCATGACTGGCATCGGGGCAATCATGCGCGCCGGTGCGGCGAGACAATTCATCTCACCCAACGATCTCCGCATTTCATACTATCGCTGGGATTGCGTGGCCAACTGCATCCAGCCGGAGTTTCAGTGGTTTGTCCTGGTAAAGGAAAAATACGAGCTGACCTCAGTGCCGAAGACGTACAGCGTCTTGACTCCCGAGCGCGATGGGCAGCAGGTCAATGTAAAATTCAAGGCACCGATTCCAATGACGATTGCCGTCGTGCAGTCAAAGATTGCCGACCAGATTTACGATAATCCCGCCAGCGCCAACTCGGTGCTTAGCGGAAGTTCCTGCAAGCAGCGTGGAGTACAGAAACTCACTTTCGACTGCACCGTGAACTTAGCGGATGGCCCGCAGTCGCTGGTGATCTTGCCGGATACGAATGTTCCATCACACAAGAGAGCGGAAATCGAGATGCAGACGGTAAAGTGCATCGCCAACTGCTCTTTTGCAACGAACTGAATCTGGGCAAGCTCCGTAAAAAGGCACCTCAAAGGCTGGAAAAAACTCAGATTTTGGGTGGAGCAGCGCTTCCAGCGCTGCAAAAATGTTCCGTTCAAGTGTGGCGGCTTCAGCCGCTGAGGTGAGGGCTGGATTTTCCGGCAACCTCGCACAGCCAATTCGGGCTTTAGCTGTGAAGTTTCAATAGGTTGTTGTCCATTCGATCGAGAACTGGGATGCTGATGTTGCGAAGCAACAACAAACCAGGAGATCGAATGGACTACCACCATCATGCTCGACTTACGATTTATCGTCGAGAGGAACTTGCGAAAGCGCCGCCAAGTGGGTGGCGCGTTTCCGCCGGGAGGGCTTGGCTGGTTTGCGCGACCGCAGTTCGCGTCCACATCGTTCCCCGCGTCGCACCGGCGCTGAACTGGTCGGGCGCGTCGAGTGCCTGCGGCGCGAGCGCTGGACCGGCGTACGGATCGCTCAGGCCACCACCTTGAGCCGTTCCACCGTCAGCCGCATCCTGACACGGTTGAAACTGAACAAGGCGCGCATGCTGGAACCCACCGTCCCCATCGTGCGCTACGAACATGCCGCGCCCGGAGACCTCTTGCATATCGACATCAAGAAACTGGCCCGCATTCACAAACCCGGACATCGCATGACCGGAAATCCGCAGGATGAAACCCGCAGAGCCGGCTGGGAATTTCGGTTGTGTCGCCATTGACGACCACTCCCGTATCGCCTTCACTGCCATGCTTCCCAATGAACAAGCCGTTTCCTCCAGCGACTTTCTACGCCAGGCCGTCACTTACTCCGCCCGCCTCGGCATCCACATCCGTCGCGTCATGACTGACAACGGGCCCTGCTTCTGCTCCTTGCTGTTCGCCCAGGTCTGCCGTCAGTTCCAGATCAAACACATCCGCACTCGCATCTACACCCCCAAGACCAATGGCAAAGCCGAAAGTTTCATTCAGACCGCCATCCGCGAATGGGCCTATGCTCGCATCTACCAGAACTCCGCCGAGCGCCTTCGTCATCTCGCCCCTTGGGTCCATCAATACAACTGGCATCGACCTCACACCAGCCTTCACCAACAAACACCCATCAGCCGCTCAGCCCTCGATGTCAACAACCTCTTGACACACCACATTTAGCCCCTGTGGTGCTTACTCCCATTGACTGGCTGAGTGCTGAATGCTGACTGCTGAGTGCTTCTTCCTTTAAACTCTCCCCATGCTCGCCCCCTACGCCGTTCGCGTGGAGCACTCCCGCGGCCGCCGTCATCCTGAGCCGCAACATCCCTATCGCAACGACTTCCAGCGGGACCGTGACCGCGTCATTCACTCCCGAGCTTTCCGCCGCCTTGAAGCGAAAACGCAGGTCTTCACTCGCCGCTACTCCGACCACTTCCGCAACCGTCTGACCCACACCCTCGAAGTCGCGCAAATTTCGCGCACCATCGCCGAACAGCTTGGATTGAACGTCGATCTGGTCGAAGCGCTCGCATTGGTCCACGACATCGGACATCCCCCCTTTGGCCACGCCGGAGAACGCGCCCTCGACATCGCCATGCGCCGCCACGGACTAGTTTTCGACCACAATCTGCACGCCCTGCGCATCGTCGAGGATTTCGAGCTGCGCTACGCAGCCTTTCGCGGCCTGAATCTCACATTCGAAGTTCGGGAGGGAATCATCAAGCACTCCCGCAACTACAGCGCAGCCGAATTTCCCGAGTTGTCTGAATATCTGCTCGAAAAACAGCCGCCGCTCGAAGCTCAACTCATCGACGCCACCGACGAACTCGCCTACAGCACCGCCGACCTCGATGATGGCTACGAGGCCCGCCTGCTGACCCTGGAACAAATCAGAGATGAAGTTCCTGTGTTCAGCCGATTTTTCGACGAAGTTGAGCAACTCTATCCCAAGGCCCAGCCGAAACTCCAATTCAACGAAACCCTCCGCCGCATTCTCGATCGTTGGGTAGGAGACTTGATCCGCAACACGCAAAAACAAGTCGAGGCCATTGCCAGCGCGGAATCGTGTAGCCCCGGGCGTCCTCGCCCGGGTAACGATGGCATCCGCACAATCGATCTCGACGACGTGCGATCGCATCCGCAGCGACTCGTGGGGCTAGGGCCCGAAGCCGAAGCCGAGCGCCAGCAGACAAAAGCCTTCCTCCACGACAATCTCTATTTCAGTTCCGCGCTTGAACCCGAGAAGGAAGGTGCCGAGCGGGTGATCTCCCAGCTATTCGACTTCTGGATCAAGCACCCGGAAAAACTCCCAGCAAGCTACCAGGAGAAGGCAGAAGTAGAACCATTAGCCCGCATAATCTGCGACTACATCGCCGGTATGACAGACAACTACATTTTCGAGCAATACGAAAAATACTGTGGCTAGCTCTTGATGCGGGCAGCTGTCGAATAAGGCAGCCCCGCACCAATCATTCAGGTGGCCCGAGTCAAGTCGCTTAAATTAACAAGCCGCCGCAAATCTGTAGAGTAACCAGCTGAGGCAAACCTGCATAATGACCTCAACGAGCCAACGGTGGGCCAAGCCGCGATGCGGCGCAAGAATGCAGCCCAAGGGCGCAAGCCCTGGGTCAGCCATGAAGAAACCCTAGCCTTGAAAAGGCGAAAAAAACGACTCCCACATGAATGCCCGTCCGAGGCGGCCTTGTTCTTCCTCAAGCACTGGTTACGTTACCTGGCCTATCGCGCCGTTCTCTGTGTCTCTGTGCCTCTGTGGTGAAAACTCCCCGCGCGAACTTTTTATACCTGTTTTCAACAAAATTACTCTTTCAGAGCTCCTCCAAGCCCCGCAAAGCGTTAAAATACCTATAGAAATCAACAACTTACCTTTGCCTAAAGTTTGGCATTGCAGTTGTTATACGTCAGAGTAGGCGTCAGCATCTTAGACGCTGTAGATTCAAGGCTATGCGTTGCGTCAGCGCTGGCCCGGCTAAGCCCTCCCCGGCTTGCTTCTGTAGGGACGCGAAAATACGCGAATCACGCCCGCGTAAGGCGTGCGGTGAGGAGCTCCAGCAGCTCCCCCAACGGAGGATGTCGAAAATGAAAAACCGCGCAGTGGTAGCGTTGTTCGTAGCTGTTATGTTCGCGCTGCCGGCACTTGCCCAGCAGCCTGCAGCTTCGACGCCGCAGGATAATTCATCTCAAGCCGCCGGCACGAATGCCACCGGCAAAGCCCCCCTGCAGTACGAGAGCCGCCAGGGTTTTTGGGGCAAGGTCAATCCTTTTGCCCGCAAGAAATATGTCCAGCGTCAGACTCAGCCCATTCGTGACCGCGTGAACGAGCTTGATGAGCTCACCGCCGCCAACACGAAGATGATCAAGGACGTGGACAGCCGCGCCCAGCAGGGCATTCAGATGGCATCCACCAAGGCCAACGAAGCCGACCAGCACGCCGTCGATGCCGGCAACAAGGCCCAGACCGCCCAGCAGACCGCCACCCAGGCCAATACTCGCCTGACCACGGTCGAAGGCGTAGTCAGCAACATTGACCAGTACAAAGCCACCAACCAGACTGAAATTCGCTTCCGCCCCGGCCAGACCGTCCTGAGCCAGAATGCCAAGACGGCTCTTGACCAGATGGCCGATCCGCTGAAGGGTCAGCACGGATACATCGTTGAAGTGCAGGGCTTCTCGTCCGGCAAGGGACAGGCCGCAATCGCCACTTCACGCAAGATGGCCGACGCTGTCGTGCGTTACCTGGTTGAGAACCACGAAATCCCGGTTTACCGGATTTACGTTCTCGGCATGGGCAATGCCCCGATTCAGACGGCGAACGCTGATGCAGGCGCAAAGCCGAAGCGCATGAGCGGTGGCCGCGTCGAAGTCAGCTTGATGAAGAACGACCTCGAACAGCTGGCTTCCTCGGGCTCCACAGCTCCGGCCACAACCGAAACGAAATAACTCAGCGGGCCGCCGGACTCGCATCCCGACGCCCCTCCTCGAAAAAGCCTCCCGTAAGGGAGGCTTTTTTTCAGGCGATCAGCAGACCAAAATCAAACCCATCACGCAGTTGGTGGTCCGATTTTCATCACCATAATATCCGTATCATTGATCGGCACCGGACCTGCCTCTCCGCACAGGTACCATCGAAAACTGCTCCAACGCCACTGCTCAGGCGAAGACACCAATCCACGCTCGACCGGGTTGCGATGGATGTAGCGAAGCTTTTCAATCCGCTTGCGTTCCGTCCAAACATTGAAGTCATAAAACCGCGCCTGCCAGAATCGGCCAGGATGAATTGGGATACCAGACACTGGGGTGCCCCAGGTCTCGCCGTTGTTGCGAGACCTGGGACCCTTCGCTACGACACTCCCACTAGAACACCGCATACTGCGCACAACGCCGAGCTTCAATGCCTGAATCACCGTCGATAATGTCTCCCGCTGGGGTTCGCTGACCAATAAATGAACGTGTTCCGGCATGACAACATACCCCAATACCACAAAGCAATAGCGCCGGCGAACTCGATCGAGAATCTCCAGAAACAAATCACAATGAGCCTCGTTTCTAAAAAGCGGCCGGCGCCGATAACAACTGAAAGTCAGAAAGTGTAAGTCGTTACCGCCATAAAATCGGTGCAGGCCTTCGGTCATGAATGGAGAGTAGAAAAAGCAGAAAGACCTGTCTGTGACAAGTGAACATTCGAAATGACCCAAAAAACGGGGGTGCCCCAGGTCTCGCCGACGTTGCGAGACCTGGGACCTACGGGGGGCACGAACGGATGGTGGTCCGTGGCTTCGGGCCGGATCCCAGGTTTGCCAAAACCGGGCAAACCTGGGGCACCCCAAGATCCAGACTAAGAGTTATACTTCCGGCCTAAACGTCGGCTACCCGCCGAAATCACTCGCGATTATCCCGAATCGACTGATGATCACGCTCCGCATGATTCGAAAGAACGAATGCAAGAATGTACACCTCGTCCGTTCTCGGGACAACTTGCCGGATAAGATTAAAGCTCACTTTTGTGCCAGAGAGAGGATCGCGACCCATGAGGGAACTGAGAATTTCGCTGTTGGCTACTGTTTTCCTGCTGCTGAGTGGTGTGGGGATGAGCTGCGCCGCGCAAACGCAGCTCCCGGACACACCTGCCGCGCATCAATGCGCGGCATGGCTGGAGACCTTTAACCGCGGTGTTCGGGATAATTACCGGGATTTTCTGCAAAACAATTTCCCGTCAAGGCTTCAAAACCTGGATCAGGAAATGGGCTTTCGCGAGATGACGGGCGGCTTTGAACTCCGAAAAGTGGAAGAATCCACGCCGACGAAATTGGTTGCTTTGGTGCAGGAGCGTCGTTCGGATCAGTTCGGTCGACTTACTCTTGAGGTCGAAGCTGCAGAACCGCACCGTATTGCCAGCATGGATTTACGCGCAATTGCGCGGCCCGCGGAGTTCGCTCTGCCGCACATGAGCGAAAGTGAGTTGATCGCGGCTTTGCGAAAGAACCTGGCAGCGGATGCTGCCGCAGATCGGTTTGCCGGTTCGGTGCTGGTGGCCAAAAATGGCAAACTAATTTTTTCCCAGACGTACGGTCTTGCCGATCGCGAACACAAGACCTCGAACACTCTCAAAACGCGTTTCCGCATTGGATCGATGAACAAGATGTTTACGGCGGCGGCAATTTTGCAGCTCGCGCAGTCCGGCAAGCTGGGCCTCGACGATCCGCTCGGGAAGTACCTGGCAGATTATCCCAATAAGGACATTGCAACGAAAGTAACAATCAAGCAGCTATTGACGCACACCGGGGCCACCGGAGATATCTTCGGGCCAGAATTTGACGCACATCGGCTGGAACTGCGCACACTGCAGGATTACGTGAAGGTCTATGGCAATCGCGGCCTACAATTCGAGCCGGGCAGCCGTTGGGAGTACAGCAATTACGGCTTTGTTCTGCTGGGCTTGGTGATTGAGAAGGTGGGCGGGCAAACCTATTACGATTACGTGCGCGAGCACATCTATGAACCTGCCGGCATGACTTCTAGCGGTTCGGAACCAGAAGCTCAGGCAGTGGCGGACCTCAGCATCGGATACACAAAAATGGGAGGCAGCCAATGGCATCCGAATACTGACACTTTGCCATATCGCGGTACCTCGGCGGGAGGTGGATACTCCACTGTAGAAGATCTTCTGAGATTTGCGAACGCTCTCCAGACTCGCAAGCTGCTCAACGCGGATTACACCGAACTGCTAACTACAGGTAAAGTTGACACTCCGCGCGGACGCTACGGATATGGATTTGGAGACCAAACCATCAACGGCACACGATGTTTCGGCCACGGGGGCGGCGCTCCCGGAATGAACGGCGATCTGGAAATCTGCCCCGCGCCGGGCTACGTAATCGCAGTGCTGTCGAACATGGATCCACCTGCGGCAGGCCGAGTGTCAGATTTCATTGCCAACCGCCTGCCGCAGCCGTGAGGCTACGGGGGCTGGCCCATCTTGGTTTTTATTGCTCGTGCCACCACGACAGCGGCTGCCCCACGCTTCGCGGTTCTCGAAGCGTGGGCACCACGGATGATGTCATCAGGCGCCAATAAGAGCGATTTTGTGCCTACTTAGGTGTTATCTTTGGGACGTAAACTCCATACAAGGGCAACGCCTTAATTCTCACGTTACCACGTGCCTCGGCCACACCCGTTTCAGAGTGAAAATCAACTTCATCAGCATTCAGCACTACGCTTCCAAGCGTCAACTCGCAATTGCCACGGCAACTTAGCAGTTCGTTTCCATTGCGCACAGAGTCTCCCCTTAGTCCAAAGCCGTGCACTTCATTCGACCGGTCTGATCTTACCGGGAAAGCGCCTGTAACAAGCGTTGACTTGTCGCTTTGAGCGCTCGGGCTCGCCTGCCCGTACAGGTAGGACCCGAACAACATCACTGTCAAAAACAGCGCAATCTGACTGTAGGACTAACGCTATTAATGTCGGTCCCCGAAGGCATTACGTACACGTCACAAACCCCGAGCAAGGGGGAGCCATTGACGATGCGGATTTTTACGTTCCCTGAGCCGGGAGAGCTATTGTCATCCACCAGCATGATCGGAGAAATACTGGAGGCGAAATTCAGCGAAAGCATCGTTGAATCAGTTCCCGAAGTGAAGCTGGAAGTTTGATTAATGAGCACGGTTGTCGTGCCCGTCGGCTCGATCTGAAGATTGCGGCTGCCGGATGTGATCGACACATATCCCGAAGCAGTTCCGAAATTCGCGCTACTGACCTTACTCGAATCGACCAGCAAGTCCAGACTGGGTTCGTCCGGCGTCATGTTCGCAAAGCGCAGCCGTGTGTGAGAGCTGCTTCCACAACTGGACAAAAGAAAAACGGCGGTGGACAACAAAAGAATGGACACACTAATGCCTGCCGACTTCAATCTCAAAGGGGGCTCCTCATGGAACAGAAATGTTTGTAGTTGAGCTGATGCGCCGCCAGAGATCCAAAGTTGCTGATTCAACGTAAAGAGTTGGTGAAGCCGAGCAAAGTTTTGTAAATGGAATGAGAGAGACAGCGAAGGAATTTCTTTGACGCTCGAGAATTCGCCCGCAGAGTTTGAGTTACTCGATCTACAACGCAGGACGTAGCGGATTAGTTGCTGTCTAACTTTCGACCAGCGTTGCGCTCGCGGTTCGCTTCTTCCGCTGGTTCGATTGCAGGACCTTCTTGCGCAGCCTGAGCGACTTCGGCGTGACTTCCACAAACTCGTCGTCCGCAATGAACTCGATCGCCTGCTCCAGGTTCAATTGCCGGAACGGGACCAGACGGATCGCTTCATCCGCAGTCGAAGCGCGCATGTTGGTCAGCTTCTTCTCGCGCACTACGTTCACATCAAGATCGGTATCTTTAGCGTTCTCGCCGATGATCATGCCTTCGTACACTTCGATACCGGGGCCCACGAAGAGTTCCCCGCGCTCTTGGAGGTTCCACAACGCGTAGGACGTAGTCGTCCCTGCGCGGTCCGCCACTAGCGCGCCTGTCGGCCGGTGCGGAATTTCGCCCTGCCATTCCATGTATCCCTCGAACAAAGAATTCATCACGATGGTGCCACGCGTATCGGTCAGCAACTGGCTGCGCAGCCCGATCAGTCCCCGGCTGGGCACGCGAAACTCCAGGCGCACCCGCCCATAGCCGTGGTTATGCATGTTCGCGACCTCACCCTTGCGTCCGCCGAGTTGCTGCATGACGACACCCACGAATCCTTCAGGGACATCCACCGTCAGGTGCTCCACTGGCTCCATCAATTTCCCGTCCACCCGCTTGGTGACGATCTCCGGCTTGCCCACCATCAATTCGTAGCCTTCGCGGCGCATCATCTCGATAAAAATCGAAAGCTGCAGCTCGCCGCGGCCCATTACCTTGAACGCGTCCGTGCTTCCCGTCTCCTCGACCCGAATGGAAACGTTCGTCAGCAGCTCTTTGTCGAGCCGCTCGCGCAAATTCCTCGAAGTTACGAAGGTGCCTTCGCGCCCGGAGAACGGTGAATTGTTTACCGTGAACTGCATCGCAATGGTCGGCTCATCAATCGCAATGTGCTTGAGGGGTGCGGGATTTTCCAGGCTGGTAATGGTTTCGCCGATGGTGATGCCTTCCACTCCCGCGACGGCAATGATGTCACCCAGCTCGGTTTCATTAATGTCAGTTCGCTTCAGGCCGGAAAACGAAAACAGCTTGGTGATCTTGTTCTTCTCGACTGTGCCATCGAGCTTGGCAATCCCGACTTCCTCGCCGGTTCGCATGGTTCCGTTGAAAACCCGCGCAATCGCCAGCCGTCCCAGATAATCGCTGTAATCGAGATTAGCCACAAGAATCTGTAGCGTTCCCGATGCATCGCCTTTGGGCGCAGGAATTCTCTCCACAATCGCATCGAACAGCGGCTGAAGATCTTCCCCGCCGCCTTGGATGTCCGTGGAAGCGGTCCCCGCCTTCGCATTGGTGTACAGCACCGGAAAATCCAGTTGCTCCTCCGCCGCGTCCAGATCAATAAAAAGATCGTAGATCTCGTTGAGCACTTCCTGCGGACGCGCATCCGGACGGTCAATCTTATTGATCACCACAATCGGAGGCAGCTTCGCCTCAAGCGCCTTGCCCAGCACGTAGCGGGTTTGGGGTAGCGGGCCTTCGCTCGCGTCCACCAGCAGCATGGCCCCATCCACCATCTTCAGGGCCCGTTCCACCTCTCCACCGAAGTCGCTATGCCCCGGCGTGTCCACAATATTGATCTTCGTTCCGTGGTAAAAAACCGCCGTGTTCTTGGCCAGAATCGTAATGCCACGCTCACGTTCAAGCTCGTTCGAATCCATCACCCGCTCGACGACAGCTTCATTGGCGCGAAACGTCCCGCTCTGGCGCAACATGGCGTCCACCAGCGTGGTCTTGCCGTGGTCCACGTGCGCGATGATCGCGATGTTGCGAATACCTGAACTCAAAGGGATTCCTTCCGCAGGAAATGGATGACTGTATCTACTTTACCTTATGGGATGAACAATGGCCGTGTGGGTCGGACACTCCTGTCCGACGCTGTTGACTTTACCTGGGCTTCTGCGTGAATCGGAGCCTGAAAAGGCCTTTGCTCGTGTGGGGACAGCCGCCCTCGGCTGTCCGGTCGAGCGAAGCTCGACATTGCTTGAAACTAAGCTCGGCCCTTCTTAACCGCAGCCTGCACCTTCTCCCAAGGCCGTTTCGGCCTATCACCCGCAGCCTTATCGCGATTCTCGATGCGGTCATACTGATAAGCCTCGCTGACCGTCCCCAGGGATTCGTTGTACAAGCTGGGCAGATTAAGCGCTTCCTTCAGTTCTTCCGTGAACTGCTGCAGCGCTTTCAGATGTTCCGCGGTCGCGGCGATTTCAGTTTTGGAAGTTTTCAGCACCTGCTGATAGCCGCGATTGATGAGCTTCGAGATCTCTCCATTGATCAGGTAACCCGGGTACGCGAAAATCTTAACGCCGTCGTCGCCATCTTTCTGGATCGCTGCCGAGACGTTGTACTTTTTCACGAACACCCGTCCCTGCGTGCCCGGCGCTTCGATCACGTCGAAGCCATGATCGCGAAGCCACTGCACGGCTTCCTCAAATGTTCGCTCTTCTACTTTCGTCGCCATTTCGCTCCCTGATTTCTAGGACTGCAATCCGTTAGATGCACGCGCTGCCGCGTCGAACCATACCCATACCACTGTATCCCGGCGCGCTCTTCTATAATCTAACGACAAGTTGCCGGTTTGTGTGCTCCGGCAGCATTACGATAGTCACGACTTATGCGGCCTACAACCGCCAAATTCGCAGAACCAGAGCCAGTCACGCGCACGCACAAGCTCGGCCAGCGCAGCATCGAGCGCATCGGCAACACGCCCTTGCTGCGCCTGGAGCACATTGCTCGCGACCTGCCGAACATTCAAGTTCTCGGCAAGGCCGAGTGGCTGAATCCCGGCGGATCGGTCAAAGATCGCGCCGCTTCCAACATCGTTTCTGAAGGCCGCCGCAGCGGGAAATTTGCTCCCGGAAAAACTCTGCTCGATTCCACTAGCGGAAATACCGGCATCGCTTATGCCATGATCGGCGCCGCCGAAGGTTTTCCAGTGACGCTTTGCATGCCTGAAAATGTTTCCGTCGAGCGCAAGCGCATCCTTTTCGCCTACGGCGCGAACATTATTTATACCGACCCGGCCGACGGTTCCGACGGCGCCATCCGCACCGCCCGCGAACTTTACGCCAGCGAGCCGGAAAAATATTTTTACGCCGACCAGTATTCCAACGACGCTAACTGGCAAGCTCATTACCATGGCACAGCCGAAGAAATCTGGCAACAGACCGAAGGCCGTATCACCGACTTCGTCGCCATGCTAGGCACCAGCGGGACGTTCATGGGAAGCGCACGCCGCCTGAAAGAATTGAATCCCGCAATCCGCTGCATCTCGCTGCAGCCGGATTCCCCATTCCACGGCATCGAAGGCGCCAAGCACATGGCCAGTGCCATAGTCCCCAAAATTTACGACCCCAAGCTAGCCGATGAAGACCTAGGAATCAGCACCGAAGATTCCTACGCCATGGCCATCCGCATGTCGCGCGAAGAAGGCCTGCTAGTAGGAATTTCCGCCGGAGCCGCAGTCGCCGGATGCGTACAAGTAGCCAAGCGCCTCGACCCAAAGCAGGAAGCGGTCTTCGTGACAATCCTGCCCGACTCCGGCGACAAGTATTTGAGTGAGAGATTTTGGACGGAAAAATAATTCACCACAGAGATACAGGGCCACAGAGAACACCAAAAACAGATCATGTGGCGATAGCCGTCGAGCGGAGCTCGACAAAGACATTTCTCTGTGCCTCTGTGTCTCTGTGGTGAAATGACTTTCATGCTCCGCCTAGGCCAATCCCACTACGACGCTCTCCGCCAGCACGGC
>WNFR01005080.1_pt1 | contig 13477 bp, 12 predicted proteins | sample 5400221 | NCBI WGS metagenome assembly WNFR01 (sample SAMN13153357, study PRJNA577476) | soil metagenome | isolation source: 40 cm soil under Madrone tree | place: USA:California | collected 2016-06-14
CGTCGGGATGCAGCCGGGCGGCCAACACGAGGTTTCTGCCGGTTCCGCAGCCGATTTCCAGCACGCTTGCGCCAACGGCCGGCCGCAGGCCGGCGATCAGTTGGTCTCGACCGAGAAGGTAATATCGACGCGTTCCATCGTAGATGTGGCGTTGCCGGCGATACATCCGGTTCATGCGGCGTGTTGCTTCGGCCGGCCACGAGGTGTCTTCGCCGATATCGGAGGAATAGGCAGACATCCATGCCCCTCATATTGCCTGTGTCGCTCATTCCCTTCTGATGTTCGCGCGACAGGGGTGTGACAGGCACGGTATGCGCCACGAATGATCGCGGAAATATTGCTGACGAGGGCGGGTCGCCACGCTGTGTTTGCTTCTTTGGGCTGTCGCAAAACTGCAGTGAGCGCGCGATACGCTCATCAGATTGTTGATTCGAGGGATGGATGAATACGCAACTTATCGCAGACGCGGTCCGCAACAGCAGGGGACAGGACGAAGCGACCATTTGGGACAGGCTTTTCGCGTTCTGGTTTCGCCGGCTGGTGTACACCCAGATTTGGGAGGATCCGGAAGCCGACCTCGCCGCGCTTCAGTTGCCGGTCGGATCGACTATCGTCACCATTTCATCCGGCGGATGCAACGCGCTGTCATACCTCACCGCGCAACCGGCTCAGGTCTACGCGGTCGACCTCAATGAAGCTCACCTTTCGCTGCTCAAACTGAAGCTCGCCGGGTTTCGGGCTCTTTCCAGCTACGCCGAATTCTGGCAGTTCTTCGGCGAGGCCGCCTCGCCCTCCAACTCCGCGCTCTATCGCGAGCGGCTGCAACGAATGTTAGATGCCGATGCGCGCGCTTACTGGGACAAGCGCAACATCATCGGGCGCCCCCGGCATGCCTATTTCACCGACGGGTTTTACCGTCACGGCATGCTCGGCCGCTTCATCGGCCTTGCGCACCTGCTGGCGAAATTCGCCCGGATCGATCTCGCGGCGTTACTAAACGGCAAAACAGACGCCCCCGAACGCATTCATGCGCTGGATCGCCTGGATCGGCTGTTTCATTCGCCGCTGGCCCGCCTGATTACGGGAACCCCGGCCTTGCTCTTCAGTCTGGGCATTCCGCCCCAGCAGCGGGCGCTCCTGGGAGCAGGCGCGCCGCTCAACGAAGTGCTTCATGACCGGTTGTTGCGGCTGATCAACGGTCACCCCAACGAGACAAATTATTTTGCCTGGCAAGCGCTGCATCGCAGCTACGCCGGACCCGGCGATCGCTGTCTCCCGCCTTATTTGCAGCGCAGCCAGTTTGAACGCATGCGCAACGGCGCGGGATTGATCATTCCAGTCCACGCCAATCTTCGGCTGTTCCTGGAAAGCCTTCCTGCGCGCGAGGTCGACGCCGTCGTGCTGCTGGACTCGCAGGACTGGATGGCGCCCGAGGAGATCAGCGCGCTTTGGAATGCCATCGATCGCACCGGCAGAGACAATGTCCGCGTGATCTTTCGCACAGCTGGCGCGGAGTCTCCGTTGGAAAGCGCGGAGCTTGCGCCACTCAGGCAAATCTGGCGCCGTGACGAGGAACGAAGTGCGGTCGGTTTCGAACTCGATCGGTCTGGAATCTACGGCGGGTTCCACTGCTACGGACGGCGCTGATCGACTGCCTTATCGGGCCAGAACCTAACCAGCTTTTGTAACTCTTCCTGGTCGCCCGCAAGCAGCGATAGTTCAGGGTCGCACGGCCGGCGTCTCGATCGGCATTCCTCGGGCGCGCGACATCAGGTAAAGCTCCAGCTCGACCAGTTGCGGCGCGCCGTAGTCGTAAGTCTGCGCGCGTGTGCCGATCATGCAGTTGCGCAGGCGGCGCTGCAGCGAGCCGAGCGATTGCCACTCCAGCCGGTAAAGCGGATAGCCGGTCGGGAGGGCCTGCGTGATGGCCGACCCCGCAAGGTGCTTGTCCCAATTGTCGTCGTGGCAATTGGTGCAAGCGAGATTGAGCTGGCCTCGCCGTTGCATGAACAGGTCGCGTCCCTTTGTGGTGAATGGTTCAAGTTGTGGATCGGCGGCGGCGACGATGGCGACGCCGCGCGATTGCTGCGCGAGGAATGCGGTGAGCGCGAGCAGATCGCGGCTTTCGTAAGGGAGCGGCGTCGCCTCTTGATGCCGGGCGCGGCACAGATTGATGCGCTGCTCCAGATTGACGGGACGGCCGAGCGTTTTGTCGAACGCGGGATAGCGCGCCGCAACGCCCTTCATGCTGGTGCGGGCGTCGTTATGGCAATCGGCGCAGGCCTTACCTGTCGCGCCGGCCTTGCTTTTCCACAAGGCTTCGCCGTCGAGCACCCACAGCATGCCGGGATTGGTCGTATCGTCGTTCTGCATAGCTTGGGTGTCCGGCGACATGAAACTGTAACCGGATCGGCGCTCTCCTTGAGGGATTTCATTCGCGGAGAGGGGAGATGCGGCGATATCGGCTGCGACCAGCAGCGCCGTAAGGGCTATCGTGCGGGCAGATCTCATTCGACTGAAATGGAGGCCGAAGCGGTCTCAGTAAAACCTCTGTCGCCGATCCACTCGAAGTCAAATTTTCCGCTCTCGGTCGCGACCGTGAAGAAGGTGATGAACGGGTTTGCCGCAATCGCCGGGAACAGATCGGCGCGGAAAATCTCGACGCCGTTGTAACGGCAGGTAAAGCTGGTGATGATGTTGCGCGGAACGACCTCGCCGGCCGTGGTGTGGCGGTAGCCGGTCTCCATGATATGCGACATCAGCGTCTTGATCTCGATGATCTCGCCGCGCTTCGCTCTGGCCGGAACGTTGATCAGTGCGGACGCCATCAGATCACCTCTTCGGTGCAGGCCGCGAGCGTCACCACGACGTCCACACTAGCGGACCAGAACGAACCATCAGACAGCCGCGCGATGGCGACGATCTTCTGACTGTCGGCAAGCCGAATACGGGTCGAGATCTGGGCGCGGCCGGCGTGCGGGCCTAGATAAAAATTGCCGATATTCGGCTGCGGGTTCTTCTCGTTGAAAACGTGGATGCTCCTGACGTAATCATCTGATGTCATCGGGTTCGAAACACTCACGGCCATCGGCACGGTATTGCCATTTTCGACCAGTGGCGGCACATCGAGTTTGACCTTGCCTGTCCGCACCTCGGCCGCGCCCACAACATTCTTGATGGCGGCGGCCATCGTCGCGGGCGTCGCCTCAGCAGGCCGCAGCGTCACGATGGGGACTGCGCCAAACACGGCTGCGCTGCCGGCGAGGCCCAGGAACTGGCGGCGCGTGGATTTGTCTTGCTTGCGCATCGCTGGTTAAACTTTCCTATTCGCGCAGCGTTGCGAGATACGCCACGATATCCTCGATCTGCTCGGCCGACAGGATCGGCTTGTCCCGCCATGCCGTGCCGACCCCCACCAGTCCGTCGACGCGATAATAAGACGGCATGATCGTCGCGGGATTGAGGCGGGAGGCGTCGACCAGCCGAAGTCGAAGCTGGCCTTCGGACCAATGACTGCCGGCGCCAGCGAGACTGGGCGCGAGATCACCCTGAAATTTCTGTTCCGGAAATGGTCCGCTGTGGCAAAGGATGCAAGTGCTGGTGCGATCAACTACAAGCGCGCGGCCCCGCGTCGCATCACCTGGCATGCCTGTCAGCGATTGCGGAATGGAATCGCCGACGACGACAAATGCCAGCAATCCTTGCTCATCGGCCACGCAGGGCAGGGCGACCGCCGCGGCAAGCCACGCGCCTGCAATCTGGACAACTAACCTAGCCAAAAGCTTCCACCGTGATGGTCTTGTACCAGGACTGCGCGCTTTTGGCTTCGCGCATGCGAACCTCGCGCGGTGCATCAACGGCGCTTGTACCACCGCCTTCGACCTCGGCGAACATGCCGTCCTTCGGTTGATAGATGCCAGACAGCGAGAACGCGTAGCCGGGTGCGACCGTATTGTAGCAAGCGCCTACCAGCCTCGGTATTGCCGGGGGTACGCCCGAGATCAGGCTCCCCACCGCCGCGGCGCATGCCTTTCCTTGCGCATTCGCAGCGGATGCGGATTTGGGGATGCTGCCACCAATGCATGCGTCGCCGATGACGTGGATGTCAGGCACGAGCTTCGACGCAAACGTAACCGGATCGATTGGGCACCAGCCGGTATCGTCAGCCGCGCCCGCGATGTCAGCGATGCGGCCGGCCTTTTGCGGTGGAATGACATTTGCGACCTGCGCAGTGTAGTTGCCGAAGTCAGTGACGATCGTGTTGGTCGCAGGATCGACCGATACGACCCGGCCACCCTGCGATAGCGACACCCGCTCGATCATGCCGGGGTACAATTCCGTCCACGCATTTTCGAACAGGCGCTGTTGCGGAATGGCGTCCTTGGCGTCGAGAATAACGATTTTGGAACGCGGCTTTCGGGTTTTCAGAAAATGCGCGATCAGGCTCGCGCGTTCATAAGGCCCTGGCGGACAACGCAAGGGACTGGCGGGTACCGCGAGCGCAACAAGGCCCCCGTCGTCCATGGCTTCGAGTTGCTTGCGCAACAACACGGTCTGCTCACCCGCCTTCCAGGCATGGGGCATTTTTTCAGCGGCTGCCTCGTCGTAGCCGGGCAGCGCGTCGAATCGCAGATCGATGCCGGGCGCCAGCACCAGACGGTCATAGGCGAGCGAACGGCCGTCGGAGAGACCGACAATGCGCGTTTGCGGATCGATCCTCACTGCCGCCTGAGCAATAACGGTCACGCCTTCGGCGACAATCCTGTCGTAGGTGAACTGCTGTGCTTCGATTTCCCGCAAGCCCGCTATCACCTCATTGCTGAACGGACAGGCGGTGAAGGTCCGGTGCGGTTCGATCAGTGTGACCAGCAGTTTTGGATCGATCTGTCGGAGTGCGCGCGCACAGCTTGCACCGCCAAAGCCGCCGCCGATCACGACGATGCGTACGACAGATTGTGCGTTGGAAGGACATGGGAACGCAAACGATGCTGCTGACGCCGCGATGCCACGAACGACATTTCTCCGCGTCATCATGCGCAGCGCGTCCATGAGCACTATCCGGTACTGAGCAGCGGCCATTAAGGCCGCTGCCCAAAATGTCAAGCGAACGAGATGTCTTGATCCCTCAGCGGCACCGAACGGATTCGTTTCCCCGTCGCCGCGAAGTAGGCGTTGAGCACGGCGGGTGCCGCTATGCAGATCGTCGGCTCGCCGACGCCACCCCAAAAGCCGCCGCTCGGCATGATGATCGATTCTACCTTTGGCATCTCGCTGATCCGCATCGAATTGTAGGTATCGAAGTTGGTTTGCTCGATGCGGCCGTCCTTAACGGTGCACCCGCCATAGAACAGTGCCGACAGGCCGTACACAAACGAGCCGGCAACCTGGCGTTCGATCTGCGCCGGATTGACGACATAGCCCGGGTCGGTGGCGGCAACGATGCGATGCACCTTGATCTTGTTGCCATCGATGACCGAGATTTCCGCCGCGCCGGCGACGTAACTGGCATAGCCCATGTGCTGCGCGATGCCGCGATAGACACCTTGCGGCGCCGGTTTGTCCCAGCCGATTTTTTCGGCGACGGCATTGAGTACGGCAAGGTGCTTCGGATGCTTCGTCATCAGCTTGCGCCGAAACTCGAGTGGATCCTGGCCCACCGAATGCGCCAGTTCATCCATGAAACATTCGAGGTAGATCGCGTTGTGATTGATGTTGACGCCGCGCCAGTAACCCGGCGGGACGTGGGGATTGCGCATCGAATGCTCGACCAGAAGATTGGGAACCGAATATCCGATCGCGGCGTCGCCGGACGCACTGAGGCCCTGGAATGCGGCCGGATCCATGCCGTTGACCAGTGCCTCGGGGCGCAGGCTGAACTGGATGGACTGTCCGGACAATCGTACCTGCAACGCGGTCAAATTGTTGTCCGCGTCGAAGGCGCCGGTCAATTTACATTGCGTGATGGGATGATACTTGCCGTGCTGCATGTCTTCTTCGCGCGACCACAACAGCTTGATCGGGGTGCCCGGCATTTGCTTGGCGATAGCAACCGCCTGCCGGACATAGTCGGTCTGGCCGCGACGGCCAAAGCCGCCGCCGAGTATCTGCTTGTGGACGTCGCATTTATTGGCTGGCAGTCCGGATGCTTCCAGCACCGCGGCGAAAGCGGCCTCGCCGTTTTGCGTTCCGCACCAGACCTCGCATTTGTCCGCGGTATAGAGCGCCGTGGCGTTCAGCGGCTCCATCGCGGCGTGGTTCTGGTAGGGGTAATTATACACCGCCTCGACTTTCTTGGCGGCGCTCGCGACGGCAGCCTTGGCATCGCCATTCCGGTTGCCGATGAAGGCCGGCTGCGTGGGGTCAAGACCCTCCTCGAGCCATTTCGCGATCGACGCGCTTGAGACCTTGGCGTTGTCGCCTTCGTCCCAAACGATCGGCAAGGCTTCAAGTCCAGTCTTGGCGTGCCACCAGGTGTCGGCGACGACGGCGACGGCACTATCGCCGACCCTCACCACCTTCTTGACGCCCTTCAGGTCCATGACTTTGGCTTCGTCGAAGCTTTTCAATTTGCCGCCGAATACCGGGCAATCCTTGATCGCGGCATTGAGCATGCCCGGCAGCTTGACGTCGATGCCGAAGGTCATCTTGCCGGTGACCTTGTCAGCGGTGTCAAGGCGCTTGACGCCTTTGCCGACGAGCTTCCAGTCCTTCGGATCTTTCAGTTTCACGTCGGTTGGCGGCTCAAGCCTGGCGGCGGCTTCGACCACCTTGCCATAGGTCGTCGTGCGCCCCGAGGGCGTATGGGTGATGACGCTGTTGGCGGCGGTGCATTCCGAAGCCGGTACCTTCCATTCATTCGCCGCGGCCTGGATCAGCATCATGCGCGCGGTGGCGCCGCCCTTGCGCACATATTCCTGCGAGGATCTGATGCCGCGGCTGCCGCCGGTCGAAAAGTCGCCCCACGCGCGCTTGCGCGCTACGTTCTGACCCGGCGTCGGATATTCGGTGGTGACTTTCATCCAGTTGCATTCGAGTTCTTCAGCGACCAGCTGGGCGAGGCCGGTGAGCGTACCCTGGCCCATTTCCGATCGTGCAATGCGAATGACAACGGTGTCGTCGGGCCGGATCACGACCCAGGCGTTGACTTCCGGAGAACCGTCGGCAGCGCGCACGACGGGGGGGCCGCCGAAGGGAATATCGAGGCCGATCGCGAGGCCGGTGCCGAGCGCGGCGCTGCCGATAACAAAGGCGCGGCGGTTGAGTGTGGGCATATGGTTCATGGCTGCCTCCTCAAACGTTCGCCGCGGCGTGGATCGCCTCGCGCACCTGCTGGAAGGTGCCGCAGCGGCAGATATTGGTGATGGCTTCGTCGATGTCCTTGTCGGTCGGCTTCGGTTTCTCCTTGAGAAGCGCCGCCACCGCCATGATCATTCCGGTTTGGCAATATCCGCATTGCGGTACGTCGTTGTCGATCCAGGCTTTCTGCACCTTGTGCAGTGCGCCGTCGGCCGCCAATCCTTCAATGGTGGTGATTTGCTTGCCAGTGGCGTCGCTGACCAGTACGCCGCAAGAGCGCATCGCAACGCCATCGACATGGACGGTACAGGCCCCGCATTGTGCAATGCCGCAACCGTATTTGGTGCCCGTAAGGCCGACGTTTTCCCGGATCGCCCATAGCAGTGGGGTATCGGGTTCGACGTCGACGTGGAAAGTTTTGCCATTGATAGTGAGGTTTGCCATCGCGTTCCCCTGGTTAGTCCATCCATCGATTGAACTTCAAATGGATGGACTGGAATCTGGATCACTTCAAATCAAGATTCCGCGCTTGGCACAAACTGCTGACGGATCCGCGCCTGATATTACGGGGCGCGACGTCGCAAATCCAATATCGCCGATCTGTCGGCGGCATGACCGTCGGCAACCCGGCACGAAATCGTTCTGCGCAACGGAGCAGAACGATTTCGGCGCTGTGGCAATAGTCGCAGGCGCACCTGCTCGAGCTATTCGGCGCTGCTCACCAGCTTGATACGTGGCGCCGCGGCCTCCGTCAGGCTGCGATAGGCCGCGATATAGTCGAGCGCCATGCGGCGCGCGGTGAAGCGCGCCTCGAACTGTTTGCGGATCGCATGTCTGCTCAACCTGGAGAGGCGATCGACCGCAGCGACCGCGCTGGTTTCATCTTCCACGATGAACCCGGTCAGAGCATCGTCGATGATCTCCGCGACCGAGCCGCGGTTGTAGGCGATAACAGGAGTGCCGCATGCCATCGCTTCGATCATGACGAGGCCGAACGGCTCCGGCCAGTCGATGGGAACGAGCAACCCGATCGCGCCGCTCAGAAAGTCCGATTTCTCGGCGTCGCCGATCTCACCGATGTATTCGACAAGAGGGTGGCGGTCGATCAGCGGGCGAATAATTTCATCGTAATATTCCTGGTCCGCCCGATCGACCTTCGCGGCGATCTTGAGCGGAATGCCGCATCGGGTCGCGATCTTGATTGCCCGATCCACTCCCTTCTCCGGCGCGATTCGGCCGAGCACCGCGAGGTATTCGGGCCGGGACGGTTGCGGCATCAGCAGTTTCTCCGGCAGACCATGATGGATGGTGCCCACCCAGTTGGCCTGCGGCACCGGGCGCCGCTGGGCGTTCGAGATCGAAATCACTGGAACCGAAGAGAAGGTGTTAAACACCGGCTGGTGCTCGGGCAGGTCCAGCCTGCCATGCAGGGTGGTCAGAAACGGGGTAGGCTGCCGGGAGAACAGCGAAAACGGATAATAGTCGAGATGGAAGTGCAGGAAGTCGAATTCCTCGTCGTCGCACTTCTGCCGGACGCCTTCCAGCATCACCATATGCAGCGCGTTGGGGTCGAGGACGGATCCGTCGAGGCGGAGCGCCTTCGGCCAGGTCGCGTCAAGCTTCCCTGAGGTCCGGGAATCCCCACTGGCGAACAGGGTCACGTCGTTTCCCAGCGCCACCAGTTCTTCGGTCAGCCAGTGTACCACCCGTTCGGTGCCGCCATAAAGCTGCGGCGGAACAGCTTCCGTCAGCGGTGCAACCTGCGCGATGCGCATCTATCCGTCTCCTATCGTCATGGATGAACAAAAGCCCCCCGCTTCTGCCCCGCTTCGCAGACGGCACCGCCATGCCGAAGTGGGGAACGTTTCCGCATGTGCGAAGTTCCCAAGGGAACGCGCACTTCTTCCACACCATGGTCTTGCTGATGCCATCACGCCCGATCACATGTTCACTGTGGCTATTGCTGCAGGATTGTTGCGCAGTGATGGCAACGCGATGGGAACTACGAGAAAGCATCCATCGTTAGGTCGTACGGAACGTATCCGGTTAATATTCTTCCCTCTCTCTCCAAGGGGTTCGCAGCTGCATGGACAATCTTTCAGGATACGCCAATCGTCCGCTTCCGTTCGTGCTGCGCTACCTTCGCCAGCGTCTTGCAGCGCATGTCGTCATCTTGACCGCCGTTATGGCAGCAGTTGCTTGTTCGGTAGGGACGCAATATGGCGTGAAATATCTGGTCGATGGTTTGTCGGCCGGGCCGACCCGCGCAGGCAGCGTATGGCTGGCATTCGTTTTTCTCATGTCACTGATCGCAGCGGATAATTTTCTGTGGCGGATCGCCAGCTGGACGGCGAGCTTCACGTTTGTGGGGGTGACCGGGGATTTGCGTCGGGACATTTTTCGCCATTTGACCGGCCATGCACCGAGCTATTTTTCCGACCGGCTGCCGGGAATGCTGACAAGTCGTATTACCGCGACCTCGAATGCAGTTTTCACCGTCGAAAATATGTTCGTCTGGAACGTGCTTCCGCCGTGCATCGCGACGATCGCGGCGATCGCGCTGATTGGAACCGTAAGCCTGCCGATGTCGGCCGGTCTGATCGTCATCGCAGGCGGAATGGTAATTGCGATGTTTCACCTGGCGGCTGCCGGCAAGCCCCTGCATGACGACTTCGCGGACAAGGCCGCAGCCGTCGACGGCGAAATGGTCGATGTTATCAACAACATGCCGCTGGTGCGGGCGTTTTGCGGCTTAAGCTTCGAGCACGACCGGTTTGACGCGACCGTCAACAGGGAATTGACGGCGCGAGGACGCAGCCTCCGCTATCTCGAAAAGCTGCGGCTCATTCACGCCGCCGTTACCGTCGCGCTGACGATAGCGTTATTGGCCTGGGCTATCGTGCTTTGGCAGCGCGGTGGCGCCACCACCGGTGACGTCGTGCTGGTCTGTACGTTAGGACTTTCCATTTTGAATGCCACTCGCGATCTCGCAGTGGCGCTGGTCGATGTGACGCAGCATGTCGCCCGGTTGACCGAAGCGATTGCCACCCTGCTGCTTCCGCACGAACTGCGCGACCACCCGGAAGCGGAGCCCCTGGTAAAGAGCGGCGCGGCCATCGCCTTCAACAACATTTCGTTTCGTTATCCGGGTGGGCTTCAGGTATTCGACAAATTCAGCCTTCGTATCCAGCCGGGGCAAAGGGTCGGGCTGGTCGGTCACTCCGGGGGCGGTAAATCCAGTCTGTTCGTGCTGCTCCAACGGTTCTACGACCTCCAGCATGGCAGCATCACGATCGATGGTCAGGACATATCAAGGGTCACGCAGCAAAGCCTGCGTCAGGCGATCTCGGTGGTCCCGCAGGACATCTCCCTTTTTCATCGATCGATCATGGAAAATATCCGATATGGGCGGCCGAGCGCTACCGACGCCGAGGTGCTGCGTGCGGCAATTGCCGCGCGCTGCGATTTCGTCGAAACCTTGCCGGAAGGTCTTGCGACCATGGTCGGTGATCGCGGCGTCAAGCTGTCGGGCGGCCAACGGCAGCGCATTGCCATTGCCCGCGCCTTCGTAAAGGACGCGCCGATCCTCTTACTGGATGAAGCGACCGCCGCGCTCGACAGCGAATCCGAGGAAGCGATACGCGAAGCGCTTGGTCGCCTGATGCGCGGGCGCACCGTCATTACGATCGCCCATCGTCTTGCGACGCTGCGCAATTTCGACCGGGTGGTGATGTTGAAGGCTGGCAAGATCATCGAAGACGGTCCGCCGGACCGCCTGATGCAAGGCGAGGGCCCGTACCGCGAGCTGGTGACCCAGGAGATGAGCCGCCTTGCGAAACACGCGGCCTGATATACGGCGGTGGTGTTGCGTCATAGTGCGTTTATCGCAAGGCGAGAAAAACCGCTTGAGGTCGAATGTCAGCCGAAGTCGTAACCCAAATTATGACGACCCGTGCCGTCGAACAGGTCTCGGAATCGCCGTTCTACATCCCGATGACCGGGCCAGCGGCGAGGCCGCGGCGCTCACTCAAGCACGACGACACCTTCATAGTGCTCGATAGCCATGGAGACATCGGCGCTTCCGCCGGTGGACCGGACGGCCTGTTCAACGCCGATACCCGTTATCTCGCCCGGCTCGAACTTGTGTTGGACGAAGTTCAGCCACTGCTGCTCGGCTCTAACCTGCGCGATGACAATTCAGCATTGGCGGTCGATCTCACCAATCCCGATATCTATCGCGGTGGCCGGATCGTGCTGCAGAAGGATATGCTGCACATTGTGCGCACTATCTTTCTATGGCGCGGAACGGCTTATCAGCGGATCGGCTTACAAAACCATGGAGATCGACCGGCGAGCTTCGATCTGACATTGCTGTTCGACAACGACTTCGCCGATCTGTTTGAAGTGCGCGGCGAAAGGCGTCCGCGCCGCGGCATTGGTGGAAGCAAGCCGCTAGGTCCCGCCGACGTTGCGCTCGAATATCACGGGCTCGATGCCAAATTGCGCGTCACTTTGCTCCATTTCGATCCGCGGCCGACGCGGCTTGCGGTAAATGCCGCGACTTATCATCTCGATCTGGCGCCGCGGCAGGTCAGTTCGCTGTTCGTTGCTGCATCCTGCAACAAGCCGGCCGCGTTCAAGCCGTCCGGCTTCTTTCGCGGATTGCTGGCTCATCGCCGCGAGATGCGCCGGTCGACTGCGGGCGCCACCAGCATCGAAACCTCAAACAATATCTTCAACGAGGTGCTGTGCCGGTCGATGGCCGACCTCAACATACTGATGACGGATACGCCGCAGGGACGATATCCCTATGCGGGCATTCCCTGGTACTCGACGACATTCGGCCGCGACGGAATTATCACCGCGCTGCAAATGCTGTGGATTGACCCGCGGGTCGCACTCGGTGTGCTGAAGCGGCTCGCGTTCTATCAAGCCAAGACGGTCGATCCGCTCGCCGACGCCGAACCTGGAAAAATCCTGCACGAAATGCGCGGCGGCGAGATGGCGGCGCTGCGGGAGGTGCCGTTTGCGCAATATTACGGCAGCGTTGATGCGACGCCGCTTTTCGTGCTGCTGGCCGGTCTCTATGTCGAACGCACTGGCGACGAGGAAACGCTCGCCGAGTTGTGGCCTTCGATCCAGGCGGCGCTGCGCTGGATCGACGGCGCCGGAGATCCTGACCGGGACGGATTTGTCGAATACCGGCGCGCGTCGGAACAGGGCCTGGCCAATCAAGGCTGGAAGGATTCTTACGACGCGATCTTTCACGCCGACGGACGCTTGGCCGAGGGTTACATCGCACTGGCCGAAGTGCAGGGCTATGTATTTGCCGGCAAACAACTGGCGGCACGTTGCGCGGCGCGCCTTGGAAAGACCGACATGGCGCACAAGCTCGAGGCCGAAGCTGAGCTTCTCGCCAAGCGTTTCGAGGTAGCGTTCTGGTGTGACGATCTCGGCACTTATGCGCTCGCGCTCGACGGCGCCAAAGAGCCGTGCAGGGTGCGCACATCGAACGCCGGGCAGCTCTTGTTCAGCGGCATGGTGCGCGAAGACCGCGCCCGCATGGTCGCCGCCGATCTGATGCGGCCGCATTTTTTCACGGGCTGGGGCATCCGCACCGTGGCGCAGGGCGAAGCGCGCTATAATCCGATGTCCTATCACGATGGCTCGATCTGGCCTCACGACAATGCGCTGATCGCATTAGGACTTGCGCGCTATGGCCTCAAACATTCGGTCGCGCATTTGTTCAAGGCCCTGTTCGACGCCGCCACCTACATGGATTTGCGGCGGCTTCCCGAACTGTTCTGTGGCTTCCGGCGTGAAAAACGACGCGGACCGACGCTCTACCCGGTCGCTTGCGCGCCGCAGGCATGGGCAAGCGCGACGCCGTTTACGCTGCTGGAGGCAGCGCTCGGGCTCGAATTCGACGCACAGCGCGGCGAAATCCGGCTGCGCAACCCGCGCCTGCCGGCCTTCCTCAACGAAGTGGTCCTGCGTGATCTGCAGCTTGGCGCGTCAAGCGTCGATCTTCGGGTTCGCCGCCACGGTGACGAGGTCTCGTTGGAAGTGTTGCGAACGCGTGGCCAGATCCAGGTCTCCATCGTGCTAGCGCATTGATTTTGGCGTCTAATCGGCCGCCAGCGCGGGATTTGGCCGGAGCCGCATTCGAACTTTGATCGCA
>WNFR01005081.1_pt1 | contig 13477 bp, 12 predicted proteins | sample 5400221 | NCBI WGS metagenome assembly WNFR01 (sample SAMN13153357, study PRJNA577476) | soil metagenome | isolation source: 40 cm soil under Madrone tree | place: USA:California | collected 2016-06-14
GAAAACTGGACATCGGGCCTAGCGCAGGACACATTTAACCGCCTGGTGCAGAACAATACGAACGATCTGAACGGAATCTGGAAGTTGCCGCTTACTAGCTATCCTCTGTTCAATTTTTCACAGCTGCAACCTGATCCAAGTCTGACGGCCTCCGTGGCGCCATATTTTCTGGATTGGCTGGCGCATCCAAATTACGACGATTACTGGAAGGCGCTTTCTATCGAGGAACATTTCGGCGACATCAATGTTCCCGCTTTGCACACTGCTGCATGGTATGACCTTTTTCTCGGTGGGTCGCTGCTTAACTATCAAGGCATCAAAGCTCATGGCGGAAGCGAGGAAGCGCGGCGCGGACAGAGACTGCTCGTCATCGTCGGAGGCCATTCCGGCAATGGCCCGAAGATTGGGGACGTGGATTTCGGACCGGAATCCAAATTTGATGAAGGTGAAACCACGTTGCGCTGGTACGACTATCTTTTCAAGGGCATGCAGAATGAATTTGCGTCAGGCAAGAAGATAAAGATTTTCGTTATGGGCACAAACCAGTGGCGGGAAGAAGACGACTGGCCATTGGCGCGCGCGCAAAGCACAAAATATTTCTTGCATTCAGCCGGAAAGGCAAACTCGCTGCGCGGTGATGGCACGCTTTCAACCGCAACTCCCGGACGGGAAGCTGCCGACCAGTATGTTTACGATCCGGCAAATCCGGTTCCAACCGTCGGTGGACCGCTGTGCTGCGACTCGAATCACTTGCAGCCCGGGCCGCGGGACCAGCGTTCGGCTGAAGCACGCGATGACGTGCTCATCTACTCAACTTCGCCGATTGCGCAGGACTTGGAAGTTACCGGGCCAGTCAGCCTCGAGCTTTACGCCAAGTCTTCGGCGGTCGATACCGATTTCACGGCCAAGCTGGTTGACGTCTGGCCCGATGGCTTCGCTCAGAACCTGACAGAGGGGATTCTTCGCGTACGGTATCGGGATTCGCAGGAGACGCCAGCGCTGATAAATCCGGGACAGGTTTATAAGCTTACGATCGACCTTTGGGCGACCAGCAACGTTTTTAAGAAAGGCCACGTGCTTCGCCTGGAAGTTTCCAGTAGCAATTTTCCGCGGTTCGACCGGAATCTAAATACCGGGACCAAATATTTGAAAACCAGCGATGCGAAAGACGAACAGTTTGTGAAGGCCACAAATGTGATTTATCACGACAGTGCACATCCGTCGGCGCTCATCTTGCCGGTGGTGCCGTCGCACTGAGTGGCGTGACAATCGGCGTAATCTCCGACACGCACGGTCTGCTTCGCCCCGAAGCAGTGGCAGCTCTGCAAGGCTCGGAGCATATTATTCACGCCGGTGACATCGGCGATCCTGCAATTCTCGATAAGCTGCGCCAGATTGCGCCCGTGACTGCCATTCGCGGAAATGTGGACCGGGAATCCTGGGCGGCTTCTATTCCGGACACCAACGTGCTAGAAATTGGCGGAATTACAATTTATGTGATTCACAACCTGCAAGAGCTCGACTTGAGACCTGAAGCTGCGGGATTCGCAGCGGTGATCTACGGGCACAGTCATGTTCCGAAGCGCGAAATGAAAAATGGCGTACTGTTTTTCAATCCAGGTAGCGCAGGGCCAAAGCGCTTCCGGCTGCCGGTGACGGTAGGTCGCTTGCGGATCCGCAATCAGCGAGTGGAAACCGAAATTGTGGAGCTAATTAAATAGGCGTCCGTGATCACGAGCAGGGGCGCTGCATCCGTTTCCATTTTTCGATGTTCAACGGGCAGCCGAATTCAATTAAGTGCCGACGCTGTATTTCCCGGAAATACGATTTCTCGGTCGGCAAGGAATCCCAATCCGGCGCAACCAGTTCGCCGGAATGTGGCAGGTACAGAAAAGCATCAGCGGCCTCTTCGGCGCGGCGGCTGGAAATCATCAGCTGTCCGAGTGGGGTGCCGCGCAACGGGTAGAACACTGGTTCGGCGCCACGAAGGGATGGATCAGAGTTCGGATTTATGCCGCCGAGCAGCACCACGTATGTGGAATGATGCGCGTACTTCTCGATCATAGTGGTTACATCAGGATCGCCGCGGCGGTCGCCTCCGCGAGTTACGTGATTGATGCCCATGATGACCAGCGCCTTGCGATTTTTCGCCAGCACTTCGCGCTCAATCACTGAAGCGAAGAACTTATCGCCGCCAAAAGCTTGGTCATAGTCGCCATCGTCACGCACCTGGCTCCAGTCAATGGGAGAGTCGGCGGCAATCACGCGAATCTTCTTTTCTGGCGGAAGGCTCCTGTTCACTTCCCTCACCGCGGCAATCAGATTGGCGTAAATGGGTGACTCCCAACCTAACACCTTCGTGGTGTTTCGCCAGACTTGACTGATCTGCTCGAACGGAACGTCCTCGCCATTTTCGTAGCGATCGAGAATCGGCTGATAAAGAGAATTGCCGCACTCGAGAACGAGCGTGCCAGCCTGTTTGGGAAAATCCGGGTGGCGCACCAGCGAAACGTAGAAGTCGCCAAGCGCCCGTTTCCAGTGTTCTTCGGCGAGAATGACCAGCGGATAGCGGTCGAATAGACCAAGTACCGCAGGGAGCGCGGGCTGCGGAGCGGGTTGAGAGAGAGCCTGAGCAACGGCGAACGTTAGGAATATTAAGACGCGAAGAGCGATCACAGCCTGGATTATTGCTGAAAGTAAAAAGCGAATCCACCACGGAGGCACGGAGACACAGAGAAACCGAAGAAACGAACAGGCGATTTGCTTGGAAATGAAATTCGAGGCGGCTTCGTATGCGTCTCTGTGCGCTCTGTGGTGACCGAGTTTTGTATCCTCTACAATCGCACGGAATGTCGTTTGCATTTGAGATTACGGGAAGGCGTGAGCACGCCAGGAAGGGCCGGCTGCTTACGGCTCATGGTCCCGTAGAGACCCCAGTCTTTATGCCGGTGGGGACGCAGGCCACCGTCAAAGGTGTTCCGCAAGATGTGCTTGAGGAACTTGGGGTCGAAATTCTGCTGGGAAACACGTATCACCTCTATCTTCGTCCGGGTGTGGAGCAGATTCGCGAACTGGGTGGGCTGCACCGGTTTATGTCGTGGCCGCGGCCGATTCTGACTGATTCCGGCGGATTCCAGGTCTTCAGCCTTAGCGACCTGCGAAAAGTGACAGAAAAGGGTGTGAAGTTTCGTTCGCACCTCGACGGGTCTTCTCACTTCCTTGGCCCCGAACAGGCGATGGAGGCACAAATCGGCCTGGGTGCGGACATCATTATGGCGTTCGATGAGTGCACGGAATATCCGGCTGACGCGGAACGCCTGAGGGCGTCGATGGAGATGACGTTAAGGTGGGCGAAGCGGAGCAAGGAGTATTTCGAGGAGCACAAGAGGAAAGTGCCGTGGAGTAGCCATCAGGCAAACACAAGGTCCCCTTCGGCGAGTTCAGGGCAGGCTCTCGACTTCGGTCGGGATGCCAGTTCATTAAAGGGAATGTCCGTACAAGCTTTATTTGGCATTGTGCAGGGCGGGATGGACCCTGCGCTCCGGAAAGAATCGGCTGAACGCACCATCGAAATAGGCTTTGATGGATATGCGATTGGCGGACTCAGCGTTGGCGAGCCTCGCGCCCTCACGCGGGAGATTGTCGAGAGCACAATTGAGCACCTGCCAGCAGACAAGCCGCGCTATCTGATGGGGGTTGGAACTCCGGAAGAAATCGTCGAATACGCCGACCTCGGCATTGATATGATGGATTGCGTGCTGCCTACGCGGGCGGCGCGGCATGGATTACTGTTCACTTCCGAGGGCAAAATCTCCATCAAGCAGGCGCGGTACGCGGGAGACGACGCCCCGCTTGATCCAAATTGCTCTTGCCGCGTGTGCCAGCGCTACTCGCGTGCTTACTTGCGACATCTTTATGCGGCGAACGAGGTACTTGCCCAAGTCCTCAACACAATTCACAACCTGAGTTTCTACCTTGACACTATGCGGCGCGTCCGGCATTCTATTTGACTTGGGAATGTGCTCATTTTCTTTCTAACGGGCAATCGGAAGAATAGCCCAGCTTGCCATCCCAGTTTGTACCTGGTTGTAAAAAACGTCCGGTTCTGAATACGCAATAGCTTCCGCGACAATGGGGTCCTCGGAGCGCCCGCTTTGGGCGTGCTGGGGCGGAAATCGTAAGTAGGCCAGGGCACTGGAGCTTAAACGAAGGGACTCCGGAACGGCGTGGCCGGCAGGGGAGCGGAGGCACCACTAGGAATGCACATATACGGCTTATTCGCATTGCAAACCAGCACCCCGGGATGGCTCGGGATTGCGCCGCTCATCTTTATTTTCGCTATCTTCTACTTTGTCCTGATCATGCCGCAGCAGCGCAAGCAGAAGAAATGGCAAGCCATGCTGGGAGAGTTGAAGACGGGCGACAAGGTTGCGACCAGCGGCGGGTTGCGGGGAACTATCGTTGCGTTGAAGGATGACTATATTCATCTGCGCGTGCCGCCGGACAATTTACGAGTGGAAGTCAGCCGGTCTTCGATTGTGTCGGTAACGACGCCGGATGAGGCCATAACGAAATAAGCTTCGAACGTAGACATGCGTAGCTACGTCGGATTTGGGAGCTGTTGTATCTGCCATGAATAAGAACCTGACCTGGAAGTTGGTTGTCATCGTCGCGACGTTGCTGTTCTTTGGCTATGGGGTCTTTGGAGTCCCGAGCGGCGCGTCGGGTAGCGCGCTGCTTTCGTCCCTGCAGAACCGGATCCACCTCGGACTCGACCTGAAGGGTGGCACGCACCTGATCCTGCAGGTGAAGGTGAACGATGCAGTGAATGTGGACTCCGACAATGCCATCGAGACATTAAAAGCCGCCATGCGGACGGCAAAAATTAACTACGCCGAGATCACAAAACCGGACCCCGTGAATCACCCCGAGCAAGTCGTGATCAAGGGCGTCCCCCCGGAGTCAAGTTCTGACCTGCGCAATTTGGTCCAGGACCGCCTTCCTGAGTACGACGCGACTTCCGGCGCTGGCAACGTTTGGACAGTTTCAATGAAGCCGCAGGCCCTGAATGACATGAAGAACCGGGCGGTGCAGCAGGCAATTGAAACTATCCGCAATCGTATCGACCAGCTAGGTGTGAGCGAACCGATTATCGAAGAGCACGGTCTCGGTCAGTATCAAATTCTGGTTCAACTGCCGGGGGTAGACGATCCCGCGCGCGTGAAGGAAATCATGCAGTCCACCGCCATGCTGGAGATACGGCAGGCGATTGGTGGGCCATATCCCAGTCAGGATGCGGCGCTACAGGATAAAGGCGGGGTGTTGCCGCCCGACACGATTCTCATGCCGGGAAAAAATGGGCCGGACGGTAATCCGACCTGGTACATTGTCTCGCGGGCACCGGCCGTGACTGGCAAAGACTTGCGTTCCGCTGATCCATCGCGCGATGAGAATGGCCAGCCTGCGGTGAGCTTTAACCTAACCGCGGAGGGCGGAAGAAAGTTCTATAACTTCACTTCAAACCACGTGAAAGACCTGCTGGCCGTCGTTCTTGACGGCAAGGTGCAGAGCGTGGCCACCATTGATGAGCCGATTCATGATTCGGGAATCATCAAAGGCCGATTCACTGAACAAGAGACAAAAGATCAGGCCATGATTTTGCGGTCGGGCGCGCTGCCGGCTGGAATTAAGTATCTCGAAGAGAGGACCGTGGGGCCGTCGCTGGGAAGCGATTCGATCCGCGCAGGTGTGCGGGCGGCGGTTATCGGCATGACGGCAGTACTGATCTTCATGCTGATTTATTATCGGGCGGCGGGAATCAATGCCGACGTTGCTCTAATTCTAAATTTGATTATTCTGCTCGGATTCCTGGGATTCACGGGCGCGACGCTCACTCTGCCGGGCATTGCAGGTGTGATTCTGACGGTCGGCATGGGCGTGGATTCCAATGTGCTGATCTTTGAGCGTATCCGTGAGGAATTGCGGAATGGGAAGACTCCGCCTTCGGCTGTCGAACAAGGCTTCGGGCATGCCTGGATCACGATTGTGGATACGCACGTGACCACCATTGTCTCGGCGATCATTTTGTTCTTGTTCGGCACCGGGCCGGTGCGCGGTTTTGCGGTGACATTGAGCTTTGGTTTATTTGCTAATTTGTTCACTGCAGTTTTTGTTTCACGAGTGATTTTTGATTGGGTGCTGAGCCGCAAAGCTGTGGGTGAGGCGCTAAGTATCTAATTGTGATGTCATCCCGAACACGCCCAAAGGGCTGAGAGGGACCTTACGATGCGCTTTCATCAGCAGTGGCGTGGTAAGGACGTAACGAGCGTTTTGGCGCAAGCTGGCTCTCGGGTCTTATACAACTGCATCCGCTCTGCGAGCTGATGTAAGGTTCCTGACCCGCCCGCTTAACGCGGGCGCGTTCGGAATGACAAATTTGAAGAACCAATTTTAAGGGGCATTGACCGCGTGGAATTTTTTCGTAATGCGAACATAGATTTTCTCGGCAAGAAGTGGTATTTCATCGCCTTTTCGCTGATTTTCAGCGTGGCGGGAATTCTTTCCATGGCGTTCTGGCATGGCCTCCCTCTGGGGATTGATTTCCGGGGCGGCACCCTAGTTTACGTTAAGTTCTCGCATCCTCCGAACGACGATGCTCTACGCTCGGAGATCGACCGGGCCGGGCTGAAGAATTTTCGTATTCAAAAATTGGTGGGAACGAACGAAGTGCTGATCGATCTTCCGCAGGAAGCCAATGAACAATCGCTCGATGCCGGCAGAAACACAATCATCAAAGCCCTGCAAACGAACGCTCCATCGGACAAGAAGGACTTGAACAACACAAGCGCTCTCGCGCTCACTTCGTACCTGCTGCAAAAAGACCCGCTGCATCTCGGGACCGATGCCCAGCAGCGCTACTCGGCAATGGCCCAAGCCATCGTGAATTATCGCGATAAGACCAAGGGCGGTGTGCTGGCCAGCATGGATGAGCTGAGGGGAGTGGCTGATCCGGCGGTGCTCGCGTCTTTGCAGGAGGATTTCTTCCTCTCCGATTTTGGTGTCTATCAGGTAGAGATTGTAGGACCCCAGGTGGGAGCTCAGTTGCGCAAACAAGCTGTGCTGGCAACGGTTTATTCGCTGGCGGGAATGCTGGTGTACCTGGCTTTCCGGTTTGAGCTGATTTACGGGGTTGCTGCCGTGATCACAGTTTTTCACGACACTCTAATCACCCTTGGCGCCTTCTCGCTGACCAATAAACCTATATCCCTCACGGTGATAGCGGCCATTTTGACCCTGATCGGCTATTCGAACAACGACACCATCGTGGTCTTTGACCGCATCCGCGAGAACCTGAAGCTGATGCGGCGCGAGAAGCTCGCCGACATCGTGAATCGCAGCATTAACCAGACTCTTAGCCGAACCATCTTGACAGCCGGTTTAACATTCCTAACTGTCCTTGCCTTGTATCTTTTTGGTGGCGAAGTGCTGCACGGGTTTTCCTTTGCACTCGTAATCGGCATCTTAATCGGGACGTATTCGTCGATCGCTATTGCGGCCCCGATCCTGGTGGCATATCAGGATTGGCGATCGGACCGGAACAAGCCTTCAGTGATAGCACCTGCCGGTCGCCCGAGTCCGAGAGAGAAGGCAAAGGCTAAAGCTTAGTTGGTTGGTGATCCTGAAGTAGGTTGTTCGCTCTGGGTGGCTTAGCAGTGCTGTTAGCTGGCTTGTTCCTGGAAATCAGAAACCGGGAGCAAAAAGAAGTTGGCCGGTGTCTAAAGCATCGTAGGTCTGTGCAGGGAGAAAACTTATGTTTGAGGATAGCCTGATCGAATCAGGTGGAAAGCTGAAAACGGCGCGTGGTAGAACCACGACGTTCTCGTTCATATTAGAAGCAGTGGTCGTCGGCGTGATGGTGCTGATCCCGCTGCTGTTCACCGAGGCGCTGCCGAAGGCGCAGCTCATGATGTCCCTGGTAGCCCCGCCGCCTCCCCCGCCCCCACCTCCACCGCCTGCTGCGGTAAAAATTGTAAAACAGATACAAACAGATATCGTCAACGGGCAGCTCCGGACGCCTACAAAGATTCCAAAGAAGGTGGAGATTATTAAGGAAGAGGAAGCGCCGCCGCCGTCGATGGGAGTTGTTGGCGGAGTTCCGGGTGGAATTCCGGGAGGCCAGATGGGCGGCGTCATCGGCGGAATCATCAGCTCCACGCCGATGGCGGTACCCAAAGTCGCTGTGCAGCGTGTACGCGTGTCGCAGGGCGTCACTGCTGGTCTGGTGATCAAGAGGGTGAATCCAACTTACCCGCCATTGGCCCGGACCGCCCGTGTGCAGGGCAGCGTTGTTCTGGCTGCCGTCATTGGCAAAGACGGGACCATTCAGAACCTGCACGTGCTCAGCGGCCACCCGCTGCTCACCCAGGCAGCTCTCGATGCAGTGAAGCAGTGGCGTTACAAGCCATACATTTTGAATGGCGAGCCAGTGGAAGTGGACACACAGGTGACAGTCAATTTCACGCTGTCCGGCGGATAGTCGGCCGCGATTAGTTTCCGGTACTGGATGATTTGAAACTCAGAAGTTCTCGAGGAGGAAAAGCAACTCATGATTGCAGCTCATGCAGCAACACACGTGGTAGCTCACATTTCGACGATGGCGACCTGGCTTTTGCAGGAGGCCGGCACACCTCAGTGGGACCCGATCTCTCTGTGGAAGCAGATGGGATGGGTCGCCCGCGGCGTGGTTCTCATATTGTTCATCATGTCAGGCTGGTCGTTCGGCGTGATGATTGACCGCTGGATGGCATTTAACGCGGCCCGCAAACAATCGCGTGCCTTCGCTCCGGCAGTGGCAGGCGCACTGCGGGACGGAAAGATTGACGAGGCCATCAAGGTGGCCGAGCGCAACAAGAAGAGTCATCTGGCGAAAGTAGTCACGGCCGGACTGATGGAGTTCCGTGCCCATCAGGACTCGAGCGACATCCCTGGTGAGACAATCGAAGCCTCCAAGCGCGCACTCGAGCGCACAGAGGCCATTGTTCACGCGGAGCTGAAGCGCGGTCTGGGTGGCCTGGCAACCATTGGTTCCACGGCACCGTTCGTGGGGCTGTTTGGAACAGTGATGGGCATTCTGAACGCCTTCAAAGGTATTTCGACTGAGAAGGCGACCGGTCTTGCCGCAGTGGCAGGCGGTATTGCCGAAGCCTTGGTGACGACTGCGTTCGGCTTGCTAGTCGCGATTCCTGCCGTCATGATGTTTAACTACTTGACGGGCCGTGTGGAAGCGTTCGACGTGGAGATGGACAACTCGTCGAGCGAATTGATCGACTACTTCCTCAAACGCCGTGGGGCAGTGCGCCGCTAAAAGGCGAATGACGGTTTTTGAGTTGCAGGGTCCGGCACCAAATATGTGCCGGACCTTCCTCCTCATCAAGTATTAGTGCCGGCGTGAACTCCGGGCAGGAGAAACAATTATGGCAATTGCAGTAAGAGACGAAGGCTCGAAAGTTAATTCCAACATCAACGTGACTCCCATGGTGGACGTCATGCTGGTGCTGCTGATCATCTTCATGGTGATCACGCCCATGTTGCAGAAGGGCGTAACGGTTGATCTTGCAAAAGTGAACAATCCAACGCAAATGCCGGATGCCGACAAGGAAGATGCGTTAATTGTCGCCGTCATGCGCAATGGAGATGTATTTTTTGGAAACGACCGCATCGCGCCTGACCAGCTGACCAACAAAATCAAAGACCGGATCGTGAACCGAGTCGATAAACGTGTTTATGTCCGGGCGGACCAACGCGCGAAGTATAAAGCCGTCGTAGAAGTGGTAGATAACGTCCGTGCAGCTGGTGTGGACGATCTGGGATTGCTTACCGATCAGAAGAAGCAGACGGGAGCGCCGGGAACCCCAGGTGCACCTGCCCCTGCGGCGAGCGGCTCAGAATAAGTTCCTGAGGGAGACTTTTTATGGGAATGGCAATTGGCGGTAAAGGTGGCCAGAGTTGCGAGATCAACGTAACGCCACTCATTGACGTATTACTCGTACTGCTGATCATCTTCATGGTGATTACGCCACTGACTCCGAAGGGGCTCGACGCGCTGGTTCCACAGCCACCGCCGCCGAATCAGCCCAAGAATACGCAGCCTGATCGCACCATTGTGGTACAGGTTATTGATCGTGGGCCGGGTCAGACGCCGGGCGTAAAGATCAATCAGGATGACGTGACCTGGGACAGCCTTGAAGGACGGCTTGCGGACATTTTTAAGACGCGCGCCGAAAAGGTGATGTTTGTGAAAGGCGATGACAACATCCCCTTTGCCGACGTCGCCAATGTTATTGATATCGCGCACGCGTCGGGCGTGGATAAAGTTGGTTTGATAACTGCCAAGATTGAAGCTGGCGGCTAAGAAGTCGGCTGGCGGAATTCTTTTGCGAGTTATCGAGGGGGCGCGGGTGTCAGATGCCCGCGCTCGATGTTTGTGGGTTGGTAATGTGCTATTGTATCCGGCTGGGTATGCTCGATGTCGGCTGAGGGGGAAAGATAATCCATGAAGATGAGCCTGAAATTCTTGGCGCTACTAGGCGCGGTGGCGATTGTCCTGTCCGCGGCCGGGTGTAGCAAGCTGCGGGCGCGCGACCAACTCAACAAAGGTGTTGCGTCCTACAAGAATGCCAGATACGAGCAGGCGATTGGGCACTTTAAGAACGCGGTCGAACTAGATCCGAGTCTGCAGAACGCGAAGATCTATTTAGCGACGGCATACTTGGCGCAATATATTCCCGGCGTCGACTCACCGGAGAATCTGCAGAACGCCAACTCCGCCATTGAGCAATACAAAGCTGTTCTGGAACAGGACCCCAGGAATGTGAACAGCATCAAGGGGATTGCGTATCTTTATCTGCAGATGAAGAAGTTCGAAGACGCGAAGGCCTACTATCACAAAGCTATTGAACTCGATCCGAATGATCCGGAAGCCTATTACTCGGTCGGAGTGATCGATTGGACAGAGACCTACCAGCCGCGAATGGAAGAGCGTTCGAAGCTCGGCCTTAGACCGGACGAGCCGCTAAAAGACAAGAAAATTTGCGCGAAGCTCCGCGAGCAAGGCGCAGCTGCAATTCAAGACGGCATTGACAGTCTGAACAAGGCCATCGATTTGCGCAAGGATTACGATGATGCTATGGCCTACATGAACCTGCTCTACCGGGAAAAGGCAGACCGCGAGTGTGACGAGCTAGAGCAGCGCGCAGCTGACCTGAAGATTGCCGATGAATGGGTGGACAAGACAATGGCCGCCAAGAAAGCAAAAGCCGAGAAGCAGGCTGGGCCTCAGGGAATCACCATGGATCAAGCCAAGTAGGATTTACTTCAGTGGTAGTATTTTGAGAGCCTTCCGTCAGTCGGAAGGCTTTTCTATTAGTCAAGCTTTCGACGGCGAATTTCGAGAGGAATAGTTACTCCTGAACAAACTGTTTGTGCCTGTTCGCGCGGCTTATCCGCAACCAGGCTACGGCGGCGATTACCCAAAACCCCAGCAGCGGAAGCAAACTCACAACTCCGTGTAGGCCCATCAGTTCGCCAAGGTTGAAAGCGTGGCCAGGATGGCTCATGCCCGCTTCGCCAGACGTCAGCATTGAACCTGCGTTCAGCGATAACTTCCCAGACCAAAACGAAGGGATGATCAGCTGAAAGATGGGACACCTCAAATCATCCGGGGGCTGCGGAGTTGTGGAAACGGCCATTAGAGTAAAGAGGCCGCCACAAACAGCAAGAGCGGCGAGCATTTTGCGCCAGTATTGCGGTGCATAATCCCACGCCGGCGCCAAACCAAGGCAGAGCAGAGGCAAGCCGGGACTTAGGTATCTAGGGCCGTATGACCATCCCGGTATGCCTGGGAATGAGGAATTGAAAAGAAAGTAGTATGCGGCAATCGCAGTGATAGCCGCTGCGGCCGCTCGCGTTCCGTGGTGCTTCCAAAGATAGCGCAGCCCGAAAGGGGCGGCTAAAGCGACCGGCCCGGAGAAAAGAAGACCCCGGCGGCAATTGAATAAGAGCTTCAGCGCGACATCAATTCGCGGATATGTCAGGCCCATGTAGCCGTGTTTCATCCAGGGGAACGCGCCGGCGGGGTAATACGAATAGCTGGGGCGAAATGCTGAACCAAAGGCGACGTGCTGATAGATCAGGAGCAACGCTACGCAGGGCAACGCGCCGAGAGCAAGGCCGGCTGCAACGCGCCAGCGCCGCGCCCAGCCATCCTTCCAGACAATCGCTTCGGCGAATAGTGCGATGACCAGTGTGGCGGGGGCCGCAGGATATTCCGTGACCGTTGCCCAACCTGCTGCGAGACCAGCGGCAGTCGCCCATGCCAAGTCTTTTGACGTGCCCAAACTACTGGCGAGCTGAAGCGCGGCGGCAAACGCAAAGACTAGGCACGCGCCTGCCAGCGCGTGTCCCCAGAAAAGCGTGGAATAGGCCCACATGGGAGTGGCCAGACCCATCGCCAGTGCTGCAAATTCCGCACCGCCCGTGCTGGCTCCCAAGCGCATAACAATTAGGAACAAAACGGCGCAAGCTGCAGCCATAGGCAGCGCAATGGTGAAGATGGTCGCTAAATATGAGATCGCTACGATGCCGCGTGGGGATTCCGGGTCCGCTCCTGCGATGCGCAGTACAGGTCTCGTTGCTAAAGCAATGGGGACTGCCCAGAGCGCTACTCCGGGGGCCTTGTCAGAATAGTAGTGGCCGTTGGCGAAAGCTTTGTCGCGAGTATTCTCGTGATAAGCATCGATGCTCAGCGTGTGGCGCTCAGTGATGGCACGCACCAGATCGAAGCGTGAGTTCTGGTTCCATCCGCCTCCTTGGTAAAAATACGCGTAGGAAATGAATGTAATCGTGCCGATCAGCAGCGCGCGATTGCGTAAAGCACTAGGATTTTCTGTTGAAGGACTATCGGTCTGATGGAGCATTTTGGCGAAATCGCGCTGCTGCTGCAACAGAAAGAGTAGAACACATCATTGGAGCGTGTCCCCTGCTTCCCTCGTTAAGCTTGGCGTGCTTAGTGGTTGTTTTGAATTGCTCGACCGTAAAGCACAACCTGAATCCCCCCGAAGTCTCGCTGTTCTATAAGAGGGTTCATCGCGCCAATAACAGCAGCCAGGTTGGACTCAGTACGGTCGCGTCCTGAAGTCAAGCTGGCATGTGAGACAACAAACCACACACGAGGATGCCGCGCAATGGCGCGCTGGATTGGCAGGTAGTCGGGCTTTTCCACGAAGTCGAGGAAAGTAATACGTGGGCCGTGGTATGGATAGAGGACCTCGGGGCCTTGCGCATTCTGAAGCGAGCGATAGTAGTCATATGAGACTCTCCCCATGCTCACGTAAAAGATCAGGGCATCTCCGGGCTGAGCGTTGCTGATTAAGTATCGAGTCGCCGCGCGCCAATTGTCGCTCGGAGACGTCAGGCGCTG
>WNFR01005082.1_pt1 | contig 13477 bp, 12 predicted proteins | sample 5400221 | NCBI WGS metagenome assembly WNFR01 (sample SAMN13153357, study PRJNA577476) | soil metagenome | isolation source: 40 cm soil under Madrone tree | place: USA:California | collected 2016-06-14
GACTCGCGTCGAGCACGAGCGCGTCGAACGGGGGCGCCGGCCACGACGTCCGATCCGCCGTCGTCAGGCCGCCGAGCACGCTCACGCCCGGTGCCGTACCCACACACACGGCACGCGCGCCGCTCATCGCGCGAGGACCAGGAGCCTCCACCGCCCGAGCACGCGAACGGCGAGGTCCTGGTGAATGGCAAAGCACATCAGGCTCGGCAGGCCCAGGATCTTCCGCTTGAGGGCGCCGCCGAGCTTTCGCGTCAGCCGGTGAGGGTGCGCTCGGTGCTCGTTCCACACGGACCGCAGAGACTCGGACTGCCACGTGTAGAGCCAGTCGACGACCGCGTAGCCGAGGTCCTGCAACATCTGGAGTGCCACGTCCTTGGTGAAGGAATGCAGATGCCCGTACGCCGATCGAAAGTCGATCAGCTCGCCGAACAGGACGGTGCGGACCGAGACGTCGAGCGGGATGTGGACGATCTTGTACTCGCTCTTGGACCGCAGGTCCCGGAGAAAGCTGAAGTAGTCCTCGAGATGCTCGATGACGTCCATCAGCAGCATGAGATCGAAGGACGCGTCGTCCTCGCTTCGGATGTCGGCCAGCTTGAAGCGGAGTCGTTCATTCGCGCGAGGCTGGGACAGCGCGAACGCCTGCGGCGAGATCTCATACCCGCAGGCCGTGCAGCCCTCGCCCACGCCTTCTTGCACGAGCCTCAGCACCTCGCCCGCGCCACAGCCCACGTCGCAGATCGTCCTTGGCGCGAGTCGGTTCCTCGCCAGAAGTCGAAGAACGTACTTCGCTTTCCACGGCGATTCCTCCGCGTGCCAGAGCGGATTGTGCTCGAGGTAGGCGCCACCGGTGTAGAGCTCGTCAGGCATCGTGTGCTTCCGCGACGCCGGCCTCACAGAGGTCGCACCGCGCCGAGCGTTCTCCACACGCCGACCCGCCGCGCGGTCGCGATCCGTTCGACGACGGTCTCCGGCAGCAGCCGCCGTGCGAGGCGCCGCGCTGACCGGTTCGCGCCCCGCGCGCGGCGACGGATCCGATCGCGTACCGTCGGTGGATACAGCTCGAGCCGCTCCAGCTGACGCGTCCGGCGCGCCCAGTGGAACTTGTATGGCTCGTCACCGTGAAGCAGGTCGTACTCCTCGGCGCCCTCCTCGATCGCGCTCTTGATGGCCAGTGCCATCGCCAGCAGGCCGACGCTCCACTTCGCATATGTCGGGTCAAACCCCGACTGGTAGAAGTAAAAGCGCTCGCGGTGCCGGAAGCCGTAGAGCGCGGCGGCCGGCCGCCCGTCCAGCGACAGCAGGAAGAGCCGCAGCGCCCCCTGGGCGAGGGCGGTCCGGCTCACGTCGTCGTGGAACGCGCGAAGGGCAGGCGTGTGAAACGCGTCGGAGCGCTCTCCAAAGCGGAGATCGTGCAGCCGCAACAGCATCGCGAGGTCGCGAGTCCGCTCGGGCTCGGCACGCGCCGGCTCGAAGCGGAGATCGAACTGTCGCGCCGCATTCCTCAGCCGCCGCTGGAGGTTGTAGCGATGGTCGGCCCCGAGAGTCGCCACGTATGACGCCCACGAGTGGCCGCGCAGGTCGATGAACGGGCAGACCACCGTCGAGGGCTCCCCGCGCGCCCAGCCGCGGGCGCGGAGGGCGCTTTCGAGAGCGCTCGCCACACCGGAGCTCCGGTCGATCTGGCCGAGGTCCAGCATGACGCCTTCGCGCGTGAGGTGCTCGACGAGCGCGGGCACGACGACGCGCTCGTGGCCGCGCCGAACGATGATGTCGAGATAGTCGGACCCGACGGCGCCCGTGCCGAGAAACTCGAGCGAGCGCACGGGCAGAACGCCCGCCAGCCGCTTCCGGCGAATGGCGAGCGGCGCGATCGCGATGATGTCACCACGCGAGCGCACGACGCGGATGGAGAGCTCTCGGTCCTCGGCCAGGTGCTTCCACCACGTGAACAGCCATTCCCACGTCAAGAACAGCCCATCGGATGCGCTGGCCGCGACCAACTCCGTCCACGGCTCGCGCAGCCTCTCGAAGGTCTCGGCGTCCTCGATCGTCTGGATCCGGATGATCGGCGTGCTGGTCATGGGCGCGGACAGATGGACCTGGAGCCGGGCACGCGCCCGCGGGCCGCCAAGAGCAACCGGCCCGCGAGCGCGCGACGACTCCTCGATCGTCACTTCGGGTTGGCCCCGCAGGACTTGTGAATCTGGATGTTGCCTCCGTCGATGCCATCGGTGGGCCCCACGTCGGGTGCGCCGCCGCTGTCCGCGATGTAAGTGAGCCCAGGACCGCTAACGGTCAGTCTGAACCGATCGTGCCCCTTCGGAACGTTGCCCGGTTCGCCGTCGTCGATCACCTCGGCCGTGTAGTTGAACCCCGGCGTACCGTCGACCTCGGCGGTTCCGGTGAAGACGCGGTCGGCGCATTCTTTGCCGTTGGCGTCGGTGCAGTTGAAGGCCTCGTACGTGTCGACGCTGGTCGCCTTCACGTGCATACCATTGTTGTGATCGATGTAGTTGAGATTGCCCCGCAGGGGCTGGTTGGTGTTCTTGTATCCGGCTTCGAAGCCGAAGTTGGCCTTGTCCGAGCCCAGGGGCGTCGGCGAGAACCAGCCGCCGCCGGTGACGAAGTCGAGGCAGGGGCTCGGCGGAGGCCAGGCCTCGGCGGTCCCGGTCGACAGCCACGCGGTGAGCACCACAAGCAGCAGCAAGGCTGCGGTCGTCAGTGTGAGCTTTTGCCACGTCATCGGAGTGTCTCCTATCGGCGCGGGTGCGGGTTACCAGGTGATCGTGCTGCCGGCGCTCGACAGGATGACCTCGGCGCCAGTGGCGAGAATCAGGTGAAGGGCGTTGACGGTGACGGCCTGCCCGAGCGGGCTCGACGTCACGCTCTGCTCGTTGATGATCAGCGTGCCGACGCCGAAGACGTCCACGCGCTGATTCGCGTCACCGGTCACCGCGATGGACATTCCGGCGAAGGTGAGATCCGCGATCTCCGAGCGGCCCTGAACCCCGGTCGCGCTCACGTCGGCCTGAGCGCGGACGAACGAGGCGGAGAGCTGCGCGGCCTGGCCGGGGAACACGACCACGTCGGCCAGCGACGTGGAGCCGTTGACTTGGGGACCGTCGTCGTAGGTGGCGCCGACCGCCGCCGCCACGGGAACGTCGGCCGCCAGGACGCCGGGAACGCTGAGACTCGGCAGGGCCGTGGCCTGGGCGCCGCCACTGGCGATGAGGGCCCCCGTGTCTGCGAGGAATGTCGTCCCGCCGAGCGGGACGGTGACCATCGCGCTGTAGGCGCGCCCGCCGAACGTGTACGCGTGCGCGGGCGCGGCGGCAACGAAGCCGAGCGCCAGCAGCATGCCCACGGCGACGAGAAGTCGTCGGTGCTTGGTGGTTTCCATGATGCTCTCCCTCCTGCGTGTACGCGCCGGCCGGCGACGCATTCGGCCGGCGCAGATCTACATCGACGTGACGAGCGTCGCTTCGGTCATCGCGCGAAGGCCTGCAGCGCCAGCGGATCGAGCGCGGCCCGGAGCAGCCGGGCGAGCGGCTTCGCGTCAGCGGTTTCGAGCAGCGTCCAGAACAGTCCACGATCCCGCGGCCGCCAGCGCTCCGCGGCGCGACACCTCTCGCAGCCGCGCGCGGCCGGGTGCGCGATCGCGCGTGCGGCCGCGAGCAGGCCGCCCTGGAAGGCGCGCGGCATGATGCGGCACCCCAGCAGGCGCGCGGTGGACTTGCAACCGATGTGCGCGGGCGCGAACGAGCGTCCGGCTACGAGGAACATCGGCAGGTCGGCCTCGGAGTCGCCGACCGCGATCGTCTCCAGGCTCTCCCGTCCCGACAGCTCGAGCAGCGCGCGGAGGCCCCGCCCCTTGTCGGCTTCCCGCGCGACGACGGCGGTGTCGACGTAGGTCTGGTGGAATCCGAGCCGGTCGGCGCCGAGATCGGCCAGGACGCTGCGGATCATGGCCGTCGGGACGGGAACGGTCGTGCCGTGCTCGTAGGTGTAGGCGCGGAGCGAGTAGCGATAGTCGTCGTTGAGAAAGACGCCGGGGATCCGCCCGAGGGTCTCGCGGACCTCCGCGAGCTGGGCGAGCGGCTCGGGGCCGATGAGCATGCGCTCGCGGCCGGTCACGGCATCCCAGGCCGCGGCGCCGTACTCGGCCACGCCGCCGACGAAGCCGTAGGCAGCGCAGTACTCCTTCGTCTCCGTGAGCGTCCGAGCGGTATTCACCGCGATGGCGATCCCGTGGTCGTGCAGCAGCCGCAGCGCCCGCAAGCCGGCCGCCGTCGCAGAAGGGAACCCGAAGATCTGCTTGTCGAGCACACCGTCGATGTCGAGCACGGCCAGCGGCGACGACCAGCACGGGGGTTCGGGCCGGGAGCCCAGCGTCCGGCCGCACCAGCGTGCCGTGTGAACCGTCAGGAAGGTCGCGGCGTCGATGTAGTGGCGGTTGAACTCCTGGCGACGCGCGCCGAGTCGCGGGGCGCCGAGATTGTCGAGTGCCGCCAGCATCGCCCACGTGCCGGCCATGAGCTTGGCGAGGAGCAAGCGCTCGTCGAGGCTGTGGTCATGGCAGCGCTCGGCGTAACCTTCGAGAAGCCGCCGCTCTTCCGCCGCCGACAGACCCAGATGCAGGATCGCGTCGGCCAGGTCGTAGGCGGGATCGGCGAGATTGAGCTCGGTCTTGCCCTGGCCGTGGTGCTCGAAATCGGTCTTCAGCAGCGAGGTCGGCCCGACGATCCACTCCCCGCGCCGCATCTTACCGTCGATGAGCGTGGGATAGGGCAGGTCGAGTCGTCTTAGCTCGCGCTGGATGCGCGGACGCTTGAGCGCCGCGATCCGCTTGCCCCCCCAGGCACGACTCAGGACGCCGGCGAGAAGCTCGATCCCTTTGCGCCCGCTGCCGGTGGCGAGGTCGGCCGTGGAGCACGAGGCCAGGCGCAGCGCGCGCACACGCGCGGCCACGTAGGCGGCCGTGCCGTCCACGACCTGTTCGCGCGGTGGCCACGGCGCCGTGTCGTCCTGGGGCAGCCACTCGGTATAGAGGATGCCGTCGCGCAGGCCGAGGAGCGGCGGCACGAACTGTGTCAGGCGCTCGGCGGCGAGGAAGGCATGGTAGCCGAGCCAACCCCACCCGACGCTCTTCGCCAGCACATAGCGCGTCTCGCACACGCCGACGTCGTTGGTCAGGCGCACCTCGTAGATCCGCTTGAGGCGCGTATGGAACTTCTCGTCGGACCGCCGGGCCAGCTGGGCGTTGAGGCGGTCCGCCGTGTCGCTCGGCACGATGTGCGCGCCCGCGTACTTCCGCCGCTCGAAATACTCGACGAGTCTCGTCTCCACCGCGGCCGGCTCGAGCCGGGTCGGCTTGTCCCACTCCTCCGGCGGCAGGACGATGACGCGGGTCCGAGCGAGCGGCAGTCCGTGGTGGCCGCTCGACCAGTCGCGGTGGGTGGGGTGGACCGGCACGAGCACCACGATCCGGTTATCGGGGAAGCCAGCGGCCCGCAGCACGGCCACGGCTTTGCTCAGCGTGCCGCCCGTGTTGACCGGCTCGTCGAGCACGACGGCCACGCCGGTACCGCTCGCGCCGCGCCGGAGCGTCTGGCTCTCCCAGGACGCGATCCCTTTCTTCGGGCGGACGGTCACGCCGTGCACAGACCGGTAGCCTTCCGCTGCGAGCCACGCGCGAAGCACCGGCGCGAAGTAGGACCCGGCCGTCCGGAGTCCGACCACCAGCACCGCGCGCTCGCGATCGGGGAACGCCTCCGTGAACTTCTCGCCGAGACGCACGATATCGAGATGCGTGAGGTCTTGCGTCCGGAAGGCGGCCGGAATGCGGGACTGCCGGCCGGCGAGATCTGCGGGTAGCCGGTCGGGGAGGCGCAAGATCAACGCCCGTCGCGCGCGCTCCAGCTCTGCCGCGTCCGGCGCTCGGCTCACCACGCGGGTGAGGAAGTCGATGACAGCGCCGTCCCAGCCTCGCCGCCACGCGCGCAGGCCACGCAGGCGTCGCGCCCGCAGCGCCCGCCAGGCGCCGAGGAGCGCACCCGCCGCCCGCACGCCGGGACCGGCCAGCGGGATGACGCCGGCGAGCTGAGAGAAGTCGTAGCTCGGTCCGATCAGATAATCGTCGACCGTGTCCGTCAGCGCGCTCGAGAGCAGGAAGACGTTGGTCGTTATCTCGGCGCGCTGCCATGTCCCCTCGACCTCGACGAGACGATGGAGCTCCTCGCGCAGCCGCATGACGACCTGCGCGGTGGTGGGGAGCGCGTCGAGGGCCCACGCGTAGTGACCGTAGAAGCGGGCCTCGGCGTCGACGAGCTCGGGCTGGAGCGGCGCCTCGCTCAGCGAACTCATGAGGCGGTTCCCTCGAATCGCAAGCACCACTCTCCCTCGAGCCGCGTCAGGAAGGCGTCGCCTCGATGGATCGCCTCGACGATCGCGGGCATCCTCGAGTGGACGACCAGCCACTGACCGCGATGATGGAAGAAGCATCCCTGGGCCGAGAACTGTCGCAGGGCGCCAGGCTCGAGACGCCCACACAGCGCGACGACGTTCGCTCGCCACGCGCGGTGGAACAGGTCGCCGAGCACGGTGTCCAGCGCCGCGCCCCGGGCGCCGACCTGCAGGACCTCGCCCGTTCCGTCCGCCACGAAGTAGGCGAGGTACCAGCCGACGAGGCGGCCGGCCGCGTCGCGCAGGGCAACCTTCTGGAACTCGCCGCAGTCGCGTTTGTTGGCCAGGGCGTCCAGCAGCCATTTGAGCGAGCGCTCGTCGTACTCGGGACGCACGGCGTGGTGACGCGCCGCCGCCGCGATGCACTCGAGCAGCGTCGGCGCGTCCAGCTCCTCGGCCCTCAGCGAGGAGGGCGTGAGGCGTAAGGGGCTGGCCGACATCCCGGCCGCCAGCCCGTCGGCGAGGCCGCAGAGCGGAAGCACCGCCCGCGCCAGCCCTCGGCGCGCGGTCACGCGCGAGAGCGCCAAGCGCGTCGGACGCAGCACGCGGACCCACGACAGGCTCGGCAGCAATGCGGTCGTGCCGCCGAGACTTTCCCAGAGCCGGCGCGCGGGCTCCGTCGCCTCATCGGCCATCGACAGGTCCTGCGGCCCGGACAGCAGCGTCTTCACGAGCTCCACCGCCGCCAGCGTGCTCCGCCGGCGCTCGTCGACCATGAACTGGGAGCTGACGGCGACGCGCAGCGTCCGCCCGTTCATCGACATGGTCCGGGTCGTCACGCCGAGAAAGCCCGCGAGCGCGCCGTCCGAGTCCTCCCAGACCAGTGACGGACACACCTCGCCGCACCAGGCGTTGCCGAAGAACATCTCGCTGAAGTACGCCTCGTAAGCCTGGGCGCGGGCGCCCGACCACGGCTGGCGCGTGGGGAAGACGCGGCGGTGCAGGTCCATGACCCGCGGGATGTCGTCGCGCGCGAACGGCCGCACCATTCCCATCGTGATCAGCAGGCGCCGCCGCCGTCGCGCGCCATGACGAAGTCGGCGATGCTGGAGATTGACTGGAAGTTCTTCAGCTCCAGGTCCTCCGGCGAGGTGCGCACGCCGAATTCGTTCTCGAGCTGCACCAGCAGCTCCACGAAGCCGAGCGAGTCGAGCGCGCCGGTGTCGAAGAGGTCCGTCTCCATCGACGGGACCTCGATATGCAGTCGCGTGGCGAACAGCCACGCGACGCGTTCGTGAACGGTCATGACAACTCCTTGTGCTCGCTGGCGAGGAGGTCGAACAGCAGGCGGTCGTAGGGACGACCGTCGATCCAGTGACACCGCCGCTGCCGCCCGACGTACCGGAGCTGGATGCGCTCGACGAGGCGCAGGGAGGCGGCGTTCGCCTCGACCACCCAGGCGTAGATGGACTCGAGGCCGAGCTCGGTGAAGCCGATCGTGAAGAGCTTTGACAGCGCGACGCTGGTGGACGGCGGCCGCCCGTGCTTGTCACGGTACGTCTTGTCGCCGAGAACCGCCCACGGCGTCGCGGTCTTGAACGTGCGGTCGATGTTGCTCAGAGCGACGACCCCGAGGGGCACGTCCGCGTCGTCCGGCATGAAGACGCGGATGTGGTGCAGCGGGCGCTGCGCCATGATCTTCAGCGCCGCCGGCGTCAGGATCTGCACCCCGTTGCCGAAGTCCAGCCACTGGTAGTTGGCCTTCTCGGCCATCCAGCCGGCCACCGTCGTGATCCGGTCAGCGCCGAGCGGAACGAGTCTCACAGGTCTCGAAGTACTCGCGCAGCGCACGGCGGTCGATCTTGCCGTTGCCGTTGCGAGGCAGAATATCCAGCGCCACCCATCGCGAGGGCAGCATGTAGGCTGGCACGAGCGCCGCCAGCGCGGCCCGGAGCGCGGCCGGTGTCAGCGCGCGGCCCGGCACCGGCGCGAAGGCGCAGCAGATCAGCGCGCCCTCGAAGCCGTCCGTGGCGATCGCCACCACCGCCGCTTCGCGGAGGCCATCGAGCGTGTTGAGCGCGGTCTCGATCTCGCCGAGCTCGATCCGATAGCCGCGGCTCTTGATCTGCGAGTCCGCGCGCCCGAGGAAGTAGACCAGGCCATCGTCTCCGACTCGCGCGAGATCGCCGGTCTTGTAGATGCGGTCTCCCGGGCCGGCCGCGGATGACACCGGCAGGAAGACGGCGGCGGTGCGCTCGGGATCGCGCCAGTATCCCGGGCTCAGCCCGACCCCGCGGATGTAGAGGTCGCCGATCTCGCCCGAGGGTACCGGCCGGCGCTCGCCGTCCAGCACGTGCAGCTCCTCGCCATCGCAGGCGGTGCCGATCGGGATCGGGGTGGCCGGATCATCGGGACAGCACGGCACGGTGTAGTAGCTGCTGGCGATCGTCGCCTCCGTGGGCCCGTAGAGATTCGTGAAGCGCACGTGGGGAAGCCGGCGCATCCAGTACATGAGCGCCGACGTCGGCAAGACCTCGCCGCACCAGAGCACGCGCCGCAGCGCGGGGAAATCATCCGGCTTCACGGCATCGAAGCGGGCGAGGTAGTTCAGGACCGAGGGCACTGAGAACCACTGGGTCAGCTCGTCGGTGCGGATGAACGCTGCGAGCTTGTTGGGCAGCAGGTTCAGCTCGGGGCGGACCAGGTGAAGGCGCGCTCCCACCGAGAACGTCCCGAAGATATCGAAGGTCGAGAGGTCGAAGTGCAGCGGCGCATGACCGGAGGTACGGTCCGACGACGTCATCCCGAAGTAGCGTGTCGCCCACTGCACGAAGTGGACGACGCTGGCGTGCGTGATCACGACGCCCTTGGGCGCGCCCGTCGAGCCTGACGTGAAGAGGATGTGGGCGGGGTCGTCGCACTGGTTGTCTCCGTCCCGGGGCGTGGCCGGCTCGTTCTCGAGATCGGCCAGCGAGAAGGCCAGCCGCAACCCCGCGTCCCCGGGGCCGCGCGCGTCCAGCCAGCCGATCGAGGGCGACAGACGCTGCTCGCGGGCGAGCAGCTGGCTGAGCGTGGCGGCCACGGGGCCCGCCGCGAGGATCCAGGGTGTCTCGCACGCCTGGATGATCCTCGCGAGGCGGGTCGCGGGGTTCGCAGGATCGAGGGGCACGTACATGGCGTCAGCCTTGAGCACGCCGAGCATGGCCGCGATGGCCATCGGCGACTTCGGCATCAGCAGGCAGACGCGGTCGTGGCGTCGGCACCCCAGCTTGACGAGGAGGCGCGCCAGCCGGTTCGAGGTCTCCTCGAGCCCGGCGTAGGTCACGCGCTCGGAACCGAGGACGACCGCAGCGGCATCAGGCTGCCGCTCGGCCGCCTGCGTCACCCAATGCTGGAGTAGCTCGGGCATCTCGCGATCTCTGCGGCGCGGGTCAGGCTGTGGTCGATGTGCTCGCACTCGGCGTCGTCGACAGGAACATCGAGGATGAGCGTGCGGTATCCGAGGCTCCGGTAACGTGCCAGCTCCTCGCCAACGCGCTCGTAGCTGCCGACGAGGTACGGGCAGAAGGTCTTGTAGTTCTTGAAGGGGACGAGCCAGTAGGGGCTCTCCTCTGGGGCACGATCGCGCTCGGACAGCTCGCGGTGCCAGACCGAGTCGGACGTCTTCACGGCCAGCTGATGCGTGAGCTGGCCCCGGCGGTCCTCGGGGAACCGCGCGTGAGCGATGCTCCACGCCTCCTCCGTGCTCGCGCGGGTGATGATGCCGACGCGGATCCCGAGCGCGAGGCCGGGCTCGGCCGGCGTCTCCTCCTCGCTCGGAGGCTTCGGGTACTTGACCGCGATGCCGCCGACCATGCGTGCCGCCGTCAGGCCCGCCTCCGAGGAGCCGGAGACGAAGACGCCAGGGACGAGCGCCCGCGGCAGCGGCGGCGTGAGCCGGACCTTCTCGATGCGGTAGAACTCTCCCTCGAAGCTCACCGGCCCCGCGGTGGCGAGGAGATCAATGATCACCCGCGTGTACTCGACGAGGCGGTCGTAGCGCCGGTCGTGCGGCGTGCCGTCGTTCAGCGCCACCAGGTCGTTCGTAAACCCGCCGGCCACCATATTGAGATGGAGCCGGCGCCCGTGGAGGTTGGCGAACGAGGTGACCAGCTTCGCCACCGCGTAGGGATGCATGTACACCGGTTGCACCGCCACCAGCGGCGACAGCCGCTCGGTGTTCTGGACGATCAGGTGGGCCACGAGCCAGGGATCGAGCAGGCTGTTGTCGGTGTAGACCAGGATGCCCGTATACCCCCAGGCCTCGCTCCAGCGAGCGATCTCCGCGATCCGGCGGGTGTAGGCGCTTCCGCCGGTGCCGTGAGACGGCGCGCATGTCGAGAACACCTCGAAGGGCAGCGATTTCATGAGGTCCGCTCGAGCAGTTTCAGGTAGAGGTCCTCGGTCTGTCGCACCATCCGCTCCAGGGAGAACTCCTCGATCACCCGCTGCCGCCCGGCTCGTCCGAAGCGACGCGCCTGCTGAGGCTCGGCCAGCAGCTGCTCGATCGCCTTGGCGAGCGCCGCGGGATCGCCGGGCGGCACGAGGAGTCCCGTGACGCCGTCTTCGACGAGCTCAGCCGTGCCGCCGACACGCGTCGCCACCACCGGCACGCCGGCCGCCATGGCTTCCAGGATCGTGTTGGGCAGACCTTCGCTCAGCGATGGCAGGACCGAGATCGCCACTTCCGAAAGCACCCGCGGCACGTCGAGCCGGAAGCCCGTGAAGACGACGCGGCGCTCGAGCCCGAGCTGGGCGACACGGCGTTCCAGCTCTCGTCGGTAGTCACTGCCATCTGGCGTACCGTTGTCGCCGACAATGAGAAAGCGCGCGTCCTCGAACCGGTCGGCCGCCCGCGCCGCCGCCTGCAGGAAGTCGTCGACGCCCTTGAGCCGGTTGAGCCGCGACACCATCGCGACGAGCGGCGCCCCCGCCGGCAGCGAGAGCTCCGTGCGCAGCGAGGCGCCGCCGGCACCGACGAAGCTCGACGGATCGAGGCCATTGCGGATGACGCTGATCTTTCCGCCGTCGTAGCCGTCCTCCACGAGCCAGCGCTTGACCGCCTCCGCGTTCACGAGGACGTGATGGGCGAGCCGGCAGGCGAGTCGCTGCACACGCCGCTGCCGGGCCGTCAGCGAGTAGCCCGTGTCGCGGATGGAGGCCACCACGACGGGCGACCGTGCCAGGCGCGCGGCGGCGATGGCGAAGACATTGGGGTAGAAGCCGTAGGTGTGCACGATCTGGACCCCACGTCGCCGCAGGTCGCGCGCGAATCTGAGCTGCTGGGCAAGCGTGCGGGCGCCGTAGAGACGACGCACCGGGTATTCGCTGATGGGCACCCCCCGCGCGTCGACCTCGGGGAGGAACTGGCCCCAGCGCTTGAAGCACGCGAACTGCAGCTCGAACCGCGAGTTGTCGAGGCCTTGCATCAACTGCATGAGATGCCGCTCCGTGCCCCCGATGGCGAAGACCCAGGTGAACGCGAGGAGCTTTATCCGCATGCGCTAGAGCCTCACCACGCGGTCGGCGGGCGCGGGAATTCCCCAGGTCGCGTTTCGGGTATCGACGACGAGCGACGCGACCTCCACGATGCGGCGGTAATCGAATTCGACGTGGTCGGTGAGGATCACCACGCAGTCGGTGGCCGCCAGTTGCTCGTCGGTCGCCTCGACGGACTTGAGCCGGCAACCATCGACCGTGATCTCGGGCACATAGGGATCGACGTAGCCGACCTCGGCGTGTCTGCTACGTAGCTTCGCCAGGACCTCGAGGGCCGGCGACTCGCGCGTGTCGCCGACACCGCGCTTGTACGAAACCCCCAGAGCCAGGATGCGAGCACCGTTCAGGCACCGTCCCCCTCGATTCAACGCGTCGGCCACCAGCTCGACGGCGTAGGCGGGCATCGAGCGATTGATGTCGTCCGCCAGGTGGATGAAGCGCGGCTCGTACCCACCCGACCGCAACTTCCACGCGAGATAGATCGGGTCGATCCCGATGCAGTGGCCGCCGATCCCCGGTCCAGGGTAGAAGGGCATGAATCCGAACGGCTTGCTGGCCGCCGCCTCGATGACCTCGCGCGTCGGCACGTCGAGCCGCCGGCACATCACGGCCAGCTCATTGGCGAGGGCGATGTTGACGTTGCGGAAAACGTTCTCATACAGTTTGGCGAGTTCAGCGACCTTCGGACTGGACACCTCGATCACCGATGGCACGATCTGCCGGTACAGGAGCGCGGCCAGGCGTGTGCACACCGGTGTCACCCCGCCCACGACCTTCGGAATGTCGCGGACGGTGTAGTGCGCGTTTCCCGGATCGATGCGCTCGGGCGAGAACGCGAGAAAGACGTCGAGGCCGACGCGGGCGCCGCGCGCCTCGAACATCGGCTGAAACATTTCCTCGGTGGTCCCCGGATACGTGGTGGACTCGAGCACGACGAGGTGCCCGGTCCTCAGCCGGGCGGCGATCTGCTCGGCGGCGCGCATCACGAACGAGATGTCGGGGTCCTTGGACTTCCTGAGCGGCGTCGGCACGCAAATGATCACCACGTCATTGCTCTGAAGCACGGACGGGTCGGACGCCGGCGCGTAATGACCCGAGCGCAGCAGCGGCGCCAGGTCGTCGTCCGTTACGTCAGGGCTGTGCGAGCGGCCACTTCCGAGCGCAGCAACGCGGTCGGGATCGGGGTCGAGTCCGGTCACGCAGAAGCCCGCTCGCGCGAAGGTGACGGCCAATGGCAGGCCGACATAGCCCTGTCCCATGACCGCGATGCGCGCGTGACGATTCCGGATCCGCTCGGCGAGGATGTTGACCATGGATCTACTCGCTTACGGGCAGACGAGGGCCTTCACGACCGCGACACCGACCACGGTGAAGGGCGGCGTACCGCTGTTGAACCTGGCCAGCACCGTCCCGCTGGCGAGATCGAAGCGATAGACGTCGGACGAGTAGTAGTCGGCCGCCCAGAACGTGCCGTCCCCGACGAGATCGAGGCCGCCCCAGTAGCGCGTCGGCCCCGGCACCGTGTAGGTCTGGG
>WNFR01005083.1_pt1 | contig 13476 bp, 10 predicted proteins | sample 5400221 | NCBI WGS metagenome assembly WNFR01 (sample SAMN13153357, study PRJNA577476) | soil metagenome | isolation source: 40 cm soil under Madrone tree | place: USA:California | collected 2016-06-14
TGCTTTTTCTGTTGGTTGCTGGACCTTTCATAACGACAATCTCGCGCCACAAGAGCCGCCTTACCATAGGCGAGAGCGGCTGGCTGACCTACATGTTCGCTGTAAATGGATTCCCCAGGGGTTATTTGCACGGCTGGCTATCCAATGCCAACTTTCACCTCAAACACCCACCGCACGAGATCCATCGTGAGCCCGCCGTGTACGAATTTGGAGATGCCGTCGGAGGTTCTTGCCCGGCATGGTATGAGACCTCGTATTGGTACGACGGAGCACGGATTTTGTTTGTCGCCAAGAATCAGGCTTTAGCGTTCCTACAAAACATTTTCCGCTACTCCCGAATCCTATTCGCACATCAGGCCAGCTTAGTGGCAGGCATCTTAATGCTTTTTTTCCTAGGCGGAAGCACTCGGAATTTGGTCAGAGGCATTGCTGAACTGTGGTTTCTGCTGGCGCCTGCAATGGCACTCTTGGGGCTTTACTTTGTCATACATATCGAGAACAGATACGTCAGCCCATTTCTTCTTGTCACATGGGCCGCTCTTTTCTTTGGTCTGCGCATCCAAGCTTCACCGCAAGCTCGGCGAGTTCAGCAGGCCGTGCTTCTCGCCACCGCAGGCACGCTGGTGGCTCCTATTGCACTGCAAATAGCAGAGGACGCGATAAGGGGTCTGCCGTACCCTCAGAATTCCAGCAGCCAGACCCGGGCTCTGAAGGACCAAAACGTCGCCGCTGAGCTGAACAAGTTCGGCACGAGAGAAAAAGACAAGGTGGCATTTATTGGGGATTCCGTGCCGGTCTACTGGGCCCACTTGGCTAAAGTTCGGATCGTTGCGGAGATACCGGCCGAAGATGTGGATCGGTTTTACGAATCAGGTCAAGCGAGAAGGGAGTCCACCTTGAAGGCGCTTGCAAGCACGGGAGCCAAGATTGCTGTGGGCGACAGGTCCCCAGCAGACGACAAACGCTGGCACCAACTCGGTACCACCGGCTACTATGTTTTTGAGTTGAATCGATAGAGCGCGCCGATTGAGATTCATTTTCGCCGGATAACAGCGGTTCCCCCGTGAGACGGTTTGTTGGGCGCAGCACGATAGTCCCTTACGTCATGCTTTCTCGGAACCAAAATCTTATGCACCCTGTCTAAGCCTGATCGAGAAGAACTAAATAGTGCTTTCCCTGACCTACAAGTCCCGTTTCATCGCGCTCCGACTGGAGAAGAAGAAGCGCAGGCGGTGCGTGAAGTTATCCGCTCTGGCTGTATGACGATGGGACCGAAGACTTTTGAGTTCGAGAGCGCCTTCGCGAAGTATGTCGGAGCGCAACAAGCGATTATTACGGTTGCGACTGGAACTTCGGCGCTGCATTGATAACTACTAATAATCCAGGTACGACGGACCGGATGCGCTTTCTGCGTCTGCACGGCATCGAGCGCGACGCTTGAAGCGCTATCAGGGAAATGGCTCATGGTTTTACCAAGTGTTAGAGACAAGCTTCAAACGCATGACTGAGTTTCACTCGGCTATCGAACTCGTGCAACTGGCCAAGAGCGATGCGATGAATCAAGCCCGTCAAGCTATCGCGAAGCGTTACTCACATCTTTTTTTCTCCGTTTGAGGAGCTTGTTACGCCGACGGTCCTCGCAGTGGTCCGATGCGTCCGGTGAGTTAGAAGAGTGCCGGCCTAGACGCCGCATCCGGGACCATCGCACGAAACCTCTTATGAGCCAAACTACATTCACACCGACGATGGCAGCCCGAACAGCCATCAAGCCTTTGCCGTTTCATGTGCCTGCCATTCAGGAAGAGGAGATTCAAGCAGTTGTGGAGGCACTCCGCAGCGGTTGGATTTCAACAGGGCCAAAAACAAAATGCTTCGAGGAAGCCTTTGCGAAGCACATTGGGACGCGCCACGCCGTTGCCGTCAGCTCGGGGACCGCGGCGCTTCACCTTTCTCTGGAGGCCGTTGGCATCAAAGAAGGTGACGAAGTGCTGGTGCCCGCGGTCACGTTTACCGCCACGGCTGAAGTGGCTGTGTACTTGAGGGCCAAACCTGTGCTCGTGGACATCGAGCCCATTCATTTTCATATCAGTCTGGAAGATGCAGAAAGAAAAATCACCCAAAAGACACGCGCCATACTTCCGGTTCACTTTGCCGGTCATCCCTGTGCTATGGATTCGGTGGCGGCGTTTGCTGCCTCTAGAGACTTGGTAGTTATCGAAGACGCCGCGCACGCCATTCCCGCCAGCTATCGAGGACGCAATGTTGGAACGCTAAGTCCTTTGACCGCGTTCAGCTTCCATGCCGTCAAGACGCTGACGACCGGTGAAGGTGGCATGGTGACCACCGACGATGACCGGCTGGCCGAGCGCATCCGAATCATGCGCCTCCACGGCATGGATCGCGAAGCGTGGAAGCGGTACACGGCCGAAGGGACCTGGCGCTACGAGATTTCTGAAGCCGGATACAAATACAACCTCACAGACCCACAGGCGGCTATGGGGCTCGTCCAACTTTCCAAAGGCGAGCGAATGTGGAAACGACGCGTTGCGATCGCAGAAAAATACCAGCGTGCGCTGGAGTCGTCTGGGACATATCGCACACCCAACACCGACCCTGACGTTCAGCACGCATGGCATCTGTACGTAATCCTGATCAATCCCACGGTGCTCCGAATTAATCGCGACCAGACAATCGAAGAGCTGCGCCGGCGCGGAATCGGCACCGGCGTTCACTTCATTCCCTTGCACCTTCAGCCCTATTACCAGAGGACGTGGGGCTACCGCTTGGGCGACTTTCCGATGGCAGAAGAGTATTTCGAACGCTGCATCTCTCTGCCAATTTACCCCGGCATGACGGACGACGACGTGGAACGGGTCATCACGGAGCTCCAGCACATCGCCGCAGAGTTTCGAAAATAACCATGGAAAGCACTGCCCGCACCGGCCAAGACATGAGTGGATGCGCAAGCGGTCTTTATGTCCGGTTCGGAAAGCGAATTCTGGACATTTTGCTTGCCGCAACGGCCCTTCTGATTGTTTGCCCCGTGCTTTTGGTCTGCGCTATAGCAATATACCTCGATTCCCGAGGATCCGTCTTTTACTCACAATGGCGACTGGGACGGAACGCTGTGCCTTTTCGAATCATTAAGCTGCGCACGATGGTCCGGGGAGCGGATGCACAAGGGCCGAGGCTGACGGCCTCAGGCGACCCGCGCATAACGAAGGTCGGCCGGATGCTTCGACGGGCCAAGCTGGACGAATTACCCCAGGTGCTGAACGTCCTGCGCGGAGAAATGAGTCTCGTTGGGCCGCGGCCGGAACTGCCGGAGTTCGTATCGCAATATACGTCCGGCGAAAGGAAGATTTTTGACGTCAAGCCGGGCATCACCGGCCCGGCATCCGTGACTTACATTGACGAAGAAACGGTGCTGGCAGGCAGCAGCAATCGCGAAGAGTTCTATATCAATCATCTGATGCGGGAGAAGCTTGAGGTGGACCTCGCCTACTGTCGAAGGGTTTCTCTCTTAAATGATCTCATCATCATTCTCCGGACAGCGACTTCCTTATGCAATGTCCGCCGGCAACTATCTCGCGTATCTCAAGATCACTGTGAGACAACGCAAGCTGCCGAAAAAGGAGTCCAGCCGGACTTCGGAATAAAACTATGACTCGCGCCAGACCTTTCAGGCAGGATGACATTCCGCAGGTCGCTGAACTGACCTGACCGATTTGCGTTAGCGATACGTGCGTTGCGTTCTTGAGCCATGAATTGAAGCTGAGAAACGCGCCATGAGAAAATCTCGGCGCTCACCTGAACTCGATTTTAAGTTGCCCAATCCCCATCATCGGCAATTTTTGGAGACGTACAACACCATGAACAATCATCTTGATGCCATTTTCAAACTGCAAAGCTACTTAGGCAGGGCGCGCCAGCGTCAGCGAGCAAGCTGGAGGGAGGGTACGCCCCTCGAAGGCTCTTTCTCCAAATTGGATCGCCTGTTCGCGGAGGCTGCAGTTCTGGCCGTCGCGTTTGTCCTGGCCTATCTACTTCGCTACGGCGCACAAGTTCCGTTGGATAGGCTGCATCAGTTGGAGATTTTGCTTGCTCCGGTTGTTGCTGGACGCTTATTCTTCAGCGCTCTCTTCAGCATACACAAGGCGCCTTGGCGCTACGTCAGCATCACCGATGCTTTTCACCTTGCTGTTGCATACGCCGCGTTTTCCGCGTTCCTCTTGGCCTTGAGTCTGGGTCTTCCTGATTCATGGGCTATGCTGCGGATTCCTGGCAGCGTTCTGGTAATCGACCTCTTTCTTTCCATTCAGGCAGCATTAGTGATGCGGGTCATGTGCCGATGTTTTTATGAGCGACAAGATCGCAATGTGGCGCTATCGAAGGATCAGAAGCAGCGCCGTCTGCTGCTAATTGGCGCAGGGACCTTGGGTTCTACAGTTGCTAAGGAGATGCGCTCCCGGCCTGGAATTAAGCTCTTGGGCTTCCTCGACGATGCGACGAAGGTCGGCTCCGTCATTGCTGGGACCTCAGTGCTCGGGCGGACCACGATGCTTACGGAGTTAGTGCAGAACGGCATGGTCGATGATGTTCTGGTGTGTGTGCCGCCTACGGCTCGCAACGCGTTCAACCGCCTATGGGCTTTGCTGGAACACCTGCCCATCCGCAGGCGCTTTGTTCCGACGATCGAAGAGATTCTGGACTCTTCCGATCATCTCGTACCAATGAATAGTGCAAAGCCGAATGGCGTTGGAAACGGCACGGTACAGATCATCAGCGGAAATGGAGCGATTTCAAAAGGCCCTTCGGCGATTCGCGGCAAAACCATCTTGATTACCGGCGGAGCCGGCTTCATAGGATCCAGTCTTGCCGAGCGACTTGCGGTTGAAAACCAAATAGTTATCCTGGACCGGCTGGTCAACCAGCAACCGGTATCGTTTACTTCGCTGTTGCGCAATCCGAATGTCAGCGTTGTCCAGGGTGACATCATGAATGGCGACGCCCTTGATGACCTGGCGCTCGATGCAGATATTGTTGTCCACGCCGCAGCGATCGTGGGCGTGGGTCGAGTCTGCACTTATCCGCGAGAGACGCTGGAAACAAACTTCGTGGGCACGTCACGTCTCCTCCATGCTTTGGAGAACAGCCGCCGGCTGGAGCGAGTGATCTATTTCTCAACCAGCGAAGTGTTCGGGGTGAACTCTTTCCGCGTCAACGAACATGCCCCCTCCTCTGTAGGCCCTGCCGCGGAAGCGCGATGGAGTTATGCGATCGCAAAGCTCGCCGGTGAGCACCTTGCGAAGGCGTACCATCGGCAAATGGGGTTGCCTATTGTCACTATCCGGCCATTCAACATTTTTGGACCGCGACGCTTAGGAGCTCATGCAATTCGCAGCTTTGTGGTCAATGCCCTCACAAACATGCCGATTGAGATTCATGGCGACGGTTCACAGATACGATCCTGGTGCTATATCGAGGATTTCTGTGACGCGTTGATCGAGATGATGGTGCGGCCCGAAGCAGTCGGGGAGGATTTCAATATCGGCAATCCCCGAAACACGCTGACCATCTATCAGCTCGCGCAAAAGGTAATCGAATTCACGGGCTCGAAGTCTCCCATCGTATTCCGAGAAACGCACATCCCGGATGTCGATATCCGCGTCCCCTCGCTCGAAAAGGCTCAGCGGCTGTTGGCCTATGAATGCAAATACGACATGGACCGGGCTCTCGGTCTGACGGTTAACTGGTATCGCTTGCACTTGGCTGAATTGTGCAGCAATTTCGCAGGGAGCGCATTGGGTTCCAAGGCACCTGCGGTGGACCCGATCGACCTGGCTCTGAATATTTCTTCCGCAGCGATGTCTGCGCGCCCCTAGATGTCCGTTACAAACGATTTGCTTTCCCGAAATAGGCGCTAACTAGCGCGGACACATACACGCACCGCTCATTCGAAAGGGATAGCTGAGTTCCAATGTCGCATGTCGCGTTACTTAAACCGGACGGTCTGAAATTATCGACGGTACCAGAAGGAAGCCAGACCGCGTCGAGGCTCTCCGTTTCCGTCATTGTTCCTTGCCGGAACGAAGTAAACACCGTCGATTCGTTTCTGAATTCTCTCCGCAAACAAGAGCTGACCGGTGTCGATTGGGAGGTCGTGATTGCCGATGGCATGAGCGACGACGGTACGCGTGAAAAACTACAGAGGATGTGTGACCAAGATTCCCGAATTCGCGTAATCGAAAATCCTTTGCGCATTGCTTCGACGGGTCTAAACGCCGCTATCCGCGCGGCACGCAACGATTTCATCCTTCGGATGGATGTGCATACGGAATACAAACCCGACTACATTCGGCGATCAATCGAACTGCTAACGCGGAGTGGCGCCGCTAGCGTCGGCGGAGCCTGCATCGCCCGCGGCACGAACTATGTGGGAAAGGCCATCGCCGCTGCTTTTCACTCAGGATTCGCAGTCGGTGGCGCACGCTGGCACAAGCCCACGCACGAGGGGCCGACGGACACGGTCCATCTGGGATGCTGGCGTCGCGAAGTGCTGGAGCAGGTCGGCTTGTTCGACGAGACTCTCGTTCGCAATCAAGACGACGAATTAAATTTACGCCTTCGGCGGGCTGGTGGGATCATTTGGCAATCGCCCGAGATTGTGGCTTGGTACTACCCACGTGCATCGCTTTCCGCGCTTTTCCGCCAATACTTTCAATACGGCTTCTGGAGAGTCGCGGTGTTGCGAAAGCATCGTCTTCCGGGAGCGTGGAGGCAAGTAGCACCCGCCGGATTCGTTGTGGCGAATCTCATCATCGTCGCCGGCGTCATTCTTCGAGGAATAGTGGGAAACGGTCCGCTGCCCTGGCTCACGGCTGCCGCTGCGAGCTTTGACGTTACGTATCTTCTTGCCAGTTTGGTTGCCGCATTCATCACCGCAAAGAGAGATGGCTGGACTCTCTTCCCGGTGCTTCCGTTTGTGTTTGCGACGTATCACGTTTCCTACGGAGTTGGCTTCGTCCTCGGAATATTTTATTTCTTTGTAAAGACTCCAACGCATCTGCACCGGGAGTATTTTTTCACACAGCTCTCCCGCTGACACAATTGTGCCGGCGACGCTCCCGAGGTCCGCCGCGCTGCTGCACATTCCGCAATCTCCCCAGCGACTGAGATATGAAGGGATTTCTGAAATGACCACGCAAACCATGTCGGACACTGCTTTGAATGTCGTTCTTGAGAACCCAACGCTTGTTGCGCCGAAGCCTGAAACCTCAGAAGTGAGTAATAATCCAAGGGCGGTAGAGTTTCTCTACCTCGATCAGGAAGCAGTCCTGGAAGCCGGACTCCTGGATATGCCACGCGCAATGGAAGTCGTAGGCCGCGCCCAAGCGCTGTTCGTGCAGGGCCAGGTGCGCCATCCTCACAAAGTGGTCTTGCGGCAAGGTGATACCGCAGAATCCGAAGAGCAGGGCCGCTTCAATGCGCTTTTCGCCGCAATCGGCGGCCCCGTCCGCGCGATGGGAATGAAATGGATCGGGAGTTTTCCTGCGAACCGGGGGCGTGGCTTGCCGCGTGCGAGCGCATTGATCATTCTGAATTGCCCGGAAACTGGAATCCCGGTGGCGGTCATGGATGGGACGCTGATTAGCGCAATGCGCACCGGCGCCATGACTGCCCTTGGTGTTCGCTACCTCGCGCCGCGCAAGACTCGCAAGATCGGAATGATCGGCGCGGGCGTTCAGTCGCGCACGCAAATTCTTGGTCTACATACTGCGCTGCCCGAGGTGGAGGAAATCGCGCTTGTTAACCGCGAACCCGCGAAGGCCGAGGCCGTCGCCGACGAGTGTCGGCAACGCTGGCGAGCACCCGTGCATGCTGTGGAGACAACAGACAAAGCATTGGCGGATGCCGACGTCGCGCTGACCGTAACCACGGCTCACGAACCCCTAATGTTTGCCCGTCAGATCAAGCCGGGCGCCCTAACCGTTCAATTGGCCGGCCATGAATGCGAATTTGCCGTAATCCAGCAGTGTCGGAAAATTGTCACGGACGATTGGGATGTGGTGAAGCATCGCGGAATCATGACCCCAGCCATAATGCACGAGCAGGGTCTCCTTCATGACAGAGACATTCACGCCAACATCGGAGAGCTGATCCTCGGGATTAAACCTGGCCGCGAGAATGATGACGAGCGGATTCACTACGCCCACATGGGCATGGGCGTTGATGACGTCGCGCTTGCCTGGGCTATCTACCAGACCGCGTGCCAACGGCGACTTGGAATACGCCTGCCGTTGTGGCGAGAGCCCCTATGGGTCTAGCAAACGTTTGGGAGCAAGCCGAATGAACGGTCGGACCTCATCGCTCGAATTGCGCTCGTTTAGCTTACGCCGGTCCCTCGGCAGACTCCGATCCTTAGTAGAGGTCCGCTGGGCACTGGCGACACACGGGACCGATTGGCTGCTCCAGCGGCGCTTCAATCGCTGGGCGAAAAGCGGTCGCGGTGAATCGATGGAGCAACACCATACTCGTATCGCCGAGACGATCTGGGAAAGAATGGAATTGTCTGCGACCGACCGAATCCTGGACCTGGGCTGCGGTGAGGGCTGGGCGTGTCGACTAATGGCTCGGCGCGCTCCGCAGGGATGCCTCGTCGTCGGCCTCGACATATCCGATGAGATGATCCGCCGCGCACGCGAGAAGAGCCATTCGCTCTTGAACGTGAGTTACCATTGTGGGCAGGCGCAGCATATTCCTCGCCGCGAGAACTATTTCAGCAAAATTATAAGTATCGAGGCGTTTTACTACTTTGAACGGCAAGACCAAGTGCTTCGAGAGCTTCTCCGGGTGACGCAACCCGGAGGACAGCTCTATCTACTCTTGTGCTTGTTCCAAGAAGATCCTCAACCCAAGGCCTGGTTCGATGACGTTGCGCTGCCCGTTCACAATCGCAGCATCTCTGAGTACGAGGATATGCTACGCCGCGCAGGATGGAACGATATCGTTTCTCACATTTTTGATTTCAGAACGGAAAAGTCCGGAAAGCGCCATGCGCACGACCGCCCGCTCCTGGTAACGGCAAGGAAACCTGGCTGATAATTGCATCCTCCTGCTCTCGTTTCATTAAGTCTGCCTCGCGCCAAGTCCGGCATAAACTATGAAGATTGCTGACGTTTCGACTCCAGTTATTGTCTTATCGCCTCACCATCACGGCGCATTGGGAATCTTCCGCAGTTTAGGTACGCTCGGCGTAGCAGTCTACGCCGTGGAAGACGGCGAGTGGGCTCCACCCCTTCGTTCTCGTTACTGCCGCGGGGTTTTCCGTTGGGATGTACGCCACGCTCCGGTGCGTGAGTCTGTCGCGGCCCTCCTCAAAATCGTCCGTAACTTCGACCGTCGGCCCATCTTGATCCCCACCAACGATGCAACCGCAGTCCTAGTACAGGAAGCTTCCGAAGAATTACGATCCGCTTATAGGTTCCCAGTCCTCCCTATCGGACTTGTTCAAAGGCTGAGCAGCAAAAAAGAGTTATATTTCTTGTGCCGCGAACGCAATTTCCCGACCCCAGAAACAGCTTTTCCGCAGTCTCGCGCGGACGTTCTCCGATTGCTTGACAAATTGTCTTATCCAGCGGTCCTTAAGGGAATTGACGATGGTCTCATGGTCGGGCGAACCAAGGTTAGCATGCGTATCGTCCACAGCTCTGATGAACTCTTGAAGTGCTATGACCAGATCGAAGATGCAGCCCAGTCGAACCTGATGGTGCAGGAATATATCCCGGGAGATGCAGACTCCGTTTGGATGTTCAACGGGTACTTCAACGAGACGTCCGAGTGTTTGGCGGGATTCACCGGGAGGAAGCTGCGGCAGCGCCCTGCAAACACCGGGATCACGACGCTGGGGATCTGCCTAAGAAATGAAATCGTCGAGCAATCCATACGCAGGTTGCTCCAATCGCTCAACTATCGAGGCATAGTGGACATTGGCTGCCGCTACGACAACAGGGATGGACAATACAAGTTGCTCGACGTCAATCCCCGGATCGGGTGCACCTTTCGTTTGTTTGTCGATCCTTCGGGCATGGACGTTGTCCGGAGCTGCTATTTCGACTTCACCGGCCACCCAGTTCATGCCGAGGCGGCTCAAGAGGGCCGCAAGTGGCTCGTCGAAAATCAGGACCTGCTCGAGCTTCCTGTTCACCTTAAAGCTCGAAAGCTGACCATCCGGGAATGGTTGCGTTCGTTACGCGGCGTCCAGGAAACTGCATGGTTTGATTGGCTGGACCTATCTCCGGTTTGGGCAATGTGCGCTGGACATCTCCGTGCCCTCGTTCGCGGACGAATGACGAGGAAAGAATCTCGCCGTTTGGAAGTCACGCGTCGACCTCCCGTTTCCAGCACTTTGTAGGCTAGGCCGTGCTCGCGGCGTTGGTCCACTTACGGATTGTGACCATACGCTCCGATTTCCGGTACCGAGCTTCGCTTAAGGCCGTCCCTGTCGAGAGGCGAGGCATATCTTGGGTTCCCTGCTCCGATCGCCGGACTCCTGGCTAGCAAATGGTAATTGTGCTTTGCCGGATCGGCGAATAGCGGGTTCCGAATAATTGAATGTGTTACACGCTGCCCGGTCGTGTTGTACATCCCTTGCTGCGATGCCGTTGAACTCCAGAGTATGTTCGAGTCAACGAAGTGATTGGTGCCATGCTCGATGCCCAGTTGCTGGCTGTTAAATGTAGCTCCGTTGTTCGCCAGGATGTTGTTGACGAGGATGTTCCTTGTTCCATATACGGCGATTCCGTAATGGCCATTGTCTACGATGGTGTTCTCCTCAATCATGACTTGGGACGGCTCGGAGGGAGAAGAACCGGAATAAAGCGCGATGCCTTGGGCCGCATTGTGCTCGATTACGCAATTGGCGATGAGATTTCCGCCGCCCGTGGTTTCATCCCAGTAGATTCCCTGATCTAAGTTGGAGCCCTCCACTCCGTTGTCATGGATGTAAGAACCGAGTACCCGGATGTTGTAACTGCCGTACTGGTAGAGGCCCGCGTGGTAATTCCCGTTACGAATCTCGACGTGGTCGAACGTGACATCGTGCGTATTCATCACATCGATGAGACCCAGCTTGATGCCCGGACCTGTGGGACCTTCGAAAATCAAACCCTGCGCCGATTCTGGCGTCCCTAAAAAAGTTGCGTAGGCACCACTTATCCGTGTGCTGCCGTGCAGGATAGCCACCTCGCCCGGATAATTAGTGATGGTGATCCGCCACGCGGACGTTCCCGATCTATTCAAAGTCTGACTGTACCGGCCGGCGCTAGCCATCGGATAAGTGCCTGCCCGGAAGCAAATGGTCTGCCCGGGCTGCACGGCGTCAAAAGCGTGCTGCGCGGTCCGCCAGGGAGCGGAGACTGTCCCGGAATTCGCGTCCGAACCGCCGGGGGGGACATACCGCGTGCATCGAATACCTTCGCGACCAGCGGACTTTAGGTAGCGGTGCGGGGTTGGCTTTGGCGCACCGGAATCCCCGGCGTTCACCCTAAGTAGACACGCACTGGCTCCCAGCAGAATCAAAAACAAAAGGCCTTTCAACTTTAGGATCAACGCTGGCCACTACGCCTTATCAGGAACTCTTTAGGGTAAATTATATCTCATGCAGAATTTTCACGAGGAACTTAAAACCTGATTGGTACCTAGCTCCCGAATTTCTTGTTCCCCGTTGTCCCAACGGGACAATTTATTGGCCAAGCAGATTGGATTTGTTGCATTCGAGGATACCTTGCGAAGCTAATTTGGAGGAACAGCCAATGAATACACACGCGCAAGAAGTGTCTCAGGGTGAGCGATATCAATTTGGGAAGAACTGGCAGAGGTTTTTGCGGGTCCTAAACGAGGAGAGGATCAAAGAAGCAGAGAGATCCTTGAGAGAAATGCTCCAAATGGAGGCGCTTGCAGAGAAATCCTTCTTGGACATTGGTTCAGGCAGCGGCTTGTTTTCTTTGGCCGCTATGCGCTTGGGTGTCAGCCGAGTTCACTCTTTCGACTTTGACCCGCGAAGCGTTGCCTGCACGAGGGAATTAAGGCACCGCTATTTCCCAGACGCGGAGAGATGGACGATCGAGGAAGGCAGTGTCCTCGACCGAGCCTATCTATCTCGGTTAGGGGAATTCGACATCGTTTATTCATGGGGCGTCTTGCATCACACCGGCGACATGTGGCTGGCTCTGGAGAATGCAACCGGTCGAGTCCAAGAAGGAGGGAATCTTTTCATTGCGATTTACAACGACCAGGGCAGGGTCTCTCAGGTCTGGAAAGCAGTCAAGACGATTTACAATCGTTCGCTTGCTGGCCGCATCCTCATTACACCCATATTCATGTCGTGCATTCTTGCGCACGGCTTGGTCCTCGACTTGGTTGCCTGGAAAAATCCATTGTCGCGATATCTCGAATATAGGAAAAGGCGGGGAATGTCGCTCATCCCCGACGTGCTGGACTGGCTCGGCGGCTACCCCTTTGAAGTTGCCAAACCAGATGAAATTTCCGACTTCTGCGGTAAGAGAGGCTTCGCGCTAATCGTTTCAACGATATCGAAGGGCAGCGGCCGGGGCAATAACCAGTACGTCTTTGTGAAAAGTCATGGCTTCGGAACGGTCCCTTCCTCGTGTTCGCGAAGCGAAGCAAGCACTCCCGGGCCAATCCGCTGTACCCCAACCATCCTAAGTTGCAACCCAGACAATTCTACTTCAGACGAGGAGAAATACCGTGAACACACGCACGCGAGCGGCTAGATTAAGTCTGACAGCGACCTTTATCATCGGGCTATACGCGCTTGCGGGCGCAGGCCCGTCCGCCTACGCAACCACCTATTATGTATCCCCCACCGGCTCGGACACGAATCCTGGGACGACGCTGTCAACTCCGTGGCAGACCGTACAGCACGCTTTCAGTAGCGTTCAAGCTGGAGATACCGTCGAATTCCGGGGCGGTGTCTACCCCGCGAACTGCAGCCCCAGCCCTTGCTACAGCCAAACACTCGAAGTCTCAGGTACCTCCAACAGCAACACCATCACGTTTACGAACCACCCCGGAGAGATCGTCATTATCCAGGGGGACACAGAGGTCGGTCACTACAGCGGTTCATGTGTAAGCAGCTCAACATGTGTGGCGTATGTAATTTTTCAGGGCACCCCCAAGGGGGGTGGGCTGGTCTTCGAAGGAAGTTCAGCGGACGGCAACGAAGACGTGGTCGATGTAATGGGCTCCCATGACGTGACGTTTGACCACGTTGAGATTCGCAATGGGAACTATCATGCGGGGCTATACCAATACAACGGGTACAACATCAAAGTGCTCGGCGCCTATATCCACGACAACGGGGTGGCGGGCTCCAACCTTGACCATGGAATCTACTGGGACTCGACGACCGGCGGTGGAAACCTCATCGCCAACTGCGTCATCGAACACAATGCG
>WNFR01006083.1_pt1 | contig 13476 bp, 6 predicted proteins | sample 5400221 | NCBI WGS metagenome assembly WNFR01 (sample SAMN13153357, study PRJNA577476) | soil metagenome | isolation source: 40 cm soil under Madrone tree | place: USA:California | collected 2016-06-14
CGCAGACGATTGTTTTAAGTTGGTTCGTAATAACTTGGAACATGGTTTTTTCATTCGTTGTTATCGCTGTCGCTGATTAGCTTTCTTCACCCCGCTCCATGAGGGCGGTCCTCGGTAAGCGTGCCCATGATGGCGAGGGTCGCTGCTCGCCGCGGTCACGGGCAGGTGCTCACGTCCACCGGTCCGAGGTCCACGTAGTAATAGCCATATCCGCCGGAGAAGCCGATGAAGGTGCCGTTGCTGGATGCGCTCACGTTGGCCGCGTAGTCCGTGGGATCTCCGGAGTTGCGATTGAACTCGCAGGTGCGGGTGATGTTGAGACCGGAACGGCGATCGAACCTGAGGTCGCCTCCCGCCCACGTCCACCGATTGTCCTGCTCCAGGTGCGGTGCGCCGCAGGCAACCAAGCCGCGAGCATCTGACACCTTCATGTCCAGTCCGAGCCAGACGTGGGCGTATCCGAGACCGGCCAGATTGATGAGCCAACGCGTCCCGAGGTTCACGGTCACCGAGACCCGCCGGGCGGTTGCCGGTACGGTAAAGCCCCGTCCGCTCTGCTTGACCTCGTAGGGCGCGCCGACGATCGCGCTTCGCACCATGGGATCAAGTTGGGTCGTTATGCCTGCCCGATAACTCGAGCCTAAGTTGCCTTCGGTGTACAGCCCTTCGAAGGGCGGCTCGAAGCGGGTTGTCGAGCAACACGAAGACTGCTGTACGCCACCGTTGCTGTTGCCACCACCCCTGCTGTGATTCTGCTTCCCCGGAGCGAGCACTCCGGGCGCGCTCTGCCCTGGCTGCACACTCTGCAAGAGGTCGCCGACGCCCGGCACGCCGACGGCCTTGGCGATGGCGGCGCGAATCGGTCCTGCGAACTTCTTGTTCACTCTGTCGACGTCTTCCTGGCTCGCCTTTTCGGGAGGCGTCTCCACGAACTGCTTCGAAGCCGCCAGATAACCGTCGAGGTCCACGCCCGCAGCCTTGACCGCTTCTGCCAGCGCCGTTGCCATCGGCTCGAAGCGGGCGCGATCGGCCTCGAACGCGCTCCTGCGCGCCTCGGCGCGGGCGCCAGAATCCCTCTCGGCCCGCCGAAACTCTGCCAGCACGGCCGGCGAGATCTTCTGTATTTCCCCCGGCTGTTGAGTCGTCTCAGCCCCCTTGTCTTGCTGACCGCCCGCGGGCTGCGCATTGGGCTGCTTTTCTTTGCCGGCCTGACAGTCAATCTCAAACTTGGCCTTGTTGGATTCATAGCTGTTCGGCGAGAGAATCCTGATCGCCTGCCATCCTTCGAAGTGCGGCAGCACAATGGCGTCTCCCAATGTCCAGTCGGTGCTGACCGGCTGCCTTCCGGCCTCCTTAAAATCCATCGTGAGAACAGGGCCAGTCGCTCCATCGCTGCGCGTGAAGGTGTACTTGACTGTGCCTGGCCCACTCGTCGTTATGTAGCCGTGGAAGACCACCTTCAACGGGCACGGCCCGCTCATCCGCGCATCGTCCGCTGTGAGCATCGCTTCCATTACGCGAAAGTCCTGCCGGTGCGCTGACGCTATGAAAGTTAAGGCGAAGATCGAGAGCAGGCATGCGATTGCCACCCCTTTGTTGATTGAATGGTGCAACATTGTCTTTAACTCCTTTGCTGTTGTCTGACAGGCGCTGTTGACTACACTGCCAGTCAGCGTCCATCACTTGTGTTTGCCTCTTAACGTGTAGATGAGAGCGCAGGTTGTGGCATCATCCGCTCAGGTCGGGTGAACTCGCATTGCAGCGTGACCCGGACCGCTGCCTTGCAAGGTTCCCCCTCCCGCCGCAAGCACGGAATCAATCACCACTTCTCGCTCTTTTCGCACCGGAAGGCAAACGAGGCTTTCTCGGATTCCATCACATTCGGAGAAAGAATCTTGATCGCTTGCCATCCGTCGTAAGTCGTCAAACCCGGCCCACCCAGCGTCCACACCGTCGAAACTGTCTTGGTTCCGGCAGAGTCAAAGTACAAAGTTTCCACCGGACCCATTGCACCATCGCTTCGGATAAAGGTGTACCCCACAGTTCCTTCCCCATTGAGCGTGATTTCGCCGGAGAATTTGATCGTCACAGGGCATTGACCCTGATACTTTTCAGGAGAGGAAGAAAGCGAAGCAGCCGTTACGACCAGCCCTTTTGAAAGAGGTTTCTCATCATAGTCAGGCTTCGTTTGCTTTGTATCCGGCTTAGTTACGGGAATGTAAAGCTTCTTGTCGTTCGCTTCTGGTTTCTTACCCTTGACAGTCACGTACAGGGACGCCGCACCTGCGGTCTTGTCTGAATCGTATGCCGTGAGTGTAATCTTGTGTTTACCAGAAGACAGATTTGAGAGGGTAATCCATGGCCCAAATCCAAGCGCACCATCTCGATCAGAACTCCATGCATAAGCCTCGATATTTGTAATGGGTCCATCTTCCCAATCAAAAGCATTGCCTTGAAGGACAAGCGGAAATCTTTCTAAGACAATTTCGTTCTTGTCAGTCGACAGAGCAACCTGTGGTCCTTTGCGTGGCACGCGGAAAGTGTTTTGTGTGCGCACTTCGCTCGTATTCACGCCATCGGAAGCTAATACGCGTAAGAGAGCCTGATCTGAGCCTGGGATATCCTGGAAATTAACTTCAAAGGATGTTTGGGTAAGACCCACATTAAGCGGTATCCATGTCTGACCACCGTCCGGGCTGTACTCCACGGAGAACGTCAACTGATCGCCATCGGCGTCACTAGCTTCCCACCGAATAACCTGCTTCCCATCCCAGACTTTTTGTTCATCTGGAGAAACTAATTTTACTTTCGGGTAGTTAGGACTGACGCTTCGGTTAGCCAGTACCTTATCACCCTGACGCAGAACAATCCTCGCGGTTGCCGGATCGTAGGGCACAAACATACTGAACAGAATGGGGGTACCTTTCACGTAATCAGCAGGCAACGGGGTGTCGAAACCGTAGTTGCCCAAGAGTTGCCCATTACTGTCTTCCAAATCAAGCTGGTAGGTCTTACCCTGCGTTTTGCTAGCAATATCCGCAATACTGCTTTTCATCTCAAATGGTCTGAAGATGGCAGTACCATTTGCCGTTAACCAACCAGACACGTAGAGAAAGACACGTTCTTTCTGGTTAGCTATTAAGGGGGTCTTAAGATCTTCAGCGCCATAAATAATCCGAGCCAAGGGTGATGTGGCTGAGTTAACAAGGCTGGCATTGATAAGCCTCAATTCAGTGGTCCTCCGCTCCCTGCCCGTATCTATAGGACAGGTTATTCGCCCCCCGGAAATCGCAGACATGAGCTGGCAGTAAGTGTATGTAGATATCCAGAAAGGAGCATCATAGGACATAAGGTCATACCTTGCGGGGCGTCCGTCTCCCGACTGACCGGGGATAAGTTCAATCCCCCAACCGTAAGGTCCGGTGTTGGAGCGAATCCCAACTTGGTTTCCTACTGAACCGTCATCGCGAGGAAAACCGCCTGGATCAAAAGTGTGCGGTCGGCCCCAGCTATGAGCAATTTCGTGGGCCATGGTCGGCCCAGGATCAGTGCGATTGTTTGTTGAACGCGTAGTGAGATTCTGGCGCGCACCGGGGCACGCGCAGGGCGTCGTCATTCCATGGTAGCCACCATCTAAATCCGGCTGCAGAATGAAAAATCGCTGACCACCTTCGGGATAACGTCGATTAAGCAAGTCCAATGCCCACGCATCTGCCTTGGCCCACGCTGTCGGCCCCGGATCAGGATCACTATCAAAAGTGGGAATGGGGCTTCCGGGCCATCGCACAATCCAGACGTTGGATACCGGGAATACGTTTTCAGTATACCGTCGGGGAGCCTCAAGATCTGACCAAGGAGCCGCAGCTAGAATTGAAGTCCTGTAGGTTAAGCCAAACACAGAAAAGCTTATGGTTGGCTTGAATGCTAAGTGCATCGGGCGTGGAAGTCGATTGTTAGTGGTGTCAGTCTCCGGCCTGCGAGAAATGGTGGAAATCTCAACTTGAAATTCGCGCTCGCCCGGAGCGGTCTGGTCGAGGTCCAGCACAAAGTTCAAACTATCATCCCATCTGTCACGATGGCTGCCTGTCGTTGAAGCTGTGATAGCCGCGCGTGGATCTGTGGTCGCAGGCAGAAGCAAGCGGTCTGGGATTGGCCTGCCAGCATGATCACCAGAGAGATTGCGCACTGTTAGGCGTCCAGTGACATCTGTCCACGCCCCGCGCGTGTCATCTCGACTTTGCAGGTAAACGCGAACCAGCGTCCGCTTGTAACCGACCGGAGGGATTTGATTACCAGGATAGTTCTGGATTGCTTGCGTGATCTCCATACCCGTGACCCAGATATCACCCGCTACAGGTCTGATGTCAGGCGTGCCGGTTGCAAGGGGATCCGGGTTGCATGACGAACCAACCGTGGCGTTGACGCTAAATGCACCCGTGTTGTCCGATGGGTTGTTATCGTTGACCGTCAGCCAAAGATGCCCGGCACGGGCACAAAACTGTTGCGTCTCGCCATAGGCATAATCTTCGCGTAACTCATCATCAGGATTGTCGCGGCTGCTGGTTAGACGCGCCACGAGTCCGTAGCGATAGCGCGTTTCAGCTGGAAAGCCGGGACCATCAGCAAAGCTCGTTGTTCCTTCTGGGCCAAACCTTTGACCCCCACCAACATCGACCTCACCAGAGGCGGATAATTGCACCAACCTCGCACCGGAAGCCAGATTGATTCCTGTATCAACCCATCCGCGCACAACACGCCTCGCCCCAGAAGTGTCAGGAACGGTAAAGTTTTGTGCATGGGAGGTCGCTGCACCAGTGAAAATCAATAAAACAAAAGGCACCAAGCGCAACGCGCGCATATGAAGAAGCAAAGCGTCAACAAAATAGTCGTGAGTGTTCTTTGACATCGGATTTTCCTTTCGTTAAGTGGCTAATCCCAGTTGAAAGCTTCATGCCGCGTGGATCGCAGCAGCATGAATAGATATTCTGATCTCCACCTATAGAAACGGGATTCGTGAACGAAAACTGGCATGGATGGCGGAGTTCTTAGTTTTGGCGGTTGCGATTGGGTTAAGGAGTTTGCTTGAAGGTGGTATATTCCTAAGCAACAAGCAGGATTCCCAACGGTCCAGGTTAGTCTGAAGGTATCTCGGATGTCAGCCGCGCATTCAGTCACCCAGTTATTGGAGCAGTGGAATCATGGTGACCGTGAGGCGCTGGACAAGTTGATGCCACTCATCTACGAGGAATTGCGAAAGATGGCCAAGCGCTACATGAGCCAGCAAAACCCCGGTCACACGTTGCAGACCACCGCGCTTATCCATGAAGCCTACCTGCGCATGGTCAAACAGAAAGAGAAACACTTTGAGAACCGCGCCCATTTCTTCGGCGTCGCCGCGCAAGCGATGCGTCACATCCTGGTTGATTACGCGCGCGCACGACATGCAGCCAAGCGAGGCGGCGGAGCCCGTGCTATCTCTCTGGAAGAGGCTGCCCTGGTGTCACCAGAACGGGCCGCCGAACTGGTTGCCTTTGACGATGCGCTGAAAGAATTAGAGGAACTTTCAAAGCGACAGGGCCGGGTGGTGGAATTGCGCTACTTCGGGGGATTGAGTGTGGAGGAGACGGCTACTGTGCTGGAAGTCTCGCCAGACACAGTAATGCGCGATTGGAGCATGGCAAAAACCTGGTTACATCGCGCCCTAAGGCCAGCGAGTTAAGTATGACGCCCGAACAATACGAACGGTTGACGGAGCTGTTTCATGCCGCTCTGGAGATCGCTCCGGACAAGCGGGCCGCCTTTCTGGAGCAGGTTTCAGATGACGATTCTGACTTGCGACCCGAGTTGGAAACACTGCTGGCTGCCCACGAGCAGCGGGAGGCCTATACCGAGAAACCACCGGACGATATAGCCGCCGGGTACCTGGCACAGCAGGGTGGCAGCTCTGCCAGTGTCCCCTCACTTGCTCCCAATACTCGAATTGACCGTTATGAGATTCGCTCGCTGCTCGGCAAGGGCGGCATGGGCGAAGTTTATTTGGCGGAGGACATGCGGTTGCATCGCAAAGTCGCTTTGAAGATTCTGCCGTGCGCAGTTGCTTCTAATCACGATCGAATGCGCCGCTTCGAGCAGGAGGCCACCGCCGCGGCTGCACTCAATCATCCTCACATCGCGCACATCTACGAAATCGGTGAGAGCGAAGGCACGCACTTCATCGCCATAGAGCACATTGACGGCGATACCCTGCGCGATAAGATTCACCGCGACAAAGCTCCGCTACATAAGCTCCTGAAATATCTCACCCAGGTTGCTGAAGGTCTGACCAAAGCGCATGGGGCAGCCATCGTGCATCGGGATCTGAAGCCCGACAACATCATGATCACGCGTGATGACTACGCGAAGATTCTCGACTTTGGCTTAGCTAAGCTGATCGAATCACAAAGCCCAGTGAGCTCAGGCAGCGCTGCGTCAAGTGAAGTCGGTACTGCCGTCTTGTCGCAGCACTCATTGGCCGGCATGGTGATGGGCACGGCGGGCTACATGTCGCCGGAGCAGGCGCAGGGGAAAGTTGAGCAGATCGATCAGCGGTCAGACATCTTCTCGTTCGGCTGCATTCTGTTTGAGGCGGTGACCGGGCAAAGGCCGTTCGAAGACGAGTCGGTTATCAAGTCCTTGCGCAAAGTTGCATACGAACCTGTACCGCCAATCAAAGACTTCAATCCATCAGCTCCGACTGGCTTGCAGAGAGTTATTCACCGTTGTCTGGAAAAGGACCGCGACGAGCGGTATCAGACGATCCAGGACGTGGCCCTCGAGTTGAAGGAAGTGAGACAGGGGATGGCGGGCGCAGCGGAGATTGATGCCACTGTTGCGTCATCAGCCAGCACTGCGACGTCGGGCCGGCAGACGAATGAACAGTCGGCCAGATCGACATCGACCGCTGAATACATCGTTAGCAGTATCAAACAACATAAGAAATCCGCAATCATCGCTGCGGCTGTGGGCGCAATCGCAATCACCACTGTTGTCTGGTCACTGCCGCGAAGCGGAGGCAGCAGGCCGAACTCAATACGAGCGGTCACTCTCAAACGCTTAACACCAGACATTTATGCTATTAATCCCACACTCTCGCCCAACGGTGAATATCTGGTTTACGGCAAGCGGGAAAAAGGACTTTGGAGTGTTTGGCTGAAAGACATGACCGGCGGACACGCCGTGCAAACGATGCCGCCGACCCTCGAAGGTTATTTTGGTTTTCAATTCTCACCTGATGGCAAACAGATCTACTACGGGACCGGCCGTCGTGGTTCACCGAACGCGACAATTGCTCGCGTCCCGGTTTTCGGCGGAATACCGCAAGACATCGCAACGGATGTATGGAGTAACTTCGCCATCTCGCCCGATGGCCAACATCTTGCTTTTGTGCGCGACCACAGTCTCGTGATCGCCAACGCCGAGGGAAGAGGCGAGCGAGATTTAATCAAGCTGACTTCGGGAACCGAGCATTTCGTGACTTGGGGTTCACAACTTTCCTGGTCGCCCGATGGCACCCGCATCGCAGTTTGCGGCTTGAGAAACGAACAAGGACGCATTCGTGCCGAGTTGCTTGAAATCTCTGTCAGCGACGGCGCACGGCGAATCCTTCCCACACCCGACTGGAACTTAATTGAAGATGTTGCGTGGCTGGCGGATGGCGCGAGCTTGCTGGTCACTGTCCAGGAGAAAACAGCCGAATCGTTTCAAATCTGGCGTGTTGGTTACCCGAATGGCGAAGCAACCCGCGTCACCCATGATTCCAACAACTACGAAGGACTCAGTTTGACGGCCGACTCGCAGACTCTCGTAGCAGAACAAAATTTTTCTCGACAAAACCTCTGGCTGGCTTCGCTTTCCGATACCAGGAACGCCAAACAATTAACTTCCAGTAGCGTCGCCGCTGATGGTTATTCAGGCATCGCGTTTGCTCTCGATGACACAATTATTTTCACGTCTCCGCGTACCGGCAATGTAGATTTGTGGAGGATAGCTCCCGACGGAAGTAACCAACAACAACTGACAGCGAACGCCGGAAATATCAACCGCCGTCCGTATCTGACACCCGACGGGCGCTACATTCTTTTCTCTTCATCACGCACCGGCACAATGCACATCTGGCGTATGGACCTGAACGGACAAAACGCCGTGCAATTGACCGACGGCACGAACGGAGAAGAATTTCCGTATCTCTCATCCGACGGACAATGGATCTATTATTCAACGCCTAATGAAGGGAGATCAATGATATCAATGATAATGAAGGTTCCAGTCAACGGGGGCAGTGCTGTCCGGGTTTCCCCAGACATTGATACACATGACCTGGTTCTATCGCCGGACGGGAATTTATTGGCGTGCGGCGTTCATGTAGATAAATCGGACAAACCGTGGAAGGTTGCAATCATCCCAGCGGCAGGTGGAGAACCATTAAAGCTATTGGACATTCCTGCATTTCGCGGGGTTAAGCGTTGGACGCGTGATTCCAAATCACTCATGTACATTAACGGAGCCACCGCAGAAATTTGGCAGCAGCCAATTGACGGTCGCCCGCCTACGAAACTTTTCACTCTCTCAAATGAACGGCTTTACAATTTCGCCATTTCACCCGACTTTCAAAAAATCGCATACTCACTCGGCAACGAATCGAGCGAGGCCGTTTTGATCAGCAATTTCGCAAGAGAATAAGTATAGACAATGCCACAGCCAAACCACTCTTGCAGATCATTCCGCTTTAAGGCACAACGCTTGATGAACTGATTCAGAGCTTCCTGAACTATGACGCCGCAACAATACGAACGATTGACGGAGCTGTTTCACGCCGTCCTGGAGGTTGCTCCGGACGAGCGTGCTGCTTTTATGGATCGGGTATCTGATCGTGATGCGGACGTGCGGCGCGAGTTGGAAACACTGCTCGCTGCCCATGAGCAACGCGCGGCTTATACCGAGAAACCGCCCGCGGACATAGCCGCCGGAATGTTCCTGGCCCAGCAGGATGGCGTCGCTGCCGATGTCAACGAACTTGCTCCCCATACTCGGCTCGATCACTATGAGATTCGCTCGCTGCTCGGCAAAGGTGGCATGGGCGAAGTCTATCTGGCGGAAGACATGCGGCTGCACCGCAAAGTAGCGCTGAAGATTCTGCCTGCCGCAGTGGCTGCTAATCAGGATCGAATGCGCCGCTTCGAGCAAGAAGCCACAGCCGCCGCCGCACTCAACCATCCGCATATCGCGCACATCTACGAGATCGGTCAGAGCGAAAGCACCCATTTCATCGCCATAGAGCACATTGACGGCGAGACCCTGCGCGATAAGATCCACCGCGACAAAGCTCCGCTACAAAAGCTCCTGAAATATCTCACCCAGGTTGCTGAAGGTCTCACTAAAGCGCACGCCGCCGGCATCGTGCATCGTGATCTAAAGCCCGACAACATCATGATCACCCGTGATGACTACGCCAAGATTCTCGACTTTGGCTTAGCTAAACTGATCGAACCACAAGGACCAGTAGGCTCAGACCGCGCTGCATCGAGTGAAGTCGGTACGGCCATCATGGCCCAGCACTCATTGGCGGGCACGGTGATGGGCACCGCGGGCTACATGTCGCCGGAGCAGGCGCAGGGCAAGACCAAAGAAATTGATCATCGCTCGGACATCTTCTCGTTCGGCTGCATTCTGTTTGAGGCGGTGACCGGACAAAGGCCATTCGCAGCCGAGTCACTCATCAAATCGTTGCACAAAGTTGTCTATGAGTCGGCGCCGCCAATTAAGGACTTCAATCCTTCGGCTCCGCCTGACTTGCAACGGATTGTGCGTCGTTGTCTGGCAAAGGATCCAGACGAGCGCTATCAAACGATCAAGGACGTGGCCCTTGAGTTGAAGGAAGTGAGACAGGGGATGGCCGGGGCAGCGGAGCTTGATACCACTGTGCCACCATCAGGCAGCAGTGAGACGTTGGTCGGGAAAACGACTACACAATCGGCCAGACCGACATCGAGCGCCGAGTACATCGCTACTGAAATCAAACGCCACAAAAGAAGCATCGCCATTATTCTGCCTGTCCTCGTGGTTGCCGCCGGTTACGGGTTGTATAAATTCGCCAGTCAAAGGAGGCCTGCCTCCTCACCGGCGATCAAGATGACGAAGCTCACCGCTGCCGGCAAGGTGTCTACTGGGTTGATTTCGCCTGATGGCAAGCACGTTGTCTATGTGGTAGAGGATGCCGGACAACAAAGCATCTGGGTCCGACAGGTCGCCACCTCAAGCAATGTGCAGATCGTTCCTCCCTCGGAGGCCAATTACTCGAACTTCAGCTTCACGCATGATGGCAACTACATTTACTTCAACAAGAGAGAAAGAAACGGACCTGATTCGCTTTATCAAATGCCTTCTTTTGGCGGCACGGCGAGGAAGATCATAGAGAATCTTACGGCCCTTGCGGCGCTCTCTTTGGACGACAAGCGCATCGCCTTTGTTCGCGGCGGGTTCTTTGCGGACGAGAACTCATTGGTAGTGGCAAATAGTGACGGCAGTGGCGAACAGGTGCTTGCCACGCACAAGGCTCCCCTGAATTTCTACTTTGGTGGAATCACATGGAGCCCGGATGGAAAATCGATCACTTGTGTTTCCGGACCTCGTGCCGAAAAGCTCATTGAGGTGCCACTCGATGGGAGTGCGGAGAAACCGATCAATACGCCGAAGTGGTTTGGTGTCATAAATGTCAGTTGGCTGCCGGACCGTAGTGGCCTGATTGTAACCGTGCTGGAACGATCGCGCAGCACACCTTTGCAGGTGTGGCATCTCTCGTACCCGAGTGGTGAGGCGCGCAAGATCACTAACGATTTCGGCAACTATGCCGATTTGAGCCTCACTGCGGACGCGAGTGCTCTGGTGGTGATAAAGCGGGACCTGAATTCTCACATCTGGCTCGCGCCGGATGGCGATGCGAAACGCGCCAAACAACTCACCACCGGAACCGGCCGCCTGGATGGGTTCCCGAACGTTACCTGGACGCCTGACGGCAGGATAGTTTACGACTCGACGGCGAGCGGCAGTATCCATACCTGGATTATGAACAGTGATGGCAGCGATCAGAGACAACTGACAGACGGCCCATACGAGGATCAGGGAGCGAGGGTTTCGCCCGATGGTCGCTATATCGTTTTCGCCTCTAATCGCACCGGCACCCAACACATCTACCGAATGGACATTGACGGGAGTCATCCGAGGCAACTAACTAACGGCACTGGCGACGCCGCTCCGTTTTTTTCGCCGGACGGACGGTGGGTGATCTTTACCGCTACTAACTTTATTTCATGGAAAGTGCCTGCCGATGGCGGAGAGCCGGTCCAATTGACCGACAGTTGGGCTTCAGACATCTCTTCGGACGGCAGACTCGTCGCCTACGTCCGTGGGGCCGGAGCAGGGCCGCTCCTCTGGAAGATAATAATCATGCCGTTTGAAGGGGGCCCGCGGCTTAACACGTTCGACGTGTCATCCGAAACCCGTCCTAATTCGCACTGGACGCCGGATGGGCGCGCGATCATCTACAACCTTACACATGGCGGTGTCCTTTCCGGCGTGACAAACCTCTGGATCCAGCCGCTCGACGGTGGCCCACCGAGACAACTGACCAACTTCACTTCTGAGACCTTCTTCCAATTCGACTGGTCACCCGATGGTAAGTCGCTCATCTGCGGGCGCCGCAATACCAGTAGCGACGTCGTCCTGATCAGTGATTTCCGATGAACGGAGGACTCAGGCGTCGTCACAAAGCTCGACCGTTACGAAATGCGGGCGGTGTACTTGCGTTGCGCGCGGCCGTCTTCGGTCAGTTCACTCAAGTCAAAGGTTCTCCTTCGCGCTGCCGATGTGATGAGCTGTCGCCGGCGTTCGGGGAACTTAGGGACGTGACAGGGGCGGATGCCGTAAGCGCACGCCTCGGTGGTTCAGCTGCCCAGTCATGTTACCGCCGCAGTGACGGCGGTAACATGGGAGAGTCTCGGCCTGCAGCGACCTAGTGCAAAGCGGTCGAAGCTCCACGACGCGCGGCAAACGAGGATTTCCATAACTCCCTTTGCAGGCCTGAGCTTATGGTTTGAACGAGGGGTATCGAGGTTGAATTAAACTTGGCTTTGAAGCAATTATTCTTCGCATAAAAGGCAGCGCCTCATCCAGAAACGTCCACGCAAAACGTCCATTAAGAAATGCGTCGGTGGGTAGGCGTCAGCGAAGATCTCAAAAATGCTGAGGAAGTATTGGCGTCCCGTACGGGAGTCGAACCCGTGTCGCCGCCGTGAAAGAGAGGACTCAGGGGAACGCTTATTGGACGTTTAATGGACGCGCGCTTGCCATGCAAGGAGAGCGGCTGCTTTCTGTTACCGGACGACGGATTTTAAGTCCTGTGCAACCGGCATTACCTGGTCTTACGAAACGATACGAACCAGTGCGGACGTAGTTTGGGCAGAACCCGATCCGAGCCGATCACCTACGCCATGGGACGGGCATTTCCGTGTTCGGGGTTGTTGGACTGTTGTTGGATTAGCGGGACCGGCGCCATGGCAGGCTCCACAGTCCGCGCACCGAGAGGATGACGGAGAAGAGCCCGAGCACGCCAATCGCGAGCAGCGTCCAGACGAAAAAGAAGTGTCCGCTGGTATTGGCGAGCCGGCTGGCGACGCCGACGCCCTTCCCCCTCATGTGGACGTAGGGGACGACCAATGAAAAGAGCGACAAGAGGAACATGATGATGTACCCCGATCGCCGTTCGGCAAGCACCAGCGTCCCGTACAGCCAGACGACGGAGAAGGGCACCACCATAATGAGGTTTGCGAGCCCTCCCGGCTCCCACCCGTACACGATGTCGCCCGCCAGGTGAAAGGTAAGAAACAGGAGCAAGAGCAGAGAGGTGATGGTTAACATAGAGCTGTTTTTCATTTGATATTCTCCTGGTTAGATCTGTGTGCCTCTCAGTGAGGCACATGATCGGTGGACAGATTGACCTACGGGCGGAAGGCGAGAGATGTTCCAGATTAGAGTCTGTTCGGCCGCTTCGGGCGACTCTCCCGTGTCAGATTCCCGATCCCCGGGCGTGCCTCGGCCATTCAATTTCACGCTGCGGCGTGACTCACAAAGCATCGCCGAAGGGAACGAATTCAATAGCCGATGGCAACGCCACCGGAAACGAAACCGAAAATGATTTGTCGACCCTGAAAGGGTTGGATTGAGGTTCGACCCCTTTGGGGTCGGAGCGTATTTGGAACCATTGATCCGTGGGCGATGCCCACGGCTATTGAATTCGTCCGCTGTGCGGACATGAAGGCGCGAAGCGCCTTCAGGCCGGAGGTACCTTATTCACAAAAAACGTCGGTGCCACGATCTGACAGTCGTAGCTATTGAATGACGGCGTGGGTGGTTTGACCTCTCGCGGCCAGGGCACGGTCTTTG
>WNFR01005084.1_pt1 | contig 13474 bp, 10 predicted proteins | sample 5400221 | NCBI WGS metagenome assembly WNFR01 (sample SAMN13153357, study PRJNA577476) | soil metagenome | isolation source: 40 cm soil under Madrone tree | place: USA:California | collected 2016-06-14
GAACGCGATCACCTGCGCGACCTCGCGCGGCTCCAGCACGCGGTTCTGCGGGTAGATGGCGGCGCGCTCGCGCCACACGTGCTCAACGCTGATGCCGCGCCGTTCGGCCTCCGTCTTCGCCGAGCGCTCGGCCATTGCCGTTCGCACCCAACCAGGCAGCACGGCGTTGGATGTGACTCCGAACGGCCCAGCGTCCTGGGCGACTGCGCGCGCGAGCCCGATAACCCCATGCTTGGAAGCGGTGTACGCGCTGCCGGAGCGTTCCGCTTTCTCGCCGGCGGTCGAACTGGTAAATACCAGCCGGCCGAAGCCGCGCTTGCACATGCCGCCTACCGTCAGCCGCGCGAGCTCGAACGGACCGTCGAGGTTGACGCGCATCGTCTCGCGCCAGACCTCGGGATCCTGCTCCCACACCAGCCGCTCGTGGGCCGAGCCGATGCCGTGGTTCACGACCAGCACGTCAATCGGCCCTAGTCGCTGCTCGGTCTCGGCAACGGCCAGGGCGCAGCCCTCGGCGGTGCCGAGGTCGGCCGCGACGTATTCGAGGCCAACGGCCGCCAGTTCCGTCGCGCTGCGCGACACGGCCATCACGCGCGCTCCCGCTGCCGACAGCAGTAGCGCGGCCTCGCGCCCGATCCCCCGGCCGCCGCCGGTGACCAACGCCACACGTCCGTTCATCCCTAGCTCCCCGGTTCGTGTTCGCGGAATCGTCCCACGCCAGCCATTATGTTTTATCTTTCCCGAAATACGTACTATGGGTCGAAGCATCGGATTGCTGGGCTACGCGCTCCTGGGGTTGCTCCAGCGGAAGCCGGACACTCCTATGGGCACAGTGATAGCCCCGGGGCGATTTACCCCGCTCTGCGCCGACTGGAAAAGGGGAAACTCATCCGCGGGAGAGTCGAAGGCTCTCCTGTCTCAGTTCGCCCGGCCAACGGCTGTGGAAACGCACCCATGTTCTGGCGCGCGAGTACCGACGCAGCGCTCACAGTGTGTGGCGTCCCCGTTCGCTATCGGATCCGGCGGCAGATCACGCTGGAGGCGGACGGCCAGGCGACTCTTCCTGCAGCCACGAAATGACGTCGCCGCGGCGTCAATCAACGGTGGGCCGGTGCGGCGCCACGGCTCGACAATACACGTGCGGGCTGTGCTATTCCTGACCGACCCACATGTTGATGGCGGCCGTGTTGGCGGGCGATGCGGTAGCGGACTGGTTCCACAGATAGCCGTTATTCCACAGATAGCCGTTATTCCACAGATACCCGCTGTTCCATAGATAGCCGTTGTTCCACAGATAGCCGCTGTTCCACAAATAGCCGCTGTTCCATAGATAGCCGTTGTTCCACAGGTAGCCCTGCTGATTGATCGGCGAGCCGTTCTGATCCACGACGTAGTAGGAGCCGTCGGCCGCCTGGCGCCCGGGACCACCAAAATGCGCGGTTCCGGCCAGGTCGCTTGCGATGTTCAAACCGGCATTCGCGCAGCCGGTGCTCTGCGAATAGACCGCGTCATACACGTTGATCTCGCCGGTGCCTTGCTGGAATACGCTGTAGGCGAGCTGATTGTTGGCGTCGACCGCGGGGCGCGCGGAAGACATCAGCCTGCATTTCACCGTATCCGGCGTCAGCGAGGGATCCGCCTGCAGCATGAGGGCCACTGCACCGCTGACCACTGCCGCCGCCTGCGAGGTACCCGACATGACGTACAGGTTGTCGACGGGCAGCTGAAACGTGGGGTGCAGCTGGGCGAGGAGCGCCGTGGTCGGTTCCATGATGCCGATGATGTGGCCGCCCGGCGCCAGGATCTCCGGCTTCACGAACCCCTCGAAGGTGGGCCCGGTGGACGAGAAGGAGGCCAGCCGCCAGCTGAGCGGGCTGGTCGGCGTGTAGTTGTCGGTCATCGCGCCGACCGTGATGATGTAGGGAGTGTTGCCGGGCACGCCGATCGTCTGCGCTGCGGGCCCCCAGTTGCCCGCCGAGGCTACGACCACCACGCCGGCCTGCCACAGCTGCATCACCGCCTGGTCGATGGGGTCGTTCCAGTAGAACGACTGCGACTTCGCGGCGAACGACAGGTTCAGCACGCGAATGTTGTAGGCGGCCCGGTTGGCGAAGATCCAGTTGAGCCCGTTGAGCACGGTCGCGTAGGTCGAGGTGCCGTTGGCGTCGAACGCTTTCACCGAGACCAGCCTGACGCCGGGCGCGATCCCGAGGGGCTGGCCGTTCGCCGAGCGGATCGGATTGGCGACGATGGTGGTCACGTGCGAGCCGTGGCCGCTGCGGTCCTGGAAGGGGCTGCCGTCGGCGCTGTAGGCGACGAGGCCCATGTTGTTGCTCTGAGCGTACTGAACCCAGGAAGGCGGGAGGCCGGAATCGAGCACCGCGACGGTCACGCCGGTGCCGCTGAAGCCCTGGGCTCCGAGGCGATCTGCGCCGATTTCCACCCGTGCATCCTGATTGGGGACGATATTGGGGACGATCGGGCTGGAGTAGCCACCGCCGGAGCCCGAGGAAGAAGTGCGGGAATAAGAGGAACCCTCGTGATCCTCCGTCATGACCGTGGAATCGGCGAACAGCTCAACGGCCCCCAGCTGCCTCAGGCGGGCAGCCTGCGCGGGGGTGAGCATCGCCGACACGCCGTGGATGATGGGCAGCTCGTGTGTGATGCGACCGCCAACACCTCTGACGATGCGAGCCGCCGATTGTGGGCCGTGGGATTGCACGATATAGGAGCTGGCCGGCGTCGCAGGAGGCGCAGTCGGCTGGGCCAGCACCAGTGCGGAACCGGCGACCGTGGCGGCCAAAAGCCAGCGGCTAAGCATCCTTCGCATGACAGACTACCTTGTAAGCAAGACTCTGAAACCCCGAGACATCGTCACCACCTCAGCAGGCCCTCACGGCCTCAGTGACGCGACTGTCATTCGATCACAGAGGGGTATCCGGCCGGCCCCAGCCAGGCGCCTTGCTGTCCATCCAAGGTGTGACGCCGGTCGCATAACCGCATTGTCAAATGCGGGCTCGACTGGGTCGTCGGGCGCGCGTCAATCGGTGCGGCGCCTGGCTACCACTCGCAGCTTGTCCACGGTGTCGTCAGATTGACATTGCGTGCGCCGCACATCGAGCCGCCCTTCGCGCTCGAGCGTTTCCAGGTCTGTCTCGACTGACTGCAGCAGATCCTCGACGTGGGCCGCGGCGGCTGTGCCGGCCCACCCGAGCCAGGCGTTGCGCCGCTTCTTGGCGTGGAACAACGCTGCATCCGCCAGACTCAGGCACTGCTCCCAGGACAACAGCGTCGGTGCCTCGGCGACGAACGGATAGCGTGCGAACCCGATCGAGCAACTGGTTCTGACGACTCGGCCATCGCCCAGGCGGAAGATCTGTTTGGCGACACGCGAGCGAACGCGCTCGGCGAGTCCCTCCGCATGGCTCAGATCGGCCTGCAGGTAGGCAACGACAAATTCATCTCCGCCCCAGCGCACGGCGTAGTCGCCCGTGCGGCAGCAATCGCGCAGGATATCCGCTACCTGCGTCAGGATCCGATCGCCCGCCTGGTGGCCGTGCAGGTCGTTGATCGGTTTCAGATAGTCCAGGTCGATCACCATCAACACCATTCTCGGGGTTGCGGCGTCACGTTTCGCTCCCGGGGGAGCCGGCGCGCTCACGAACTGTGTGAGCATCTGCTGCAGATAGCGCCGGTTACCGAGCCCCGTGAGCGGGTCGGTGAGACTGGCTTCCTTGAGCTGCAGGTTGAGATTTTCGAGCTCCCGATTGCGCTCGGCGAGCTCGAGCGTGCGGTCCCGTACCTCCACCTGCAATCGCTGCGCGTATTCCGCCTCGCGCCGCAGTTTGCGTTGCTGGACGGACCACAACCAGTAGATCACCAGCGCCGCGAGCAGCCCATAGACTACGCGCGCCCACCAGGTCGCCCACGGCGCGGGCGTTACCCTCACGGGAAGCGACAGTCCCGCATCGCTCCAGGTTCCATCACTGTTGGCCGCGCGCACGCGGAACGTGTAGTTACCGGCGGCCAGGTTCGTATAGGTCACGCTGCGCTTGGCACCCGCTTCCACCCAGGTGCTGTCAAATCCCTGCAGCATGTACCGGTAGCGATTGTCATCGGGGGAAGCGAAATCGAGAGCGGCAAACTCGAACGTTACCACCGCGTCCTTGTAGCCCAGGGAGATCGCTTGTAGCTGCTCGTGGACGACCGCTGTCTGGGCGGGCTGATTGAGCTTCAGGAACGCCGTCAGCACCACTGGCGGCGGAATCTCGTCATACAACAGGCGCTCGGGAAAGAAGGCGTTGTAGCCGTTGGGACCACCGAAGAACAACTCGCCCGTGACGCTGCGGAAATGCGCGCCGAAATTGAACTCGTTCCCCTGCAAGCCTTGGCTCTGGCGGAAATTGCGGATCGCGCCGCTATCGGGCTCGAAGCGCGACACACCGCCGTTGGTGCTCAACCACAGCCGACCGGCCGAGTCCGACTCGATGCCGTAGACCGTGTCATTGGCAAGCCCGTCGCTCTCGGAGTAATTGCGAAACCGGATGCCTTCAGGGTGGCGCGCCGAGCCGATAACATGATCGAGACCGCCGCCTCGCGTGCCCACCCAGACGCTGCCCCTTGCATCGACATGCACCGCGTAAACCGTGTTCGCGCTCAGGGTGCCGGTGTCATCCCGCTCGTGGGCGAAGCGGACGACCTTTCCCGTATCCGGATCGAGCAAGTTGAGCCCGCCGCCGTCGGTACCGACCCAGAGCTTGCCGGTTTGGTCTTCGGCCAGCGCCGTCGCGCGGTCACTCGAAAGGCCCTCTTCGGCCGCTGTCGACGCGTAGCGCCGGAAGCTGTCGCTGGCGCGATCGAAACGCGCCAGGCCGCCCCCGTAGGTCCCCACCCAGAGGTTTCCATGGGTGTCCTCGAACAAGGACATGACGCCATTTGCGGGCAGCGACTGCTGATCGGCGGGATCGGTCTGGTACGTGTGGAAGGTCTGCGATCCCGGTTCGAGCCGCGCCAGGCCAGCGCTCATGGTGCCCACCCACAGCGTCCCGTAATGGTCGACGACCGACGCCATCACGCGATCATCCGGGAGACTGTGGGCATCACTCGGCTGATGTCGATAAGGGCGAGCAGTACCGGTGCGCCGGTCGATGGCACTCAGGCCGGCACCGAATGTCCCCAGCCACAGGGTTCCTTTGCCGTCCTCGGCGAACGCTGTAATAGCGGTGCCCGCAGGGTCAGCGCCCAGCTGATGCCCGAAAGACCATGAACGTGGATTCCACTTTGCCACGCCCTTGGTCTTTGTGCCGATCCACAACAGGCCGGTGCGGTCCTCATACAGGGAAATGACATAGTCGTCCGGCAGACTTGCAGGATCGGCTGCTTCGTGGCGGTACGTGTCGAACCGATCTGCATGCCGATCGAAGAGTGCAAGTCCCGCTGCCGTACCGATCCACAAGCGCCGCGCGTCATCCTCCAGGAGCGCCTGCACTCGGTCACTGGGCAAGCTCCCGGACGCGTCTCGCTTGCTCCGATAGCCCCGGATGCGCTCGCCCGCGGCCTCCACTTTCGCCAGTCCGGCGTCCGTCCCTACCCACAGGTCGCCATGCTGATCTTCCAGCACGGCGTTCACCTGCACCGAACCGCTCACGCCGAGGGCTGCGCCAACACGTGACCCGAGTCTTTCGACGCGCCCGCTCACGGGATCGAGCCGATCGAGCCCGCGCTGTGTGCCAAGCCACAGCGCACCATTGCGCCCCTCGGTTATGGCGAAAATCCCGTCGTCGCTCAGCGTCGCGCCGTCTGTGTCAGTGTGTTTGAAACGACGCACGCGCCCGGAGGCGGCGTCGAGTTCCACCAGTCCGGCGGTGCGCGTCGCGATCCAAAGGTGTCCGTTGTGATCGAGATGCAGCGCGCGAACTTTCTCATCGGAGGACACGGAGGGCTGTCCGGCCACGGGACGCAGCGGGACGAAGCGGCCGGTCATCGGGTCGCGCCACGCGACTCCGCCCCCGTCCGTGCCAATCCATAGCCTGCCGGATGCATCGGTGGCGAGCGCGGCGATCCAGTTGTTGGGCAGGCTGCCTGGCACGCCGCGCTGCCGAATCGCGTGCTGCAACGTGTAGCCGTCGTAGCGATCCAGCCCGTCTTCGGTGCCGAGCCAGAGGAATCCCCAGCGATCCTGCACGATGGCCATCACGCCGCCGTGGGCCAGGCCCGCATCGGCGCCCAGGTGCGTGAAGTGCATCGGCTGGGCGGCCGGTGCGGCTCGCAGGCAGCTCAACCATAGCGCCACGATCGCGATGGTGAGCGATACGACGTTGCACACGCGGGAATGGGCGAACCCCGCCGTACCGGTGACTGGCATAAGCTGCGATTTTCAGTCAATCGCCACTGCGGTACCGTGAACAGGCTCGAAGGTACTGACGGGAACAGGCGCGGCGCGCTCCCCAAGTTGGCTCACGAGCCTGCGCTAGTTTGAAGCACGCCCGTTTCTGGCGCGTGCGACGGTGCTGGCGGGCGTGCAGTGTGAACCCGGTCACGCTCCGGCACGTGGGGCAGCCGCTGGCGCGGATGGTTGGCGATTGGTACCTTCGCAAGATAGAAAAACAGCCGAATGAGGGCAAACAATTGAAAAAGAACGCAACGACCAAGGGCGAATCCCCTCCTCGGCTGATCGACGCGAGGATCAGGGAACTGGACGACTGGAGGGGCAAGACGCTCTCCCATGTCCGCGCTCTCATCAAACAGGCTGACCCTGAGGTGGTCGAGGAGTGGAAGTGGAGCGTTCCGGTTTGGTCTCACGATGGACTGATCTGCACCGGCGAGACGTACAAGAGCGTCGTGAAGCTGACTTTCTCCAAGGGCGCTTCGCTCAAGGACCCTTCAGGACTATTCAACTCCAGCCTTGAAGGCAACACCAGGCGCGCTATCGATCTCCATGAGGGTGATGAAATAGATGAGGCTGCCTTCAAGACGCTCATACGCGCCGCTGCAGCCCTGAACAGGTCATCGGCCCGATAGTCTCTGATTTGATGGTCGTTCCGCCCTGGAGGCATCCGTCCGTCCATGCAGCCGCTCTGCGACCGCGATTGCAATCGCTTGGGCAGCGCGTGGATCGGGGTGCAAATCGCCTGGCAGATGCCAGCTCGGATCGAGTTTCACGTGCACATACGGCAATCCGGCCTCATCGAGGATGCGCCGCCGCAGCATCTCCTCGGTCGCGCTCTCCGCACCGAATTGCGGGACAACGATTAGCGGCTCAGCGCCCCTTGCGCGAGCGAGATCGACCAGCGCGCGCAGGCTGTCGCGGGTCCGCGTGATGCCCTGCTCGACGGCAGCGCTGCTACGGTAGGGAATGAGCCAGCGCAGCAGCGCGGCGAGGCGCCAGTGCTGGTCGGCCGGCTGCCAGACCAGTCCCGCTGCCAGGTGAGGGCGATTGTCGAGGAGATTGCGATCGAACAGCGAGGGCATGAACAGCGTCACCACGGCGACCGGCTCGCGATAGCGCGGGAGCTCGGCCGCCAGGCGCAGATAGGACTGGTCGTTGCTGTAGTCGGACACCGCCAGGTTGGCGCTTTGTGTGCCGAGCAGCGCGCCCACGCGGACCGGAATCGTCTCCTCCCAGGCAAGGCCGAATCCGGCGATCACGGATTCGCCGGTGAAGAGGAGGGTCGGCCGCTCGGCGTCGACCGCGGCCCCGGGCGCCGACACCCGGTGCCCGGCGGCGTCGAAGCTGTAGGACACACGCCGGCCCGCCTCCTCTGCCACGACCGATCGCGCCGGCACGAAATCCCAGCCGAGCCACGGGTCGGCCCGGCGTCGCGGCTCCCGCTCCAGCGGATCGGCATCGTGCGCGTACGGCGGGTGGGCGCGCAGGATCAGCTCGCCGGCACCCAGCGCCACCACCACCGCGAGAAGGATCCGCAGCGCGCCGCCGATGGTCGCCCGTCTCAGGATGGCGGCGATCGGGCGGCGGAGGACGAGCAAGAGCGCGGCACCGACCACGGCAATGAGCCCGCGCACCGCCTGCTCCGCCGCAACCATGGTGGAGTGTTCGATCGCGAAGATCGGCAGGAAGTGGCGGTCCCACCAGCCATGGCCCGCCGCGAGCGCTGCCGCGATCAAAGCGATGCCCAGGCCGGCCAACGAGGCCTCGGTAAGGCGGCGCCGGCTCATGTCGTCCGGCGGCCGACGGTTACGAACAGCCCGCCCTCATGTCCCAGGCTTCTCATCCAGCCGAGCTGCGCCAGCCACGCCTCAGGACGCCATGTATCGCCGGCGGCGGTGAGAAGATCGTCCGGAGCCTCGCCGATGAGTGCGCTGGGGTACGCCCGAACATACTCGATGCCATTCTCGTTAAACCAATTCTGCACTTCGCCCAGGGTGTGCCGATGCTCTTCGGGATGCTGATATTGATCCCTCAGCCATGCCTCCCGCCGCGCCGGCTCGTCGTCCCGTTCGCGCAGCACCGGATCGAACGGAATCCATCGATACCCGGATAGCCGGGCGACGAAACGCCGCAGCCGGAGCGGGACGCGCGCGAATGCGTTGTAGAGGCCGACGACGAGGATCCCGCCGGGCCGCGCCAACGCGGCGATACGGGCAAAAGATGCGCGTGGGTTCGGCGTGTGGTGCAGGACGCCCGACGCGTAGACGACATCGAATGCGCCAGCTCGCAATCCTGGACGGCGCAAATCGGTCTCGACGAATTGCACGCGCGTGAGTCCGAAGCGCCGCGCTGCGCCCTGGCCGAGCAGCAGTGAAGCCCGTGTCAGGTCCGCGCCGATAACCAGCCGATCGGCGCGTGTCAGGTAGAGGCTCATCTGGCCAGTGCCGCACCCGATTTCCAAAATCCGGGCGTCACCGGGAATCGCCTCGTCCAGCAGCCGCGCAAACTTGCTGCGTTCAGCCCGCGCGTAGAGCGATGCCAAGCTGTCGCGCGGCCTGTAGCCGGGGAAGGGGGCGTACTTGTAAAAGCGGCGTACGGCGTCGGTGCGCGTGTCGCTGCCAAGGCGCAGATCCGGGATCCCGTCGGGGGCCGTGTAGTGAGCGCCGCATCCCCGACACTGCCATCCAACAGCCAGCGCGCCGCCGCAGGCCGGGCAGGCAAGCAGATCCCGTAAGGCCTCCATCCGTCAGAAGATCGAGTAGACGAACGGAGCCAGCGCCTCCACGCTTGCCGCGACGATAAGCACGAGTCCTATCACACATAGGAAAACGGCCAGCGGCAGCAGCCACCGTTTAGCAGGGCCGCTTCGCCACATTCCACGCGCGAGGTCCACGATCGATCCGCCCGCACTGCCGAACACGATCAGGCCGCGCTCTATCTTGCCACGCTTCTTGAGCACGCGATTTTCTCCTGCTGCATTGCTGATGACGCGCGTTTCACCACGCGCGTCCGGCCGGCGACCAATACGTCGATTCCACTGCGTCGGAACGTCGAGTACCCCTCGACGGCGCGATTGACGATGGGTTCTCCTGCGAGGTTGAACGACGTGTTGAGCAGCACCGGTATGCCGCTGCGCCGTCCGTAGGACTCGAGCAAAGCGTGCAGCCGGGGCGCCATGCTCTGCTCGACGGTTTGCAATCGCGCCGTGCCGTCGGTGTGCGTGATCGCGGCCAGCCTTGTCCGCCACTCGGGCCGCACGCGAAAAACCCCCGACATGAACCGTGCGAGACGCGCCCCACCGGGCGGCAGCTCGAAATAGCGGTCCGCAGCCTCGATCGGCACAGCCGGCGCGAACGGCCGGAATTCCTCGCGATATTTGATGTCGCGGTTGAGCCGATCGCGCATTTCGGCCGCGTGCGGCGCGGCCAGGATGCTGCGGTGTCCCAGAGCACGCGGTCCAAATTCCAGAGCGCCGTCCATCCACCCGACGACGCGGCCGGCGATGAGGTCGTCGGCGGTCCGATCGATCAATTCTGAGTCGTCCAATTCATCGCAGACCTGGCGATCCTCATGCGCCAACTGGGCAAGCGCAGATCCGTCCACCGCCGGTCCCCAAAACGGATGGTCAGGGACCTCGCGATCCGGATTGTTGAAGTGAATCCGGTCGGCATACAGCGCGGCGCCCAGCGCACAGCCGGCATCACCGGGAGCTGGCGGAACGAACAACCGCTCGAAGCCCGATTCAGCGAGGATCCGTGCATTGGCGACACCGTTCAGCGCCACCCCACCGCCCATGCACAGATCGGGCAAACCCGTTTCCTGGCGGAGAGCGCGGGCGATTCCCAGCAGCGTGTCTTCGAGTACGAACTGCACGCTTGCGGCGCAGTCCGCAAACCGCCTTCCCTCTGCGGTCTGCAGATCGATCGGTTCGTACGGGCTGCGGGGCGGGCCGAACAGATCGATAAACCGCGATGAATAGGAGCGTTGGGCAGTGGTGTGGAATTCGAAGTAGTCGAGTTCGAGGGCGAAGGCCCCATCCGCCGTGGGGCGGATGAGGCGACGGACCTCATTGACGAGTGTCGGGCGGCCATAGCTGGCCAGCCCCATGACTTTGTACTCACCCTCGTTCACGGCGAAGCCGAGATAGGCCGTGAAGGTCGAGTAGAGCATCCCGAGTGAATGGGGAAACCTGACTTCACGCAGCAGGGTGATCGAGGCGGCACCATCGGGACGCCGCGCGCCGAGGCCGATCGACAGCGTGGCCCATTCGCCGACGCCGTCGGTCGTCAAGATCGCCGCCCGAGGCGTGGGCGCCGTGAGGAAAGCGGCAGCCGCATGCGATTGGTGATGCTCCGTGAACAGAACCTTGCGCGCCGGCACGCCCAAATACGATGAGATGACTCCGCGCACCCAGATCTTCTCGCCGAGCGAGTTTTTCATCGCCTTCGGGAATGCACGCCAAGAGCGCGGGAAGGCGCGCAGCGCACAGGTTAGAATGCGATCGAATTTCAGCATCGGACGCTCATAAAAAACCACGGCGTCGAGGGCTCCCGGCTCGATGCCAGCGTGATCGAGGCACCACTCGATCGACAACAGCGGAAAGGCGGCGTCATTCTTGCGCCGCGACAGCCGCTCCTCTTGGACCGCTGCGACCGGCACCCCATCGATCACGAGTGCCGCCGCCGAATCATGATAGTGAGCCGAAATTCCCAGAATCTTCACTTCAATACTGCCTATGAAGTGAAGCGTTGCGCTCGGAAGAGACCGGCAACCAGCCAGTCGGCTCCCGCCAAGCGACGCGTTTGGCGAGGAGGGCAAAAGGGACCAACAAGGTAAAATACAGAATCGTCAGGACCAGTCCACTGATGACGCCCGCGAGTGCGATCGCCAGCCGCAAGTAACCCTTCCACAGACGACTCAAGCGGGCGCGCCACAATAGAAGGCGGTGGCGCTGCGCTGACACGCGCACGAGCTGCGATAACGTGTAATTCATGTGGTAGGCCTCATCCCGAAGGACTTCCTCAAAGACCGCGCGCGTCGGCGGATCGCGCTGCAGTACATCGCGATACGATGCGAAATCCGTCGCGGCGGACTTTTCCGATAGATGGAGAAAAGCAAGCAGAGCGCCATCCCCCAGCTCCTCGATTCGCAAGTCATCAAGGCCGCGCTCACCGGGCGCTAGCCAGTCGGCCCGATAGCCAGATCGGGCAGGCGCAGAGAGCACATGGAGCAAAGCGGCGCCGCGACGGCGAAACAGCTCCGCATGGCGCTGCTCGTCGCGCGCATGGAACAGAAAGAGTCGCCGCAGCAAGGGATCGGGTGTCACTTCGGCGGCGCGCACCAGATGGCGCCCGCCATCTGCCTCGGTTTCGGCGAAACAGAGCAGCTTGCGCGCTCGCCGCGCCGCATCAAGCCAGACCCACCGATGGAGTGGTCGCAGCAATATCCGCATCATTTCCATGAGAAAATCGGCAACACTGGGATTGCACCCATTCACGAAGCGCGGCCGGGCCCGGCATTTACTCCGTGGGTACCCGGAAAGTCCGGAATGGTTCATGAAATTTCCCCGCGACAAGGGCCAGAGCGAGCCGTTCAAGAGGTCCGTTTTGGCCCCGGAGACAATATTAGACAGGCCAAGCTGAGGTTCACGCTGTCGATTGGAGACTGTAGTCGCCGGCTCAATCGGCCGGAGAACGCGATTCCTTTCGCAGCGCAGCTATCGCGGGTGTTCAGATTTCCGGAAAGCGGAGGATTCCAACCAGCTACTCTTCGGAGTATCCGGCCTCACGATGATGTCGAACGGCCAGTATCAGCACGATCTCTTGCGCGGGCAGCCAGCGGTACTTGGCAATGTAGCCATCACGGCCGCGCAGCAGAATGAGTTCACGACGCCCGTCTTCGGCATCTCGACCCAGTAATGGGTGATCTGCCAAGAGTTCCAAAGCTCGCCTGACGCTCAGGAGCTGCTCCCGAGCTTTTCTCGGATTTCGCTCCGCCTTGAACTCAAACAATCGCTCCAGATCCGAGAGCGCTCGTGCCGTTATTTCGACGCGCGCCATCGCCGTGCGCGTGGTCTGCGAACTTTACGGCCCCTAACACGTCCGTCGAGGTAGTCGAACGCAGCGCCAAGGGAAATCGCCTTACCACTGGCCAGGGCTTCAGCTTCAGACTTCGCGGCATCAGCGGCAAACCGTGCGCGCAATTCCATGCGCTCCGCTTCACGAAATAGCGCCTCGATCATGAACGCGTGAGGAGTCTTCTGTGCGCCAGCTGCCAGCAATTCGATTCGACGCTTGAGATCGTCGGGGAGTTTCAGACTGGTCGCGGCCATCTTACGGGTCCAAAGAGGTAGTCAAATATTACTACCTGGCCTACGGGCAAGTCAAAGGATGCCTTTTATGAGTTCGTGTTGCTGTTCGGGCTGCGCGCGCGGCAAAGGCGGAAACGTGAATGCAACCGCGGTGGCTGCGAGCGCGATGGCCGTGGAGCTCAGATATAGCCACCGATAGTCGTGATATGTGTCGAAAATCCAACCACCCGCCACGGGCCCAAGGGCCATGCCCATGCTGGAAAGCATGATGGCGGCACCGAACACCGTCCCCATGATGCGCTGGTCGAAGTATTCGCGGGCGAGCACGGCGTAGAGCGGCATGACTCCGCTGTACGCGGTTCCGAACACGATCCCGAGCAGGTAGAACTCGCTCTGTCGGCTCGCGAGCATATAGCCCTGAATTGCGAGCGACTGGACAAACAGACCACCGATCAACACCGGCTTCACGCCCAGCCTGTCCGCAGCAACTCCGAGGAGCAGTCGGCCACCGAGTCCCGCGAGCCCTTCGACGCTGTAGATACTCACCGCCGCCATCATCGGCACACCACAGGTGATCGCATAGCTCACGAAATGGAAGAGCGGACCGGAATGAGCCGCACAGCAGAGAAAGAACGTTATTCCCAGAACAATGAACGGGACGGAAAGGAGCGCAGCCTTCACGCGCGGCACGGGTCTTCCGGCGTCCATGGCTGCCGCAGCAGTGGAGTGATCTGTCCTGGGCGGCTGCCGCACCAGCAGCGCCGCGGGAATCAGAA
>WNFR01010663.1_pt1 | contig 13474 bp, 13 predicted proteins | sample 5400221 | NCBI WGS metagenome assembly WNFR01 (sample SAMN13153357, study PRJNA577476) | soil metagenome | isolation source: 40 cm soil under Madrone tree | place: USA:California | collected 2016-06-14
CAGCGCCAATCAACTTCGATCTGAACGACGCCCGGTTCATGGGGCAAGTACGCGTGATAGCTCGACCACCGCCATTTGGCCGGATGGTCGCAGAACCCAGCCCGCACCGGATTCATATGAACGTAATGAAGCTTCTGGCGAATGAACTTATGACTCCGTGACGTAATGAACCAAATTCTGCTCTCTTGATTTGAATAATTTCATTACGCCAATAATTCAGCGGACAAGTCCGCCGTCTAAACCGAGTTGGGATTTATCAGCTCTTACGCTAAGCGGCGCGGCGCGCGTGACCGGTCGCGCACGACATCACCGCTTCGGGCGTCGCTTCACTCCGCGTGAACTCTCCGGTAATGCGACCTTCGTGCAGAACGATCACGCGATCTGAAAGGCCGAGAACTTCAGGCAGCTCGGATGAAACCAGCACGATCGCCAAACCGCTTTCCGCCAGCCGATTGATCTGCGCATAGATTTCCTGCTTGGCGCCCACGTCGATGCCGCGCGTCGGTTCGTCAAGAAAAAGCACCCTGGGTTTAGTCAGAAGCCATTTTGCCAGCACGACCTTTTGTTGATTCCCGCCCGAGAGCGTTCCCGCGATCGTGAAGACCGAATTTGCCTTGATCTGTAAATCGCGCGCCGAGCGCTCGCCCACGACCGCTTCGGCGTCGTCATTAGTTACAAATCGGCCTGAAAGCTTGCGCAGCCCCGCCAGGGTCATGTTCTTTAAAATCGTCTGATCGAGGATTAGTCCATAACGCTTTCGATCTTCGGTTACGAACCCAATCCCGTGTTTGATCGCGTCGGACGGATGATCGATATGAACGGGTTTGTGGTCAATAAATATCTCCGCGGATTTGCGGCCGGCATGCGCGCCGAAAATCGCCATCAGCAATTCGCTCCGGCCCGATCCCATCAGGCCGGCGATACCCAGCACTTCAGCCTTTCGGGCCGTGAATCCGACGCGATCGACGAGCAGCTTGCCTGGTACACCAGGGTCTTCAACCGTGACGTTGCGTGCTTCAAACACGACTTCGCCACGCTCGTGCTTACTTTCGGGGAATATCTGGCCGACTTCGCGTCCCACCATCTTGGAAATCACACCGGCTTCGTTCAGATTCCGGGTTGCGTCGGTGCCAATCGTGCGGCCATCCCGCAGCACCGTGACGCGATCGCTGAGTCGGAAAACTTCATCGAGCTTATGCGAAATATAAATCATGGCCACGCCCCGGGTGCGCAGCTTGTTCAGGATGCCAAAGAGCGTCTCGACTTCTGAGTCCGTCAGCGCCGCGGTCGGCTCGTCGAGCACCACGATGCGGGCCTCCTGCGATAAAGCTTTGGCGATTTCGACGAGTTGCTGTTGCCCGATCCCCAGATTTCGTACCGGAATAAGCGGATCGATCGGCAGGTGAAGATCATCGAGCAACTTCTGCGCGCCACTGTAAAGTCGCTCCCAGTTGATCATTCCGAAACGGCGCGGCTCGCGACCAAGAAAAATATTTTCGGCCACGCTCATGTCCTTTACCAGCGAGAGCTCCTGATAGATTACGGCGACCTGCGACCTTTCAGAGTCTCTTACATTCGCAAAGCGGCGCTCTGCACCATCCAGGAAAATGCCGCCGCCGTATTCAGGATAGGGATAAACACCGGCGAGGATCTTGATCAGCGTCGACTTGCCCGCGCCGTTTTCACCAACCAAAGCATGAATCTCACCCTTATTAAGATCGAAGCTAACGCCGTCCAGAGCTCTAACACCCGGAAAGGCCTTCGTGATCTCACGCATTTCAAGAAGAGTCGGCATTTTGTCACAGTCGCCTGCGGTAGCGGGCGGTTGAACCATGGCTATTGATACTCATTTTCGCCGGGGCGACCTGCGTTAAGCTTCGCGAGGATTAAACCGCCCGCTACCGCAGGCGGTTCTGACTTCACTGCTTCGGCCACTGGTCCTTGGGCACGTTCTTATAGACGTCTTCCAATTTGTGATAGCCGTCCTTGATGACTGTGTCAATGAGGTTGTTCTTATCGACCACCTGAGGCACATGGAGGATCGAAGGAACATCCTTCTTGCCATTGTTGATGGTGTCTTTTGTTTCAACCTTTTCACCGTGGGCGAGTTTGACTGCCGCATCAACCGCGCTATTGGCGAGCGGTAGAATCGGTTTGTAGATCGTCATCGTCTGCTTACCTTCCGCTATGCGTTGCACGGCGTCGAGCGCGGCATCCTGTCCCGTCACCAGGATCTTGCCAACCAATTGCGGCGGCAATGCGGAAATCGCGCCGCCGGCGGTGCCGTCATTGGACGCGACAATCGCCTGAATATTGTTGTTGTTCTTAGTCAGCGCGTCCTCGGTAATGCGCAGGGCCTCACTCGCCAGCCACTCACGGGCGAATTGTTTGGTCACGATTTTGATGTCGCCGCGATCGATAGCGGGTTGCAGCACGCTCATCTGGCCGTCCATCAGCAGCAGCGCGTTGTTGTCGGTCTGCGATCCGCCGATTAAGACGTAATTGCCTTTGGGCGCGTGCTCGAGCGCGTACTGCGCCTGCATCTGGCCAATCTTAACGACCTGATGCGCCACATAAAGATCGACGTCAGAATTGCGAATTAAACGATCGTAGCTAATCACCGGAACGTTCTGACGATGAGCGGCCTCGACAATCGATGCGGCGATTTGTCCGTTATGTGGGGCGACGATCAGGACATCGACACCTTTGGTCAGCAAATTGTCACACTGCTTCGTCTGCACCGCATCATCGCCGTTGGCGACTTGTATTTCACACTCTGCCCCGACTTCTTTGCAGCGGGCTTCAACCAGGGCCTTGTCGCGTTGCCAGCGCTCTTCTTTCAGAGTGTCCATGGAAAAGCCTATGCGCACCGGGCCGCCCTGTTTTGCGGACCGTCCTGTCTTGCCCTGGTCGGGACCTTTAACACAAGCACTGACCAGCAGCGTTGCCGTCAGAAAGCACAGAATCAATTTGATTTTCGAATTCATTTTTTACATCCTTCTTCGTAGCGAGTATGCACCGATTCGCTGAAAACGTCGGTTAGCAGTAAAAGGCTCTTCAAGGGGCCGGATGTTTATAGCTGTCCAGATCGGATTATTCAAGCCATTTCTGTCAGGCGAATACACCAATTTCGCCACCGCCCGGCTAAGACACCGGATTACGGCGGCGCGCCACAGCGATCATCGCCTCGACAGCGGACCTGTCCGCTGCAGGTGCTTTGACGAAAGGCTCATCCTTAACAGAAGGCTACCAGTGCGCCCGCCAACTACAACGCAGCTAACGCTTGAAGCGCTGAACATAAGCGGCGAGACTGGCTATCTGCACCTTCGTTAATTTTTTCCCAAACGCGGGCATATTCTTTTTGCCGCGCGTGATCACGCCGACAACTTCGCCGCTCGGGTGTTTAGCCCACCAGCCGCCGTCGGTAAAATCCGGCGCGTTGAAGATGCGGCCCATCGAAGTCTCTCCCGAACCGTCAGCGCCGTGGCACTTCGAGCACTTCTGTTTATACAGAACATCGGTCGACACAACGGCGCCCGCGGAGGCAGAGACAGCGGAAGCGCGGTTACGCGCGGCCTGGCTTGGAGTCAAAGAGTTCCCTGTCAGGAAAATTCCAGCGACCAAGAGAATCAATTTGAGCTGACGCGTCATAATAAGCAGCCATATTCCCTTCAGAAAGAAACGGCGGCAGAGATAGCCATGCGTTTAATGTCAATAGCCCGACCACAAGGAAGGGCCCTTGATCGTTAACCAGACCTTGCTGACAGTCGGGCCCCTGACGCTAGTGCCCTAATTTGGTGATGAGGTCAGTACCGGGAGCGGTAGCGACCGGGTAACAATAATTCGCGATCCGATTCTGCTGATAACTTAGACCCGGTCGCTACCGCTCTCGGCACTGACCTCATAACACGAGACAGAAATTAGGGCACTACCCCCCTGACAATTTAATTGTCGCCAATTCGCACCGGGCCCATAATACTACGAACAATGAACACCGGCAGCAGTAAGAAACCATTTGCCCCTCACGGTTACGTCGGCGTCCTAATTATCGTGGTGGCCGAAGGTCTGCTATTCAGTGGCGATCAACTGGTTGGTCATTGGTTCACTCCCATCGTCTGGACCGGCTATATTCTTTTTGTCGATGCCCTGGTTTACCGATTTTCAGCCCGCTCGCTGCTGATGACCGACCGTCTGGAATTCCTGATCATCGTCGTCGCTTCGATTGGCGTTTGGTGGTTGTTTGAGCTTTACAACGCCCCGAGGTTTTGGAAATCCGATCTTGAATTATGGTGGCATTATCACAATCTCGAGCCGAATCCTTTCCTGAGACGGGTTGGCTATGACTGGGCCTTCGCGACCATCTTTCCGCTGCTTTTCTTAACGGCCGAATTGTTCAGGGAAACGGTATTCAAGAAAAAAGGCCGGAACCGAAACGTCAATCTTTCGCGGCCGATATTAATCGTTTTGACGCTATTGGGAGCGGCCGGCGCCATCGTGCCGTTGCTTTATCCCTCCCCGTGGTTTGCGCCCGTGATCTGGCTGGCCTTCGTATTCCTGTTTGATCCCGCGAATGCTTTGCGTGGCCATCCTTCGATCTCAAATGACCTGAAGCATGGCGATTGGAGACGGCTCTGGTCTCTGCTCTTGAGCGGCCTTGTCTGTGGCTTGTTGTGGGAGTTCTGGAATTACTGGGCAATGTCTAAATGGACCTATACTGTGCCGTTTACTGTGCCCTTCCTTGGCGACATAAAGATTTTCGAAATGCCAATCCTCGGCTTCCTGGGTTTTCCACCCTTTGCCGTGGAGTGCTGGGTGATGTACATCTTCCTGCGTTCGCTGTTGCAGCCGCAGGCTCCAGAAATTAACAGCGGCGAGATCTTCGTTCGTTCTTCATAAGTAAATTTTGAAGTGAAGACTACGACAGGCTCGGTCGCCTGAGCCGATGTAACCGCAGCCTGGGGCTTCTTGGTTGTGGCCTTCTTAGTTTGTAACGGCAATGTGAGGCGTCAACAATCTCAAATCTAAAATTTCAGATCTCAAATCGCTGATTTGTTTGACACTCGATCAACGAGTTAATAGAATACGCGCCACTCAAAAAAAACTGGAGGACAAATCGAGTGACTCTCAAGATCAGGATCAATAGGAAAGGTGTCGAATCGTTGACCAAACAGATTACCGATCAGCTCGGCAGTTTGATCGGCAGTGGTGCGATGGCCGTGGGAAGTTTGCTGCCGAGTGAGCGTTCCCTGGCTAATACGCTGGGTGTCGCGCGGAACGTTGTGCGCGGAAGTTATGAATACCTCGAGAAGGCCGGTGTCGTTCAACGCGATGGAAGAAAAGGAAGACGAGTGCGCGCGAAGACCTCCGGAAAGAAGACCACAACCGCCAAGGCTAGAACGCCGGCGGCAAAGAAGCGCTAGACCTGGCGGCAATTTGCTTCGTCACTCTATCGACTAAACAGCTCTCCTCAAGGGCGCCGCTTCTTCACCCAGCGCCATGATCTCCCGGTGAATCGCTGCCCGCTCGGCCAGCAAACGGACAAACGAACGGCGCCGGGCGACGAACAGCGCCAGGGCCACGAAACTCCCGAAAAACCTATCAATCTCTTCAAAGAAACGCACGGCGACATATCCACACAGCGGCGTTAGAATCAGCGCGGCCATTCCGGCCCGCCAGCCTGCCACGAGCCATGAAGCCACCGCGACCACAACCCAGGTCACCGGAAAAAGGAGCATCGCCGAAATGATCTTGAACGTGGAAATCACGTCCTGGTCGTGACGCGCCAAACGGCGGGACAGATAACCGGCCAAGCGGTAAGCCGGATAGTGAACGACGGCGCCAAACAACGCGAGCGGCGCCAGCAGGACGCAGGTTAAGGCCTGCGCCAGCAGACTGAAGATCGTGTGCGCCGCGGTCGGCGGCAACGAAAGGTCCGCCGGGTCGATCCCCGCTTGCTTCATTTCATATTCAAAGCGAACAATGCGCGCTTCGAGAGCGTCGATTCGGCGGGGGGAATGACCGCGGTAAAACGCATAACCTTCCAGGAACCTTTGCCGCAACTGAAGCGAGCGCGCGAGCCTTTGCTCTTCATCATGCTCGTCGATTTCCGCGGCCGAAAAGATTTGCTCCGCTCTCGAGATCAGCGACAGAGCTTCCTCCTGTTCGGCGTGCAGCATTACTTCGCGCAAAGCTGTTTCGATCTGATCTGAAAGCTCGCGCACGGCCTCGCGCGGCGGCGTTCCATCGGGCTCGAGCGTGACGCGTTTGACCGGCAGACCTTCGGCGAAATACAGCAGGGCCGAACTGCGGAAGGTCGTTTTCTCGGAATAGTAAAGTCCGACCGGAACAATTTTCAGATCCATTGCATCGTCCGACGCCGCAGCTAGAGCAATGCGTGCCGCGCCTGTCTTGAGCGGTTTCAAGCGCGGCTCATCGTGCGACACACCCTCCGGGCAAATGCCAATCGTGAGCCCGCGCATGAGCAGCTGACGCGCAGCGTTAAAGGTTTCGATGTTGCGGGAAACGTCCTGTCCTTCATCCTGTCGCCGGTAGGCGGGCAGGGAATCGAGCGCGCGTACCAGATAGCCGATTACCGGCATGCGAAACAACGGCGCCTTCGCGAGGAAGGCCACCCGTCTGGGCGCGAGGCAGAGCAGAAAGGCCGGGTCAACCAGCGCGTTCGGATGATTGAGGACAAAGATGACGGGACTATCGCGCGGCACATTCTCCAGACCGGTTACCTCGATCCGGCGAAAGTAAACTCGCAACGCCAGTTTCAAAACGGCACGAATGATGCGCCTGATCATGTTTGATGCGGAACCGCTTGCGGTAGCAAGCGAGTACCGTCGCTAGCGCTTGTTTGAACGTTTAAGCCCTCGCTGACGGCCGGGCTACCGCCCCGTTAGTTCGGCGTCCATTCCATCTGAAAATGCGTACCAGTTTCGCTGGTGCGTACAAAGCCCGAACGTTCGAACAAGTTAACAGCGCGATTAAATCTGATGACTTGTAAGCGCAGCGGTTTTGCTTCGCGCCGAGCTTCGTTCTGTAGTCTTTGAATCAGAGAAGTGCCGATGCCGCTATTCCGATGCTCGGGCAGCAGGGCCAGGTCTATACAGCGAATCTCGTGTTCGCGACGTTCGACGATTAGCCTGCCGGCGGGTTGACCTTCGCACAAAATTATCTCGTCAGTTGCCAGCTTGTATTCGCTTTCCAAGAAACGCCTTTGAGCTTCGTATTGCATCTCGAGAAACTCGCTGATGCGGTCCTCGGTCCATCCAAGTCCGCGCAGATCGTCGCCGCGGCTGCTTTTGTAGATTTCCAGGAGAATCGTTTCGTCGCCGGCCGTTACCGGCCGCAAGCTAATCGTTCGTGCACAGTCGGCTTCGGTCATAGCGTGGGATTCTAATCGAACAACTCCGGTTTGGGTATGCTTTAACAGAAATGGAGTCAGTACCGGGAGCGGTTAGCGACCGGGCCTCAATCCATACGACAGTCGAGATCGCTAAGACTGTAACCCGGCCGCTAACCCTCCCGGTACTGACTCCATCACTCCGCACCATCCAGCCAACTGTCGCCAATCAGGCGCAAAGGTGCGATAATGCGCCCGCTTTCCCAAAACAACTTGAGCAGAAATCCGGAGAGGTTTTTTATGAAGCGCTTCTTTGCCCTGTCGGCCATCAGCTTGCTAGCTTGCGCGTCGATCGCCTTCGCGCAGGAACGCCGGTTCACCATCGATGACTTGCTAAAGGTTCGCCGGGTCGGTGACCCGCAGTTATCGCCCAAAAGCGATCTAATCGCCTTTACCATCACTGAGGTGGATAAGGCAGCGAACAAGAGCACTACGCAGATTTACGTGGTGCCCCTGGGCGGTGGAGAAATGCGCCAACTGACTAACGACGAACATTCGTCAGCTTCGCCGCGCTGGTCGCCGGATGGTGAGAAGCTCGCGTTTATCTCGGCGCGCGACGGGGAAAATCAGATCTGGACGATTGATGTTTCCAGCGGCGCGTTGAAAAAAATTACTGGCCTTTCGACCGGTGCGGGCGATCCGGTGTGGTCGCCGGACGGCAAGTGGCTAGCTTTCCCGTCGGACGTTTACCCGGAATGCAAAGACGATGCTTGCAACAAGAGACGTGCGGAAGAGGTCGCCCAAAACAAAGTGAAGGCCCATGTCGCTGAGCACCTTTTGTATCGCCATTGGAAATCCTGGAAAGAAGGAATGCGCAGCCACGTTTTCGTTGTTTCCGCCAGCGGGGGAGAGACTCGCGATCTGACACCGGGAGATTATGATGCGCCGCCGTTCAGTTTAGGCGGGCCAACGGACTATGCGTTCTCGGCTGATTCGAAAGAGCTTGCCTACGTCAGCAATCACGACAAAGTCGAAGCCACCTCTACTAACGCCGACGTCTGGTTGGTTTCAGTGCGAGGCGGCGCGGCCCGGAATATCACGGCCGCCAACCACGGCTATGATGGCTCGCCAAAGTTCTCAGCCGATGGCCGTTTCATCGCCTATCGCTCGCAAGTCACGCCGGGTTATGAAAGCGATCGATTTCGCCTGATGCTCTACGATCGCAGGACCGGAACCGCGAAATCAATTTCCGAGATGTTGGATTCCAACGTCGATGAATTCACTTTCACTGGTGATGGCAAATCGATCTTCCTCGGCGCCGAGGACCGAGGCCGAGGCGCAATCTATTCCTTGTCTGTTAACGGCGGCGCGTTGAAAAAAATTCTGGGTGAAGGCGCGAACGGTGACATTAACGTGACTGGTGATGGCCGGACGTTGGTGTTCTCGCATAACAGCATGACGGCTCCGAACGAAATCTTCACCGCTGCGTCCGACGGTAGCGGCATGAGGCCTGTGACGAAAGCAAACGACGTAATGATGTCGGCTTTTGCTCTGAAGGCGGCCGAAGAGGTGTCATGGACCGGCGCCATGGGGACGAAAATTTCCGGGTGGATCGTCAAGCCGGCGAACTTTAATGCTAGGAAGAAGTATCCGCTGGCAGTGCTGATTCACGGCGGGCCGCAGGGCGCCTGGCTCGATAATTGGGGTTATCGCTGGAACCCGCAGATTTTTGCGAATGCCGGTTACGTCGTTTTTATGCCGAACCCGCGCGGTTCAACCGGCTATGGGCAACGGCTCGTCAGCGAGATATCCAGTGACTGGGGCGGGAAGGTTTTCATCGACATAAAAAACGGCGTGGCCCAGACTGTGTCACCAGCATGTACGGCGCCACCGAAGAGCTCTGGTTCACTGATTGGGAATTCAAGGGCACGCCCTGGACCAACAAAGCAATGTACGAGCGCTGGTCGCCGCACAATTTCGTGGCCAACTTCAAAACGCCGATCTTGATCATCACCAACGGACTCGACTATCGCGTGCCCGAGGGAGAAGGCCTGCAAATGTTCACCGCGGTGCAACGAATGGGCGTAGAATCAAAGCTCGTCGATTTTCCCGACGAAGGTCATTGGGTGCAGAAGCCGGCCAATTCGGCCTTCTGGTACAACACTGTGATCGGTTGGCTCGATAAGCATTTGAAGTAAGAAATTAGCCGCAGATTAACGCGGATGTGCACAGATAAGACTTGATTGACTGTCGCGTTCTGAATTTTCTTATCCGTGTGAATCTGTGGTTGAGTTTCCGAAACGGAGGACCATCATGCCCGGTTGGCTCAAAGCCCTGCTCGCCGTCGCTATCATCGCCGTGCTGCTCGTCGTCGGAGTCATAGTCGGCGGCGTTGTCTGGTGGTCCCGCAACAAAGACAAACTGATGGGCCGGGCCAAAGAGGTAATGACCGAAGGCCGTGAGTTTGGGCGCAGCACCGACAACCAGGGGTGCTTGGACGAGACGATGGCCCGCTACAAGAAAGAACCAGGCTTTGCCAGCGGGATCTCTTCCAGCATTTTCAGCCGCGCATGTCTCGATGCCAGCCGGCCCACGCCGGGCTTTTGTAACGATGTGCCAAAACCGACAGAGTTCATTAAGAGCGGTCAGTGGCGCGTAGAGCAGTGCCGCCGTGTCGATCTGTCTTCGGACAGCTATTGTCAGCAACTCTTTCAGCCGGTGCAGGAGTTCTGTGAGAGAAAGGCGCGCGCCCCGAGTAACGACAACAACTCGCAATAGTTTTTGAACCCGTTTGCTGTCTCGAGCGTGATTACATATTCGCGCCCGATCAATTTCCGAGGACACCAAATGAACCGCACTGTTGAAAGAACCATTATTGGCATTGCGGCAATGGTTTTGCTCGGCAGTCTTGTCGTCGGACTTCTACTCGGTTCCGCTGTTTATGGATGGAAGGCCGCCTTGCGCGAAGGCAACAAGGCCGCGACCTTGCAAGATATGAAGACCATTGCGGCGGTGGAAATCCAATATTACAACTCGCACGATCGAACCTTTGGGACATTCGATCAGTTAATCAAGGAAGAGATGTTAACGTCAAAGTTTTCGGGGAGCAGAACGATTACCGATGGTTATGTCTTCACTTTGAAGGTGACACCGAAAACGAAAGATACGCAGAGCTCGTATTTTTTGAATGCCAATCCCCAGAGCGCCAGCACCGGCTCCAATCACTTCTACATCGATTCGCACAGTGCCGAGATTCATACCAATCAGAATCAACCTGCCGGTCCCGCCGACCCTTTGTTAAGCAAGTAAATAGGAGTTGTTAGAGGCTCTTATGTTTGTGACTCTTCGTGTGACTTCGTGGATCGTCCTTAAGCAAGCTGAGATTCGATCCACGAAGTCACACGAAACAACACGAAAAGGATTTCTCAAAACTAATCGGAAACACTATCCTCGGACTCGACCAGCGTTGCGCTATGCCGAGTCGATAGGCGTGAATATTTGGCCGTTGAAGAAGATCGGGGCCGTAGCCCGACCTTAAGGGAGGGCGTCCGCACCGTAGAGAAAACGCCCTCCCTCACGGTCGGGCTACTGCCCCGTTTGCTTACACTCGCCGCGCAATCAGATACAATTCATCAGCACCCAAAGTGTAAGGTTCGCATCGCAACGACCCGTACAGATTCAGCACCTCAAATCCTGCGCGCTCCAGCATCCGGCGGATCTCGCCGGCGGTGTAAATCCAGTGTTTCGCGTAGCGACTTTCGACCTTCCCGTTTTGTTCAAAGATGTATTCAGTGTCGATGCAGCTTTCTATGGCCAGATATCTCTCTTTGATCGTCAATAGAATATCTTCGATCTGATGCGAGCTTTCGGTTTCGAACTTGGCGATGATTGATTCGGCTGCCATACCTGTTTCGACGACGAATCGGCCGCCCGGTTTCAAAGCGTGCGCAACACCGTTAAGAAAACTTTCCATATCCGCGTAGGCAAGAAAACCAAAACTGTTTCCGAAGCAATATCCGCCGTCATAAATTGCGCCGCCTTCAAGGTTCCGCATGTCGCCAATCATGAAGTCTGGAACGGGCCTATCGCCTGTGATCCACACTGAAAATGCTCGGGCCACTTCCTCAGTGGCCATGGCGTTAGCGCGTGGGCTCTCAGGCATTGATTTCGCGGCATTCGCCCGGGCCTCTTCAATAAACTCGGCCGCAATATCCACCCCCGTCACTTGATAACCGCGCCGCGCAAGTTCCAGCGAGAGCCGTCCATTACCGCAGGGGACATCAAGGAGCCTGGATCCTTCGTTACACCCCAGCACCTTTACCAGGAAATCCGCTTCCGCTTTCGTCTGTTGCGGCGAGATCGCCTTGCGCCAGAGATCGAGGGAGACCCCGTGGAAAAAATCTTCGTACCAGTTGGATAGAACTTCGTTCATCAGCTACTGTCCGTGGAGATCAACTAGAAATTGCTGAAGGCGTCCAGGGGACCTACTTTCACTCACCCACAAGTATGCTTGCCGACTAGGTTCCCAATCAAAGTGTTAGCATCATCAAGCTGGATGTTAGCACTCAATGAGCCTGCGTCAGCAGGCGTTAGAGTGTAGCCCCTGGCGAGGCGCAGCCGAGCCTGGGGAAAACCGTGAAACAAATCGACAGAGCCTGCGAAGCTGGCGACAGACACTCACCCCCACGGATGAGCTTCGTCGAAATCAATATGATGTGCGCGCAACAGAGCCCTGAACTCCTCCTCGAAGGATTGCTTTCGATGATGCTCTTTCTGATTGCGAATGTATTTTCGTACGCGCTCCACTTGGGACTCGCTGACTGTAAACGCCCCGTATCGAGCTTGCCATCCGAACCTCACCGCCGTTTGGCGTTTCGCAAAGCCTGACGAGCCCGACTTCAACTTGCTCAGGAAATCCGAAACAGAGATCGTCGGCCGTAGCTTCGAGAGAATATGAACGTGATCGTTCGTTCCATTGATTTCAAGTGCCGTTCCTCCTAGACCTCGAACCGTGCCCCCGAGATACTCGTGCAAACGAGGGCCGAGTGTGTTTGTGATTAGTGGTGAACGTTCTTTCGTCGCGTACACGATGTGGTAAAGGAGATTCGTGTATGACATGCCGGAACCTCTATCACCTGCTGCGCAGGCTCCCTGTTCAGAGTTGTGTCTAACCCCAGGCTCGGCTGGGCCTCGCCAGGGGCTACATTCTACCGCCTGCTGGCGCAGGCTGGTTGATATTTAGTCCGCAAGATTCTTGCTACCTGCCGGCCGCGTGACGGCTTCACTCTGGCCGTTCCATCGGCGGCAGCACCGCCACAAAATCTTCAGCAAAGCGTCGCCCGTAATCACCGAGCAGCTCGCTGACCCGTTCCATTTTCGGCGAGCGTACAATCAAACCCGCGTGATGTTTCTTCTTTACGCGATAGACAATCTCCGGATCATTATAAGCGATTGTGTCCGGGTATTCCTGGCGGGCCAGGGATAAAATAATTCCGGCATGTTCTTTTCGCGGTTTCAACCTGACGCGCGAGCCGGAAGCCGCATCGATCTCCAGCCGCGCCCACTCGCGCCAGAGATTTATGCCCGACGCAGCCTCCAGGACATCGGCGATGTACGCGCCGCCGACGCGCGAAGCGATTTCCAGGAAATAAAATTCACCATCGGCTTCGCTCCTGATGAACTCGGCGTGCGTGGCGCCGCGGTCCAAACCCATCGCCTTGATCAAGCGGCGGTTGATTTCCAGGAGCTGCTTCTTCTCCGGAGAGTTATGCGCGATGGTTTGTGAGACGTACGCGCCACCGCCGTGCGCAACTTGCAAGGGCGGGCGACCGTATTTATTCACTCCGGCGAAAACGACTTTCTTTTGGTGGACCAGGGAATCGACGTGAAATACTTCGCCGGGCACAAAACGTGAAATCAAATGATACGAAGCGCGTTCGCGCAGACTTTCACGCTGGTTCAATTCTTCAATTACTGACCAGGCCTCAGCAGCGCTCTCCAGTCTGCGGATGCCAATCGCGGAAGCATCGGAACGCGGCTTGAGCACCCATGGCGGCGGGACACGATCCAGATACTCGCTAATCTCTTCACGGTTAATGGCCGACACGAACTCGGGGACTCTAAGTC
>WNFR01005088.1_pt1 | contig 13471 bp, 8 predicted proteins | sample 5400221 | NCBI WGS metagenome assembly WNFR01 (sample SAMN13153357, study PRJNA577476) | soil metagenome | isolation source: 40 cm soil under Madrone tree | place: USA:California | collected 2016-06-14
CTGAAGAATTCGCTGGGACCTTTCGCCACACCGTCAAACTCGCAAACCGTGGAGAAGCTCGCGCCTGAAAACCAGAGACGCAAGGGAGGTGGCTCGGAATGCGCCACCAGGAGCGCACCGTGTTTGATGTTGAGGAGGGCCACCTGGCAGCTGTTGCCAGGCTGCCCGAAAGAGTACATATTTGAGTACATCGTCGGAGCTAGGCAGGCGAAAAACCCGGCAATGACAAGGGGTTGGGGTCTCGATGTGTGTTCCATCGCCCGCTCCACTTCCCAGCTAGCCTCAGGACCCGTAGGGACACGAGAGGCGTCAACACGTTGATCCTATGGGAAAGCGTTGGGAACGGACGTCGGTTTGGCGACGGTGTCGTGTCCTGAGGTGTCCCTACGCAGCCCCAGCATTCACTCGTACAGTCACACGTGTCGATTTCAAGAATATTCTGTGTGATTCCCACACTCTCTGCGTCGCGGCGATCGTGATTGTAGGTTGGCCGGCGTCAACTATTTCTTCCGACCGGCAAATCTAATTGTCGCCGGTCAGTAGGTGGCCGGACTCGACCCCGAACGGCAGCTAACGAGAAACCCACGCCGACCACGGCGGCCAAGGAAATCAACGGAAATCTAGCCATTGGCGGGACCCTTGGCCCCTCCGGGCGCCTCAAAAAGCGCCCCGCAGGCCGTCCCCAACTGAGGAAATCGGGTGGTCTCGAACTCAGGAAATCGGTGGGTCTTCAACTGAGGAAACTGGGTGGCCCCCAACAGAGGAAATCCTGCACATAGCGAAACCTCCTTGCGCCGGTTCCAGTGCGGAGAACATTTCGGCGCCCGTTGCCAAAGGACAAGGAGCGCGCATCACCGAGGAACAATCGGCAACAAAATTGACGATAATTCTTGCGTGGAATGATGGATCGTCTGCGTCGCGACTACCGGTGAGTCATCCGTCGCCGCGTCTCTTCCAGTATTCGTATTTCGGTCATACCGCGGAAAATTGCTGCTGCTGACTTCAATTCGAATGCGATGCCCTTGCTTGAACAGCATGCTGGTGGGCCAAAGCGCTATCGTGATGGCCTCGGCTGCCGTGGCCGCTCGGTCTGCCCTCGAATAGGCACGTCGCAGGATGCCATCGGACACGTTGAACGCTTTGCCATCGGGATGCACATCGACAAGCTTGATCGTGAAATCGGTATTCGTTACCGTTGTCTCCACATACAAGGTGGTACTTACCGGTCCAGTGACTTCTACGTCGGTGGCAAGAGGTTCGGTCGAGTAGATCAATACGTCCGCGCGGCGCTCAATGTTGCTCTGTTCACGAATGCCGGCGCGCGTGCTCAGCATGGCGCCGCCAAGAGAAGGCACCGGGTTTCTCGGGTCGTAGACGTAGGTGTCCGATGGTTCCATATCGACGGGCGGCTCAGGACTCAGCAGGCCATCACCTCTTGCCGTGTTAGCGTGTCCTCCGCCTCGAAGGAAGTATTTTGTGGGGCAAGCACGCGCCAGCGGCCACTCCTGCTCATTGCGCCAAACGTTTTCACCCATGACAAACAGTCGAACCGGCGCCGTCAGCGAATGATCCAAGGGGTGGCCCAACAACAGGTGATCAAACCAGGGGATGCTGGGGCCGAGACTCGCTCGGCGATAGGCATCGCCGGTGGTCCCGTCAGGAAAGCGCACAGACTCGGCATGGCTCCACGGTCCGATTATTAGCCGGCTCTCCCGGGCTACTCGAGGATCCGCCTGCGCCCGGATTGATTCAAAGTCGTGTAGTTGGCTTGGAAGAAATGGATCGGACCAGCCCGCCATTAGCAACACGGGCGCCGTTAGGCTACGAGCCCGCTGCTCGCCGTCGATCGATTTCCAGTACGCATCGAGATCGGGGTGACTGGCCCAATCGTTGAAAAAGGCTATATCCCCGACTGCTCGATCGTCGGCCTTGATCATCGGAAACCCGTTGACACCACGATCGAGCTGGGCAGCCGACGGGTGCTCGTCCTTCACAGTGCGACTGCGCAACGCCCAATAGAGTGCGGACTCCAGTGAGAATGCTCCGCCCGGGTAGAACATGTCATGAAAATGGCTACTGGCAATCTGGATCATGAGTGCCGAGGGACCGGGGTCCTTTTGGTCCGCGAGCGCCCACTCTGTGTAGCCGAAGGCAGACCCACCCCACATGCCCAAGCGACCGTCATACCACGGTTGCTGCGCGAGCCATCGCAGAGTCTCGATGCCATCGCGCCGCTCGTCGCGCAGGGGATAGAACTGTCCCCCAGAACCGTGACGGCCGCGGCTGGCTTGCACCATGACGCGATACCCCCGGCTTGCCCAGTAGCGGCCTACAACGGCGAGTCCGAGGTCGGCCTTAAAGGATCTTGAATAGGGCAACCGGACCAAAATCGTCGGCACCGGCTTATCGGTCACTGGATGGTACAGTTCTGCCTGCAGTCGTACCCCATCCGATGTCGCCATTGACACCTTGTGGTCAACTCGCACAGCGTACTCAGCGGGCCTCACGCCGTCGCGCGGCAGTACCATATGCCCGATGATGGCTTGGCAACCCGCCAACATCACTATCGATGTCATCGAACAGAAATGAATTGCCCGCTGCAAAAGAAGTTGCATCAAATTCGGGCATTGCCGGTGACGTTAAGACCCAGCCCGGGTCTAGAGGCGAGATCCGACTGCGTGAGATCAATCACGCCACCTGTCCCAAACATGAGCGGCGGTTCGACGACGTCACGTACGATAAGATGGGTGCCAAAGGCTCCCTCCTGAGCGATCAACCGTTCGCCGGCTACTTGGGCCAGGGTGAGACCAGCGCGCGTGAGCACGCTGGTCTCGCCTACCTGTGCTCCGACAATGATGCCGAACTCACGTTTTTGTAAGGCTTGCAGCAGTTCGAGCGACCGCAGCAGACCGCCCATCTTGGAAACCCGGCAATTGATGATCCATTGTCGCGGCGGGGAAGGAATTTGCACGAGGTGATCCAATTGCGAAATGCTTTCGTCTAAGATGATGGAAGTACGAAGCGCATTCGCTATCTGAGCCATCCGATTAAATTCTCTGGGCTGTAGGGGCTCCTCAAGCGCGACGAATTGAAATTGCAGCGACTGTAGATCGGCAACGCAAGTCTTCGGGTCCCGCCAGAGATTGTTGGCGTCGGCGCGAACTGCGCCCGCCGCGACGCCGGCGTCGCTAAGCGCCTTCACTTTTTCGCGGTTCGCCTGCATATCCGGCGCCAGTTTGATCTTGAATGTCTTAAATCCGGCCTCCAGGAATTGCCGGAGCTGCGCAGCAAATAGCGGAAGAGGCCCGTCGCCGATCACAGCCGTGTATTGAAAGCGGCCCCGGAGTTCGGGCACCTCCAGGATCCGTTCAACAGGAACGCGCTGGAGTTTGCCGTAGAGATCGAGAAGAGCTAGCTCCACTGCGGCCCAGGCGGCAGGATGGGCATCGATCTCAATTGCATGTTTTTTGACCCAGTGTCGAAGGGCTCGCACATCTTGAATATTGGCCATCCAGTCGGCCCGGTGGCGTTCGACGAAGGCGAGCGCACTGCTGACGCTCTCTCCCGTGACATACTCGCGCGGACAGCCCTCGCCGTAGCCCCTCTCGCCGTTCGCGCCCGTCACAGTAACCCAGAGTGATTGCATCGCATGGCGTTCAGCGGAGGCGTGCTTGAACGCACCCTTGAAAGGAATAGCGAGTTCTGAGGCTTCGATACTTTGCAGCATCATGGCGAAGAGAGATCGACCCACGGGTCAAGCTCGAATGAGAAATCCTTTCGATAGCCCAGCGCCACGGTCTTAAATTGCCCTTCACGCTGGCCTTGCCGGACGCAATGCTGCTTGTAGGCGTCGCCGGCACCGCGACGAAGCCAGCACGCCACCACAGGATTCAGCCTCTGGCTCTCGCGCTTGGCATGGTATTCCATGTTGAGCTCCGCCAATTGGCGGTCGATGGCAATTGCCATCACCAAACCATCTGGCTTCGTCGTGCCTTCTGGTTCCAGGTACAGGATATACTGCGTGTTGGTCTCATCGGCGAGCATCATCACAAAGGACGCCGAAATCTGATAGTGATCCAGGACTGCTCGCACCGCCGTCAGGGCCTGTGATTCGTACAGCTTCTCACCGGTGAGGCTGGTTACGCCTTTGCCTTTTTGAACAAAGCGCAGTAGCGGCGTGCGGTGTAGGCGTCCTACGACGCGAACCAGATCATTGATGAAATAGCGATACAGCCCCGAAGGCGTGGTTACGATCACGTAGTAGTCGCGTCCGTTGCTCAATCTATCGAGAGTCAAGTATTCCGGGTCCCCGCGATCCCATCGATCGCGCTCGACGAACTCGAAGAAATGCGTATCCAGAGTGGGAAGACCCGAACCCGAACGCTTTCCCACGGTAATGGTGCCGCGGAATTCGCTCGCAATATAGCCAATGTCAATAATCTGCGCATCTGACGGTAGTTCACGCCGCAACGCATCCACCGCCACACCCGAGCTGCCGAACGTCCAGGTACCTACTAAGCGCAGCCGCGGCCACAATTCAGCAATGGAGGGTGTCTCGCCACTTACATGAAGTCTCTCGAGTTCCTCTGCACGATGAGCATCACGACGCAAGCGCCCGGCGACGGCGGTCGCAACTTCCGTAGGTAGTTCGGCGCTGCGGAAAAATCCGCCATGCCGCAAGTCGTCGATCAATTTCTCATGGTGTTCACGGTAGAGCCGTATCAACGCAAGTACCGTGGTGGGATTAGCGGTCGCGATGTAACTAAGGTCTGAGCGCACGAGAGCCAGGCGCAGAATCAGCAAATATTTCAGTTGACTGTCCTTGATGGTGAGGACGGCCGGGGGCAGCACAAACTTGTCGCGAACCACGCGGGGTGTGCTTCGCGCAACGAAACCAGACGCGGATCCGAAGGGGCGACCGTTCGGCATCAGGCCTTCGCGCTGAGGGCTAACAATCGCTAACATGCTGCCGTCGAAAGCCTCAGGGCAGCTCCGATGTTGGAATGCGATCGCAGTTTCCTGAATTCGCCGCAAAGCGCGCAAATGCGAGGCCGTCAGCGGCAGATCCTTGGGTTTGTCCGTCGTACCGCTTGTGCGCACATAACACACGGGCGGTTCGAGCGTCAGCGCCGATTCGCCCCGCTCGATCTCGGCTTCAATGAACGGGCGAAGCTGCTCGAATGAACTGACCGGCACACGCTGTGCAAATTCTTCGTAACTGGAGATTGCACCAAAGGCATGCTGGCGGCCGAACGTGGTATTTGCATTCGCGCCGACGATGCTCATCAACAATCGGTGCTGTTCGCGACTGGGATCCCTGGATTGACGTGAGATTCGGGCGCCTTCTCTTGCGATCACGGCCCGCTGTCTGAGGGTCAGCGCCGTTCTGGCAATCCAGTCCGTGATTGTGGCAGTGTGCCTCATGAATTTAGCGAAAGGGCGCGCGCATTTGCCGTAGGAATCCGCGCGGGTATTTTTTATCCATTACGCCAATGTCCTCGACCACCTTGTGCAGGGGCAAGTACCAGGTACCGAAGATCAGATCCCAAAAGATGGTCGTGTTACTAAAGTTGCAGGACGCGGTTTTCGGGTCGCGGGCATGGTGCCAGCGATGGGTTTCGGCGCTACCGACGATGTAGTTCAGCACGCCGTAACGTAGCTTGAGGTTGCTGTGCTGAAAGAATCCATTAACCGAATAGAGCAGGAAATAGCCGGCGAGGACCTCCGGCGCAACTCCCATGAGAAGGAAGGGCACTGAGTCCACGGTGAAATGCAACAACTTTTCGAGCGGGTGAAAGCGCCCGACATTGAGCACATAGAGGAGCTCTGGGGAGTGATGCACTTCGTGCAGGCGCCACAGCCTCGGGAAGTGGTGGCAGGCGCGATGCAGCCAATAACGAAAGAAGTCCACAATCAACACCATGAGTACGATCTGTGCGGCCAGGGGCCAGGTATTCGGCCAAAGGGAGGAAGACTCCGTGTCGTGAGTCCACTTGGAGATCAAAAGCACGGCTAGCAACGCCAACAAACGAGGCAATGCAACCTGAATTAAAACCAGGAAGGCAGCGTCGGCGCGGACATCGGCTGCCCGGGGGCGCCACAGGAGTCGCTCGGGGTAGAAGCGTTCGAGTACGAGAATCGTAACGCCCACAAAAACCACAGGCAGGTAGGCGGCCGCCGCGACGGGTGCTCCCATGTCGAGCAGCGCCGCAAACCCAGATATCGCAAGCGCGAGTGTTATTGGGTACCACAAGTACGGCGCGATCGCGGTCATGCGCTTGCTCCTCGATCTGACGCCCAGTTTGGCATGCGATAGCGTACGTGCAGCGCGAGCGCCGTCACAAAAGCGGCGAGTACCAGGTGAAAGAACGCCGGAATCCATGTTGTGAACCAGGCAGGGGCGGCGGGCACGAAAATTCCGATCACGATACGGAGTATCGACCCTCCCATGTATACGAACGCAAACCACGCGAGGACTTTCTGTTGCGTCTGGCTTGGGCGCTGGGTTCCCGCGCGAACCCGCAAGGCTGTTCGCATCATGAGTCCAAGAATGACAATCTGGGCTGTGAGCAGCAGCGGATAGGGAAGTCCGCTGCCTTGAAACGAATTAAAGGGAGGCAGAAAGGGCTGCGGCCACCAGCGTTGTACGGCTTGCCCGAGCACGCGAGCCGTGAAAAGCGCCGTCAGCACCCACAACAGGGCTGCAACGGACTGCGGCCTCGCGAGCCATATATTCCTTTTTGCCATCGCAACTCCATTTTCGGCGTTCATCATCAACCTGTTCCAGATTGCGAACCTACGAGCAGAGCATAGTGCACCGGAAACCTATTGCAATACCGATCGTAATAGTATCGAATAATAATACCGAGGGTGAAAGTGGGGAGCCCGCCTATGGATGATGCGCCGGTAGAGACTGCAAGGATAATGACCAGCCTCAAGCGTCTGATGCGATCTCGTGCGGTCACCTACTCCGAGTTAGGTAAACGTGTTGGCTTGAGCGAGGCATCGATCAAACGCATTTTCTCTCGCTCCACGCTCACGCTGGCGAGACTCGATCAGATATGCCAGGCGCTCGATACCACCATTCAGGAGGTCACCCGCTTGGCTGGCGATCATTCGGTCGAGCCCGCGGAAACCCTAAGCATCAAACAAGAGGCGGCGCTGGCTGCTGACTCCAATCTCCTCGCGTGCTTCTACTTGGTCGCCAGTGGCCGGGACGGCCGAGAGATTGCAGAGGAACTGGGCGCTGACGATAAGAAAGTGCGCCGCTGGTACCTACAGCTGCGAGCGCTGGGGCTAATCGAAATGCGGCCTGGACTGCGCGCACGGGCATACGCGACCTCGGCCATAAAATGGCGTCGCGAGGGCCCAATCGCCAACCTCTACGCCCGCCAGGTTCGGGAGGAGTTCCTTCAATCGCCCTTCACCGGTCCCATTGACGCTCTACACTTTCGCTCGTCGGAGCTCTCGGAATCTTCGTGTCGCGTACTGTTGCGTAAGCTAGAGAGGCTCGCCGCCGAGTTTCGCGACTTGGCTGAGCTTGATCGAACGCTGCCGAGTCGGGACAAGCGCAGCATCGGCATGCTCCTGGCGACTCGCCCTTGGGTATTTTCGATGTTTGAGAGTCTGCGGCAGTAGTCAATCTCACGATCAACAACATCGTCTGTTGCACTGGCAGCTTTGTGGCGGTCAATTGGGGTTCACCGGTGCCCGGAATTGAGTCGGAGACCTACAACTGGTCGGCTCGAGGCCACGCCTTTGCCAACCGGTGTATCCCTACGCAGCCCTACGTGGCCCCACATACCGCGAAAATTCACACGCTAATCACACTTGGCATCCGCAATCGCACCAAACCGCCTGTTTTAAAGGCTCGAAAGAGCCTCCCGTGTGGGTTCGATTCCCATCGCCCGCTCCACTCCAAGACTACTTCAGACAACGCTGGACAACTCGCCCGAGCCTAAACCAACCAATATTTGGGAAGATCTTGGGATTCGGTGTCGATTTCAAGCCAGCCTCGTCGTCCTAGATTGTCTGAGGTCGTCCCAGCATTCGCACGAAACGTCACACCCAGCGCTGAAAACTTGCAGTTGATTTCGGCGTTCGCGCCGCCGCCCAATTACTACCGTGGGGCAGGTGGCGGCCATTACCTGCCGGTGGCGTTCACGAAATGACCGCATCACAGCGGACATTCGCGAATAATCGTGCGCGTGGATATCATGAACTGTACGCTGCGCTGACAGCCGGCTTGGGCGCTGGAAGGCCGGCACCCGGGAGTCCATATGCCGCATGTGCAGGTAGCATCCTCGCGTTCTGATCTCACGATCCTGTAATTCAGTCACTTCACGGAGGACCATCATGACCGAGTCAGGCGGAGTCTCAGAAATCCTGGGCGCTGGTACCGAACCGGCCGCTGAAGGCTCGGTCGCCGAGACCCCCGTGGACCCGACCGCTGCAGCACTTGCCGCCGAGGCGGCCAAGAGCGATCCCGAGCTTGCCCAAGAAGCTTCCGCGTATTTCCGCAAGCAAAGCCATCTGGTCGAGGTTCAGACCGAACACCTGCACGAGCAGCGCGCCGTCAACCTGTCGCTGCTGAAACTCAAACGCTTTGACGAGCGACTCAAAGTGGGTCTGCGCATGTTTGTGATCCTGGTCGCGACCGTCATCGGTATCTTCGGTGCAGTCCTAATTCACGACGCCGTCAGATCCCGCAGCGTGGTCATCGAACCATTCGAGACACCCCACGCACTGGCCGAGCGCGGGCTAACCGGTATTGTCGTCGCCAATGGTGTTCTCGATCAACTGGCCCGATTGCAGGCCGCGACACGCAGCTCGATGCAACGACGGAATCTCTCAAATGCGTGGTCGAAAGAGGTCAAGCTTACGGTGCCCGAAGCGGGGCTTTCGATCGGCGAGATCTCGCAACTCCTGAAGGCCCGCTTTGGTGATGACATCCACATAAGCGGCGATGTGGTGCAGACCGAGGCTGGTGGCCTCGAAGTGACGGTTCGAGGTGACGGCATATCGGCGCAGTCGTTTACCGGAGCGAGCGATCAGTTGGGCAAACTTACATCCGAAGCAGCTGAGTACGTCTACTCAAAATCGCAGCCGGCGTTATGGGCTGCTTCTCTGGTCGGTTCGCAGCGTTATCGGGAAGCCATCGAGTTTTGCCAAGCGTCGATTGGCTCGTCCCCCAAGTCGGAGCGGCCGGCTCTTCTGACCTACTGGGCTATCGCCATCGCCAAAAGCAGTGGCCCTGGGCCGCACGCGGTGGCGCTGCTCCAAAGGGCGATCGCGCTCCAGCCAGATTACTGGTACGCGTACGAGACTATGACGAACATGACTTTTGGTCTTGGCGATGAGGAAGGTGCCTGGAGGCGCGGCAATGAGCTGCGCAAAGCAGCGGGTGGGCGGCCCGGCCGGGCGCCGGAGATGGCTTACAACGTCGTCGATGTGCCTTCGCGGGACTTGCCCGCCGTGCTGGCCGCGCTCACCGCGGATGTCGAATCCTCATCCGGAGGCGGCACTCGAACATTCGTTGCGGGGCCGCTGATCGCCACTGTGCAAGCGTGGCTGCATGACCCGGCGGCGGCGGAATTGGCTCTTCAGACTACCAGGCCCGATGTCCGCGACCCGACCATCGCTGCCGTTACCCACTTCGTGCGTGGCATTTTAGCCGCCGAGGCGGGCGACTCCGCGCGCGCGGTGAGCGAAATGGAGCCGTTCTTAGCCGCTTACTCGGATCCAGCGGTGTCGTGGTTCAATTATGGCACCCACTGCTGGGTGGCGCCGATTGAAGAAGCGGCAGGGCATCCGGACAAGGCGGACGCCGTGCTGAAGACGGGTGGCACGTTCGTGGACTGCTATCGCTTCCGCGGTGACATCCTTGAAGGTCGTGGCGATTGGCCAGGCGCGCAGAAGGCATATGCCGAAGCTGTCGCTCTCGCGCCAGATTTGCCTGCGAGTTACTACTCCTGGGGCGTCGCGCTCGCCAAGCACGGGGATCTCGACGGTGCGGCGGCCAAGTTCAAGGACGCGAACCAGCGCCAGCCGCACTGGGCCGATCCACTCAAGGCGTGGGGCGACGTGCTCGCGAAGCAGGGCAACACGAAGGAGGCGCTCGGCAAGTACGACGAGGCACTCGAATACGCGCCGAACTGGGCCGCACTGAAGGAAGCGCGCAAGGCAGCGAAGCAGAAGAGCTAATTCGGCAGCCGGGAAGCCGACGCTCGTGACCGTCAACAACGGGCACACAGCGGAAACTCGCTGGCAAACGGAGGAGTTGTCTCACGTAGTCCTACGCTGTTCCTCATAACGCGAAAATTCGCACGCCAATCGCACGCAACCCTCCAGGCTTGGCGAAATGCCATGCTTTAAGGGCTTTGACGCCTCGTCCGTTTGGGTTCGATGCGCATCGCCCGCTCCAACTCGCTCGGTTACCGCCATGAGTTACCTGGCATGACTCGCTTCATGAACTCATCGAACATGGGAACTGTGAAGGCGGTATCGCCGTGATTGGGGCTCCACACCATCCCCTTCGCAATTAGCGAACTACGCGTTGGTGCCAGTGATGAAACTGCTGCTTCGAATGAATCAGCTATATCGCCTGATCGATGCGGCCCGGGTCCGAGTTCAGCCATGGCACGAAGATATTTTTTCTCTTTCGGGGTTAGCTTGGGTGACCTGAAGAATTAGGTCCATGGCTTCAGGCGTAATGCTTACGTTCTCGCCTAACAACGGCTTCTCGATCGCCAGTCTTGCGGGCTCAGGTGGTAGAGCTCCGACGGTAGAGCGTCCTCACGCACGCGATCAAGGAGCACGGTTTTCCCCACACCGCGCAGGCCCACGAGCATGGCGCTTTTGGCCGGACGTCCGATGCGCGCTCGCTCGAGCGCTGTTCGTAGCGTGGCGCGCAGTTCATCTCTGCCGGCCAGCTCCGGAGGCGGAGTGCCAGCGCCAGGAGCAAAAGGAAAGTTATTAACTTTCGATAATATCCGTAATTTATGCATATATGTCGAGGTGCGAGGGACTGAGCCAGGCAAGGCGGCGCGCAAATGGCGACCGAGCTAGGGTCTGGACTTCCGAGGGACACGATTCCCGACAGTCGTTTACGTCGGGCCAGACGCCGGGAAGCTTGAAACAAGATCAATAGAACAATCAAAGATCAAATTCTGCTGAGAGGACGAGACTAGCAAACGAAGTATTGTCTCAGGTAGTCCTACGTTGCCCCTCATAACGCGAAAATTCGCACGCCAATCGCACGCAGCTATCGGTGCTTCACGAAACACCGCATTTTATAGGCTTTGAAGAACCGTTCTCATGGGTTCGATTCCCATCGCCCGCTCCACTTTCCGGCTAGCCTCAGGACCCGTAAGGACACGAGATCGGGGTCAACGCGTTGATCTTGCGGGAAAGCGGTGGGAACGGACGTTGACTCGGCGGCGGTCTCGTGTCCTCACATATCCCCGAGTAGCCCCACAATTCACACGTACAGTCACACGCGGCGAGTTCGAAAAAATAATGTGTGTGATTCCCACACTCTTTGCGCCGCGGCAGTGGCGCCTGCAGGTGGCCGGACTCGACCCGCAGCAGCCGTTCAAGCCTTGCTCAAATACACTGCCTCTTCAAAGAATTCCTCACAGGCTCTACCGATTTCAGCGCGCTCCCTGACAACACCACGTCAACCTGCTGACAGGAACACCGATAACCGCGCGCCCACGGTTCAATCGGCGGACGCGATTATGTACGTGACACACCCACGTAATCCCCGTACCCTCTGTCGTGGAGGTGGCGGATGTCTACGGATAGAACCGGCGATAGGGATGGATTACGCGCGCTTTTGCGAGTGGTGCAATCAAAGGGATCGCGTACCACACTACTGTCGTATATTTGATCCCAGTTGGATTTCCTCTAGTGACCGCATATGTTGGTTACATTCAGGGATTTCCATGGATGTATATTCTGGTTGGCGCTGGTTTGGCATTTGCTGGGGTTACAACTGGGTTGGTAAGGCTTGACGACTGGATCGGACGGCGACGCGTTAAGGGCAAGTTAGACTTTGCCCAAATAATATTTGGAAGAAATATTAATGGTCCTGGAATATACCTAGGTGTAAGCCTAACCAGCCGTGCGGCAATTCCGATGGATCTATATTTCACCGAAGTTCGGACGAGGATTGGTAATCAAGTGCCGAGCGAGACCAAATTTAATAACTCGAGATTTACCGTTTCCCCCACTGGATTAGTTTGGTTTAACGATCACATAATCAACATCGCCAATGTCCCCACCCCAGGGACATTGGAAGGCTTCGCCGAATTCCGAATAAAATACGGCAGGCATGGGAATATGAAACACGATCTCACAGTCAAGAAATCTGTGGTCGTCAAATTTAATTCCGACGGGTTGCTGGAATTCGGTTCATGGAACGACGCAATGTGACGAAAGACAAAACGAAGCGGAAGCCGATTCCGTTCGAGAAAGTTGCGAAGCGTCTTCTGGATCCACCTCCGGTCCAACCTCAGATTCATTCACACGCATCTTATTTACAATGGCTCCCCCGCTACCACGAATGTCGAGTTTTGGCCGGTCAGAGCCCCTTGCCTCATCATGCTTGGCGGCCGCCCCGGCCGGATTAACTGAGGATTGCCCTTCCCCCGGATTTGGGGGGTGGCTACCATCGAGAGGCATGAGGACACCCTACATCCCTCACTTATTCGGAGCGGATGCCCTCGCGAAGGTTCAGGCGCGCCGTGGCTGGCTTACGGCCGGGGTAACCTCGTCTATCGCTTGGCCGCAGGACGACGTGTGGATCAACTATGATAGCGTCGAGTACCTGCTGCACGGAGCTAGGCAGGAAGGCGATCGCACCATCGCTCCATGTATCAGCACTCCCTCGATGAGGCAGGACGAAATCGATCAGGCGCTATCGCGGCTCTATCGCCTCACGTCCGTGCTCGGCTTCTACAAGCGAGGCTACGTCGATATCACGGGCAGTACCTGGGGCTCACATATGATCCGGTACGCCAATGCCCGAGACACATTCACGACGCCCACGCAGGCAGGTACGAGAACCTTCAGCTGCAATCACATGCCCGTCATCGAGAGCGACCAAGTGCGTAAGGCGCTTGCGTTTCTGCGTGAGCGGCGACGGCTGGAGCGAGTTCACGAGCCGTACTCGTTCCTGTCGTTCTTCAAAGTCATTGAGAGTCAGTTTAAGTCCGAGGATCGGATTGTGTGGGTCGAGAAGAACCTAGCCCTCGTCACCGAAGAGCGGGCAGTCAAGCGCATAACTGAGCTTCGCAGTCAGGGTATCAACGTGAACGAGCATCTCTTCGATTCCGGGCGCTGCGCCGTGGCTCACGCGAGCGTCAGCGGCAATATCGTCGATCCGGATATACCCGCCGACCGCAAGCGCATCAGTGCTGACTTGGACATCATTGCAGCCCTGGCAAACCGCTACATCAAAATCGACGCC
>WNFR01005602.1_pt1 | contig 13471 bp, 8 predicted proteins | sample 5400221 | NCBI WGS metagenome assembly WNFR01 (sample SAMN13153357, study PRJNA577476) | soil metagenome | isolation source: 40 cm soil under Madrone tree | place: USA:California | collected 2016-06-14
ATTCAGGTAGAAAAACCACCACAATGCCCGCGAACCCAGCGAGCGTCACCGCCACTTGAGCGGCGATACCGAGAGCCTCATTCGGTTCCATTGCCTCTGCAATTAAAGACGGAACCTTTGCCGCGATCAAATCTCAAAGTCGAGGATGTTAGAAGCCAGCTGGTCGGGGGCTGCGTTTCTAACGAGACGCAAGATCAGCGACTCCGAAGGCTTTCGCCAGTTCGCTGCATCGGCCTGGTTAGGCCTCTGGGGTCGACGATGGAAGTGGACCGACTTCCATGGCTTGAATCAACCCATGCGCGAGAGTGAACCGGTGGCCCACGTGCTCATCGGCAAGCACTGCTCCAGCCAAGTCGCGCACGACCTGATGCACGTCGACTAAGATACGCCCGGCGTCTTGCGGGTAAAAGGCCACCGGCTCCACGTGCGGGTTCACCTTGCTCCACTGCTCCGTCCAGTAAGCGCGGACTTCTGCGGGTCCACGCACAAAACCGCCCTTGAACGCTTTCGGCCAAGCGACGTCAGGGGTCATAGTGGCGAGGGCGGCGTCGATGTCCCGCGCGTTGAATGCCATGTAGGCCGCGCGGAGCAGTTTGATTTCTGATGCAGGTTGGGGTTGCAAACGTCTAAAGATTCCCTGCTCGAACGCTAAAGCCACGACGATTGCGATCAAGCGCGAATCGCGCGCGATTTTCCTTTTCGTTACGTCAAGCGCGGTTTTAGATCGACATCCGGGCAACGTCGGCCGGGTTTCCGGCGAAAATCGTTATAAACCAAAATTGTACGTTGCCGCTGCGGTTGCTCTTTCAATCCACCTCGGGGTCGCGCGCGCGCAGGACGCGAAGATCGTGGCGGATAATCTCGAGTACAGCCGCGAGTTTTACGCCGGCGTTCACGTGGTCGCGATCGCAACGGCGCCGGTGTCGTTCGCTTACGATCGATATCCGGACAACGGGCCGGAGCGAATCCGTGGCGATCAGGGCACGTTCGCGCGCAAACACGGGAAGCCGTGGTTGAAATCGAACGATTGGGGCGAGACCGGTGAGCCGGTGAGCAAAGAGATTTCTCGGAAGTTTGAGAACTGGATCAAATTGATCAACGCCGCGTTCAATATCCCGAAGGCTGAGATCAAACTCGTCAAGAAATCGGAGGCGGACGGCAGAGAAGAATGGCTATTCGAAGCGCGGTCGCAAAATCCGAAAGGCAGTCCGACGAAATTGCGATTCGCGAAGCCGCTCTACGACGAAAACGAAAGCGTGTTACTGCACGGCTTCGACGGATCAATGAAAGTGGAGGGCGACAAAGTTGTCGCAGCCGGCGCGACCAACCCGGTGAAGCTCAGCTTCGGCTATCTCGTGTCCGTGAACGGCGGTCAGTTCGAATTGTCCGAACGCGCCTGGGAAGATCTCGAAGCGCCGAAGGACAAGGCGCCGACCGAGCCGAAGATCGGGCCGAAGCCGCAGAACGCGGACGGTTTCGTCACACGCGCGAAGGCGCGAGCCACAAATGGCGACGTGAACGGGGGGATTGCCGATTTGAGTCGCGCAATCGAGCTCGATCCGAAATCGGCCAGCGCTTATTACCAGCGCGGTCTTGGCAAACGCGACAAGCGTGATCTCGACGGCGCGCTCGCTGATTTCAATAAAGCGATCGAGCTCAAGCCCGACGATCACGACTTTTACAACGATCGCGGAATCGCCAAACGCGTGAAAGACGATGTCGACGGAGCGATTACCGATTACACGAAGTCGATCGAGCTGGATGCGAAAAATGCGGAGTTTGCCTACTTCAATCGCGCGCTGGCCAAGAACGCCAAAGGCGACAAAGACGGAGCGATCGCGGATTACAACAAGGCGATCGAGATCAATCCGAAGAATGCCAACAGTTACAACAACCGCGGCAATCTGAAAAAGGCGAAGGGCGATCTCGACGGCGCGATTAAAGATTTCAACAAAGCGCTCGAGCTGAATCCGAAGTTGGCGATCACTCTGAGAAATCGAAGCGAAGCAAAGCGCGCCAAAGGGGATGCGGCCGGCGCGGACGCCGATCTAAAAATCGCGAGCGAGATCGATTCGAATTCGCAGTGACGAGATTCGCGGAAGCTTAAGGTCGCTGGCGTGCTGGCCCTCGCAGTTTCGATTTCTGCAGCGACGGCGTAATTGTCGATGTTGGCGCCGGCGTCGGTGAAGTTGGCGGCGGGGCATTCAAAGCGCCGCCGGACCTGGATTTCACCAAGGCCGCATCGATCGCATCGATGAATCCATCGGTGTTCACGTCTTCGCGGAAGTTGGAAATTGCCACCGCATTGCCTGATTGGGATTTGGTCTGACTCACATCAACTGCATCGACGAACTTGTCGGCGTTGGTGTCGCCGACGAGGACGCCCATGCGCGCAGAAAAGTTTCCAATCGTGGTCCCATCAGTGGTACCAGTGAGCTGAACGGTGAGGTATTGGCCGCTGGATGCGCTGACATCCACCGTGCACTGATTTGAATTCGGGCCGGGCGTTAATGTTCCCAAGCTTGCACTTCCGCAACTCGTCACCGGCGCGTTGAAGGTATAGACCAGCTTGTAACTATTGCTCGCTCCCCCGCTGCGACACTCAATGGCGTCGCCGTTGGTAATATCGAGATCGAACGGGCCCGCGGCGCCATGGGTCTTGCGCGAGACAACGCTCGTGAGAGTCAGCAAAGGCGCAGATGGAAGCGGCCAGACATAAGCTCCCCGACTGCGCGTCCAAACCGAAAGCGTGGTGTTGCCGCGGTCGATCTGCATGTCCCAGACCATCGCGTGCGGCAATCCGTTATCGAAACGAAACCACAGCGGCGCCGCAGCCGTAATATCGTTCGTGTAATACAAGCCCCAATCTGTTCCCGCGAACACTTGCTGCGGAAATTTCGGATTGGCGATGATCGAATCGACTGGTACGTCCGGCAGATTACCGGTTTTGTTCAACCAAGTGAACGCGGCGCAATTGGCCGTGCAGGTGACTTGAAAGACGTGTCCGGGATTTGTCGGCGTGTTCGCATTGAATCCGCCGATCGCGGCGTAAGCGATGGGCGAAGTCTTCGTGGTCGGATCAAACGCGACATCGAGAACCGGGCGGTTAGGCAGAATAACATTGTTGCCGGTAACATTTACCCAGGTGGCGGTGTTTGCCGTGCCCGAGCCAAATCCGAATCCGATTTGCACATTTCCGTCGTTCGTCCCCACAACGACCGTCGTTTGAGCAGCAGGTTCAAATGCGAGTTGGTTGATATACGAACGGTCGGCCAACGTTCCCTTGGTCACATCGGGACTATTTATGTACCAAGTGACATCAAGAGGATTTGCAGTAGCGGCATTGATCGTTTCCCAAACATGATTGGTTCCGGCGATCAGATGGCCGCAGCCGGTACTCGGACCCGGAGCGGCACAGTCGTTGGCCGGGTTGCTCAGGTCACCTTTGAATATTTCATACGGCAGAATTCCTGACTTACGCTCGCCGCTCCAGCCGGGATCGATCTCCGTCCAAACTGCCTGACCGGTGGCACAGGCGTTGATGCATCGATTGATTAGACCGCCGTTGCCTCCTTGAAAGAAACGCAGGGCCGGTGTGCCAGCGCTGGCGCCTACTGGATCGATGCGGGCAAAAAACCCGTCGCCACCGGTGCCCATCTGCCATTGCGCCGGACCAGTCGGGCTGCCGGTGAAGGTCACCGATGAAGAACCATTGTCTTGCGCGCCGCCATTAGCCGAGGGCGTCGTATCGGTCGCGAAATTGCCGCTGATGTCGCCGGAGTAGAACTCGATAGTGTTCAGACCAAGATCCATGTTGATCCAAGCTGGCTTGACGGTGGAGCTTGCCTGATCGGCGTTGAGCGTGGCGTAAACACCACCATCACTGCCTGCTAAGAGAATACTGGACGAGCCCGGCACGAAGGCGAGCGCGTGTTGATCAACGTGCAGCGGCAACGGAGACTGAACAGTGGAATAGCCACATGTCGTGTCGTTCCACGTTGTGTTTCCATTCTGCCAAAACCAGATCTCGAACGTATCGAAGAAAACGCGATCGGGATTGTTAGGATCGACCGCAATGCCCTGGTCGTACCAGTTCTGCGGGTAATCGCCATCGAGCGTGCCGGTGCAATCTCTGAGCGAATCGCCCGGCGAACCCGGAACCTGCGACCAAGTAGTTCCGCCGTCGGTTGAGCGCCAGGCCGCAAGCTGGCATCCGTGGGCGCCATTGCAGCCGCTGAACAGACTGCCACCGAGGCTTTGGCCGAGATTTGGATTAATCGACTGGACCTGCGCGTAAATGTAATTCGGATTGCTCGGAGCGATGGCGATGTCGATCCGGCCCATCTGATTTGTGCTGGCGTCGCACGAACTGCCGGTATTGCCTTTTGGCAGATTACACGGAACTCCGCTGGTGGCGTTCATTCCCGTCCAACCGTTGGCGTTCGTTGTAATCGGAACGAAATCGGCGGGGCAGCCGCTGCTCGGCATTGTGCCTTTGTAAATCCCGTTCGCTCCGTTCTGATTCAAATTGAACTGAACATAAGTGGCGTAACCGCGCACGCCGACCGCGGCAATGATGCGAGTCACGCCGCCGCCCATATTAGTTAGCTCAAGTCCGGTGATGTCCTGGCGCTGGGTGTTGAAATTGTTGGTGGTACACGGGCCGGTCCAGTTGTTGCCGCCGTCGTACGAGAAGAAGAGCCCCGTTTTCGTTCCGGCAACCACGCGACTGCTGTTGTTCGGATCGACGCGCACTTTGCCGACGGCTTGGTACTGCGGATATTCGCCCGGCGCTTCCGGCAATCCCGGACCGAATACATTCGCGCCTAACAGTGTCCAGGTCGCGCCAGCATTTGTAGATTTCAAAATTCCCTGACTGCCGCTCGAAAACGTGCCGTAAGTGAGGTCGCCGGTGCCGGCGTAAATCACGTTGTGATTGTGCGGGTCAATCGTGAGCGTATCGATATTGATCGTCGAAAGCAGTGCATCATCCGTGACGGAGGTCCAAGTGGTGGCCGCGGTGCAGCAATTGGTTGTTTTCCAAACGCCACCGCCGTCTGATCCGAGATAGGCGACGATGCTTCCGGGCGTTGTCGTCGTCGGATCGACAACAATATCGTTTACCCGTCCCTCGGTGATCGTGTAATCGAAGCACAACGAACAGCCTGTCATTCGCAACGGTGCCGGACCGAGTGAAGTAAATCCGTTCGCGGTAAGCGCCAACGGCGCGTTGGGAGCGGCCAGGAATTTTCCAGGGATACCCGCCGGAATCGCGCGTGGAACTAAAGCATCCGCGTTCGCGGCGAGCTGCAACCACTCCGATCTAAAAATTCCTGTCGGATAAGTTACTCTCGAATGCCACTCGGCTTCCATTCGATCGAAATCGTCCGCCTTGCCGCCCGGTTCAGGCATGTAGCGCGATTGCGCGACCTTGCCGCGCTCGTTCTCGCGCTCCGCGGTTTGCGGCGACGTCATGCTGAATCTGGCCAGGCAAATCGCGCCGCCAAAAAGAACCAGCGCAACAACGCCGCGGATCTGGAGGAAACCGAAACGGACAATGGGTCTCTTGTTCATTGCACCTAATTCGTTTTCAACTCGAAAACGGCTGTATGGCGCGGAACGATTTTCCGCCTAACTAACTGTTCGAGTTAGCTTTCGCGACTTGGCGGATGGCCGACTGGCTTCCGCGGTTTTGCTTTCGGCGCTGGCGACGATTTCGATGCTGGCGTCGTTGAAGCAGACGGACTGCTTGGTGAATTTGAACTCAGCACCATTCCCGACTGCGATTTGACGAGTGAGACATCAATCGCGTCGATGAATCCATCGGCGTTGACGTCTTCGCGGAAGTTCGATTGGGTCACCGGATTACCGGACTGCGACTTCGTCTGACTCGTGTCGATCGCATCGACGAACGCATCCGAATTAGTATCGCCGACTAACACACCCATTGTCCCGGACGCGCCCGTGGTCGTGCCGTTGAAATCGGTAACGCCGGTGAGTTGCACGGTGACGTGCTGACCGGTCGGCACGTTGACGGCGACGGAGCATTCATTCGAACCCGCAACATGACTGACTGTTCCGAGCGATGCGCTACCGCAGCTCGTGATCTGATTCGAAAAGGCGAATACCATCGCGTAAGCATTGCTCTGGCCACCGCTGCGACATTCAATTGCGTTGCCGCTGGTGATATCGAGGTCGAAAGTGCCGGCCGCGCCGTGCGTCATTCGTGAGCTAACTTTGGTGAGATTCAAGGGCGCCGCCGGTAACGGCCAAACCCACGCGCCACGGCTACGCGTCCAGACCGCGAGCGTCGTCGAGCCGCGATCGATCGACATGTCCCAGATCATTGAGTGCGGCAATCCGTTTTCGAAGCGCTGCCACACCGGCGACGCGGCGGTGACATCGTTGGTGTAATACAATCCCCAGTCCGTGCCGACAAACACCTGCTGCGGCCATTTTGGATTCACAATCACTGAATCGGCGGGAATGTCCGGCAAATTTCCAGTCTTATCGACCCACGTGAACGACCCGCAGTTCGCGGCGCATGTGACTTGGAACAGATGACCGGGCGTGCTCGGCGTGTTCGCATTGAATCCGCCGATTGGCGCATAACCGACCGGAACATTCGCGGCGCTCACGGATGGATCGAGCGCGATCCCGAGAACCGGACGATTCGGCAGCACGGTATTGTTGCCGGTGATGTTGACCCAGTTCGCCTGTGCTTGAGTCCCAGTGCCGAGATTGAAACCGATCTGCACGTTGCCGTCGTTCGTACCGACAATCGCGACGCTCTGAAACTTCGGCGAATACTTCACCTGATTGATGTAGGAACGGTTACCCAACGTGCCTTTGGTAAGATTCGACGTGAGTGGTGGATTGTTCGTAATGTACCAGCTCACTGAGCTCGCAGCGGCGGTGGTTGTTTCCCAAACGCGCGTCGTGGCGGCGAGCATGTGACCGCAGCCGGTGGTCGCGCCCGCTGCCTGGCAATCGTCGCCGCCGGGAATTCCGCCGTGGAAGAGATTTACCGGCAAGACAAACGACTGTGTATCGCTCGCCCAGCTGCCTTTGATGCTTGTCCAACTCGCGCCCGAAGCCGTGCAGTTGCTGGTGCAACGCGAAAGGCCGCCGCTGTTGTTGCCTTGAAAGAATCGCAGACTTGTCCCGGTTCCCATCGGATCGATCTGGCCGGAGAATCCATCGCCGCCCAAACCCATTTGCCATTGCGCCGGTCCGGTCGGGCTGCCCGAGAACATTACCGAGCTCGGGCCGTTGTCCTGCGCGCCGCCGACGGCTTGCGGTGTTGCTGAGTTGGCGAAGTTGCCGCTGATATCGCCTGAATAAAACTCAATCGTGTTCAATCCGCCGTCCATGTTGAACCAGGTCGGATCGACTGCGGCGTTGGTCAGGTCGGCGTTTGTAGCTCCATGAATGCCGCCGTCATTACCCGCGAGCAAGATGCTGGACGAGCCGGGCACGAACGCGAGCGCGTGTTGATCGACATGGACGCCGTTGTTCGTCGTGTTGTAACCGCAGGTTAAGTCGTTCCATGGAAGATTTTGCGTGACGACATTGGATCCGTCCCAAAACCAGATGTCGAACGTGTCGAAGAACACGCGATTCGGATTGTTCGGATCAACCGCAACGCCCTGGTCGTACCAATTTTGGTTGTAATCGGCGTTCATCCCTTCGCAATCGGTCAGCGAACCGCCGGTCGATCCCGGAATTTGCGTCCAGGTGATGCCCCCGTCGGTCGAGCGCCACGCCCCGAGCTCGCAACCTTGTCCGCCGCAGCTCGATTGCGTCGTGATCGATTGGACCTGCGCGTAAATATAATTCGGATCGCTCGGCGCGACGGCGATGTCGATCCTTCCGAGCTGATCGCCCGTGGTCGAGTTCACATAAGCAACGCCGCTCGTCGCATTCGTTCCCGACCAACCGTTGGCGTTCGTCGTGATCGGGGCAAAATCAACCGGGCAACCACTGGCCGGCATCGTGCCTTTGTAAATTCCGTTCGCCCCGTTCTGATTGAGATTGTATTGCACCGGCGTTGCAAAACCGCGCACTCCGACCGCTGCGATGATGCGTGTGACTCCGCCGACGTTGCTCAATTCAAGACCAGTGATGTCCTGGCGCATCGAGCTGTAATTGTTCGTCGTGCACGGACCGGTCCAGTTGTTGCCGCCGTCGTACGAGAAATAAAGTCCGGTCTTGGTGCCGGCGACGACGTTACTGCTATTTCGCGGATCGACCCGGACTTTTCCGACCGCGTTGTATTGCGGGAACTGTCCTGCCGGCTCGGGCAATGCCGGACCGAAAACACTCGCGCCGAGCAACGTCCAGTGCGCGCCGGCGTCAGTTGATTTCAAAATTCCCTGACTTCCCATTGAGAAGGAACCGAAATTCAAATCACCGGTGCCGGCGTAAATCGTATTGTGATTGCTCGGATCGAGCGTGACCGAATCGATGCTGATCGTCGCGAGCAACGGATCGTTCGTCATCGAGCTCCACGTCGTCGACGCGCTGCAGCAGTTCGTCGTTTTCCAAACACCGCCGCCAACCGAACCGAGATATGCAACGATGCTGCCGTTGGTTGTCGTTGTTGGATCGACAACGATCGAGTTAACGCGGCCTTCGGTCGTGCCGTAGTCGTAGCAACCGGTGCAGCCGGTCATGTGTTCGGGTTGCGGGCCGAGTGCTGTCCAATTGTTTGGATCGAGCGCGAGCGGCGATATTCCGGCCGCCGCGCTTTTTCCGGCGGCGGCGCTTCTGAACGGAACACCCGCTGGCACCGCCCGCTGGATCAATGAATCATGGTCGGCCGCGGCGCGGATCCACGCCGGATTGAATTTTCCGGTCGGATATGTCAGTCGATTGTTCCACTCCTCTTCCATCCGCGAGAGATCGTCGTTTTCGCCGCGCTCACCGGCGACCGGCATGTAACGAGCGCGCTTAAGATCGACATCACCGCGTTCGCGCTCCTTATTTAGAGAGATAGGCGCGACGCTGAACTTCGCCAGACAAATGGCGGAAACGAAAAGCAAGAGCGCGCCTAGGACGCGGATCCGGGGGAAACGCAGACGACCAGCACGAGGATGTTTCATAGGGTTCTACCGGTCAAATCGTATTGGACGCCCAACCGGCTGTATCGAGTTGTGATTTTCCTTTCCAGCGTGCGGCCGCGCTCAGAACTCGGAGCAGTTCATCACGATTCGGCCGCGGCACGTCTCGCTTCGACAAACGAGTTTGCACTTCTCCTGAACGACACTCGCTCCGCAAACCGGGCATACGATTTCTGAAGCGTCAGGTTGGATCGACATCTCGCTCAAGGCCTCTGCTGGCGTGTCTTGAGTCGACCCAGGATTCAACGGCGGCCCCGCGAAAAATTCGTTTCCTGATAGGCCGCGCCGACGTTGATCTGCAAATTATCATTGCCGACGCCGCCAGTGATATAAGAACTGAATGTGTCGCCGCCGAATTTTCCAGTGGCGTGCCCGTACATCACGCCAATCTCGCCGCCCGTCCAGCTGAGTGAAGCTTTCTCGGCGGCCATCGATTCCGCCGAGGAATAATCCTTTCCATCCTTGGGATCTTTCACCGGACCCGAAACCGATTTCGATTTCGTGCGTGGTTGAGGTTCAGCGCTGACCAGCCCAGCGGAAAGGTTTCCGTCTGCGGCACTGCCCATACGACCGAGTTTGGTGGAACCGAGCAATCGCCCACCAAGATAATCATTAATCGTCAAATCACTGAGCAGTTTCGATCCATCAACGGTCGCGAACAGTTCGGGCCGATAAAATCCGAATACCGGATCGAAGTCGCTGGCGCGAACCGTTTGACCGACAAACATCATGGCAACCAGACCGATCACTCCCAACAGGCTGCGCTTTATCACGCCGCAATTCTCGACGGAAACGACCCTCGCGCCAGTAAAATTTTGCATGTTAGCGATTCAACCCTCTCGCCTGTGAACAGTTGCGCTGACAATGACCAGGCTTCGTCCTACTGTCGCGGTCGGTTCTCCAATTGCCGGATCTTTTCGGCGGTGATGGGATTCGGATAGATGCGGTAAATCTCGCGGTATTCGCGCAGAGCTTCATTCAATTTCCCGGCCGACTCCAACGAAAACGCGCGCTCCAGATGCGTTTGCGCTTCGTTCTTCAGTCGATCGCACAAGTTAAAGATCGACACCAGAAAACGCCACAGGGCTTTGTGATTTTCTCCGGTCGGTTCAGAGTAGCGCTTGCGAAAAGTCGACAGTTTGTTGCGCGCGCTCGGCGCGTCTTTCGCACCAAGGTCGCGCGTCACTTCATCGACAAGTCCAAGCGCGTCGACGGTTTCGATCTCATTCAAGCATTCGTAATACGTGACATTGTACCCGAGCTTTGCCTGAAATTGTCGCGCGTAATTGGCCAGCACTGTGACTTCGCCGGAAACCGTTGACGGTAGCGGGCGTACCTCATCGAGGCGATCGATCTCACGAAAATTCTGAGTCACGTCCCTGACTTGGCCGAGCACGGCGTCGATCTGCTTCTTGAAATCGGCAATCATCTGACGTTTCAACGCAGGATCGATCTGGCGCCCTGTCGGACCAGCTGAGGCGCTGACTTTCGGTGCCGGCGACGGCTGCGGTGATTGACTTTGCGCTGGTTGCTCGCGCGGAACGGGTGTTGGCGAAACGGGGCTAGTCAATTGCAATGGTGTTTGAGTTGAAAATGGCAACTGCGTCGCGCTTGGCGTGATTTGCGGTACCGATGTTGCCGTTGGCGTCGGACTTGGTCGCGGAGTCGGACTCGGAAGCGCTGTCGCTGTTGCAGTTGCTGTTGGCGTCGGGGTCGGGCTTGGCCGCGCTGTTGCGGATGCGGTCGCCGTTGCAGTTGCTGTCGATGTTGGTGAAGGGCTCGGGCGCGGCGTCAGTATTGGACTTGGGAATGAAGTCGGCCGCAGCATTGGCGTGGCGGTCGCTGTCGGAACTGGTGAGGCAATTAACTGCGGCTCGATCGATGGCGTTTCGGTTGGCCGTACTTCTATGGGTGTCGGAGTGGGAGTGGTCGCGAGCGGTGAAGGAGCGACGGTCGGTGCAGCGGTCGCGCTCGGCGCGGTTCCTCCCGGCTCGACCCAATTACTCACTCTCTCACCCTTCTCGAAGTTGGCCTGGACTTGCGTGTTTCCTTGCAGACGAATGACCGGGCCTTCAAATTTTCCGTGGACCATTTTGCCGGTGTAACTGTTAACGAAACCCCCAAGCCGGTACCAAGTCAGCGTGCCTTCGCCGGTCGCGTATCCGCTCAGATCTCGGAGTCCAGACCAGGTGACGTCCTGTGCGACGCCGCGGAGACTATTCCAGACAAGGGTTTTGCCGTCCTTGGTCCGCTGGTAACGAGCAGCGCTCGCACTATTGGCAATTAAGAAAATCAGACTGGCGCAAACAAGAACACGTCGGACGCTCACGGCTGGCTTGGTTCAATTCAGCCTGCAGTCTTTGACGCATTCCGGAAATATTCAATCGTCTTCTTGATCCCCTCGTCGAACTCGACCTTCGGCTGCCAGCCGAGAATCTTCTTCGCGCGCGAAATGTCGGGCTGCCGCACTTTCGGGTCGTCCACCGGTAGCGGTTTGTATTCGATTGTCGATCTTGCCCCGGTGATGCGAATGATTTCCTCCGCGAATTGTTTGATCGTCATCTCGCGCGGATTCCCGATGTTGACCGGCTCGTGGAAATCCGACATCGCGAGCTTGAAAATCCCGTCGATCAAATCGCTCACATAACAAAATGAGCGCGTTTGCGAGCCGTCGCCGAAGACAGTGAGCGGTTTGCTCGCGAGCGCCTGACCGATGAACGCCGGCACCACGCGCCCATCGCGCAACCGCATCCGCGGGCCATAGGTGTTGAAGATGCGCACGATCTTCGTGTCGACCTTGTGGTAGCGGTGATACGCCATCGTCATCGCTTCGGCGAAACGTTTCGCTTCATCGTAAACACCGCGCGGTCCGATTGGGTTGACGTTGCCCCAATAATCTTCCTTTTGCGGATGCACCAGCGGATCGCCGTAACATTCCGATGTCGATGCCAGAATGAACGCGGCACCCTTGTCTTTCGCGAGCCCGAGCGTGTTGTGCGTCCCGAGCGCGCCGACCTTCAACGTCGGGATCGGCAATTCCAAATAATCGATCGGGCTGGCTGGCGATGCGAAATGGAAAACGTAATCGAGTTTGTCTTCCGGCAGGAAGATGAAATTGGAAACGTTGTGCTTGATAAAACTGAAATCCGGATTGCCGGCGAGATGCCCGATGTTCGCGGTGTTTCCCGTAATCAAATTGTCGATCGCGATGACGCGATGGCCCGACGCGAGCAACCGATCCGTCAGATGCGATCCCAAAAAACCCGCGCCACCGGTGACAACTGAAACAGGTTTGGAATTTTTTCCGGCCATTTCGTCGGGTTATCTAAGTCCGAAGCAATAAGTTGGCCAGAGCGATTTTCACGTTGAACGTTTCGCAATGAGCGTTAAGCGTTGAGCCGCATGCGCATCTTATCCGGCATTCAACCCAGCGGGGTGCTGCACATCGGCAATTATTTCGGGATGATGCGGCCGGCGATCGAGCTCCAGAAACAGGGCGAGACGTTTTATTTCATCGCCGATTATCATGCGCTCACCAGCCTCCGTGATCCGAAAGCTCTCCGCGAAAATTCGCGCCTCGTCGCGCTCGATTTTCTCGCCTGCGGTCTCGATCCGAACAAGTCGGCGCTCTTTCGCCAATCGGACGTGCCGCAAACGACCGAGCTCGCCTGGATTTTATCAACCGTCGCACCCATGGGGTTGCTCGAGCGCGCGCATTCCTACAAAGACAAACTCGCGCGCGGTCTCGCGCCAACCGTCGGTCTCTTCAGTTATCCCGTCCTGATGGCCGCCGACATTTTGATTTACCACAGCGACGCCGTGCCGGTCGGCAAAGACCAGAAGCAACACATCGAGATGACGCGCGATCTCGCGGCGAAGATCAATGAAGCTTACGGCGAGTCCGAGCCGGATGGGCGGATTTTCAAATTGCCCGAACCACGGATCAATCCCGACACGCAAGTCGTTCCCGGCCTCGACGGCCAAAAAATGAGCAAAAGCTACGGCAACAACATCGACATCTTTGGCGATGAAAAGGAAACGCGAAAACGCGTGATGAGCATCGTGACCGATTCAACGCCGGTCGAAGCGCCGAAAGATCCGGACATGTCCACCATCGTGCAGCTTTACTCGCTCTTCGCTTCGAAAGATGAAATCGCAAACATGCGCGATCGATTCAAGAAAGGCGGAACCGGCTACGGCGATTTCAAAAAAGAGCTTTTCGAAAAACTTTGGGAATATTTCACCCCGATGCGCAAACGCCGCGAAGAACTTCAGCGCGACAAATCATACATCGACAACGTGCTCGCCAAAGGCGCCGAGCGCGCCAACGAAATCGCCGACCAAGTCAT
>WNFR01005402.1_pt1 | contig 13470 bp, 18 predicted proteins | sample 5400221 | NCBI WGS metagenome assembly WNFR01 (sample SAMN13153357, study PRJNA577476) | soil metagenome | isolation source: 40 cm soil under Madrone tree | place: USA:California | collected 2016-06-14
CCCGCAAGCATCCGATTGACGATCCCGAGCTTGAACGCCCGGCTGAAAACACGGTGTGACGACTTCGGCTTGGACATACGTTCTCCTATGGAGAACTGTCCCTTATTTTCCGTGTCTCACTTTTGGGGTGCACTCCATTGAATTCATCCCGTGTGGTCGGCTTGTGCGGGTGATTCGGGTCGGTTCCGAGCTTCTTGCGGTGGTCTGCTAGTTTCCTTCTCAGGTAGCTCGGGCCCACGCTATGATCGCGGGCGACATCGGATATGATCGTCTTGTCCTTGACCTTCTTGCGATCTGGATTCTGGGCCCTCAGGTCCAGAGCGTCCTGCACCATCTTGGCATCGCGGCGCGCAGTCTCAGGATCCCGCGGCTTGCCCCCCACACCCTTCCGGCTTTTGGAAGCAGTGTTGACGAGGCTATAGGTTTCGCCGGATGTGCTGAACGAGCCGCCGAACGAGCCATGGTTTTCGCCGGACGCGTTGTTATGGATTTCACCAGACCCGTTGAATGAGGCGCCGAACCCGCTGATCAAGTTGTTGTGGGCGCCGCAGGACACGGTCATGCCGGACGAGTTCAGAGCCACCGGCGCCGGCTTCTTGGTACGTGCCATTTACGCCTCCGCTTGGCGCGCCGCATGGGGGGGTAGGGAGCGACGGCAGGCCGGGTGCGGAGCCCGGCCGTTCGGGAGCTACCCTATCCGTCGCGCCGTTGACGTACAGGCATCCGGGAGGCAAGGTCAACCGGGGCCATAAGGGGCCGTTTTTCGGACCGGGTGATTACATGGCGCTGACATTGCTATTGGCTGAACGTCATAAGACGTTGAAATAACGCACAGAGCTAGGCTTTTCATTCGTTTCCGGAAATGACGTGATAGATTTCCGCGATCTGGCTGTGCTCGATGCCGAAGCCGATGTCGCGGCCTTCGGTTTTGGCCCGATGAACGACGCCGACTCCGACATTGTATTCGCCGTTGATGCTCACGACCCGGATTTGCTGATCGCTCACCGGCGCCGCCGCGGTCTTCCGCACCGTTGCGAGAATCTCGGCGTTGCTGATGTCGGTTGCGGTCCCTCGCGGCAGATGCTGGGCCGCCGGTGCGGTTTGGGCCTGCGCCTGGCCCGCGACAACGAATCCGAGAAGTAATGCCAAAGCGGTCTTCATGGTCCGGTCTCCTTGGGTGCCGTAGGGTGCAAGTCATTTCATCTTGGTCAATTCAAACCGCACATTGCTCTCGAACTGGTTCGTGGTCTCCTTGCCGGATTGCGGGTCATACTGGCTCTGGCCCGGCTTGCGCAAATGGCGCGTTATCAAGAGGCCGTGCACGCCGCCGTCCATATCCTTCTCGCAGCGCTGCTTGATGAAAATACCGGTGACGGGCGTCTCGCCAGATTCGGCCGCGAGGTCCTCGCACTGCCATCCTTCGCGCCCGAACCGCGCATTGAGAAAGTTGCGCAGCAGATAGGCCTCCTCGCGGTCACCGGTCGGATCGCGCGGGTCGGTGACGATGCGGATACCGCGCACGACGCCAGCCCCTTGGCCGTCGTCGCCGATCAGAACCGATACGTTGATCGGAAAGCCGTAGGTCTTGGTGCCGACATACTGCTCCATCTGGGCGGCGAGATTGTTGGCCTTTGCCCAATATTCGAGTTCATCGTCATAGCGGAAATACACTTCGCGCAGCCCGCTCGCATCGGGGCGGCAACGCCGGTAGTCCTTCCAGCCGGTGAGCGGCGTCGACGGCGGGCCGCCATTGGTGCCGCAGGCGTAATCGACATAATCGTCCGGCAGATCGGCAACCTTCGCGCCAAGCTGGATGTCCCAGACTTCATGGCGAACCGGCCGCTCGTCGGCCCCTTGGGCGAAGAGCATTCCGGGCGCGCCGATGAGGCTCCCGATAGCGACGACAAAACCGAAAAGCCGCACCGGGTAGCTCGTCATTTCGAGGTTCAGCGAGACAGACTTCATGGCGTACCTGTTTCACGGGACAAACGTCGCGCTTTGGCGGCGCATGGAAACATGCCATCATATTGGGCGATGAAACGGAATTAAAGGCCATGTCGAATTCACGATTTCTGGGCTGCGCGCTTGCGGCCGTCTTGGTCGTTGTGCTGGGGAGTACGTTGTCCCGAGCCGACGGCGAGGCCGACTTCCTTGCCGGCAAGACCAAGTCCTGCGCCGCATGTGCGCTCGAAAAGGCCCAGCTCAAGAGGCGCGATCTTGCCGGCGTCGATCTTGCCGGCGCAAAGCTGATGCGTGCGGTGTTCCATCGGAGCCGGTTGATCGGCGCCAATTTTGCCGGCGCGGACCTCGCCGGCGCCAACCTCAACAAGACCGATCTTAAGAATTCTTCCTTCGCCAATGCCAATGTGCCGAGCGGGATGTTCTATGAATCGGACTTGAGTGTCGCCAACCTCGCCGGGGCGAACCTCGTCGAAGCAAAGATGGGCAAGGCGCGGCTGGTGCGAACGATCTTCGACAACGCCAAGCTCACCGAGGCGATCTTGACCGGCGCCCGGCTCGACGATGCTTCGCTCAAGGGCGCCGAACTGCAACGCGCGAACCTCATCGGTGTGACGCTGCGCCGCGCCAATATGGAAGGCGCAAACCTTGAGGATTCCGGCCTCATCGACGCGGTGATGCGCGAAGCCAACCTGAAGGGCGCAAACCTCTCCGGCGCCGATCTGTTCGGCGCCGATCTGACGGGGGCCGATCTCACCGGCGCCGACCTTTCCGAGTCGCGATTGTCACGCGCGATCCTGACCGACGCCAAGCTCGACGGCGTGAATTTCAAGGGCGCGCTGATGCCGGACGGGACGACGCACGAGTAGCATGATGATCAGCGATATCCTGCGCAACAACGTCAAGGAGAAGCTCTCACGGGGCGATGTGGTGGCGTCGATGACGGTCCGGCTGGTCCGCCAGGTCGAGATTGCCCAGATCGCCAAGACCGCGGGCTTCGATACCATCTATGTGGACATGGAGCACTGCAGCGCCTCAATCGAAACCACCAGTCAGATATGCATGGCGGCGCTTGCAGCCGGCATCGCGCCGTTCGTGCGAGTGCCCGCCAACACACCCGAATACATCACGCGGGTCCTGGAAGGCGGCGCCCTCGGCGTGATCGCGCCCCATATCGGCTCGGCCGAGGAGGCCCGCGCCGTGGTCCAGGCGGCGAAATTCCTGCCGCTCGGCGCCCGCTCGGTTGCGGGCGGGCTGCCGCACCTGCATTTCCGCACCTTTCCGGCCGCCGAGGCGTACGCTGCGCTCAACGACGCCACTATGGTGATGGTCCAGTTCGAGAATGCCGCCGCGTTGGCCAAGGCTGAGGAGATCGTCGCGGTTGAAGGCATCGACATGGTGATGATTGGCACCAACGATCTCTTATGCGACTGGGGCATTCCGGAGCAGTACGAGCATCCGAAGGTGCGCGAAGCCTACGAGACGACGATCGCGGCATGCCGCCGGCATGGCAAGCACGTCGGCGTCGGCGGACTTGCGACGCGCCCGAAGCTCGTCGAGGAATACGTGCGAATGGGCGCCCGCTATGTCTCCACCGGGACCGACCTCGCCTTCCTGATGGGCGCGTGCGCGGCGAAGGCGAAGCAGGTGCGGGAGATTGCGCTGTGAGGTAAGGCGGGTAGACCGTAGCCCGGGTTGAGCGCCAGCGAAACCCGGGGCTGCTTTGCCGCATTGACACGGCATCCCCGGATTACGCTTCGCTCCATCCGGGCTACCGATAAAAATGTAACACCGATGAACCTGATGCGCGCCATGGTCTTGGATCGGCCCGGACAGCCCCTCGTCATGCGGGAGCGGCCGGTGCCGGAACCTGCGACGGGCGAAATTCTCGTCGCAATATCGGCCTGCGGCGTGTGCCGGACCGATCTGCATGTGGTCGACGGTGAGCTGCCGCATCCGAAGCTGCCCATTGTTCCGGGCCACGAGATCGTCGGCCGCGTCGCGGCGCTCGGCAGCGGCGTTGCGGGCCTTGCGATCGGCCAGCGGGTCGGCGTTCCGTGGCTCGGCGCGACCTGCGGGGTTTGCCCCTATTGCCGCGCGGAGCGCGAAAACCTCTGCGACGCGCCGCTGTTCACAGGCTATACGCGCGATGGCGGCTACGCGACCCATACGGTGGCCGACGCGCGCTATTGCTTCGCGCTCCCCGACGGGTTCGGCGACGCTGAAGCGGCGCCGCTGTTGTGCGCCGGCCTCATCGGCTGGCGCAGCTACCGGATGGCCGGGGAGGCTGCTGCGCTCGGCATCTACGGATTCGGCGCCGCCGCCCACATCCTGGCGCAGGTGGCGGTGTGGCAAGGCCGCCGTGTCTATGCCTTCACCCGCCCCGGCGACGACGCGGCGCAGGCCTTCGCGTGCACGCTCGGCGCCGCCTGGGCCGGCGGCTCGGATGAGACCCCGCCGGAGCCGCTCGATGCGGCGATCATCTTCGCCCCCGTCGGCGCGCTCGTGCCCGCCGCATTGCGCGCGGTGAAAAAGGGGGGCCGCGTGGTCTGTGGCGGCATCCACATGTCGGACATTCCGAGCTTCCCCTATGCGATCCTGTGGGAGGAACGCCAAGTGGTCTCGGTCGCGAACCTGACCCGCGCCGACGCCCGCGAGTTCCTGGCAATTGCGCCTGAGAGCGGACTCAAGATGGAGATCGTGCGTTATCCGCTCGAGCGGGCCAACGAAGCGCTCGACGATCTGCGCGGCGGAAAGCTGCAGGGGGCGGCGGTGTTGTGCTTGTAGGTGGGCAAAGGCGCGCTCATCGAAATCGGCTGTTGCCGATTTCGACAAACTTTGAATGTGCCAAAGTCGGGTAAGCCCGACTTTGGTGCGCGCCGTGCCCACCGGGCTTCGCCATGGTGGGCATGCGGAGCCTGTCATCGGGCCGGCCGAAGGCCGGACCCGTTGGCTTTGCCCACCCTACCCCCTCGGCTCCGCGTGCCCGATCACGCGCTTGATGGCCGGAAAGCGCCGGCGCAGGCCGCGCTCGACTTTGTCGACCTGGTCGTGGACGGCGGCGACCGTGCTGGCCGGGTCGACGTCGCAGTGAAAATTCACGATTTCGCCATTGGGCGTGTCACGCACGCGCACGTCGTGGACGTTGCGCAGCATCCCGCTCGCGCCGGCAAGTTCGGTGAGCGCGTCGCAGATCGCGGCGACTTGCGCTGGGGTGGCGTCCCGTCCGGCGAGGCCCGTCATCTGCAGCGGCTCGATGTGGGTCTCGACCTCGACCGTCGGGCCGAACTCGTCGCGGATCGCGGCTTCAAGGTCATCTGCGATGTCGTGGGCGGCGGTCAACGAAAGTTCCCCGTCGATTTCGAGGTCGAGCGAAATCGAAAGCTTGCCGGCGATCGCATGCACCGTGACGTGATGCACCGCAAGGGCGCGATTGCGCGCGATCACCATCACGCGCTCCATCACCGTCTCGTTGTCGAGCGCACGCGGGATCACGCTGACGCTGATCTGGGCATGGGGCAGCACCGTCGTCACCGCGGTTTCGATGTCGGATTTCAGCCTCTCGACGCGGTCGAGCGGCAAGGTGCGGCTCGCGCCGACCTCGATCTCGCCGAACAACGTGGCGCCGACCTCCCGCGCCCGCACCCGCTCGACCGACACCACATTGCGAACCCGGCGGGCGATGGCGGAGATACGCTCGGCGACGCCTGCCGGCGCGGTATCCGTCAAGGCGTCGATGGTGCGGCGTCCGAGCCGCCAGCCCGCAAGGCAGACGAACAGCGCCACCACGAGGGCGGCGGCGGAATCCGCCCAATTGTAGCCGAACCGTATGCCGACGAGCCCGACGAGCACCGCCGCAGACGACCACATGTCGGAGGAAAAATGCAAGGCGTCGGCTTCGAGCGCTTGGCTCGACGTCGTGGCGGCAACCCGCGACAGCATGCGGGCGCGCCAGAAGTCGATGGCGATCGAGGCGAGGATGATGGCAAACGCCGTCGCCGTGGCCTCGACCGCATGGCCATGGCCGCCGAATAGCCGCTGACCCGCCTCCCACGCGACGACGCCGGAAAGCACAAACAGAAGCGCCGTTTCGGCGAGCGCCGAGACGTTCTCGACCTTGCCGTGGCCGTAATGGTGCTCCGCGTCGGCCGGCTTGTCGGCGATGCGCACCGCGAAGTAGGTCATCAGCGTGGCGGCGAAATCGATCAGCGAGTGCGCCGCCTCCGACAGAATCGCGAGCGAGCCGGTCGAGAGGCCGACGACCCCTTTGGCGATCGTCAACGCCGCCGACGCCCCGACCGAACCGAGCGCGACCCGTTCCTTTTCGTTCATGATGCCACCATGGCGCCGATCGATATCGGGACGCGCCGCCAGCGTCAATGCAACAAGGCCCAATCGCATCAATTCCCGACGCATTTCACAGGCCGCATGAGGCCGACCTCGGCGCCGTAAATATTGCCGATGGAGTCGACCCCAACGCCTTGCGCAGCGCTCGAGCGGGTGGCCGTTTCGACCGGATCGGGAATCAGGGTGACGGAATTACACGACTATCACAATGTAACAGGAACAAAACTTGTGGCGGCCGATTCGCCATCGCCGGGCTTGTCCTGGCGTTCACGATTGGGGAGGCACAGCGGCAGCCATCGGATGGCCGGGACAAGCCCGGCCATGACCGACAATGAATTCCCGGCGGCGGAACAGCGACCATTACTTCGTCATCGGTGAGTGCAGTCAGGCGACGTAAAGGCTCCCCGGCACGGTGTGCCGGAGAGCCGCTTGGGGCGCGGGCCGCATTTGTCGTTCGCGCTCAGTAACGGCCTCAGCGCCGTCCATAGGACGGGCGAGAATGGCCGCCTCCGTACCGAGAGCCGCCGTATGGGCGATAGTGGCCGTCGCGATAGTACGGGCGATCGTAGCTGTACCTATATCCGTAGGATGGGCGCTGGTAGCCGCACACGTACTTGCTGCGCCACCCGTCGGGTGTCCACACGCGAGTCCAGCAGGAGCCGCCATACGAAGGGTAGCTCTTGTAATAGCCGTATCGATACGGGCGACGATAGTCATATCGGTACGGACGACGATAGTCAGGTCGATGCTCAAAGCCCCGGCCGTGGAACCCGTAGGCACGGGATCCCATGCCGTAGGCGCGGCCAGCAGAGGGCCCTTTGTAGCCACCTCCGCCGCCATGCGGCCCACCACCCATGACGGTGCCGCCATGCGGTCCACCGCCGCCTCCGCCTTTAGCGGCCGACGCACTCAACGTCGAGCCGCCTATGGCGATCGCCGCAGCGGCCAAACCAATCGCTATCTTGCGCATCATGATGCTCACTCCATTCGTTCTGAGCACCCCAGCCTTTCCGAATCAAACTCAGCGGTTTCCGATGAGTTGCAGCGGTGCGGCACAGTCGCTCGTGTCCGGCTTCAGAATCCACCTCCCGAAGACATGCTGATGAATGCAAGATGAATAGATCGGGCCGCGCTAGGTGACCGGAACGCGCGCTGTCGCTCCATTGAGCGAAACCGGCGCACGAAGTTCCCGGCGACGACGAACAAGCTCTCCGGTACGGAGTGCCGGAGAGCCGTTTGACGCGCCATCGTTTGTCGTTCGGCGCTCAGTAGCACGCCCACCGCCAGCGCCACCCCCAGGGAGTCCATACGCGAGAATAGCAGGAGCCACCGTACACGTAGGGGCCGCGCCCGTAGAAGGCGAACCGAGGTCCGAAGAACGGGCGACGGAAGGCGAATCGATTATCGATTGAAGCCAAACCGCTGCCTGAAGAACGGACGACGGAAGGCAAATCGATTGAAGCCAAACCGCTGCCTGAAGAACGGGCGATGGAAGGCGAATCGATTGAAGCCGAACCGCTGCCTGAAGAACGGGCGATGGAAGGCGAATCGATTGAAGCCGAACCGCTGCCTGAAGAATGGGCGATGGAAGGCAAATCGATTGCCGTGGAACGCGAAGGCGCGGGCTCCCATGAAGCGGCCCGGACCACGAAAGGCGGGCCGAGCAAAGCCGCCGCCAAAGGCAGGCCGGGCAAAGCCACGGCCGCCAAAGCCGCCGTGAATGGCCGACGCGCTCCAAGTCGAGGCGGCCGTGGCAATCGCCGCGGCGGCCAATCCAGTCACTATGCTGCGCATCATGATGCTCCTCCTTTTATCAGGAGACGCACCCCAGCCTTTAAGTATGAAACTCGGCAGTTCCCACCGGGTTGCAGCGTGCGGCATTGTCGCCTCGGAGGGGAACAGCCGGGCGCCATGAAGCGCCATGGGCGGACGGATCCCAATGCGGACGAAAAAACTCTCCGGCACGGCGTGCCGGAGAGCCAGCGCGGTCGTGATCGAGGTTCGCGTTCAGTAGCAGACGTACAAAACTTACTGTTATGCGCTGTGATGCCTCGTGCAAAAGTGTCCGTATTTCAGGCACTTTTGCACTGTCGAACCCGATGGGCGTGTTATCTCGTTATGGTCTGTTTTGTTCAGTTGGGTCGAAAATTGGGTCGAACATCGGCCCCAATCCAGCCCTCTCACGCTCGCCGTGCTCGCCCTTCGCGTTCTTCCAGGTTCGCTTGCGGACCGACATTGTTAGTCGCCTTCCCGCTTCAGGCCGCGCTCGATCAGCCGACAAATTGCCTTCGAGATCGTGGGCTTGTCCTCTTGCCTCTGGGCCCAACGCTCGACCTCGGACCTAAGCACGAGCGGCATACGCAACGACATCGTCGGGTCTCGCCCGGTTGCCGGCCGACCTCGACCTCTTTTTTTTGGCATTGCCTTTTTTCTTGAAGTGCTCATAAAAAGGCAATACATATAAAAAAGGACGAACGCAAGGAGGGCCCCGATGACAGACCAACAGTTCCTCACCGAAATGCTCGACAGCTTTAAACCGCGCGATGCGGCGAACATCCTCGAAGCTGTGAAGATGGCGGCGGACGGCATGATCACCGAGGGCGAGATGCTTGCGAAGCTCAAGAACGCTTCCGGCGTCGAGGCCTTCGAGCAGGACGTGGGATGATCGCAGCCCATGCCGCTCGCGGGCGGCATGATCGGCGACCAGCCCGCCGGAACAGAGGGGGCGTCATGAGCGACCAGCCCGAGTTCCATTTCGAAGTAACCTCGGAAGAAATCGCGGCTGCGATCGACCGCGGTGGTTACCCATGGCTTTGCGAACATGTCTTCACCCCGGCGCTAGCGCAGTTCCTCCGCAAGCAGAACACTGATGCCCTGATTAACAACCCACGCCCGCGAGCGCGCCGGCCGGCCGGTATGCGCCGCCGCGGCAATAATCGAACAAGGCGAATTTCACAGGTTCCGGGATGACCCGGAGCGGCCCGACGCCGGGGTTGGCCCCCCGACGCCGAGCCTAGCCACCAAACCCCTACGGAGGGTTCAATGGTTACCCACGACAGTACCAGTACCGGTACGGCGTCTCAAATGACGCCGGAGGAAATGCGCGGGCTCGCAGCGAGATTGCGGGCCCGTGCTCAATCCGTCCTTCTCCGGCACCAGCCCGAGCAACACCGCGATCTACTGACCGCGGCCTCCCTCATCGAGCAGTTCGCCAACCTCAGCGCCGAGATCCTTGCATCCGGCGCGGTGATCGATGGCCTCTCGCGCCTCCTCGAAGTCGTAGGGGGTGCCTGATGCCTGTCCATATCCGAAGCGGCGTCGGCGACCTGCGCCTCACCCTCTCCAATGCCGATGAGGTGCTCGACAGCCAGGTGGCAGCGACACCCCAAGAGGCTAACCGGGTTGCCATCATGATGATCGCATCCCGCGACGCGTTCGACGCCGGCGACACCCTGACCTGCCGGCGCGCAGATGAGGGCCAATCCGCAACGCTGGTGCCTGGACCGGGAGGTTGCCGATGAAGAAGATCATCCCCACCGGGCCAACACCCATCGCCTGCCGCGTTGGGACGGGTTTTGTCCCCGTCATCTATCACCCGGACCGCGGCCTGGAGCGCCTTCCCCGCAAAGCCAAGGCCACTCCGGATGAGGCGATCGCGTATGCGGCGCGTGTCATCTGGTATCGCAAAATCCGCACCAATGAGGCTCGTCGGCGATTGGCCGCGATCTCCGACCCGTGGTGGCTCGAAGTGGTCGCCTCCCTGAATCTGAAGCCAGGCGGGCCGCACTATCCAGTCAACCGCGATCGCACTTCGTTCGATGCGTGGAGATGATCCATGAGCGAAGTCGCCACCCTCTCCCCACCCCCCGTGGCCGCCCCCGCGGCCACCCTGGTGTCGGCGATCGCCGCCGTCATGAACGAGGTGCACGTCGTCGCCAGGCGCGGCGAGAATGAATTCCACGGCTACCGCTACGCCACCATGGGCGACATCCTCAAGGAGATAACGCCCCTGCTCGGCCGGCATGGGATCGTGATCTTCCAGTCCGAAACCGGCCGCGCCATGTTCGACGACGACAACGTGATCGCCGTCGAATATGCCTTCACCGTCGCCCATGCGTCGGGCGAGACGTGGCCACATGCGTTGCGGCAGACTGGCGTCTCGACCTGCCGCAACAGCAAAGGCGGCTGGGACGACAAGTCGCTCAACAAGTGCCACACCGCGGCGCGCAAGTATTTCTTGCTCTCGCTGTTCCAGATCCCGACGGGGGAGGAAGACGACGCCGACCAGGGCGATCGTCGGCCAGCGCCCGCCCAGGTGCCCGCCATCGTCCACAGGGTGCGGAGCGTTGCACCGGAGTACGTCGTGCCGCCGCCCTCGCGCGCTCTCAAGCCAGGCGGCATTGCCGAGCGCGCCATCACGAAGCGCTACGAACAGGCTATACGATCGGCGGGCCCGTCGCAGCCCTTCGTGGCGTCGGAAGCGGGCAAAGCGTTCTCGCCCCGCTTCCAGGCGCAGGCGGGTGGCTATGACGAACGCAACCCGCCGCCTCATGACGCTGTTCCCGATCACGCCGCCAAGGCCGCGGCGGCGCTCAATGCGCGGCTCCATCCGATGCACGATGAACTCCCGGGCGACCTCGCGCCGCCCAAGCAACTCGATCACACTGAGCGCGATGGCGTTCCCGGTTTCCTTGACCGGCGCAAGGCCAATGGCGCCGAGCCAACCTTCGTCGACCTGGTGGAGGGGTGACATGGAGATCGCCCTCATCACTGTCACCGCCATTGTCGCATTTATGATCGGCCTAATCGCTGGCTTCCGGTTCGCCGATTATCTGAACGATCGACAAAAGCTACGGGCGTACTTCAGGGAGCGCGAGGCGGCTTACCGGGAGCGTGAAAAGGATCGGGGAGACGACCGATGACGAAGATCGTCCTCGACCTGCCCGACGACCAGGCCATTGCCCTCGCACAGATGGTGAAGCGCTTCACCTACGAGGACGTCGTTCGCTTTGCCAATCCGCATGATGGCGGGGCTGAGCGATATGCCATCCTCGACGGCACCTTGACCCTGCAACGGGCGTTGGCCGAAGCGGGGTTCGCGCCGCGATGACGACAAAGGGCCGACTCTCATTAGGGCCGGCCCTTTTCCCTAATCCAAACGCGATCGGACACAACATACATCGCGACAGCACGCCAAATCGTGTGGCACAGACAGTGCCGATTCCAGGGGTGCACGTCGCCTGCCGGCCAAGACGCAAGCCAATGTGGAAAGGACACGCATGGCTCAGGCGAACGATACCGATACCACGATCGGCGACGACGACAACGTCAGGCCATTCCCGGGCGCAGGACCGGACCCTAAACCGCGTGCCAGAAGGCGTGGAAAAGATCGCAGAGCAGCGGCCCGCCAAGCGAAGAAACGTAGCAAGATCAAATCCGATCGTGACGCGAGCGCTGCCAAGGCCCGGCTAGTCTATGCGCCGCCGATCGCACCGACCGTTACGCAGTCTGATGTCGAGGACGTAACGCCTCCTCCACGTGCGACAGCGCCCAGGTGGGGCAACGCGCCGGCGTCCCAGCGGGCGGCCGAGCAACCACCCAAGCGACAGCCACGCTATGCCAGCATACCCCTGGCAGTGATCGCTTACGGCTTCTTTGCCCTCGGCGTCAGCATCAACATCTGGAACGCCATGACCGGGGGGCCGATCTCCAACATGATCCTGCCGGCGGCCATGGGCGTGCTGGCCGAGGCGGTCATGTTCTTCCTACCGGAACGGACGATATCGCTTCCGTTGATCGGCAAATTGCTCGCATGGGCGTTCCTGGTGTTCGTGGCGGCCTTCGCCCTGACCAACAGCCTGCGGATGGCGAGCATCGTTTCAGCCGACCAGGCTGCGGCGCGGGCCGATCGCCAGACCGAAGGTGTCAGGACGGCCGACCAGGCCCTCGAGGCAGCCCGAGCAAAGCGGGACGAGGCGTGCGGCAGGGGTCTCGGCAAGACGGTGGCCTGCCAGTCGCGCCAGGCTGAAGTCACCAAGCTGGAGGCGAAGCAAACCCAGGTAACCAACAAGGTTGTCGCCCAGGCTAAGCCCGAGAGCACCGATTTCGCCAAGCTGGTCGCCTGGCTGAGCAATGGCACCCTGCGCCCGGGCGCCGATGACTTCGACAATCTCTGGCTCTTGTTCCGGACATTCCTTCCGCAAGTCGGCGGGCTGGTCCTTATGCTGGCAAGGCTGTGATCGATCTCGACCTTCTAGACCGTGCCGGTGGCGGTGCAGCGGGGCGGGATTGGTTCGCCGTTGATCGGCGCGGTGAGGCAGCGTCGTCGCCTCGCCACCTCCTCCCGGCCCCGCGCGGGTTCTTCCGCAGTTGAATGTACAGCGGTCATGAGGCGACGCGGTCGAGTACGGCTCCTTATGACCCATCTCGGCCATCGCGTGTGCATTGCAACAATCGAGCCCAGGCGACCACGCCGGGAGTCCTTGGTACCGCGATTTTGCTCAATCTGATATGCAGATGACAGCGGCATCAGCGTCGCCGACGCAGCACCGACCCAATCGGCGAGTGTCGAGACCTCAAGCTCCACGCCCCCCCGTGAAGCCACTCGATGTGGTCGTGCACGGAAATGTCGAGCGGGCGGGCGACCGCGATGATCTCCTTGGTCATCTCGATGTCCGCGCGCGACGGCGTCGGGTCGCCACTTGGGTGATTGTGGATCAATCTACTGCGCGCTTTATCGCTTTGAGTTCACAAGCTTTGAGTTCACAAGCCTTTTTCAGGCAATGAACACGATAGGGGACGACAATGGGGGACGGTAAGAAGTGTTCGTGATCATCACGTCACGGCACGGCGCATCTGTTTGAACAATTTTCAAGCACGTGGGATCCTTTCTCGTCCGCTTTGCCCCGAAACCCGACATCCTGCCTCCGCCGCATCCATAGCGACACCGCCATACTTCCGACGGCCAATTAGAGTTTCGCCGGCACCTCATCAAGGAACGTCAGCATTAGAGAGATGCGACCATCTCGCACAAGAACCACATCTACGCCCTTGATAGGCTCTTGGCCCGGTCGTCCATAGCTCCAAGCCAAGCGCCCGCTTTCGTGAAGCAGATCGACAGGCCGAAGCTCACTGAAAACGTAGCCCGGGAGGCGCTGATGCAAT
>WNFR01008892.1_pt1 | contig 13469 bp, 6 predicted proteins | sample 5400221 | NCBI WGS metagenome assembly WNFR01 (sample SAMN13153357, study PRJNA577476) | soil metagenome | isolation source: 40 cm soil under Madrone tree | place: USA:California | collected 2016-06-14
TGACCGACCCAGCCAACTCAAATCGTGGTCCCAGCAAGTTAGTAAACGGTGTGAGCCAGACAGTCATTAGTCCTGGCGGCCAGTTCACCTATGCAATTGCATTTCGGAACAGCGGCGACACGGTGGCTCGCAATGTCTTGGTCGATGATCAGTTGCCGACGGGAATCGAGTACGTCCCCGGATCGCTGCAGTTGGGCGATCGTGCCGTGTCTGACGGGCTGGATAGTGACGAAGGTTCAGTACAAGGCGACCACATCAAATTCCTCCTGGCTCACATAAATCCCGGCGACGTCGTTCGCGTTACCTTCAGGGCGCGTCTTACTGGAACGGTTGTCAGCGGTACTGGTTTGGTCAATAGCGCTTCGCTCACGGGCGATAACATTCCCCCGATCAAATCCGAATACGCCACGGTCGTGGCCAATCCCTTCGGACTTGTTTTCGCCGGCCGTGCCGGCAGCTCCGCGCCAATCGCGGGAGCGCGGGTCGAAATTATTACCGATCAGGGCGGCGAAAACTTCGTGCCTCTGCCCTCGGACGCGGGCTTTGCTCCAAACGAGAAAAACCTAAACCCATTTTCGAGCGATGCCCAGGGCCATTTCAGTTTTGCGCTTGGCCCGGACGAAATCGGCAGCGCGAACACAGCCGCCGACTACTTCATGAAGGTATCTGCTCAGGGCTACATCACCCGCGTGGTGGCGCTCAGCCTGCGGCCTACTCAGGCAGGACTCTTTTCGGTCACGGTTCATTCGGTTGATAATCAGCCGTTGGCGGTGGCCGGCGGGTTCGACCTGGTCCGCGACGACGTAAGGATTAACGACCTGGCCGCGCTGGTCCTCAACATCCCGCTGTTCGAGCCGGTGGGTTTGCAGATCGTCAAGTCAGCCGATCGCGCGCGCGCTGAGATTGGCGACACGATCACCTACCGCATCGAAGTGCACAACCCGACCTCCGCAAACCTAAATGACGTGGTGGTCAGAGATCTCTTGCCAGCATCTTTCCATTATGCCACCGGATCGGCCCGGCTCAGTCTCGGTTCCGCTTCCGAGCAATTGATCGAACCGGAAATCCAGAATAACGAATTGCTGTTTAGAATCAGCGAAATTCCCCATGGCGCAACCGCGCGGTTTTTGTATCGCGTGCGCGTGGGCGCAAACGCCCGCGAAGGCGAGCAGGACAATCTGGCGACCGCTTCCGCAACGTTCCCTTCAGGAGAACATATTCAGAGTTCGCCGGCGCGAGCCACTGTTTTTGTGTCCGCCGGAGTCTTTTCGACGCGCCAGGTGCTGGTCGGCCGCGTCTTTGTCGACACGAATGGCAACGGACAGTTTGACGATAGTGACCGGCCGGTTCCGGGAGTGCGGCTGTATTTGAGCAACGGCCAATCAGTAATCACCGATTCGGCCGGCCTCTATAACTTCCCTTCGCTCGGCGACGGCCCGCAAGTGGTCTCCCTCGATCCTATCAGCATACCGAAACATTATGCTTTGACCGATGGCGGCCGGGAGTCGGGTAAGAGTTGGGCCCGTCTGCTGCGTACGCCGATCGGTGGCGGCGCTTTGCTGCGACAAAATTTTGCGCTCGTCGATACTCACAAACCGAGCGAGAGTAATCAAAAGAACGAAGTCGCGAGCCAGGGTTTGACGACGGGATCCTTACCCGATAGCCCCCCGCGCAAATCCGGCGAACCGATCCAGACAAAGGGAACACCGAGCACAGCATCAGGCGAGAAGACAACCACACCTCGCGTCACGGCTCCCGGCACTTACGAAATGTCCGCAACCGAAACTGTTTCAGCCGTCGGCCCCGGTGAAGTGCAGATCCTTTCTCCCGCGCCCAACTCAGTCTCGATGTCACCCGGCCTGCAAGTCGAAGCACGAGTGGCTTTGAACTGGACGGTCAAGCTGGTAGTCAATGGCGATCAGGTATCAGACAAGAACATCGGCGTGCGCAGTTTGGATCGTAAAAACCAGGTGTCGGCCTTCACTTTCGTCGGTCTCAACTTGAAGCCTGGTCCCAACCGCGTCCGTTGCACGGCGATCAGCCCTGAGGGAGCGCCCGGTCATACCGAAGAAATTACCGTGATTGGCCGCGGCCCGGCGCGTCGACTCCAGATCGTCCCCGAAAAATCTGAAATTCAATCCGGCGGCAGTGATTCGACGATCGTGCATGTCAAGGCTTTCGATCAATGGGGCAATCCCGCTCTGGACGGGCAAGTAGGCATTGAAACATCACTCGGACAACTGGTGCGAGCCGCCGACAAGTCGGGTACGCCCAACCCGCAACTTTCGACACCACCGGACACGACCAACCCCTTAAGCGATCGATTGAACCAGCAGACTGACCAGACCAGCAAGCAACTGGCGGTTCAGTTTGAAGGCGGCGAGGCGGTGCTGAAACTAACGAGTTCCGGCACGCCGGGCGAAGCGCATCTGCATGCGCAGACTGGCGAGATCGAAGCCAATGAACAGGTGCGCGTCACTTCAGAAATGCGGCCCACCGTACTGGTTGGTTTGGCCGAAATGAGTTTTGGCAAGAGCATTCCCGAGGTCGGATTGCGGGACGAGCAGGGCCAGTTCCGCCGCCGTCTGAGCTTTTTCTACAGCGGCCGGGTCCCGGGGAACAGCATGCTAACGCTCTCCTACGATACGCAGCGTCCCATCAATCGCACTGCCGGCCGTGATCGGATCTTTCAACTCGATCCCCTCGATCGCGTGTATCCGCTGTTTGGCGATTCTTCGACGCGATACGAAGCAGCGCAATCCAACTCAAAACTGTACGCGCGGATCGATCATAAACGCTCATACGCGATGTTCGGAGACTTTGAAGCGGACATGGAAGCTCCGCTGGCCGGCTATGCGCGCAAGCTGACGGGTGTCAAGGCACATCTGGAAAACTCGCAGGGAGATTTTGTAACTGTGACTGGCGCGCGGCCAGACACGGCGTTTGCCCGCGATGTTTTCCCCGCAGGCTCGCTCGGAATCCTACAGCTTTCAAACGGAGAGATTCTGGCGGGTTCGGAAACAGTCGTGCTGGAAATACGTGACCGGCGCAATCCCGAGGTCATCATCTCGCATGAAACACTGGCGCGCTCAGTTGACTACAATCTCGACGCGGCCAGCGGCCAGATGTTTTTCATGCGTTACATTTCGACGTTCGACAGTGCGCTGAACCTGAGCCAGCTTGTCGTGACTTATGAGCATCGCGCGGCTGGCTTGAACTCTGGTGTTTATACTGGGCGCGCGCGAAAAAATTTCAAGGGAATCGGTCTCAAGCTGGGCCTGTCGGCAGTGCTGCAAAGACAAACGGACCAGAGTGACTTTGTTTTGGGAGGCTTCGATGCCGAGAAGACCCTGCCGCGAGGCGGTTCGTTGCAGCTGGCCTGGGCCGGTAGCCAGGGCGAGATTTTATGCCGCGACGGTCCGGGCGCGCTACGTGAATTCCTCGGCCGGCTTCTTCAATCCGTTCGGTGGAACCGTGACGCCGGGTTCGCGGCGCGGCGAAGTAACTTTGGAAATGAAGCCGCGGGCAAACTCAACCTTGCATTTCGGCGTTACCAGCGAACGCAACCATACCGCGAACGTGGATAATGGGCGGCTGACTTTCTCTGCGGCGTGGGATCAGATTCTGAACGAACGCATTAAATTTCATCTCGGCTTCGATCATCGAGCTTTCACCGATGATCTCAACGACAAGCAAACTGATTCGAACCTGGTTACGGCAGGCGCCGATGTGAAATTAACCGACAAGCTGCAATTTTCGGTCAAGCGGGAGCAGAACCTGAACGCGGCGGATCCGACCTATCCGACGCAAACAACACTTGGTGCTACCTATCAACTGAGCGCGCTGACAAAAGTATTTTTCACTCAGAGGCTGGCCGCCGCGCCGATTACGCCTATTGGGGATTATTCCGGTACCGGCTTCGCCGCGGTTTCATCGCGGCGCGAAACGGCTTTCGGTGTCGAAACTCGTTTTGGCAAATACACTTCGATGACGGGTCGTTATCAACTGGAAAATGGGATCAACGGCACGGATAGCTTTGCCGTGATTGGTCTGCAGGATCGTCTTCCGGTAACGAAACAGCTTTCGCTCGAGCTCGGTTTCGAGCGCGGTTTCCATTTGCTGGGACCGAACAGTAGCTTTAACAGCGCGACGGTCGGTTTCGGCTGGCAGCCTAACTCAGACTTTCGCGCCTCGGCGCATTACGAGTATCGCGACCGCGGAGGTATCGGACAAGTGATCGCCGCCGGCGCGGCCGGCAAACTGCGGGAGGGCATCACTGCCCTATCGCGGGTGCAATGGGCGCGCGGCACTTTTGGCGGTAAAAGCAACTCATCGCTCGAAGCGTCAGCCGCGCTGGCGATTCGTCCGCTGAACTCAGATCGCATTGGCGTGCTCTTCAGCTACACGCATCATGCGCTGATTCAGGATTCAGCCTCCGCAACGCCTACCAGGGATCGCATCGACTCTCTTTCTGCCGATGGCTACAATCAATTAACGAAGCGCCTGGAACTTTACGGGAGATTCGCGCTTCGCTTTAGCGCTAACGGACAGCCCGAGCTTCCTTTTGTCTCGACCTTGACTCTCCTGACGCAGGTTCGCGCACAATATCTTCTGACCCGGCGGCTGGATTGGGCAGTTGAGACGCGCCTGCTGTTTCAACCATCGTCAAGCACAATGCGTTCGGTTTATGCCACCGAAGCCGGATTTTGGATCCTACCCGACCTCAGGCTGGGCGCCGGATATAATTTCACCGCCGCCAGGGAACCGGCCGCGCAAGCCCTGCCCACCCGTCGCGGGTTTTACTTTACGATCTCTTCTAAACTGTCGAACCTCTTCAATCTGTTCGGCACGGCGAAAGCGGGATTGGTTTCAACCTCAGCGGATCAAAATGAGAGCAGCACAACCTCTCATTGAATCGTTTGCTGCCAGGAAATGATTGTGCCGCAATACTCAACATCATTCGAAGTTTAACGACGGTCATGAACACAACAGTCGGAGTTTCACAGCTCCGCCCCAGCTTAAACGTACTTCTTCTGCGCGCGTGTTTGTTGGTGGTCTGTTTTGGCGCGTGGGGGTTGCAAACTGCCTACGCCGGTCTCACCATTACGCCCACTTCCTGGAATGTTGTCGGTCTTGATAGCAACAACCCCAATTCCGGTCCGGACACCTTTCAAGTTGGCGCGCGAGTATGTAATACGGGCGGGACTGCCGTCTCGAATATCGTCGGCAATTTCGTCTGGGACAGCTCAAATTCGTACCTCAATCTCAGCGGTACCAGTCCGCTTACGGTAAGCTCTCTTAATGCAGGCGCGTGTATTGATCTCTACTATCCTGTGACGGTGACCCGCACCGCATCGGCGTACGACGCCACTCGCCGTTATCACATCACGGTCAGCGCTACCGGCGTTTCAACTATCAGCACGCCGACTCCGCGTGAACTTTATGTCGAACACCTCATTTCTCAAAACCGCAATTCGGTGCAGTCCATCGTCGGCCCCACCACGGTATATGTCGGGCAGACTTACAACTATACGGTGAATGCCAGTACCGCAACTCAGGGCTACGCCCAACTCGAAGCCTTTCTAAACTTGCCTAATATTATTTTTCAAGTCTTAGCAATCTCGACCACGTATACTTCACCGTCGGGTGGAACCAACGACAAGTTCTACGCCGACGCTTGCGGTTGGGACAATAATCCTTTGAGCGCGTCATACCGAAGTTGCATCGGGCCGGCGAACTATGCTGGCGGCAAAGCCGGCGGCACGATTAGCACGACTTACACCGTCAAGGTCTTATCGACGGGCGCAACGACCGCGTCAACCTTAATTACAGATTTTTCCGGCAGCAGCTATCACTACAACAGTGATTATGGTACGGGGATCAACGCTATTACCGTCACTGCTTTCAATCCGCCAACTCCAGTCGTGAAACTTTTGAAATCCGTAGCGCCGGCGAGCGCGCCCCAGCTCGTACCTGGCGCCGATTTGACTTATACGATTGACGTCAGTAACACCGGCACGGCGGGCGCTTCCAATCTCACTATCACGGATCCTGTGCCGGCGAACACTGATTTTAAAGTAGGCTCAGAGGCGCACAGCCTGGCGGCCAGCGTCGGGTATTCAAATGATAATGGAACGAGCTGGACGTACACACCCGCGAGCGGCGGAGGTGGAGCGCCGTCGGGCTATGACCGAGCGGTAACGAATATTCGTTGGAGCGTCACCAGTAGCCTTGCAAGTGGGGGCAGCAGCAACCTGAGTTTCACAGTGCGCATTCGCTAGCGTGCGTTTTCGACTTGCCATCTCATTGAGGTAACCAGGCACAAGACAAAATAAGCACTGAAAGATTCAAGCCAAGTGAAATCGCCTCTTCACGTCGCGCCCACGAACCACATCCTTCGGGAGAGTGGAATGGGTACCTCCGTTTCGTTTTTGATGAAGACTGCTCTCAAGCTGGGTTTCTGTGTCTGTGCGATTGGCCTTTTCTCATCTACAGGGGCACCTGCCGCCACAGTAACAAACCGAGTCACCGGAGCTGCCAACTGGAACACTGCGGCCAATTGGATCCAGAACCGAACCGGCACCGTTACTTTCTCCAACGGCAGCAAGAATGTGACTGGCGTAGGCACCTTGTTTCTTACCGAGTTGTCGGTCGGAGATGTGCTGATGCTGCAAGCGACTCCCGGCACTGTGAGGGGCACCATTGCTTCAATCACCAGTAATACTCAGCTCACCCTGGTTGCGAACGCTTCAGCAAACGCAAACGGTGCTTACGGAAGACAGCAAGTCCCCGGGGCATCTGACGACGTGGTAATCGGGAATACGAACCTCACTTCGCCGGCAGTGGCGATCACATTAGATGTTGCCTCTGCAACCATGAACTCGCTTACCTTTACTGCCACGGGTGTCGCCAACTCACTTACGCACAGTGGCACGAATTCACTCTCTGTGACGAATGCTCTTACCCTGAACCAGCCGACTGCGGCAGTGACCGTCGCATGGAACATCAACGCCGGCACTGCCACAGTCTCGGGGCTTATTACTTTCGCCGGCGCGAATGCAACTGCCACTCGGGTGGGGAAGATCGCGATAACCACCGGAACGTTGAATGCAAATGCGGGCATCACGTTTGTTGGCTCGGCCGCCGCCACGAAGGTCATCGATATGTCCGCTGGAGCGGGCACGCTTAATCTGAAGGGTGCACTGACCGTTCCGGCTCTTTCCTCAACGCTCACTGCTGGAACATTGGGAAGTATTTTTAACTACGCTGATACCGCCGCACAGACGGTAAACTTCTTCACTGCCGGGGCCTACCACAATCTCCATCTCAATAATACGAGTGTCAGTGGAGCAGCGCTCAGCGCCTCAATCACAACCTCCAACGTAACCGGGAATCTTCGAGTCCTGAGTGGGACGTTCAGCAATGGTGGCTTCGCAATTGCGGGCAATGCGGCAAAAACTCTTGAAGTTGCAAATGGTGCCATTTTCAAAGTGGCAGGAACGACGAGTGCTTTTCCTACCGGATTTGGAACCTTCACGTTAGGAGTCACGAGTACAGTTGATTACAGTGGCACCGGCGCGCAGACGCTTGTCGCGCAAAACTACGGCAACCTGACAAGCAGTTCCACCGGCGCCCGCACTCTGGCAAACAGCGGCACGATTGGTGTGGCTGGAAGTTTCACTCCCGGCACTAACTCCTACACAATCACCGCCAGCACCATCGATTTTAATGGCAGCGCCGCCCAGACCATCCCGGCTTTCAACTATAACAATCTAACGAGTAGCTCCACCGGCGCCCGCACGCTGGCAAACAGCGGCACGATTGGTGTGGCTGGAAGTTTCACTCCCGGCACTAACGCCTATACGATCACAGGCAGCACAATCGATTTCAACGGTGCGAGCGCGCAGACCATTCCGGCTTTCAACTACAACAACCTGACGATTAGTGGATCCAGGACTGCGAACAATGTGACATTCGCAAACAGTGGGACGATTGGTATAGCCGGATCATTAAGTGACACCGCCACCTTTAATGCCGGCCGCGGATTCGTGACAACCGGAAGCACCGTAGCCTACAACGGGACTGGGTCACAATCAGTCACAGCACTGTCTCCCCTGGTTGCGGGAAACAGCAACTATGACAACCTGACGATTTCAAACACCACTTCTGCCGTAACCGCGAGCACGAGCTTCAGCGTCGCTGGAAATTTCACGATAAATGCAAACGCCACCTTCGCGCCTGGATCGGCCGTAATGATTAATGGAGCAGGCACTCTAACGGGCAGCGGAACAGTTCGAGTAACTCGAGCCACGGCTGCGACGGATTTTGTTGGCCAATACACGATAACAAATAAGACCTTAACGAGTCTTACGGTCGAATTCGCCGGCGCCACGGTTCAAGGTAACGGAGCCAATACTTTCGGCAGTCTGAAGATTAACAACTCCAGCGGAGTAACGCTGAGCGGAAGCATTGCCGTGAATGGAGTTCTGACGCTCGCCAGCGGGAACATTATTACTACCTCAAACACGGTCATGATCGGCTCGACTGGTATAGTGTCACGGACCGCTGGTCACGTGGTCGGAAACCTGCAGAAGAACATCGCGACGGGCGCGCCCTCAAGAACGTTCGAAGTAGGCGACGCAAGCAACTACACGCCGGTCGACATTTCATTTTCCAGCGTCACGACCGCCGGCGATCTCGCCGTAAGCACAACGTCGGGTGACCATCCCAATATCGCCAGCTCTACCTTCAATGCGGCGAAGACGGTGAATCGATATTGGACGTTGACCAACAGCGGGACCCTGTTTACGAACTATAGTGCGACGTTCACTTTTGTCTCCGGAGATCTCGATGCTGGCGCAAATACGAACGCCCTTGTCGTGGGCAGGTTCGTGTCGGCGACCTGGAGTTATCCCACTACGGGGACGAGAACTTCCAACAGTACGCAGGCAACTGGGCTTACGGCATTAGGCGATTTTCAACTCGGCGAAGCCGGTACGCCGAGCGTTGGTCTTGTCAAGGATGTCACTCCTTCGGGCACTCAGGAACCGGGCACCGATCTGGCTTACACTGTGACTTTCACGAACTCGGGCAGTACGGCCGCGCAAAGCCTCGTCATCACTGATCCCAACCCGAGTAACGTAGACCCCGCGCAGAGGGTTTTCGTAAATATTGATTATAAGCTCTCCTCGGCTTCCATTTCTTCCCCCTGGACTGCGACGATCGAGTTCTCGAACGACGGCGGCGCGACTTGGACCTATGTTCCCGTGAGCGGAGCAGGCGGCGCGCCTTCGGGCTATGATCGAACAGTCACGAATATTCGCTGGAGTCTCGCGGGCAACCTGGCGATTAGCGCCAGCGGAACTCTTTCGTTCACGGTTCGCATACGATAGCCAGACGCGTAGTGCGGGCGGCTTCGCACTTTCATTTCAATAATTTGATTGTGCGTCTTTTTTGTAATCGATGATGCGAGGTGCTGCCGGAATCGATTCTGCGCGCTCGTCATCCAAGTTGCGGCGAAACCAATGTCGAATTGCCAAGAATCAAAGCCTGATTGTTGCGAAAACATTTGCAACTGAACCCAACCAGATGCCGATCAGGTTGTTACCGGAATTTGAAGAAGACGCTTGCATTCCGCTAAAGGCAGGGTTAAGCTACGCGACGGTCGGGGCCCTCCCTAAGCAGTGTTTGGTCGCGGGTCTTTCGCTCTTTGAGAATCGTTAACCTCGCACACTTATAACCTTCTGCCAGTGCGACTTGCTCACTGGCAGAGTACGCTCTTATTCGATTGAGCAGTGCTTACTAGGCGGTACTAACTAAAAGAGCGGCAGGAAAATCAGCAGTACGTCTGCCGCCATTCGAGTAACCGACGTTTCGCTCGCCACTGCTGGCGTGCCGATTTCACCGGGAGCTGTGGACGTAGCAGATGTATTCATGCCACCGGGAGCTAACTGCACGGCACACGGCGGCGTGGGAATCTGGCCCGGCTCAGTTGATCCGCAGGAGGGTGTCGGGGTTTCCCCTGCGACCGACATGGCGAGGGCAAACGCAAGTGATACGGCAGCACCTGGTTTTCTTAGCTTTTTCATGTTTTCTCCTTAACTTGTCAGGTTGGCGATGCACTCTTTTGAAACGAAAAAGACAATGCATGTTTCAGCAACGTCCTGTGACCCGGCGCGATCCGCGCATCCACACGCAATCTTTTTATCAAGTATACAGAAGGGGATGCCTCACATGAACTTACAGTCTCAGGTAGCAACACTTCAAGAACAAATTCGCAATCTGACATTGGCAGAGCGAGCGGCAGCCTGCTGCGGCCTAGCTAGACAGCTTGAAAAGGTGGGTGAGTATGCAGCGGCGAGAGAAGCGTTGGCCGAATTTTGGCACGAGCGGGCAGACGCGCCGAGGATCGAAGGGCTTGATGAGGCGACTGCCGCTGAGGTTCTCCTTAGAATAGGTGCTTTATCCGGATGGATGGGAAGTGAGAACCCGACTGGGGACAGCCAAGAGACCGCTAAGAATCTCATAACGCGTAGCATTGAGACGTTTGCCAAGCTCGATTTACCCGATCGCGTGGTGGAAGCACGCGGCGATCTCGCCCTTTGTTATTGGCGCGAAGGATCATATGACGAAGCACGTATCCAACTCGCTAGTGCAATGAAGTGCGCCGAAGGTGTCGGCCGTGAGCTTAGGGCGGTAATTCTTATTCGCGCCGGAATGGTCGAGGTGGAGGCTCGGCAATTGAATCAGGCTTTGCACTTTTATGATGAGGCAGGCAGTTTGTTAGAAGGTAGCCAAGATCACTCACTGAAAGGCTCGTTCCATAGCCAGTTAGCGCTTTTATGCAACAATCTTGCGATAACGGACAATCGCGATGACTACGTCGACCGCGCACTCATTGAGTTTGCCGCTGCGAGCTTTCATTTTGAGCAAGCAGGTCACGCTCGCTACACAGCATGTACAGAGAACAACTTAGCCTTCTTATACCTCACCATCGGCAAGGTTGCCGAGGCGCACGATCATCTCGATCGCGCTAGAAAGTTGTTGTTTGGTATTAAGGATTCCGTCGACGTAGCTCGGGTTGACGACACCCGCGCACGCACCCTCCTCGCTGAAGGGCGGCTCCTCGAGGCGGAACGGTTCGCGCGTTCGGCGGTGCAGACGCTTGAAAAAGGTGACGAGCAGGCGCTCTTGGCTGAAGCATTGACGACGCACGGGATCGCTCTGGCGCGTTTGGGAAATCATCCGCGCGCGCGAGTACTCCTGCAACGTGCGGCCGAGGTTGCCGAGACGTCGGGCGACTTGGAAGGGGCGGGGCGCGCGCATTTGAGCCTGATCGAAGAGATGGGCGAACAGACTGCGGCTACTGAGCTAGCCTCGATCTATCAAGCCGCAGCCGGTCTCTTGCAACGCTCCCAGGATCCTTCGGTCGGTAAACGGTTGATCTCCTGCGCCCGCAAGGTGATTGAAGCATTAGCTGACTCTGAGGGAAATGATCGGGAACGGCCGGAAAATTCATGGGAAGGATTTTCATTCAAGGAAAAGATCCTTGAATGTGAGCGAGCGCTGATCGAACGCGCGCTGAGAGACTCAAACGGCTCGGTTACCAGGGCCGCGCGACTACTTGGCTTCAAGCACCATCAGAGCCTTATCTCTTTGATAAACAGCCGCCATAAGGAACTGCTCAAGACCAGGACGGCCGTGCGTAAGCGCCGTCGTCATATATTCTCGAAGCCGCGGAAGATCAAGTACCGTCCGGTCGGTCTCCCGGAGCCAGGCTCAACCCAGATCTCAATTCTCCACGCGGAAGATAACGAGCCTCTGGCCAATCTGATCAATGAAATGTTGTCCGTCGAAGGGTGGCGAGTAGAGCTTTGCGTCGATGGTGACAGCGCGCTCAGAAACCTTACCAGCGACGAGCGTATTGATCTGCTGCTGGTCGATAACGAACTGCCGGGGTTGAGTGGTCTGGATCTGGTGAAGCGCACGCGCAAGATGACTCATCGCCGCCGCACGCCCATCGTTATGCTCTCAGGCAATGATTGTGAGACGGAAGCCTGGCGCGCCGGCGTGGATGCGTTTTTGAAAAAGCCGCAGCAGGTTAAGGACCTCCCGTCCACTATATCTCGACTGCTCAGAGTGGACGTGAAGCAAGGCTAGATATCAGAGCCCGCCGGCGTCCTGAGGTGTTTCGCAAGGGCTGCCACCTGAGAACAATCCAGCGCCCACAGAAAAGGCCGCCTCTCTAAAAAGGGCGGCCTGCTTCATTCTGCGAGACTCTAAAATCGCTTATTGAATAATGAACACGTCATCACCGATGGGCTGATTCAGCTTAACCTCTTTGACCTTGTATTCGGCAAAGAAAGCCCCCTGCTGCATTTCCAGCCGCTGCGAAAAATTGAAAGGTATGAGCACTCCTTCGACTTCCTTAAACTTTGAGTTCTCAGTGCCAAAGGTGTAGCCGTTGTAAGGAGTCAGGTACTGCATCACTCGAGCGGTGGCCGGGTCGACGTAAAAGTCGGTGGTGTTGCCCTCGGAATCGACTATGCGAAAGCCCCTCAGTTTCTTCTTGTCCGGTAACGCGGAAACGGTATAGCCGGGTTGATCGAATTTCGCCAACACCGGCAGGCCGAACTTGCTGGCCGGCGGCAGTTGTACGCCTGGCATTGAGCTGTACGACTGCTGACCATCATAGACCTGCTTAAAATTGAATATGGGACGAGCGTCAATTTCGATACGCACCTTGTCACCAGCCGTGACCATCACAAACTTACCTGGAATCGATGAGGCGCTGTTCGGCGCATATAGATCGGCCGAGCCAATCAACATCATGCTCTTCAGGTTTTTGAATTTCTCGCCGCCCTGCGCCGCCAGCGCCGCGTGGGCCAACTCGATCGGGGTGGAATTGGGGTTGATACTGGGGGCCGCGGGAATTGAGTTCGATCCAACGGCAGCAACACCGCTGGATTTTGCCGCATCAGGCACCTGAGCCATCGCGGCAGCGCTCAAGAGAAGCAAAACAAGCGTCGGTGCGTATTTCTTCATGGCGGGCTTCCTTCCGAGAACCAGGATCGAGACTGCGGTCCTTCTCTTATACGCCCCGACGCTGCCAAGGTTCAGAAATTAAGCCTGAGGTTTACGTAGATCCGTCGATTGCCGGCGTTGGCGCTTCCACCGCCGCCGCCGAAGCCGCCGAAACTGCCGGCAACGCTCTGCGGTTGCCCAAACAGCGGAGAAGACAGATTGCCGATCGGCGCCGCGAAGTTAACATTATTCAAAATGTTCTGGACAAAGAGCGACACCGTCAAATTGTATTTCTTTTCCGACGAAGCGCCGCCGCCAAAGCCGCCACCCATGCCGCCCCCACCGCCGCCGCCACGCACTTCACCGCCACCGCCGCCGCCGCCCATAATCATAGGGCCGCGTGCGCCTGGACCACCGGGGCCGCGCTTATCGCCGCCGGTATTTGT
>WNFR01005658.1_pt1 | contig 13467 bp, 10 predicted proteins | sample 5400221 | NCBI WGS metagenome assembly WNFR01 (sample SAMN13153357, study PRJNA577476) | soil metagenome | isolation source: 40 cm soil under Madrone tree | place: USA:California | collected 2016-06-14
GCGCAGGGAGAGCGGTGCGAGCGTTCGCGACGTCGGGGGTTTTCCTCTACTCGTAGTAGGCGGAGGCCATTGCTGTTGATGGTGGCGACCCGCGGGCCATTTTAGGGGAGCAAAAAAATAGCTTGACAGCATTAATTTAACGAGATTAGATGTGCGCAACAGAAATGCAAACGTTTACATTTTAGCGTTTGTTTTGGGGTGTTTTCGTCTTAGGAGGGGTTTATGCAACGCTGGCACAGTAAGATTGTCACTTCCGTGCTTCTGTTGGGTCTCTTGGCGGGAACGGCTTTGGGGCAGTTTACCAGCGGCCTGCAAGGCATCTTGGAAGATGCCAGCGGCGCCGGCATACCGAATGCGACTGTAAAACTTCGTAGTGCGTCCACCGGCGTTGTGGCCGAAGCTAGGACCGATGAGTCCGGCGAATACCACTTCAGGAGTCTCGCTCCCGGACGGTACGAGCTGACGGCAGAGGCACCTGGCTTTCAGCCGACGCCTGCAACTGTAACCGTTTACACGGAGCAGGTCGCTACATTTAATCTCAAGTTGAACGTGGCCGGGGTGAGCTCGCAAGTCTCCGTAAACGCCGAGACGGACACAATCGATACGGGCGACTCGCGCTTGGAGAGCACGATTCGCACGCAGCAATTGCAGGACCTTCCGATTGAGGGGCGCAACTTTCTGGGTCTCGTGGCGGTTGCGCCTGGCATTACAGGGCATGGGGCCGTGGGTAACGGCGCGCCTGGCGACGCGCCGGACAATTTTTCAACCGAAAAGACAGTGGATGCGAGCGGAAATGGACGCAATTACAGCGGCAACCAATTCACCGTGGACGGTCTGAATATCACGAGTAACATTTTGCAGGGGACGGCGAACCTGACGCCCAACCCGGATTCCATTCAGGAAATGGCGGTGCAGACCAACACGTTCAGTGTGGAGCACGGTCGCGGTAGTTCGGTGCAGATTGCGATTACGACAAAATCCGGCTCGACCTCCGAGCACAGGTATCGCAAGCAACGCAGGTGCACGTGGTGGAAAGCCCGGAATTTGTCGCATTTGCTAAACAGGCTTACCCGAACAGCATCGGGACAAAGCTGCTGACTCAATATCCACTGTTCAGCGTCGACCTGACGGGAGTAAACCAGACAGCTCAACAAGCTTTTGGCTCGGCGTGCGGAACCTCGGCCGCCGGTAACATCCCCTGCAACCTCCCGGTATCGGACAATGCGAGGTTCAAGCCCAGTCCGTTCCGTAACGCCCTGCAATACAATTTTCGGGTCGACCAATCCTTCAGCAAAGATCGCCTGTACTTCAGCATGTACCGGACGAATCTCGACACTGAGAACATCGCCATCCGCCAAGGCTTTCACGACGTCGGCAATAACAACACAAAGGCCTACCAGGCGGCGTACACCCACATATTTAGCCCCAATCTGCTAAATGACTTTAGTTACGGCCAGATTCGCGTACAGGGCAGCAGCGGCGAAACCACCGGCATTCCCTTCCATGTGCCGGATATCGGCATCGACGGCGGTCAAGAAGGCATTAACGGGCCATGGGGGCCAGCGACCTTCATTCAGAACAACTACAACTGGCGAGACGTGGTGAGCCTGCTCAAGGGAAAACATTCCTTGAAATTTGGATACGAATTCTGGACAGGGGACGACGACGCGCGTTTTGCGGGGCCTTATTATCGACCGCATTTCCAGTTTGCCAACCTGTTGACGCTTGTCCAGGATTCACCCCGCGAAGAGAGTGGCGTCAACTTTAATCCGCTGACGGGCAAGCCGGCCGACGGTGCGTATCGTCACCTCCTAAACACGAACGGGATATTTGTTCAGGACGATTGGAAGGTTAATAGCAAGCTCACATTGACACTAGGAATTCGCTGGGACGATTACGGGAACCCTCATCCTGACCAAAAAACAGGGGCCGAGGGCAATGTGTTCCTCGGAGCGGGCAACGACCTGAACACTCGCGTTGCGAATGCGGTTGTGAAACCGGTTACGCAAACATATTCGGGACGTCTAAACAAGAACTTCAGTCCGCGCTTCGGCTTCGCGTACAACCCGGATGGTCACGGCAGCACTGTGTTCCGCGGTGGCTTCGGGCTGTACCACAACTGGATTCCGCTCGGCGAAGATAATCGCGTGCGGCAAAATCCTCCAGGCCTGATCACCCCTACTTTCCGTGCAGGCGATCCGATCCCGCCGGTTTTCGCGCTGGGCACCAGCGATCAACCACCATTCGGATTTCCCTTCCCTACTATTCCCGCGCAGCAACTTGACTCCCGCGGCGGACTGGTGGGCGTCCGAGCGCAAGCGAATGGAATTGATCCCAACATAACGCCGGACAGTACGTATATCTACACCGCCGGCGTCGAGCACCAGCTGCCATTTAAGCTGATCGTGAGCGGTCACTATAGTGGTTCTTACACCTATAACGGAATTATCGGGACAGACGTCAATCGGTTCCCGGGCGACTTGTTGCTCGATGGGACGCTGCACCGTCTCAACCCCAGCTTCGGGACGATGTATTACGAGTTCAACGGCAACGTTATCAAATACAATGCCGGGATCTTTGCCGTACGGCAAACGCTAGGCCACTCTTATTGGCAGGCGTCGTACACCTTGTCCAGAGTCACTGATTATGGGCAGGCGGGATCTCGTGTGAACCGCGATCCCGGCTACGCCGTGCCGACACAATACAACCTCAGCCAGTATGAAGCGCCTGCGGACTGGGATGCGACTCACCGGTTCGCGCTTGCGGGCACCTATGAGCTTCCTAGTCCTCGGAATAACAGATACCTGAAGCCGGTTCTGGGTGGCTGGGAGGTGGGTTCCGTGTGGATCCTGCAATCAGGCAATCCGATAACGATTGTCAACCAAGCGGATTTTGCGCATGGCGGGGATTACAATGCGGACGGCGTGAATTTTGATTTTCCCAACGCTCCCACTACGCCGTTGTCGACGAGCTTCAGCCGCAGCCAGTACATACAAGGAATCGCGCCAGCATCGGTGTTTGGCACGCCAACCCCTGGGACGGAAGGGAATTTGAAACGAGCCACGTACCGAAACCCGGGATTCATAAACATCGACGCGAGCCTCATTAAAAACAACCGTTTCGAAATCTTCCGCGACAACATAAACCTGCAGTTGCGGTTTGAATTCTTCAACGTGCTGAACAGGGTGAACCTCCAAGGTATTGACGCTAACCTGAACGACGCTAATTTCGGGAAGTCGACCAATACATACGACCCCCGGATTATTCAGGTGGGCGCTCGTATAGTCTTTTGATCCGCGGGGTGGGGCGCGACTTGTTCGCGCCCCACCCTACATTTTTCCTCCCGGAGTACAATAGGGTGCAGGGCGGATCCTTGCTTCTCATTTCCATAGTCCTGATAACATTGTTTTCGCAATTCGCCGGGCAGGATCAGCAAAGTAATGCCGAAGCGCAAAGACTTCTCGAGCAAATCGAGTTGGGACTGAAGCAGCAACCCTCTAATCCGCGGCTCCTTGCAGCTCGTGGTTTGGCCCTCGAGCGACTGAATCGTGATCAGGATGCATTGCAGAGCTTTGAAAAGTCGCTTGCTATCTCGCCGAAATTCCTGATCGCGCTGGAGGGTGCCGCAGAGATCACCTATCGCACCCACGATCCAAAGACCACCGATTATCTATCACGGATTCTCCAACAGGATCCGCAGAATGCGGCCGCGCACGGAATGGCCGGGGCCCTCGCTTTTGAAGAGCATGATTGTCCGGCAGCGAACAGGCATTTTGCCGCCGCGGAGCCCGCTCTCAACGACAATCCCCTGGCCCTGGCGCAGTGGGGCGAGTGCTTGCTGGCTGAGGACGAAGCGCATCTTGCGACCAAGCAGCTTGGGCAGTCGCTCCGCCTCAGACCGCAGGACAAGACAGTAAGTTACAATCTCGCCCTGGCGCTACACTTAGATCACCACGACGAGGAAGCGTTAGAGATTACAAAAACATTGGCTGCTGATAGTGACGTCCTAAACCTCGTCGGATCCATCTATGCCGGCCAGGACAAGGTCGCCGACGCCATAGCCGCTTTCCGCAAAGCCACCGAGCTGGACCCAAAGAACGAACAAAACTATATCGACCTTGCTTCCCTTTGCCTTGACCATCAGTCGTTCGACATAGCCGCTGACATCGTTAACGTGGGCATTGCCAATATTCCGGATTCTGCAGCGCTCTATACATTGCGCGGCGCTATTGCCGCGCAAACTTCTAACATGGAGCAATCGGCGGCGGATTTTGAGCGAGCAAACCGCTTGAAGCCGGACGCCAGTTACGGAGACGTCGGCCTCTCGCTGCTGCTTGGACAGCAGTCCCAGCTCGATGAGGCTATTGCCGTGATTCGATCGAGACTAGAACGCGCGCCAAACGATGCAAAGCTCAATTTCTTGCTGGCTGACTTGCTCATGAGAAAATCTGGCGATGCACAGGAGAGCGGGCAAGATGAAGCTCGCAGGCTGCTAATGAAAGCGGTGCGCTTGCAACCGGACTTTGCAAAGGCCCACGCCGCCCTTGGCAAGTTGCTGTTGAAAAGCGGGCAGGTTGATGCGGCCATCGTGGAACTGAAAGTGGCGCTCGAAAAGGAGCCGAACGACCGCGTGGCGCTAAATCAGTACGTGCTGGCGCTCACCAGGCTGCACCGAACCGAGGAAGCGAGAGCGGCGGCGGAGCGTCTTCGTAACGTGTTAGCGGAGGACCGGCGCGCTGAAGTGCGAAAGAATAGAATTCGAATCGTGCCCTCGGCCGCCGCGACGCAATGATTTTCTCGCGACGCAAGTTCCTGGCCTTCCTCACGACTTCCCTTGTGGCTTCACGTTCGCGCGGACAGGGAGTTGCGTCACGTAACGTGCCCGCGCAACCGCGAGGCAAGCCATCCGGCATCCCCTTCCTAGCCCGCTTTACGGACATCACGCGAACCGCGGGTTTGCGGTATCCGACGATCTACGGCCCAACCGATCACAAGGACTACATAATCGAAACGGTGGGATGCGGGTGCGCCTTCATAGACTATGACAATGACGGTTGGGTGGACGTCCTGGTTCTGAGCGGCTCGCGGGTTTCTGGAGCACCCGAAGGAACGAGTAACCGGCTCTATAAGAATAATCGCGATGGCACCTTCACCGATGTCACCGAGAGGGCCGGCCTATTGAGGACCGGATGGGCCTCAGCGGTTACCGTCGGCGATTACAACAACGATGGTTTCGACGACCTGTTTATTACTTCTTATGGGCACAATACGCTTTACCGGAACAACGGCGATGGGACATTTTCGGATGTCACAAAACAGGCCGGCCTGCTTGACTCACAAGTCCGCTGGGGCGCAGGTTGTTCTTTTGTCGATTACAACCGCGACGGTCACCTGGACCTATTTGTCTCTAACTATCTCGAGTTTGATTTCGCGCACGCACGAAAGCCCGGCGAGGATAGCAACTGCAGATGGAAAAACGTTCCCGTAAACTGTGGTCCACGGGGCCTGCCGTTTTCGCGGCACTCGCTTTACCGCAATAATGGGGATGGCACCTTCACGGAAGTCAGCGAGCAGGCCGGAATCGCCAAGGTTTCCCCTGGCTACGGAATGACGGTCGTCGCCGCTGATTTTGACAACGATGGCTGGCCGGACATCTACGTAGCCTGCGATTCAACACCTAGCCTGCTCTTTCGCAATAAGCACGACGGGACGTTTGAAGAGGTTGCTCTTCTCTGCGGCGCGGCGCTTAGCCAAGACGGCATGGAACAGGCAGGAATGGGCGTGGGCATCGGGGATGTGACTCTGAACGGCAGTCTCGACATCTTCAAAACTCACTTTGCCGATGACACCAACGTTCTCTATCTGAACGACGGCAAAGGAAATTTCGAAGACTACACGATTCAGTCCGGGCTCGGCATCGAAACACGATTTGTGAGTTGGGGCGCCGGCATCGTGGATCTCGATAACGATGGGAATCCCGATCTTTTCTTTGTTACGGGAAATGTGTACCCGGAAGTGGAATCGAAAGTGCCCGCTTATCCCTTTAAAACGCCGCGGGTGATCTTCCGAAATCTGGGAGGCGCTAAGTTTGAGGAATTGCTGGATGCGGGCCCAGGAATCTCCGAGGTCCACGCCAGTAGAGGCTGCGCTTTCGGTGATTTTGACAATGACGGTGACGTTGATGTTCTGATCGTGAATTTGAATGAACCGCCGTCGCTTTTGCGCAACGATCTCAAAGGGAATAACCACTGGCTCAAGCTGAAGCTGATCGGGACGCGCTCTAATCGCACTGCAATCGGTGCGCGAGTTATATGCTCTTATGGCAACAGGCGGCAGGCTCAGGAAGTGGTTGCGCAATCGAGCTTCTATTCCTGCAACGATCAGCGCCTGCATTTTGGGCTGGGCCATGCGGCGACGGCAAATCTGGAGATCCGCTGGCCTAGCGGAACGAAGCAATCCATTGCAAATGTGAAAGCGGACCAGATCCTTACGGTCAGGGAACCAAGCGCGCCTGTTAAGCCAGATTGACAGCCGTCCGATGCGCGCGCTTGTTCTTGACAATTGCAGAGCACTGGGCTAAAAGCATTGCTATGTAAGCGATTACATTTATTGCTTGCAGCAGATTGCTTCCATCTTATATGAGGTGCTGGCTATGTCACTTCGCTCGACCAGACGCGATTTTCTCAAGACAGTAGGAATTGCGGCAGCAGCTGCGTCGACGCCAGCCGTCGCCGCAAGGGTGGCTGCCGCATCGAGCGTCGCTGATGCGAAAGCCTCCAGCTCCCTTGTCGTGAATCGAGCGCCATTGGGACCGAGCCGCTTTTACTCGCTTCCCTTGACGTCGATTCGTCCGAAGGGTTGGCTGAAGCGGCAAATGGAGATACAAGCGGCGGGACTCAGCGGTCATCTCGACGAGTTCTGGCCTGATCTAGGGCCCGACAGCGGATGGCTCGGTGGGAAGGGTGAGTCCTGGGAGCGCGGTCCCTATTTTCTGGACGGACTGGTTCCCCTGGCTTATCAGCTTCAGGATCAGAAGCTGATGGGCAAAGCGGAGAAATGGGTGAACTGGACGCTAGAGCATCCGCAAGACAACGGCATGATTGGTCCGGCAAAGAACGACGACTGGTGGCCGCGGATGGTGATGCTGAAAGTGCTGACCCAATATCAGGAAGCGACCCGTGATTCTCGCGTCATTCCACTGATGGAGCGCTATTTTGCGTTTCAAGCCAGCGAGATGCCCAAGCGCCCGCTGCGCGATTGGGGCAAGTATCGTTGGCAGGATGAAGTCCTAAGCGTGGTGTGGCTATACAATCGCACCGGGAATCGAGATTTGCTGCAGCTTGCCGAATTGCTGCATAAGCAGGGGTACGACTGGCGGCAACAGTTTGCGAACTTTTCCTATACGCACAAGATAAGCGTTCAAGAGCTGGGATTTAAGGAAGGCGCGGCGATTCCCGATCTCGCCATGCAAACACACGGCGTCAATAACGCCATGGCTCTGAAGGCGTCCGCGCTGTGGTGGCTTTTTTCGAAGCGGGATGGCGATCGCGACGGCGTTCAACAGCAACTCGACGCGCTCGACCGGCACCACGGGATTCCTAATGGTATGTTCAGCGCGGACGAACACTTCGCGGGCACGAATCCGTCGCAGGGCATCGAGCTGTGCGCAGTGGTCGAGCAGATGTTTTCGCTCGAGCAGAGTTTGGCGATTCTTGGCACCGCTGATTTGGGAGACCGCCTGGAAAAGATCGCCTATAACGCGTTGCCCGGGACGCTGACGGACGACATGTGGGCGCATCAGTACGACCAGGAACCAAATCAGATTCAATGTAGCCTCAGCCAGCGCCCTTGGACGACCAACGGCCCGGAGTCCAATTTGTATGGGCTCGAACCTAACTTTGGTTGTTGCACCGCGAACATGCACCAGGGTTGGCCGAAACTTACGGCGAGCCTGTGGATGGCGGATGCAAACGGAGGGTTGGCAGCGGCGATTTACGCACCGTGCGAAGTGCGCACGACGGTCGGGGGCGGCGTGCCGGTGACGATCGAGGAAGAAACGCTGTATCCGTTCCGTGGCGATGTTGTGCTTACGGTTCGACCGGAACATCCGGTGCATTTCCCTATGCAGTTGCGGATCCCACATTGGGCGGACAACGCGAGTATCCGCGTCAATGGGAAAGCCGCGGACGGAAGTCGCGCTGGATCTTTCGCAGTTGTGAATCGCGAATGGAAAGCAGGCGATCGCGTGGAGATTCATTTCCCAATGAAGCCTCGTGTGACGCGCTGGTATCACAACTCAGTTGCCGTGGAGCGAGGACCTGTTATTTTTTCGCTCAACGTCGCGGCAGACTGGAAGAGACTTCGGACGCGGGGTATGACAGCAGATTGGGAGGTTCAGCCTAAGTCGCCTTGGAATTACGCTCTGGAAGTCAATGAAAGGACAGCCGGGTCTGCCTTGAAGGTGACGGAGCAAAGCGCCGACAAGGATGTTTTCACATTGAATGGGGCGCCCTTGCGGATAGAGGTTAAAGGGAGGAGGGCTCCAGAGTGGCAGGAGACTCAGGGTGTGGCCGGAGAATTGCCACAGAGTCCAATGGCAAGCAGCAAGCCGGAGGAGACGCTAACGCTGGTTCCTTATGGGGCGGCAAAACTGAGAATTACCGCGTTTCCTGAAGTAGCTTAATCAGGCGGTCGGGAGGAGAAAGATTGGTCCGTGGACCAAGAAGAGGACCGAATCCAATGACTATTCGATCCGTAGTGCGCCTTCTTCTTCTTTCGGTATAATATATCTTTCAACTCGCCTTCCTTATGAACATCACCCAGGTCGCCAAGCGGGCCAAAGTATCTACCGCCACGGTCTCCCGCACCATCAATGGCAGTAATACGGTCAGCCCGGAGACTGCCGACAAGGTGTGGAATGTCGTCCGAGCCCTCGGCTACCACCCTAATAGATACGCCCGCGCACTCGTCTCTGGAAGAAGTCAACTACTGGGCCTCATCATTTCCGACATTGTTAATCCTTTCTTTCCTGAACTGGTGAAATGCTTCGAAGAAATGGCTGTACAGAAGGGTCTGGAAGTTCTAGTGGCCAACACGAACTATGATCCGGAACGGATGTCCCACTGTGTTCATCGCATGTTGGAGCGGAAGGTGGACGGTGTGGGCATAATGACGTCGGAAATGGAAGAAGGGCTCGTCGCCGAATTGGAAAAGCGGCTAATTCCCATCGTTTTCCTGGATACTGGTAAAGTCCGTTCACGTATCAGCAATATCAGGGTGGACTATGGGAAAGGCATTCGTGCGGCAATGGCGCACCTGGTCCAGCTGCAGCACCAGCGAATTGGTTTCATCAGCGGTCCCTTAACCTTGCGTTCTGCGCTTACGCGGCGTACAGCCTTCCTCGAGTCGTTCGGACACTTTGGACTGCTTCCGGATGAGACGCTGATCCAGGTAGGGGACCACAAAATTGACGGAGGCGAAGCAGCGATGGAACGGCTGCTCGCGCTTCCTAAACGACCCACAGCCGTCTTGGCCTCCAACGACCTGACTGCCATCGGCGCGCTGCGCGCCATATACAATGCGAAATTGCGGATCCCGGAAGACATTTCCTTGATTGGCTTTGACGATATTTATCTTAGTCAGTTCACTCAACCTGCTCTTACTACCATTCGATTGTCGCGCACCGAGGTGGCCGAAAAAGCATTTAACGCGCTGACCGCCCTCATTAATGGAAAGTCCCGGAAGGGACACGAGTACCACGTGGAAACCGACCTCATTATTCGAAGTTCGACTGGATTGCGCGGAGGGTCGCCGCATTCTGCTTCTCCGCCGGTCCCGCCCCAATGAGCAAGGATGGTTATCTAGCCCTCGGAGTTCACCTCTCCCGGTCTGTTTAGTTAGGGCTTTCACCTGAAGAGCTCGAATGCCTAAAGCCCATAGCCAGCCACGGGTTCTGCGTCAGTTACAACGCTCTGAGGTTTGGCAAACAGAGTTGCCGCTAGTCCGCAGGCCGCTGCGAAGGACAACCACAATCCGGGAATCGCACGATTGCCTGAGACATGAATCAAGTATGTGCTTAGGGCCGGCGTGAAGCCACCGAAGATCGCTGTCGCCAAGCTGTATGCCAGAGCGAATCCTGAGGTTCTTACGTCGACGGGCATAATTTCCGTCAGGAAAACGACCATGGCTCCGTTGTAGCTGCCGTAAATAAAAGGATAGCCAGAGCTCGACGGCCAGTAGTCTGGAAAAGGAAGCGTCCTTGACCAGCCAGAGCATCGCCGGGTAGGCAGTGATCAGCATTAGTATTGTGCACCCCAACAGAAGAGGGCGGCGCCCGACCCTGTCGGACAGCGCGCCCATGATTGGGAGCCAAAAGAGATTGGACGCCCCCACACAAAGAGTCACAACGAGACTATCGAGGCTCGAAAGATGCAGCACGGAACTACCGAAAGTGGGCGTGTAAGCGGTGATCATATAGAACGACACCGTGGTCATCGTCACCATGAACGTGCCGACCAGGACGATCGCCCAATTGCTTTTCAGCGAACGCACAATTTCTGAAATGCTTGGTCTGTGTTTGCGGGCCAAGAACTCTTCCGTTTCTGCAAGGGACTTTCTTAGCCTGAAGAGAAAAGGAATGATGATGCAGCCCAGCAGCAAGGGAATACGCCACCCCCAGTTCTGCATCGTCTCCGGTGGAAGAATGGAATTCAGGACGACTCCCACGGAGGCCGCGAACATCACAGCAACTTGCTGGCTTCCCGACTGCCAACTCACATAGAAGCCTTTATGACCGGGTGTGGCGATCTCCGATAGGTACACCGAGACGCCGCCCAACTCCATCCCGGCGGAAAATCCTTGAAGCAAGCGGCCGATCACTACGAGGAGCGGGGCCATCAGGCCGATGGTTGCGTAACCGGGCACGCAAGCGATCGAGAAGATCCCGAAGGACATCAGGCCCAGCGTAAGAAGTAAGCCAGCTCGACGCCCGTGACGGTCGGTGTAGGCTCCCAGCACAAGAGCGCCAAGGGGACGCATAAGAAAACCGGCCCCAAAGGTCATCAAGGAAAGCATTAATGAAACGAAGGGGCTGCCGCTCGGAAAAAATGCTCTGCCAATTGCCGACGCGTAGTAACCAAACACCATGAAATCGTACATCTCCAGGAAATTTCCACTGGAGACGCGGACCACGGACCAGATCTTGGATTCGCGCTCTTGGGAAGTGATCATGGGGTCCATTCGTTGGCTGAAAGCGCACTGATTTCCGGAATTACTGTGCATTATATCCGTGGAGTGAACGCCAGCAAGGGGAAAGCAAGTCCGAGTAGTTCGCTCGTGGTGTTGCCGCTTGAAAATCTTTCGGGGGACAAGGAACAAGACTACTTCGCTGATGGGATGACCGATGATTTGATCGCGAATTTGGCGAAAATCCGCTCGCTGCGAGTGATATCTAGGTCTACAGCGATGGCCTACAAGCTGTTCGCGCAGCTCGATGCCCATCTAAAAAGCAATATGTCTCGCCGTTCTACGTCGCAATTGTGAATTTGGGATTGGGCAAGAATGAGATTGCAATGAACTGGCTCCAGAAGGCTTACGCCGACACGACGAACGGCCTAGTGTTTCTCAAGGTTGAACCGGAACTCGATCCCCTGCGCTCGGACTCCCGCTTTATCTCCCTGCTTCCCAAACTCAACTTCCCAAGCTAGTCGCGCGACAGGCAAGCGAGCTTAAGCTCCTGGCAGGTTAATTTAGTGAACGTGTGGTTCTTCGACCTCCCGTCCGATATTGGTGAGCGCTTCTGCGGACATTCTCGACATCTGAGGCAAGAGTAGTAATAGTGGCAAGATTCTGCCGAAAATGAGAAATAGACTGGAGCGTTTTCCAGAGGGTACTGAGCCCAACTTCCGTGTTCCCAAGGGCTTCTAATTGGCCAAGATATTGCCTTACTTTGACTTACAACGTACAGTTGTTATAGGCAACGGGAGCTGTTCCATCGAAATTCGAGGAAGCGAGGCGCTGATGCGACGATTGCGATTTATACTTGGCGCAGCGCTCTTTCTCAGCTTTTCTATTAAAGCTCATGCCGATTCATTTTCCTTTAGCTACGTCAATTCCGGTTACGGCTCATCGCCAGCGAATACTTGGGAAACATCGGGGGTTTTGACCGCGATCACAAACGGCCGTTCCCCGAGCTGCGCGTACTATCTCTGCTGGACGGTCACTGACATGACTGGACAGATAAATGGTATACCCATCGTGTTCAGTGCACCTTCTTATTCAGGACTCGCTTCGGAATCTCCGTCCTCTCCTTATGGTTATATTGCAACTGGGATTTTATTCTCCACTAGTGGCGGTCAAAGTTGGGACTTGGTTCATTTGGAGTATCAAGGACCGCTAGGAGGCCAAACGAGTCTTGCACATCCGGGCGGTACTCCCGGAGCGTTTGGTGATCTAACGATTATACCCATACCAGAACCGTCAGTCTTGGCGCTGCTTATGGCTGCTGTCTTTTTCGCCGCCATTTTTGGTTTGATGGGAAAGTGCCCCGGAATCCTCGGTAAAACGGGAAACCGCCTTCCAAGCCTAAGATGAAGTGCCAGAGCAACGTATCAGGCCGAAAGAGGCGACAAGGGCCCGAGGGAATGGCCTCGCCGCACCTGTAATTAGGCCAGCGAACTCTTTCCATTCGCCTTCTCGGTCTAAGAGCGCGAGCAATTCTTTGTATGAAGGTGCGCTCCGGGCCAGCTGGCGAATGGCCTGCGGCAGCAGGACAGCGCGGCTTCATGCTCAGTTTACCAGGCCTGTTTGCGACGCTCGCAGTGTTTCTACACCTTCGCGTAATCCAATGGCGAAACAGTCCAAGATGATTTCTGGCCGCCCTGCGAGCAGGGGAGCACAGCCATGACGGCCGCGACGAAGGGAGCGTCATCGGTTGCGGGAAGTTCTCCGTTGAAGCACACTTCGCAGACGCGTTGCACCAGTGAACATGTCGGCTGAGAACGAAACTCAAATTCGTGAATGGCCCAAGCAGCATCAACCACAACTTACGGTAGTTCGCGCGTAATTGGACAAAGTGCTGCGCTTGGGCCGCCGCTTTATCTCCCTCCTTCGCAAGCTGAACTTCCCGAACTAGTCGCGCCACAGGTAAGCGAGCTTTAATAGTTGAAGCTATCGGGCTGAAGCAGACTTACGTGTACGCACAGGCGCTCGTCGGCAAAGCGCGAGGCACATCAAGAGGGGGTTGAAATGATTCGACCGGCGGAAGGAACGATTACTGTTCCTTTGCATTCCCACGCCGAACAGGTTGTGGCTTGTAGCTGATTGAAAAGATGGAGCGGCCTATCGGAATCGAACCGACACCTGAACCTTGGCAAGGTTCCGTACTACCACTATACTAAGGCCGCCCGACTTCAACTTCTTCATTTTATAACACGCGCCGCCGTTTGCCACAAGCTCCGCCGTTACAAG
>WNFR01005089.1_pt1 | contig 13466 bp, 15 predicted proteins | sample 5400221 | NCBI WGS metagenome assembly WNFR01 (sample SAMN13153357, study PRJNA577476) | soil metagenome | isolation source: 40 cm soil under Madrone tree | place: USA:California | collected 2016-06-14
CGACCTCGTCTTTCTCGATGCGGACCGAGCGAGCTACCTGACATATCTGGAGCTCGTCGTGCCGAGACTACGCCCCGGCGGGATGCTCATTGCGGACAACGCCACGTCGCACGCGAACGAGCTGCAGGACTACCTCCGCCGCGTAAAATCCCATCCTCAGTTGTTCGCGGTGACGGTTCCGATCGGCAACGGCGAGGAGATCGCGCTGAAGCGATGACGACGAAGCGCCTGCGCCGCTCAATACGACCTCGCGGCGGCAAAGTACGAGGAGCGGTTCGGTAATGAGCTTCAGAGCACGGCGCGAGACCCGGGAGCTTCTCGAGTCGTTCGCGGGGCTGCGCCTCTAAGTCGAGCGCAGAAGCTCAATCGCGCCGAGACGCTTGGTGCGGCGGAAATACGCCTCGTCGGCCGTCAGGAAGGAGCCGCCGACGCCGAGCGCCAGCGCATGATAGGCGGCATCGTAGACCGACGCTCCCGGAAAGCGGAGGGCTATCTCGAGCGCGTCACCGAGCAGGTTCGCGTCCAGATCGACCGTGGGCAGATCGAGAGCGAGCAGGCCGCTGAGCAGGGCGACCGCGCTGCGAGGCGCCTTGCGGGCGAGCACGTTGGCGACTTCGTACCGCCACAGCGACGGGGCAACCAAATCGACGTCACCCGCTTGCCAGCTCGCGAGGACGCCGAGGGCCCGCTCGGCAGCGGGCTCGGCCGCGGCCGGAAACGTCCATTTGACGATGATCGACGCGTCGGGGACGAGCAGCGACGGCACGTGCTCAGGCGCGGCCGCGATCGCGGCGAAGCTGCGCGACCACCGCACGCATCGAGACGGTCGGAGCCTTCTCGCGCAGCGTCTCGAGACGGCGGAAGGCGGCGAGGCGCTTCCGCCGGCCGAGGTACTGACGGAGCGCCTCCTCGAGCACACGGCTCCGTTCGCCGCGCGACACGTGGCGAATCAGCTCCCGATGCATCTCCTCCGACAGGACCACGTTGATGCGCCTACTCATACACACACAGAAGCACATGGACCCGTATCGTTCAAGATAACGAACCGGCGGCAAACCAGCTTGCCACGGCCAGCGCCCGTGCCCGCCGGCCGCTGAACCTGAACCCGCGCCGCGTTGCGCCCTGCGGGGCCTCCCTCGTCGTCGCCGCCGACGAGGCGGTGGCGCGGAAGGTCATCACCATCGTCTTCGCCGACCTCGTCGGCTCGACCGCGCTGCACGAGCGCCTCGACGCGGAGTCCGCCCGCCGCTTGATGGACCGCTACTACCGGACGTTGCACGCCGCGATCGGCAATGCGCGATTGGAAGCCGCAGCGTCGAGTAAAGCTGCATCGGCCGTCAGGAGCTGCAGGCCTTCAGCGAGCGCCTCGATCTCGTCAACTCGCTCGTGAGTTTCTACACCGCCACCGCGCCGGGGGTCTTTTGCAGGCGTTTGTCGAACGTCACGAGCTCGCAGCCCCATGCCTGGCTCTCGGCGAGGATCATGTTGTCGGAGAGGTCGGCCCTGCTCTCCCGGAATGCGACCATGGCCTTCTCCAAGGTGTCGCGGTTCTGGAGCGCGCAGGCGCCGTTCGCAAGCAGCCTGTCGAACACGGCAATCATCGCCTGCCGATCGAGGCCGTACGCGCTCTCGAGAACCCAGGCCGTCTCCACCTGGACGATCTGTGGAACGTAAATCTTGCCGGCTCGGCGAATCCGGGCGCGCGCACGCACGACCTGGTCCTTTTCGTCGGGGTCGTCGACGGGGGTGCGGACGAGAACGTTGGTATCGACCGCGATCATCGGTGGAAACGTTTCCGAATGGCCGCCTCCATTTTCTCGAGACTCACGCTTCTCTTCGACTTGACCATTCCGAAGATCGCCGTCACGTCGTTGCGAAGCGGGCGGAGCTGGACCTTTTCGCCCTCTTCGACGAAGGCGACGCGGTCGCCCTCGCGAAGTCCGAGGCGCTTCCGGATGGATGCCGGTATGGTCACCTGTCCTTTTTTGGTCATTGACGAGGCACGCATGACATTCCTCCAGAAGTAATACTAGGATACGAAATGTAATACTACGGCGCGTAGGGAAGCGCCATACCCGGAACGTGCCCCGAGCGGGCAGGAGGAGAGCGCGTGATGCCAGCGGGATGCCCGGGTGCAGGCATTTGGGTGCGGCACACACCGCCACGCTTCCGCCGGCTGTGTGCGAATGTTTGCTTGACCCCGCCATCCGGGAGACCGTACCTTTGGGTGTGCGGGTCGTGTGTTTCTCGTTGGTGCTGCTGCTCGTCGCGACGACGCCCGGCCACGCCGCCGACTACTTCGTGAAAAATGGCGGCAGCGACGCTGCTGACGGCCTCTCGCTCGCGACCGCGTGGGCGACGCTCAACCACGCCGCCAGTGTCGTGAATCCCGGCGATGTCGTGCACGTGCAGGACGGCAGCTACCAAGGCTTCTATCTCGACCGGGCGGGGACGGCGGCGCAGTCGATCACGTTCGTCGCCGACGGATCGGCGGTGCAGATCACGGCCGACAACGGCACCACGCCCGACGGCATCAACGTCGAGGGCGCCGACCACGTCGTCATCGACGGCTTCATCGTGAACGACCGGACGCGGGCCGGCATCCGCGTCGCGGTGGCATCGTTCGTGACCGTCCGCAACTGCCACACCGGTCACAACGGCCACTGGGGCATCTTCAGCGGCCACGCCTACGACTTCACGATCGAGAACAACGAGGCGTACGGCTCGGTCGTCGAGCACGGCATCTACGTCTCGAACAGCGGCGACCGGCCGATCATCCGCGGCAACCTCGTCCACGACAACCACGCCAACGGCATCCACATGAACGGCGACGCGAGCGAGGAAAACCCGGGCGAGGACGGGCTCATCTCGAACGCGGTCGTCGAGCGCAACGTCATCTACGGCAACGGCGCCGGCGGCGGCTCAGGCATCAACTGCGACGGGGTCACCGACAGTGTCATTCAGAACAACCTCCTCTACGACAACAGCGCGAGCGGCATCAGCCTGTACAAGATCGACGGCGCGACCGGCTCGACGAACAACGTCGTCGTGAACAACACGATCGTGACCGGGAGGAGCGATGACGCGACCCTCGGGCGCTGGTGCGTCAACATCAACACCGGCTCGACCGGGAACCGCGTCGTGAACAACATCCTGTACAACTACCACTCGTGGCACGGCGTGATCGCGATCGACGTCTCGAGCCGCCCCGGGTTCACGAGCGACTACAACAGCGTGATGAGCCGCTTCAGTACGGACGGCGGCAACACGGTCATGGACCTCGCGTCGTGGCAGGCGCTCGGCTACGATGCGCACTCGTTCCTCGCGACCCCGTCCGATCTCTTCCTCGCGCCCGGCAGCGACTTCCACCTGTCGCAGACGAGCCCCGCGATCGACGCTGGCACGAGCGTCGGCGCGCCGAACGAAGATCTCGATCAAGCGCCACGCCCGGTCGGCGGCGGGTTCGACGTCGGCGCCTACGAGCGCCAACTCCTCCACTGCGGCGACGGCAACGTCGATCCCGGCGAGCAGTGCGGCGAGCCCGGTCTCTCCTGCGCCGACCCATGCACGCACTGCGCCGGCTGCACGTGCGCGGCGAGCACGCCGGTCTGCGGCGACGCGCTCGTCTGCGGCAGCGAGCAGTGCGAGGCCGACGCCGACTGCGCCGCGGGCCAAGTCTGCGAGGCCTGCGCCTGCGTCAATCCGCCCGTCTGTACGAGCGGCATCACGATCGCGAAACCGGGGCTCACGATGCACGCGACGCCGTACTCGCTGCGGACGAAGGGGCAGGCGATCGTGCCGAAGCCGTGGCAAGGCGTCGATCCACTCGCGAATGGCGTTCGCGTCGTCGTCGACGCGCCCGTCGGGCCGGGCGGCATCGACGTCACGATTCCGGGCGGCGCCGCGGTGAACGACGTCGGCTGGTTCGTGAATGGGTCCGGCACGCGCTGGACCTATCGCGATCGCGCCGGCACGCAGGGCGGCATCACCAAGGTCGTCGTCCGCGACAGCTCGTCGCACGTCGACGGTCTCCTCGCCTGGTCGGTCACGGGGAAGAGCGCGGCGACCGCGACGCTCCTCGATCCGTCCGCGGTTCGCAGCACGATGGTCCTCGGTGCTGCCTCCGAGTGCGCCAGCCTGACGTGGAACCCTCCGGGCGGGGTGCGCCCGCGCTGTACCGGCACCGCCGCGAAGCTGGCGTGTCGCTAGTTTCCGGGATGGGACACTAGCCGCGGGAGCCCGCAGCCGCGAGCTCCCGCGAGAGGTGAGAGGTTACGACGAGGTGCCGCACGCCTGCCGACATTGCGCGGCGGTGTCGTGACAGGTGCCCGCGGCGGAGTGGAACGTCTCCAGGCACGACGTGCCGCATGTTTGCAAATTGCCCATCGCCGACTTGCACGCTTGCATCGTGTTCGTGGGCGTACAGGCGGCACGCGCCGCGGTGATTTGCGCTCCGCACGCGTCGTTCACGCACGTCACCGCGGCCGCGCGGGCGACGTTGCGGCAATTGCGCGCGTCGGCGAAGCACGCTGCCTGACACGGATGAACGACTTGCTGCAATACGCCGCCGCCGAACCCGCCTTTTCCCCCGTCGCTGCAGTGTCCACCGTGCCTGCCGCCGAACGCCGTCGCCCGACCGGGGCTGCCGACGCTCACCAGCAGGAAGACCGCCGATGCGGCGATCGATGCCGTAGTTCCGAATTTGGTCATCATGATGATCCGCCTTTCGTTATGAGTAGATGCTGCACACCGATAGAGTCCCGCTGCGGTACGCGGGTTGACGGCGGGAACGCGCGCCGGTTGCGTCCGAGGAATGTCGCGATGATGCGTCGGGACCGGCCGCGTTCACGCGGCGTGCGAGTGTCGCGTCGGCCGCCAGAGGTGGCCGGGCGCGTGAGCGAGCCGTTCGACGACGTCGATCAAGGCGTCGGCGCCGCGACGATTCGCGAGCGACGGTCGCGACGGGATCGAGAGCAGGACCGAGAGTAGCGCGCCCTTCACCCCGACAGGGCTGCGCCCCCGTCGCGCCGCGATCGCGAGCAGCGTCGCGCCGCAGCGAAGCTCATCGGCGAGATCGTCGCCCGTCAACTGCAGGGAGCATGCAGCGGCCGTCTTGAGCGCCTCGAGCCGGGCCTGCGCGACGTCGCGCTCGCCGTCGAAGGCGGACATGATCTGATACGGATCGTTTTGCGCAGCCACGAGCGTCCTCCTCACCGCACCACGGGCGGATCGACTGCGGGGATGATCTAGCCCGCGGCTCCGTCATTCCGGCGGACCCATCGGCGGCTCGCCGACGAGCGCGCGCATCTGCGTGCGTAGCGCGGCAATCTGTGTGTGGAGATCGGCGCCGTGCGCGAGTTGTTGCGGCGTCAACACACCCCGTACCTCGAGCACGATCGCTACGCCTTGCTCGAGGATTTGCTTCCGGAGATCTGCGATGCGTTGAATCTGCGGCGCGACGTCGGCGAGCTGGACGGGATCGGTGCTCAGGAGCTTCGTCTCGAGCGCCTGCTGCGCGTCGCGCAGCTGCGAAAAGACACTCTGGAACGTTGCGCGGTGCGCGGTGAGAATCGCGTGCACCTGCTGGTGTTGCGCGTCGGTGAGATCGAGCTTGCCGAGGAGAAGCGGCAGCATCATGCCGCCATCGGGTCCGCCGCCGCCGCCGAAGGGACCTCCGCCTCCGCCTGGACGCGCAAGCGCGGTGCCGGTCGAGAGTATCGTGGCGAGGATCATCGCCGCCGTGAGTCGTCGCATCGTGGCTCCCTTCATGTCTTTCGTCACTCAGCTGCAGTCGGAATCGGAGAATCCGTCGTCGCTCTCGCACGCGCGCTCGCCGCGGAGCGCCGCCTCCCAACGCAGATCGTCCGCGTCCGTTCCGAGCCATTCCGGATCGTCGGCCGGGAAGGCGCTCTCCGCCACGTCGTCGAGCGATAGCTCGGCGACGATGGCGGCGCTGCGTGACGCCCCGGACATCGTGCCCGGACGGAGCAGCAGGACGATCGCCGCCGCGATCACCGCGCCCGCGGCGAGTGGCGCGACGAGACGCGTCGTTCGGCGCACGACCACCGACGCGGCGGTCTTCGCGCCGAGATCCAACGAGACCGGATCGACGGTCGCCGCCTTCAACGCCATCGTCGCGACGTCGCGTGCGCGCGCAATCGCGGCCATGCGGTCGGCACAGCGCGCACAGGCGGCAACGTGGTGCCGGTGTCGCACCGTCCCTTCGCCGTAGACCAGCCGCACGAGCGTTCGATCGCGGAGACATTCACGCATGGGGAACTCCCGCGCGCGGGTCGCGCGCCCTCCGGAGTGTTTTCTGGAACGCGTGTGTCGCCCGGAACAGGTGGCGTTTGACGCTTCCCGTGCGGACGCCGAGGATCGTCGCCACCTCGTCCGTCGAGTATCCCTCGACGTGTCGCAGCACGAAAACCTCCTGCTGCCGGCGCGACAACCGGTTGAAGACCGCGAGCACGATGCGGTGCTCCTCCATCGTGACCGCCTGCGCCTCCGGCGTCGGTCCGGAGACGGAGAGCTCCGCGATGTCGACGGCAGGGTTCACCGCGTGCCATACGCGCCACCAGCGCGACCGGCGGCGGTGATAGCACGCGTTCACGGCCACGCGCGTCAACCATGGTCCCCAGCCGACGCGCCGCGGACCCCGATCGCGCTCGCGGTGCAGCAGGAGAAACACCTCTTGGGTCACGTCCTCCGCCTCGTCGCGATCGCGCAGCAGGATCCCGCACAGCCGGAGGATCCGCCCTCGGTGCTGCCGATAGAGGGCATCGTACTCGTCCACGGCCGGTCCGTGCGCGCCGACGGGTCGTGAGGTCTTGGTCGTCGGAGCTCCCGCCACGGCGCTCAATCGAGGCCGATCAAGTGAAGTCGATGGCGATCTCAAAGTAGCGCAGCAATTCCCCGAGCGGTGGCACCGGTTGCGGGCGGTCGGACGTCGTGATCGAGCGGCAGCGCGACACGTGCTCGGTGAGACGTGCCAAATCGCGCTCGGCGAGCGGGTGTGAATCCTGGAACACCCTTGTCCCGCATCGCTCGCATGTCACTTGGACGAGCATAGAGCTATCGGGGACCTCCCACATCCCCATTGAGGCACGGGGGCTGTGAATGGTTGACAGCGGCTCGGTGCGCCCGTCGGTTGGTGCCCAACCGCCCGTGCGGCGGCGTTGGCTCAGCGCGGCTGGAAGAGCGTGTCGGTGACGAGGTCGGCGATCTGCTCGCCTTGGCGGATGCCGTTCACCTTGTCGAAGCGCCAGTGGATGCCGAGGTAGATGCGGCTCTGCCCGTTCTCGTCCTCGGCCTGGCTCAGCGTCTCGAAGGTGCGCGGAATCAGCGGTCGGGTGTTGCCGAACTGGTCCTTGGTGACGCCGTTGAACTCGTCGGAGACGAACGTGAAGCGGATGTGGTCGGTGCCGTAGAAGCGGCGCAGGGTCTCGAAAAGCGCGCCGCCGAAGGTGGCGTGGCCGGACGTGTAGGCGGGGAAGGGGGGCGTGAAGTTCGTCTCGTCGCTGTTGTCGGCGGGGGCGCCGAGCGGCATCCAAGTCGCGTCGCCGACGGTTGCGGGGTTGCCGTCACCGAGACCGCTCGGGCCCGCGCCCGCGTCGGCCTCGCGGATCGCGGCCACCGGCCGCCAAAACTTGTAGAAGTACTTCGTCTCCCAGGCGGCGATGCCGGCGTCCGCCATCGCGACGTTCACCACCGCCAGCATGCGCGCGTTCTCCGTGACCGACAGGTGGTGTTCGCTGCCGATCTGCACCGCGATCTGGTTGTAGACGACGACCGGCGCGCACAGACTCGGCTGCGCGTCGTAGCCCCAATAGATGCCGGCGATCGTCTGCTCGGGCGTGCGCGTCGACGGCGTGTGGATGCCGTCGCCGCCGATCGCCTTCACCTCGTTGAACGCCGCCGCGTACTCGGCACTGTCGAGCGCGGGCGGCGGCGGGGCGCGGAACTGCGAGGCGGTCGCGAGCACGAAGGGCTTCACCTGTCCCCACTTCGGCCCGATCGGGGTCGCGTCCGCGTGCAGGGGATCGGCCCGCCATTCGCCGGGCGCGTCGCCGTACACGTAGTCGTTGGGCGCTCCGGGCGCGCTCAGCTCGGCGCCGTCGCCGGTGCGGGCGTCGAGACACGTGACCGCCGCGGCGCGGCCGACGGCGATGCCGTCGGTCTTCGCCTGGCCATCCGGAATCGCGTCGAGGTCTTGGGCGAGCGCGGCGTCGAACGTCGCGCGCTGCGAGGGGTAGAGCTCGACGGCGGTGTCGTGCGCCGCTTGCGTGACCGCGGCCTCGACCGACGCGTCGCGCGGTCCGGATGCCTCGTGGAAAAACGTCGTGAACGATCCGTCGATCATCGCGACCGCGTCCGCCATCGCGACGTGGATCATCGCGAACGCGCGGCTCGTGCGCGTCGGGCCCAGCTCCTCGCCGAACGTGCGCTGCTCACCCGGCGCGACGGCGGTGTGATCGAGCCGAGCGGCGTCCATCGCGACGGCATTCCAGCGCAGGACGGGGTCGCCGGTCGCGACGCGATTCTGCGTCCCGTCGCCGCACGCGTGGACAACGCCGGCGAGGAGGAGGGTCACAACGGCGATGCGTGCCCGCTCGTGAGTTGAGTGCATGTGGTTCTCCGGTCTCGCGCGCTGGCGGAACATGTCGAGCGCGGGGAAGATACGCGGCGTGAGGCCTGCGGGTCAATGATGAACGGGTCGATGCGACGCCGTCCCGCGCCGCGCACGGACGTCGACGGCGCGGACACCGGCGCTCATGGATGCCGCCACAGGAGAGAGGCCGCCATGGCGAGGCCGATGACGATCACGGCCCGCCGCACCGTCGCGCGCCCCACTCGCCGCGCGACACCGGCGCCGACGTAGCCGCCGGTGATCGCGCCGACGCCGAGCACGATCGCGTCGAGCCAACTGACGTTGCCGTGCAGCGCGAAGTATGCGGCCGCGACGGCGTTGATGCAGAACGCGAACGCGTTCTTGAGCCCGTTCATGTGCAGGATGTCGGTCACGCCGAGGAGACCGAGGGCGGCGAGCATGATGATGCCGATGCCGGCGCCGAAATAGCCGCCGTAGATCGCGACCACGAATTGGAAGAGCATCGCCCCCGCGAGCGCCGCTCCCGTCGTGTTCGCCCCGCCATGCCGCTCGGCGCGTGCGGCGCTCGCGCCGAGGTGGCGATCGCGGTGCAGCGCGCTCGCCGTACCGTGTCGCTCGCCGTCAAAAAGCGCTGCCGCGGGCTCGGGCGGTGCCGGCGCCGGCGTCGACGGCGGCACCTGGTGTCGCCGTCGCAATCGACGCGTGATCGGTCCCTGGGCGGCGAAGATGAACGTCGCGAACAGAATCAAATAGGGGACGATCGCGGCGAACGTCCGCGACGACGTCCGCATGAGCAGCGTCGCGCCCACGAGCGCGCCGAGCACCGACGGAATCGCGAGCAGAACGAGCAGGCGCCTTCCCCCGCGCAGCTCACGCCGGAAGCCGACCGCGCTCGCGAGCGACCCGGGCCAGAGCGCGACCGTGTTCGTGATGTTGGCGACGATCGGATCGCGACCGAGCCACACCAAGACCGGAAACGACAGCAGCGTGCCGCCGCCCGCCACCGAGTTGATGAGGCCGGCGACGAGGCCGGCGCCGAACACGACGAGCGTGCTCGCGACGCTCACTCTGCTCCGCGCGCCCGCTGTCGGTGGTCCATCATCCGAGCCGATGATAGCGTGGGGCGACGAAAGGCGTCGAATGGCTCACGACCTCTTCGAGCGGCGCGTGCTCTTCGTCGTCGGCAAAGGCGGCGTCGGCAAGAGCACGGTCGCCGCGCTGCTCGCGGTCGCGCTCGCCGAGCGCGGCAAGCGCGTGTTGCTGGCGCAGATGGGTCCCGGCCGCCGCCTCGGCGAGGTGCTCGGCGTCGCGGAGTCCACGGACGCGCCGGCGGAGGTGTTTCGCGGCCTCTGCTTCCTCACGATCGACGGCGAGAGCGCGCTCAGCGAATACCTCGGGCTCGTCCTGCCCGTGAAACGCGTGCAGCGGATGGTGGTGAGCAGCAAGCTCTATCGCCACTTCGTCGCCGCGGCGCCGGGCCTGAAGGAGCTCATGACCGTCGGCAAGATCTGGTACGAAGAGCAGCTTGAATCCGGCCGCCGCCGCAAGTGGGACGCGATCGTCGTCGATGCGCCGGCGACGGGGCACAGCCTCCAGTACCTGCGCATGCCGGCGGCGGCGCACGAGGCGTTCGGCCCCGGGCTCGTCCGGCGCGAGGCGCGCAAGGTTCTCGACCTGCTCGAGGATCCCGCGCGCACGGCGGTCTGTCCGGTGACGACCGCGGAGGAGATGCCGGTCAACGAGACGCGCGAGATGTACGCGCAGCTCTGCGACCATCTCAAAATGCCGCTCGGCGTCCTCTTCGTGAATCGCGTCCACACGGCGCCGCTCGCGCCCGACGACGTGCCAACGGCGCCGGCGGGCGCGTCGTCGCTCCTCGTCGACGTGCTGCGCTGCGGCCGCGAGGAGGCGGGCTGGGCGGCCATCAACGCGCATTACCTGCGGCGCTTGCACGCGGCGGTGCCGATGCCGACCGTCGAGCTGCCGTTTCTCTGCTGCGAGGAGTTCGGTCTCCCCGAGGTGCGCCGACTGCTCGGTCACGCCGAGCGCCAACTGAGCACGCTCGCCGCGGAGCGCGCGCACTGATGCCGGTGTCGAGGATGCGCTGATGCTCGAGGCTCTGGTCCGCGACCATCGCGTCGTCATTTGCGTCGGCTCCGGCGGCGTCGGCAAGACGACGACGGCGGCGGCGATCGCGCTCTGGGGCGCCGAGCGCGGGCGGCGCGCCGTCGTGCTGACGATCGATCCGGCACGCCGGCTCGCCGACTCGCTCGGCGTCGGCACGCTGGGCGACGAGCCGCGCGCCGTCGATCCCGCCGTCCTCGCCCGCCACGGTGTCGTCGCGCGCGGCTCGCTCGCGGCGATGATGCTCGATCAGAAGGGCGCGTGGGATCGTCTGATCGCGCGCCACGCCCCCTCCGACGAGGTCCGCGAGCGCATCCTCCGCAATCGCTTCTATTTGAACCTGTCGCAGAGCTTCGCCGGATCGTACGAGTACATGGCGATCGAGCAGCTCTGCGTGCTCGTCGAGAGCGGCGCCTACGACTTGATCGTGCTCGACACGCCACCGACGAAGCACGCGCTCGACTTCTTCGAGGCGCCGGAGCGCATCCGCGAGTTCCTCGACCGCCGCCTCGTCCGCTGGCTGGTGATGCCGTACCTCTCCCGCGGCTGGGTGGCGGCGAAGGCGATGAATCGCACCGCGGGGTTCCTCTTCCGCAAGCTCGAGGAGGCGACCGGCATCGCGGCGCTCGCCGAGATCTCCGATTTCTTCTCGGCGATGAGCGGCATGTTCGACGCGTTCTCGGCGCGCACCGCGACCATCCATGCGATCTTACGCGCGCCGAGTACGGCGTTCGTCCTCGTGACCGGCCCCGAGGAGCAGGTTCTCACCGAGGCCGAGTTCTTCTCGGCGCGCATGCATGTGCTGCGCATGCCGCTCAAGGGCGTCGTGTTCAACCGCGTTCACGAGGAGTTCCCCGCCGACCCCGCGACGTTCGCCGCCGGCACCGTCGTCCACGGCGACGAAGCGAAGATCGACGCCGCGCTCGCCGACGCCGGCGTCGCGACGCCGCACGCGTCATGGCTCGTGAGCAACTTCGTCGATTACCAGCTCCTCGCCCGCGGCGAGGCGCTGCGCATGGAGCAGTTCCGCCGCGGCCTGCCGCGCCGGACGCCGTTCGTCACCGTGCCGAATTTCGATTCCGACCTGCACGACGTGGCGGGTCTGACGCGCATGCACGGGTTCTTGTTCGGCGCCGCTGCGACGGTGTCGCCCGATCGCGGACGCGCGCGCCTCTCGGCGACCGATGACCGCTCCCGGACGCCGCGACGTCGCCGTCGCGGTGCGACGGGACGTGAGTCCCGGTAGGGCCGAGCCGAGGACGCCAGTCGAGATCGCCGTCGGCCCGCCGGTCCTCAGCATCAATCAGGATGCGACGTTCATGGTGACCAGCCTCGCCAGCGAGCGGCCGCCGCGCGATCGCCACAGCGGAGCGTGCCCGAAGGGTCGCCGTGTATTGGACGCAATCGAGCGTCGCCCACCGCGGCTGCCGTAGCGTGACGACATGTGGGCACGCGTGCCGAGGGGCGGGCGGTCAGCTCACACCCCCAGCGCAGCGAGCGTCGGGCGATCCCCCTGCTGGCCGAGATCTACGAGTGAAGAGGATCTACCAATGAACGGGATTGACTGCGCGCCGCCCGCGGGCGGATTTGGTTGCGGGTCGCGAGAGATGTTTCTCGTGCGAAGCTCCCCGATCGCCAGGCGGACGTCGGAGGCGCGCTGCAGGGGGTGACGGAATCCGACCGCTCGGTCGGCGGACGCGAGCTGACTGCGCCACAAAGGGAGGTGCCAAGGTGAAGCCATTTTTCCCGGGCGGATCCCACGCGGCGACTCCCGCACCTTGCGGGTGGCCCGAAGCCTGCACTGCCGAGCTCAGTGTCGCGCCGGGCAGAAGCGCGCCACGACCTGACGCGAGCACCGCCGACGGGAGCGCGTAGCCCGTTCCTGGGTTCATCACATCAACCCGTCAAGGCAAGGAGGGAATTTCCATGAACAGACGCCGATGGCCGATGGCCGCCGCAGTATGCGCGCTGACACTGGGGGGCATGCTCCTCGCTCACGGCGTGTACGCGAAGAAACCTCCAACGATCGGGCAGGCGCCCGGGGACAAGCCCGGCAAAGGGCCCGGGGAGAATCCTGGCAAAGGGCCCGGGGAGAATGGACCCGGGGTCAAGAAGCCACCGCCGCCAGCGGCGATTTACGATCCGTACCCGTCCGGCATTCGCCCAGACGACATCGATGCCGAGCTGGCCAGGGTGCTTGGTGAAATCGACGGCATCGAGCAGGAAGCGCTCGCGCAGTTGCGCGCGCTGCCGCCGCCGGTCCTGACGGGTCAACCGCCAACCCTTCAGGGCACCGGGAAGCGGCTGATTCAGCTGCTCGGCAAGACCATGAATTTCGACAAGAACATCTCACCCAACCGGAACCAGGCCTGTGCCTCGTGTCACATGCCGTACGTCGGCTTCAGCGGACCGATCCCGTCGGTCAATCTGACCATGGTCGCGTATCCGGGAACGGCGCATTTCCGGGCCGGCAAGCGGCAGCCGAACAGATACACGTACGCGCCGTATTTCCCGGTACTCGACTACAACCCGACCCAGGGCCTCTTCTTCGGCGGCAACTTCTGGGATTCGCGCGCGACCGGCTACATTCTACAGCAACCCGATGCCGAGCAGGCGCAGCATCCTCCCGTCGATACGCAGGAGATGGGCAACCCCGACACTGCTTGCATCGTGTTCAAGCTGTCACAGGCCGAGTACAGACCCTTCTTCGAGCAGGCGTGGGGAGCGGGCT
>WNFR01005414.1_pt1 | contig 13464 bp, 10 predicted proteins | sample 5400221 | NCBI WGS metagenome assembly WNFR01 (sample SAMN13153357, study PRJNA577476) | soil metagenome | isolation source: 40 cm soil under Madrone tree | place: USA:California | collected 2016-06-14
TTTTGTCGGCCGGCGTGTATCGGGTGCCGTGGTAGTCGTGATCGACATACAGCCAGTCCTGGCCGTCGTTTGTCGCGCGGTCGAGCTGCGCCTGGCTCGGACCCGGCGTATCGGCGGCGGCACCATCGGCAATCGCCAGCGTGGCAAGACCGAACAGCATTCCCGCGATCAGCTTCGTGTTCATTTGCTTGCTCCTTTATGTGGACGACGACCATCGAGTTGCCATCGAGGTGCAACGTGTCAGCGGCATCTTGCGCCACTGCCACGATCCTTTCTCAGCCCGCCTTCAAGGCCGTCTTGCGCGGGGTTGAACCCGCGGAGCGCGCGTCCAGGCTCCACGCGCCGCCGCCGAAGTAAGTGATCTGCGGAAGGCTATTGCGCGACAGTATTGTTCTGGGCGAGTGCCTCTTCAATGAACGCCACGAAGGCGCGCGCCTTTGCGCTTACCCGTCGCCCAGTCGGGAAGACCGCCCACAGCTCTATCGGCGGCAAGGTCCAGTCCTGCAGCACCCCGCGGACCAGTCCGCGCTTGAGTTCCGGATCGAACATCCACTCGGACGCGACGGCCAGGCCCTCACGTACGCCCTCCGCTGCCGTGATGCGCACGCGGCCGTCCACCGTCACGGACGTTTCGGTGCTCCCTTTCCTGAAAGCCCACGCCGTTCCTCCGCGGCGCTCGTCGTACACGATGGCTTGGTGTGCAGTCAGGTCCGCGGGGACTTTGGGCTCGCCATGCTTTTCGAAGTAAGCGGGCGTGCCGACCACTCTGCGCGGGCTCAGCCCGATCTTTCGCGCCGTCAGTGCGGAGTCCTCGAGCGGGCCCATGCGCAGCGCGACATCTACTCCGGATTGGATCAGATCGATGTCCCGGTCCTCGAGAATGGCGCCGATGCTGAGCGCAGGGTGTTTAGCCAGAAAAGCGGCCAGTCTGGGCACGACATGCCGCCGGGCAAGCGCTACGTCAGCGCTGATCCGCAGCTCGCCGCACAGACTCGCGCTGGCGCCACGGGCGGCTACCTCAGCCTCGTCGGCTTCATCGATGGCGCGCTTGGCGCGCTCATAGAAGTTCTGGCCGGCCTCGGTGGGCGTGACGCCTCGCGTGGAACGAGCCAGCAACCGCACGCCGAGTCGCTCCTCGAGCTGCGCGACGGTCTTGGATACGGCCGGCTGCCCGATGCGAAGCTGATAGGCAGCAGCCGAGAACGAGCCGGTCTCTATCACGCGCACGAAGGTTCCCATCGCAGCAAAGCGGTCCATCGTGACTCCCTCCGAGAAATAAAGCGTCTCGCGCCGGCGCCGCTAACGTGGCGTCGCGGAACGAGCGAACCTTCAGCTGCCAGTGCGGGCCTCAGCCAGCTCGATCCATGGACTCTCGATGTCAGTGCACTGTGCACCCAGTGTATTTGGCTCCCGCTGGACGTGGTGCGAACTTTGACACCAACTGCCAAAAGCGGACAACCTCTATGCCAAAAGCGGATAGCCTCGAATCGTGTCGCGTTGCGACTATTTCGGAACGACCGGCGACCTCTTCAAAGCCTAGGAAACTCTAATTTAACCCTGCAGCTCTAATGCGCGTTCGCATCGAGGATGAGGGACTTGATGAAGCAACTGACGCTGGCGGCCAACGAATTTGAGCGGTTCGGAAAGACGACGCCCTGTCACGCTTTGGTTCGAGTAGATGTCGCGAAAATGCGGCCATCGTCCCGCGTCGGCGCGAGCAGATTCCCGGTGAAGAACGCGCTCGGCGACGGCCACGCCGAAATTCGATGGCGAATCGTGCCGCGGTAGAGAAGTGTTAATCGTTTTTGGCAGGAGGAGGCTGACGATGCGTTCCACCCAGGTTAATCAGGTCTTGCCGCGTGGCCTATGCGTGCACGATCACAGCGATGCGGACTCTTACTGAAGGAGTTGAGGATGGATTTGTTCGATGCCACCAGACTTCCAGCCGAGAACTTCGAGGGCCCGTTGATGAAGCGTTTCGTTCGCACTCGCCACGATCTGGCCTTTGTCAGGCGTCGACCCATTCCAGTCCGTAATGACGCCGCCGGCTCGCCGAACCAGCAGCCCAAGGACGCAGGCCTCCGCCGCAGTGAGTCGGGTGTCAACAAACAAATCGATCTCGCCAAGCGCAAGAAGACAGAGTCCAAGGCTCGGAGCGACGCTTCGGCGCAGCATCACCTGACTGGACATCGCATAGATCGCCTCTCGTTGCGCGTTCACCGCGCTCGCGACACCGTCACCGAGGCATAACACCGCTCGCTCTAACGACCGGTACTGGCGCGTTTCGAGCTGCTTTCGATTTCCGGCGCGAACCGACCAGCATGCTCCTGGCTCGGTGATAAAGAGTTCCTGTGAGGCCGGCTGGTAGGCGCCAGCAACCCCCGAAGGATGCTCGCACTCCACGCCCGCGATCACCATCCAATCGATCGCGCCAATCCGGTAGCTGACGACCCCAGACAACGCCTGCGCCCACCATCTCGGCGCGCCCGACGCGAGCGAACCACAAATTTCGTGGAGTCTCTGGTCGAGGAGGCGCTGCGCGTCGATAGCTACCGGAGGTAACGCCTCTTCCTCCGGCCCGAACTCTTCCTCACGACCGTGCCGAAAAGCAAGCATCAGCCGGTCCGCTACTTCAACCAAGACCGGCGTTACTTCAGCTGCCGAAACTGGTGGTGGCTCCACAACTTTGGTTTGGTGGCGTTCTTCCGGCTGGTGCGTTGGGTGATACTCGAGTAGGCGACCCGAGGGCTATGAATCGTCGCCCGCCCAAAACCGTCGGCGTTAGCCAGCATTGGCACCTACTACCGATGCCTCATCCGGTGAGAAACGTGCAACCGCGATAAAGTGCATTTTTAGTAAACGAAATCGGGCCGTAGCCTTCTAGAGCGTCGCCTTTGCGGAGGGAGGAGGGAGGGATACAGTAAAGTGGATAAGATCTATCCAAATTTGGCAAGAAGCAATTTTCGGCTTGTTGCAAATATGACGAGCGCATGCAAAATACTGTCGTTGGAATCCCTCTGGGCTAGAGATGGTGGCTCTTCCTAATCCGATCGGAAATGCGGCGCGACTCGAAGAACTTGCGCCCGTACTGTCTTCCACCACCTTCGCTGATCTCGACCAGCTCCGGCTCTCTATGAAGGGCTGGGACATGCTGTACACCCAGATGAAACCTGGGCGCTTCATCGGGACTACACGGCGCCTGGGGTGGCCGAACCTTCAATTCTTCCTGGAAACGTCAACCGTTGTTCTGAACTGCAGCGGCGTCGCGTGGGCCGGCAGCTACATGTTCGCATTTCCGCGGGAAATGCAGGGGACCAGCACATTTAACGGCCAACTTTGGACCCCGGAAGATATTGTCGTCGCAAAGGGTGATCGGGAGCACAACGCCCTGCTGCCTCCCTTCACCGTCATGGCACTGGCGATCAGCTGCGAAGCGCTTCGGGATTACATGTGGACGGTCGAGCACGTCGACGTGCGGGGTTGGCTCGATCACGGACCGCTCATCGTCAAGAATCCGGAGATGAGCCGTCGCGTCGGCGCGCAATTGACAGCGTTGCTCGAAGCGTGCTTCTCCGACCCCAACCTTGCAAGTTACCCTCAGACTCGCAGCGACATAATGCAGCAGGTGTTGGGTGCGGTAGCGCCATTGGTAGGCGTGAATCAGCGCCCGCCCCGGCCTACGCTTTCGTCGTTCGGGCATACGCAGGTGGTAAAACGCGCCCGCGAGTACATTCTGAGCCACATCGATACCCCGCTGCAGATCATCGATGTTTGTCGGGCGCTGCGCGTTTCACGCAGAACCCTGCAATACAGCTTCCAAGAGGTGCTCGGCATCAATCCTGCCTCTTACCTTCGCGTCCTACGATTGAACGGAGCCCGGAAGGACCTTCTTAACCGAGGCCCGAGCGGGCTGCTCCAGATCAAGGATGTCGTTCCGCGTTGGGGCTTCTGGCATCTCAGCCGTTTCAGCGCCGAATACCGCCAACTGTTCGGCGAACTGCCGTCTGCGACGTTACGCTCGAACGCCAGGCAATCCCCTCCTCTTCCCCGGTCCTCCTCTGGGATCGATTGACCTTCGATCGAAGGTGTCTTTGCCGTCACCGCCTCGCGGGTTTTGCCGATGGTCTCGCTCCGCATCCGCGATCGAGCCAATCGACAGCTTGTTTACTTGTTTCGCGGTCTGCGAAAACCACGTCGGCTCGTGAGCGCGCAGCCGGGGATGACCTCGCTCGTCGAATAAGACCTATGAGGCGCAGGAATCGAGCAAGACCAACCGTCCGGCGCGGCGAAACCAGTCAAGCACACGCCCGCGTATCCGCGCTTGCCATTCGCCAGCATCGTATCGGCACAGCGCTGGGTCGATCGCTTCGTCCACTGGTACAACGGTGAGCATCGGCACAGCGCGATTTGCTATGTGACGCCTGTGGTTCTACACCCCAAAGCCGCATCGCCTTGACGCCCCTTCCGGGCTAGGCGACAACTACCTTGACACTCACCGTAGGTACAGACCGTTACCTATGTCTTCGGTCTGCACCCTTTGATGGCTGGCGGAGACGGACTCATCTGTCAAGCCGCGCCGATGCTCGCGAAATGCGATGCATCAATTCGGCTTCCGCCCGTTCTTCCCCCTGTCCGCAGGTTTTCCACAACGGAGATGGACCACCTCGTCTCATAACATAACCAGCAGTGCACACACGTGCGCGTCAGTGTCCGTGGCATGTGCAGCTCGTGATTCATAACCGAGCGCACTCGCCCCGGAACACCCAGCTCGCACTCCAGCGCCGCCCGATCCCAGCCCTCGGTGTCGGCGGCCGCTTCGTAGGTGCTCGACAGGAACTTGAGCGGCAACGCATCGGGCTCGCCGCCGGTACGGACTGCGTCGTAAGGCAGAATGAACTTCCCCAGGTTTGTATCGAAGTAAGCGCCAGGTGGTACGGGTCTATCACGGAAGCCCGGCGGTCCGGGATACGCATAGGAGAAGAAAGCCGCGCGCGGGAACGCATCGTTACCTGGCCAGAAGCCAGCAGGATCTCCAGTCGCACAGGCTGGTCCATATCGCCAGGCTGAGGCGCGTTGCCGCATCGACGCGGCAGGGCTTCATGCCCCGTTCTTAGAAAAGTGCGATCTGCCGGCGCAGGATCAGGTTCCCCGCTGCTATGGCGTCGCGTGGCTTGAAAAGGAGGGGCGTGAACCGACCCACGTCGGCCAGCAACCTCAGAACGAGTCGCACCAACAAGATCATGAAATCATGATGCCACAGGCCTTCTTGCTACGTCGCGGGCTCCGCGCTTTCGAATATTTGCGGAGCACAGTCCTGACGGCAGCAGGAAGCCGCAGCTTGCGCAGGATTAGGGAAGAACGTGTCCCGCCGCCTGCATAAGCTCTCGTGCGGGTCGCGATATGCAGGTGGGTCCAGAACAACTGCCCTTGCGGTCGGACATTGAGTGTCGACCGGGTTACGCCGTGATGCGTGACGGGACAAAAGTCTTTCCTGTTACAACCGTAAAGGAGAAATGATATGGCAAGCGAACCCATCCGTGATCCAACCTCGAAGTCCGTTCCAGTTCGCATCTTGCGAAACACAAATCATGATCAATAGATAAAGGTATGGAGCGAAGCAAAACGGCGCGTCTGGTTCCTGTTCGAATGCGGACGCAAGGGATAGGCCGCAGGGGGCACATCCACAAGCTGAAAAAGAGACCGTTATGACCCAAGAAGTCCGACAAACCGAGACATCAGGAAAAGTGAAGGCAGTAAGCGTCGCCGACTATATCGTCGAGCGCCTGGCTGGAGAAGGAATCAGCCACTGCTTTGGCGTCGCCGGCGATTATCTGTTTCCGATCTGCGATGCAGTCGACAGCAGCGCGAAGTTGCAGTGGATCGGTTGTGCCAACGAGCTGAATGCGTCTTACGCCGCGGACGGCTATGCGCGCATTCGGGGCGCGGCGATGCTGGCGACGACGTATGGTGTCGGCGAGCTCTCGGCCTTGAACGGGGTGATGGGCGCAAAGGCTGAGCGATCACTGGTCTTTCACGTCGTCGGCATGCCCTCCTATCAGCACCAGCGTGTGCGCAAGATCACCCACCACACACTCGGCGATGGCGTTTTCGGCAATTTCGTCGACCTGTCCGCCGGTGCCGCGTGCTGTCATGCGGTGATCACCCCAGAGAACTGCGTCGTCGAAATGGAGCGCGTCATCGCCGAGGCGCGCCGCCAGCATCGGCCGGCCTATATCGCCGTGCCGTCGGACTACGCGTTGTCGCCAGTGGTGCCGGCCGACGTCAAGCCGATCGTGGCCCGATCAAACGAGGCGGCGCTGCAAAAGGCGATGGCGGTCATCGCTGAACGCATTAACAAGGCGAAGTCCGTTGTCGCACTTCCAGCCTTCACAGTTCTGCGGCTCGGCTTGCAGAAAGAGGTCCAGAGGGCGATCGAAGCGCTGGGCTGTCCGTTCGCCACAACGCTCATGGAAAAATGCGTCATCGACGAGAGCCACCCACAGTTTGCCGGCATCTATGCCGGCGCGGCGTCGGATCCGAAAACGCGGCAACTCGTCGAAGGCGCCGACCTCGTGCTCGATCTGGGCGGCGTCAATTTGAACGACATCACCACGGCGGCATATTCCGCCAAGCTTGATCCGTCCCGCTTCATTGCCGTCGGTCTCAACGATGTCAGGATCGGAGATGATGTCATTGCCGGTGTGCTGCTTGCCGACGTGCTAGCGGAATTGGCCAAGCTCAAGCCATCATCGGCGCCCTATCGGGGAACACCGCAAAGTCTTGCGCCGGTGATCGGCAAGCCATCCGACAAGATCACAATGGCCGCGCTTTATCCCCGTTATGCGGCGTTCCTGCGTGCGGGCGATACTGTCGTCCTTGAAACCGGCAGCACTAGTTCGGGCGTTACGCCCATGATCCTCCCCGACGGCGTGCGCGTCGAGGCGCAGGTTCTGTGGGGATCGATCGGTTGGGCGACGCCTGCTGCGTTCGGCGTCGCGCTTGCCGATCCCGAGCGGCGCACCGTGCTGATCACCGGCGAAGGCTCGCATCAGCTGACGGCGAACGAGATCGGCGCCATGGGACGGTTCGACGCCAACGTCATTGTCTTCGTTCTCAATAACAGTGGCTATCTCATTGAGCGAGCGCTGGAAGAAAACCCGAACTGGACCTACAACGATCTCGCACCTTGGAACTACGCTGAACTGCCGAAGGCGCTCGGATGCGCGGATTGGTATACAGCGCGGGTGACCACGCTTGGCGAGCTCGATGAAGCGATGAAGTCGGCCCGCGCCAGCAAATCCGGAGCCTATATCGAAATCATCGGCGGCAAAATGGACATGCCGCCGGCCCTCGCCTACGCGCACGGCCGGCTGAAGGCCATGTACGGCGAGACGCCATAATATCCATGAAGTCTCGGACGAGTACGATTTAAGAAATGGACTCCCCCGAGGATCACGGTTCGCTTGATTTCGACCCAGACTTCGCGGCGACGCTGGTCGGAAAATACATTCTCGTCGGTGTAACGGTGGAAGACCGTTCAGATACACCACGTGCCGCTCGCGACACTTCATCTTCGCGGCCGGGATGGTCCAGGTCCGCGCCTGCCGGTCGAACTCGGTCCACTGGGCCGTCAGCGCTTCGCTGGTGCGCGCCGCGCTCAGGATCGCGAACTCCAGGCATCGGGGTGAATTGCCCATGGCTCCCCGCAGTCGCTTCGCGAACGCCGGTACCTGAGTGCTTTAGTGCACGCACTCGCAGTCAAGCGCAGTTATGGAAAGGAACATCAGGGCGGAGGCGGTGTCCTGTCAAACCCGCGCCAGGCCTCATTCTCGGCGGCACGGCTCATGCCTTCCGCCAGTTGTTCCGCCTGTCCACAGGCCAGCAGAACTCTACACACGGGTGGTTGCGCATCAATGTAAACACGTGCACTGGTACACGGGCTCCATCTTGCGGCCTCCAAACTTTCGAGGAATCGCAACAGATCGAAGGAATGGACGATCGACACCTGCGAGAACGTCGGCGTCGCCGTCGATGTGCCGATCGACTTTCAAGATAGATGGGCCAGGCTGAGCATCACAGCCCTTCGCCCCCGATCGGCCTCCAAACGCGCTTGTCGCCCTCGTTCTTATCAAGGATCAAAGGCGTGAGTCTGCCGGTGTTGGCTGGTCCCCTCGACGTGACAGAGGGCGCGCTGCTGGCGACACCCCCCAAAACTGCGCAAATGGTTAAAGCCTTAAGCGCCGTTCTCATGAAGCATCCCCTCTCCGCTCGCTTTATCCGATGGCGCTCGAACAACCCCGCCACGCCGCTCTCGAAATTTAGTTCTGGCAACTGAGTGTGATTCGATTCCCTTTCGCGGCGCCACGGTCAGTGCGTTCGCGGGACCGGTGCGGGGGAATCACCTACCGACCCGAGTCTCGGTTGGGGGGTCGACCGCAAGGTCTTCGGTGCTTTCCGGAGCTTTCAAAGAGCGCCGGCGTAAGGCAAAGTACGTTCATTCTTTGTTCATTCGGTGTTCACGAACGTCGGAGCGCGCTGAGGAGCCGCAAATGGGCTATGTGCTGATGCTCACATGTCTGTGGTCCGTGGTCGGTGCCTTAGTGTTGTCGCAGGGCGCGGGGGAACCGTCAATGGCCCATTTACTGACGCTCGCGTGTCTGTGGTCCATCGTCGGTGGATTGGTGTTTTTTGTTCGAGCAAATATCTCGTTGACGGAGAGACTAGTACTGACCATCAGCACATCGGTCGCGTTGGGGGTCATCGGATGGGTGCACCTGTCCAACATCTCTGACTCGGTCCACTCGGTTCCGACCGCCATTGCAAAGGAATCCAGTCAGGTCGATCAACCCTCGCATGGGCCGAACAGCCTCTCGCCGTCGCGCTAGGTTGCGCTAGAGCACATCACCGCGCGACTACCACCCTACGTCGGAGGTCTTTTCGAGTTTGTCGATGATGGCTCGTCGTTGATCAGCTGTCTTCGCGGCAATGCGATGCGACTACAAGCTAGGAGCCTGGACGGGGCACCCGCAAACCGCCAGGTGTTAGCCAATGCGCTACTGCGGTCCGGTCAGTTCAATGCCGCCAGGCCGAGCCGGCGCAGGCACCCCAGCATCGCCATGTTCGACAGCGGCGCGCCCTCGCCCCGCACGCTCGGGAACACGTATTTCGTGCTGATGCCGCACTGCGTTTCGAGGATTTCGATCGCGCGATCAGATAGGTGCACGGCGTGGACCTCGCGCGCTTTCATGCGTTCGGCGGGAACCGTCCACGTTTTCGATTCGAAGTCGATCTCGCACCAGCGCGCTCCCCGGATCTCCGCTGTGCGCGCCGCGGTCAGCAGCGCGAACTCCAGCGCGCGTGCGCGCGTACCCAGGACGGCCCGCAGCCGCGTCACAAAAGGGGAACGTCCCGGTAGTGGAGGGTTCGATAGCTCTCCGTCTTGCGGCCGCCGCATTCCTCGCGCACCTTCTCACGGATTGCGCGCCCCGGATTGCCGTTGCAAAGCTTGCGGAATTCGGCGTCGGCGAAGACCAGCTCCAGCCGCTGCCGCACCCGGCGGCCGGTTTCCGGATACTGCGAGGTCACCTTCACCACCGCATCCAATAGCTCGGGCGCCTCGATCCGATCGATTGGCTTGTGCCAGATCTCCCTAGGAACGTGGCGCTCGAGCGATGAGATCCATTCGCGCGCGTGCACCTCCGTTCGCTTAGGCTCGATGACGCGCTCGTGATACGCACGCGCAACGCGGGCCAGCGTCGTTCGCTCTCGCCTTGTCTCGGCCTTCGTCGCGACCTCGGCTTCGCGCGCCTTCTCGCGCTTCGCGCGCTTTTCATCGATCGGATCGACACCGCTACGGATCAGCTTGCGTGCGTTGTCTGCCGCATCGCGCGCGTCGCGCAGCGACTTCCCAGCGGCAGCCGTGCTCGTCTGATCCGCAGCACCCAGTCCTAGTTCCCGTCGCTTGGCGCTCGGTGCCGTGTAGCGCAGGACCCAGCTCGCGCTCGCCGCCTTGACGCGACGCCTCAGACCTCCGCCGTCGCAGTGAACGCCTTTACGCGAAGTCTGTACGCGTCGCGCGCTAAGAACATGTAGTCCAGAATCGCGAGTCCCAAGGGGAAAGCAAGCTTCGCACCAGTATTGGATCTTCGAGGCTTTCTGTTCGAAATGACTGGCCAATGACCCCTGCGATGGCTTAGAGCTGCGGCATGCTGCGCCCGCAGAACCCTGCGGCATTGCGGCGTCGCGCAGCCCGGCGAGCAGTCGGAGCTCGAAGCCGACCTCCACGCCCTCATGCGCCTGGCGGCTCCGACCCCGCGGGAAGGTCGTGCCCACTCAAGGTCGGCTCGAGCTTGCGCGTATCCAGCTCCTCGGTGACAACCTCGGCGTAGCCCCGCGCCTGCGCGAGCGCCGCCTCGGCGCCAACGGCCGCCTCGACGGCATCGTCGCCCAGGAAGCCGCCGCTCTGGTGCGCCCACAGCCGCGCGTAGAGGCCGTCGCGCGCGAGCAGGCTGCGGTGGTCGCCTTCCTCGACGACGCGGCCTCTATCGAGCACGATCAGCCGGTCCATCGCCGCGATCGTGGAGAGGCGATGCGCGATCGCGACAACGGTCTTGCCCTCCATCAGCCGGTAGAGGCTCCGCTGGATCGCCGCCTCCACCTCCGAGTCGAGCGCGCTCGTCGCTTCATCGAGGAGCAGGATCGGCGCGTCCTTGAGCATGACTCGCGCGATCGCGATCCGCTGGCGCTGGCCGCCCGAGAGCTTCACGCCGCGCTCGCCGACATGCGCGTCGTAGGCCTTGCGCCCCTTGGGATCGGTGAGCCCGCCGACGAACTCGTCGGCTTCCGCGCGGCGCGCCGCGGCGAGCATCGCCTCCTCCGACGCCTCGGGTCGGCCGTAGACGATGTTCTCGCGCACCGAACGGTGCAGCAGCGAAGTGTCCTGCGTGACCATGCCGATCTGCTCGCGCAGGCTGTTCTGCGTCACGTGCGTGATGTCCTGCCCATCGATCAGGATGCGCCCGCTGTCGACGTCGTAGAATCGCAGGAGCAGGTTGACGATCGTCGACTTGCCGGCGCCCGAGCGGCCGACGAGCCCGATCTTCTCGCCCGGGTGGATATGCAGGTCGAGCTTCCCGATGACGTCGCGCTTACTGCCATAGGCGAAGCTTACCTGCTCGAAGCGGATGTCGCCGCGGGCGACCACGAGCAGCTTCGCATCGGGCGCATCGATGACCGCGTGCCGGCGCGCGATCGTGTTGATGCCGTCCTGCACGGTACCGATGTGCTCGAAGAGGGACGCCATCTCCCACATGACCCAGTGCGAGATGCCGTTCAGCCGCAACGCCATCGCCGTCGCCGCGGCCACCGCGCCGACGCTGACCTGCCCACGCGACCACAGCCACAGCGTGGCGCCGGCGCTCGCGGCGATGAGGCCCATCGAGAGCGTGTGGTTGGCGATCTCGAAGCCGGTGACGAGCCGCATCTGCGTGTGCACGGTGCCCAGAAATTCCTGCATCGCCGCGCGCGCGTAGAACGCCTCGCGCCGCGCGTGGGAGAAGAGCTTGACCGTCGCGATGTTGGTGTACGCGTCGGTGATGCGTCCGGTCATCAGCGAGCGCGCGTCGGCCTGCATCCGCGCAATCCGTCCGAGGCGGGGCACGAAGTAGCAGAGCGAGGCGACGTAGAGCGCGAGCCACGCGAGGAAGGGCACGAGCAGGCGTGGGTCGAAATTGCCCAGCACCGCGAGCAGCGTGACGAAATAGATCACGACGAAGACCAGGAGTTCAGCCACGATCAGCCAGGTGTCGCGCACGGCGAGCGCGGTCTGCATCACCTTGGTCGCGATGCGGCCGGCGAACTCGTCCTGGTAGAAGCTCATACTCTGGCCCAGCATCAGCCGGTGGAAGTTCCAGCGCAGGAGCATCGGGAAGTTGCCGAAGAGCGTTTGCTGCTTGACCATCGACTGCAGCGCGACAAGCACGACGCTGGCGGCGAGCACGGCCCCGAGCAGCAGCAGGCGCGCGCTCTCCTTCGCCCAGAGCTCTGCTGGCGGCACCTGCGCGAGCCAGTCGACGATGCTGCCCAGGAAGGAGAAGAGCAGCGCCTCGAACGCACCGATCACCGCGCTGAGCACCGTGGTCGCAAGCAGGTATTTGCGCAACCCCGCCGAGCACGCCCACAGGAATGCAAAGAAGCCACGCGGCAGCGTGGCGGGGACGGCGTCGGGGTAGGGGTCGACCAGGCGTTCGAAAAACGAAAACAAACGGTGGCTCCGAGGCATACGGATACGAGGTTCGAGGGGTCTGCGGCAGAGTGCTTCCGGCGCGATGCTTGCGCGGCCCGCCATTGTGCGCTGCGCATCGCGAAATGACGAAAACAAGTTTGAAGCCCGCGGAATTTGGCGAAACCCGCAACCGTCGAATCCCGCTCGGCTTGGGCCCAGCACTCGATCATCGAACCGAGGTCTCCTGTCCTCACCTACGCCCGCGACCTCGGGACCACAGGTGCTTGGCCACGCCCGTGCCGTTCCGCCATTTATTCACCCCGAAATCGTTGCGCCCGCGTGCATTGTGGCGCCATCAGTTGCACTCCTCGGACTCTGCGAACGCTCGATTTGTTTTCGAACTCCGAAATGCTTCGTACATTCGTAGGCACTCAAGTGCATTCACGGAACAGACTTACTGGCGGAGGAACGCAATGTCTATCGCGCCCCCTGGTCATAGCCGATGGGGTCCTGGTGTACCGGATCCTCCGAGCGAAGTTGCTTGCGTCCCGACGACTGGACCCCGGCATCGACGGGTGTCGGGTGCGTTTCCTGGTGCGTTCTACCCTGGCCAGCTGAGAACGCTGCAACGGCGCGTCAACGAGTGGCGGACCAAACAGGGTCAAACCGGGCACTGGGTTTTGGCCATCCCTCTTGGCCAAGCACAGAGCAGGACCGCAAAGTAACGGGCATTATGGCTGCCAGCGGCCATGGAAGTCCGGATCGCACGTTTTTGACGCCGTCTGGCACATCATCCCGGCCAAGCCGCATGGCTGGAGCGGCTTGGCCTTAACGGCTTCGAAAACTTCTCGGCCGAGATCAGGCGAGGTCGAAGCGATCAGCGTTCATCACCTTGGTCCACGCCGCCACGAAGTCGGCCACGAACTTCGCTTGCGCGTCGTCGGCCCCGTAGACTTCGGCAAGGGCGCGCAGCTCGGAGTTCGAGCCGAAGACGAGGTCGACACGGGTGCCGGTCCACTTCAGTTTGCCGCTCTTGCAGTCGCGTCCCTCGAACACATTTTCATCCGAGGTCGCTTTCCACTCAGTGCTCATGCCCAAGAGGTTCACGAAGAAGTCGTTGGTCAGCGTCTCCGGACGAATCGTGAAGACGCCGTGCTGCGACTTGCCGTGGTTCGCGCCCAAGACGCGCAGGCCGCCGACGAGAACCGTCATCTCCGGCGCGGTCAGCGTCAGGAGTTGCG